>Ga0101944_10002047_pt1 | contig 35467 bp, 24 predicted proteins | sample DewCreD2012metaG_FD_75245 | JGI IMG/M metagenome (GOLD analysis project Ga0101944, IMG submission 75245) | Hot spring sediment bacterial and archeal communities from British Columbia, Canada, to study Microbial Dark Matter (Phase II) - Dewar... ... | reverse complement strand
ATACAAGATACTAGATACAAGTTTCTGATCAGCTCCGACTAGCTCTGATAGTTGAGAGCCTACGTCCGATATCTGATATCTGACAGCTGATATCTGAAATCCGTTGCTTTCTACTTACTACCTTCTACTTTCTACTTGTTTCCTGCATAATACATAATACAAAATACTAGATACTAGCTTCCGACCAGTTCCCTCTCGCTTTCAGGCACCAAAAAAGATATAATCAAAAGGTATGACCAAAATCCGCGTTTTAATCCTTTTGACCACCATTGCTATTGTAGGTGGCTTGAGTTACCTCTTCTCGCTTTATGCCCGTGGTTACCGCCTAGATAGCAAAAATCTTAAGATCACACCAAGTGGCCTTCTAATCGTCAAATCAAATCCTGAAGGAGCTCAAGTATTAGTGAATCAAGAACCAAAGGGATTCACCAATCTCAATTTAACCCTGTCTCCTGAAACTTACGACATAACAGTCAAAAAAGAAGGCTACACCCCCTGGAACAAAAGGCTAACCATTAAAAAAGAGGAAGTCACGGAAGTTGATGCGCATCTTTTTAAAATTGCTCCATCGCTTTCTGCTATTACTTTCAACTCCTGTCTCAACCCCGCTTCATCATCTGACTCCACCAAAATTGCCTTTATTGTTCCTGCAACAACTCAAAATATTAAAGAAGGAAAAGAGGGGCTTTGGGTGCTTGACAATATCAACCTTCCTCTTGGCTTCTCGCGCGACCCAAGAAGGATAACAAACGGTGACTTAAAAGACTCAAAATGGATCTGGTCTCCTAACGGACGCGAGATACTCTTTGTCACCCCTAAAGGAAAATTCTTGCTTGATACGAGTACATTTACACCTCAAGACAAAAGAACTAATATCGCTGCCAAGGCTGAAACAATAATTGAAGAGTGGCAAAAAGAAGAACAAAAAATTCTTGCTTCAAAAATAAAAGCCTTGCCTGACAAAATCAGCGAAATAATAGCTAACTATGCGGAGGATGTAAGCTTTTCTCCTGATGAGACCAAGATTCTTTACAAAGCTAAAGTTGACACTACTATCCCAAACGAGATAATCAAACCAGTCCCTGGCGCCTCAACTCAAAAGCAGGAAAGGGATATCAAAAAAGATAAAATATATGTCTATGACATCAAAGAGGATCGCAATTTTTTGATAACCGACAATAGTGCTAACTTACAAATAGGACAATATGTTCCAAAAGATAACAAAGTTAATCAGAAAATTCTTTGGTTTCCAACCTCAAGACACTTAATTTGGGCTAAAGAAGGAAAAATAATCATTATGGACTACGATGGAACAAACCTTCAGGAAGTTTACTCCGGAAGCTATTTTGCTCCTTACGCCTTCCCCACTCTTACCAATGACCGTATCCTGATATTAACCAACCTCGGCGCCGACTCCCAAGAAGCCAACCTCTATTCGCTGAGCTTGAAATAAAAATCACAAATTAACTTAAAACTCAAAAATCAAAAGTCAAAACTTGAAGCTAGAACAAAGAACATAGAACAAAGGGAAAAACTCCAAAATTATATTGATTTACTTGTAATTTGTAATTTGTGTATTGTAATTTGTTTGTATATTGTGATTTGGAATTTGGAATTTGTTTAGAATTTAGATATTAATGCTTAGAAATTGAATTTCCCTTACTGCTTACTACGTTCTACTTTCTACTTGTATTCCCTGCATAATACATAATACAAAATACTAAATACTGTCTTCCGACTAACTTTGGCTAACAACAGTCTTCTTATCCCGATATGGCAAGCTAGACCACTTCCGAAGTGGATTGAGTTGCCACATCGGGATAATCAACGTCTTATCTCTGATATCTGATATCTGAAGTCTGAAGGTCGACGTCCGACAGCTGATGTCCAATGTCTGATATCCGACGACCGAAATCCGTCGTGTGCCGGTGGGGGGAGTTGAACCCTCAACCTTTCCCTTAGGACGGGACTGCTCTATCCTTTGAGCTACACCGGCTTAAGCTGATTCTAGCAAAAAAATTAATTACCCTCAACGATAACCACTATTTCCCCCTTCAACTTGTCACTTACAAGCTTCTCTTTTACTTCCTTGATTTTGCCGCGATAAAGAGTCTCATAAATTTTAGTTAATTCCCTGGCGACAACTATTCTCTTTTCCCCTCCAAAATTCTTCAAAAGTAAATCTAGGGTCTTTAAAATTCTCATTGGTGATTCATAAAAAGCAAAGGTAAAATCACCCTTTTTAAGCCACTCAAAAAGACCCAAATTTCCCTTTTTAGGCAAAAAGCCCAAAAAGACAAACTTATCTGTCCTGAAGCCACAGACTGAAAGCGCGGCAGTCAAAGCTGAAGGTCCAGGAACAGGAACTATCTTGACTGAATCAGAATTCTTATAAATAAAATCAATTAGCTCATTGCCTGGATCAGAAATTCCCGGTGTACCTGCATCAGTGATTAAGGCAATCTTCTTTCCCAAAAGAAGCTCCCTTAAAATCTCAAGCTTTCTTTCCTCACTGCTATGTTGATGGTAGCTCAAAATATTCTTTTCTATTTCATAATGATTCAGAAGTTTACTGGCAACGCGCGTATCTTCCGCTAAAATTAAGTCGACTTCTCTCAATATCCTTAAGGCTCGAAGTGTAATATCTTCAAGGTTGCCAATAGGAGTTGCAACAATATAAAGAATGCCAGACATAAAAAGATTATATCAAAGTTTCCTGACAAGATCCGTCCTGGTCAATACCAGCTAACGAGATTTTTGTTCTTGAACTCGGTTTTTATCAGAAGTTTGTGAGGGAAAAACAATCTCCTCTAATTGAGCTTCTCTTAACCCATCGTCCGGTCCTGTCTTTACGCCAGATTCATTTTTATTTTGAGCCTTAATCCCATTATGAGGAATTAAATCTCCATCGTCACTGGGTCTGTCTCCAATTAACCTATCCTTAGACATAACAAAATTATTATAAAACAAAAATATAGGATTGACAAGGTCCATCCTTGTCACTTTCGCAACAGACAACAGTCAATATCCAATCACCAACTTTTGCCTCTGAATATAGATTTACGATGTAGGATTTAAAAATTTTGCTTTCTACTTACTACTTTCTAATTTCTACTTACCTCTCCTGCATAAACATAATACAAAATACTAGATACTAGCTCCTGGCCAGCCTTGACCGATCGACAACCGAAGGCTGATAGCTGAAATCCGATATCCGACGTCCGACGTCTGACATATGAATCCGTCGTAACCCACTGTTCGAAGCTAGTCAACACCCGGTGTTGACAAGGGTTATCCTTCTACCTCATCTCTTGAATAGATGAGGCACTCAGAAGCGCTTACATAATCAAAAATTTCATCATCTGAAAAAATAAGCTTTCTTTCCTTCTCTGCTGCCTCAGGTGAATCCGAAGCGTGAATCAAGTTTTGACTGCCGCTCATACCAAAATCTCCTCTGATTGACCCAGCTTCTGCTTCCCTGCCCTTTGTTGTTCCCACGATCTTGCGCACAGTAGAAATTGCATCCAACCCTTCCCAAACCATAGCCACAATCGGCGTCCACTCCATAAAGTTTCTCAAAGTAGGGAAAAAAGACTTATCTCTATGATGAGCATACCACTCGTTTATAATCTCATCAGTTAATTTAAGCATCTTAATACCAACAAGCTTTAAGCCCTTGCGGTCAAAGCGGTGAATAATCTCACCAGTCAACCCTCGCTGAAGGGCATCAGGCTTAATCAAAACAACTGTTTGTTCCATTTTTGACATCTTATTTGAGACACCCTTTAAAGGCCAGGCCTTTAAAGGGTCAGATTAACTTTAAATCCTTGCTATTATAAGGGCCGATAACAGCAATATTCAAGCCCTCATCCAAAAATAATTTTGACGCAACTTGATAGACATCATCAAGAGAAACCTTATCAATACTGCGAAAGACATCTTCGGGAAGCTGTGGCCTCTCAAGATAAAGCTCCTCCAAAGCAAAAAATTCGCTTGCCGCTTTGGTTGACTCAAGCGACAAAGCCAAATGCCCCTTCAAATACTCCTTTGCTTTCTCAAGCTCTTTCTTGGTAACTTTCTTAGTCTTATCTCTCAAACCATAATATTCATCCAAGATCACCTTTGAGGCTTCTTTAATTTTCTCAGGCGGAACCCCAGCATAAGTATAAAAGCTACCGTTATCTAAAGCATGATCAACGGTAGTCCTAACAGAATAAGCCAAACCTCTTTTTTCTCTGACTTCAATAAACATTCTTGAGCTCATCCCCCCGCCCAAAATTGTTGAAAGGACAGCTTCACCAAACCTCCCTTCCCAACCATAGGGCTTGCCTTTAAAACCGATAATCAAATGAGCCTGATCTGTTTTTTTGTTTTTAACAACAACTTCAGGTTTTGCTTGAGAGATTTTTTCAGAAGCAGAAAGCGGCCTTTTACCGGTTGACTCAAGAAAACCAAAATATCTTTCTATTAAACCCAAAGCCTTCTTCTTCTCAAAACCACCAGCCAAAGTCAAAACCATATTTTCAGGATAATAATAATTACTGCGATAACTGATAAAATCCTCCCGCTTCAAAGACTTAACTGTTTCTTTTGTGCCAGCAATATCCCGCGCTAAATTTGAACCTTTAAAGACAACATTATCAAAAAGATCATAAATTTTAATCATCGGCGTGTCCTCATACATCGCAATCTCTTCTAAAATCACTCTCTTTTCTTTTTCTATCTCAGAAGCCTTAAGAAGCGGTTTTAAAACTATATCAGAAAGTATATCAAACGATCGCTCTAGAACATCGACTCTTGATCTAATATAAAAATTGGTCCATTCTTTAGAAGTTGCGGCATTGGTTTCAGCCCCGATTGAATCAATTTCCGCTGAAACAATTTTTGCTGAAGGACGCCTTTTTGTGCCTTTAAAGACCATATGCTCCAAAAAATGGCTAACTCCTGATATCTTTTCATCTTCAAAACGAGAACCGGTTTTCACCCAGAGAGTCAAGACTACCGACTCCAAAGAAGGCATTGGAATTAAAAGCACTCGCAGTCCATTTTTAAGAGTGAGTTTTTCGTACTTCATAACTACATCTTCTCTATTACCTCAATGCCAAGAAGCCTCAAGCCATTTCTCAAAACCCAGCTTGTTGCTTCTGTTAATTTTAGACGCAAAAACCTCTTTTGCAAGTCCCTTTCTTTTAAAATCGGGTACTTGTCATAAAAACTGTTATATTTCTGGGAAAGAGTAAAAAGGTAATCGCATAAAACGTTGGGCGCAAATTCAACAGCTGATTTTTGAATTATTTCGCCAAAATGAAAAACCTGCCTGATGATATTCTTTTCCTGGTTGTCCAAATCAAAATTTGAAAGGTAAGTCTCCTTTTCAAAATCAATTCCCTCCTCCTTGGCTTTACTTAAGACACTAAAAGCGCGGGCAAAAGTATATTGAATATAAGGCCCGAAGTTTCCTTCTAAAGCCAAAATCTTTTTCCAATCAAAAACAATATCACTTTGAACTGAATGCTTAAGATCAAAGTATTTGATAGCACCTATCCCAACATCAGTTGAAACTCTTTCTATTTCAGCTTCTGAGAGATTGCGTGAGGTGGCAGAACTTTCAATAATTTTTCTTGCTTTTGCTATCGCCTCTTTCAGGACTTCTTCAAGATTAACTGCTCCCCCTTTTCTGGTTGAAAACTTGCGACCGTCGGGTGAAAGATAAAGGCCATGGCGGGTGTGATAAAGAATAACTTCGGGAGGAACAATACCAAGCTTGCGCGCAGCGGCAAAAACCTGCTTAAAATGAAGCGCCTGCTCCTGCCCCACCTCATAAATAACAATATGGGGCTGAAAGCGCTTCATACGATATCTAAGGCAGGCTAAATCGCGCGCCGCATAAGTTGTTGCGCCATCACTTTTTAGAAACATAAGAGGCGTTTTTATATCAAACTCATCAAGACGGATTATTTTGGCCCCATTTTCCCCTTCTTCAAGAACTGATAATAGCTTTTTGTCTTTTAGCATTGACTTAATTTCTGATTGGTAATGGCTCTCACCAAGCATATAGTCAAAGGAAACACCCAAGAGGTCATAAATTCTGTTGAATTCTTTGAGCGAGATTTGGCGACATTTTTGCCAGGTGAGGCAGGCTATTTTATCGCCTTTCTCAAGCTTGCTAAACCAGATACGAGCCTGAAACTCCATCTCTCCTGTTTTGTCCTCTTCGGCAAGCTTATGAAACTTAACATAAAGCTCTTCAAGCGTTTTAACATCAAGAGAATTAAGCTGGTAGCGGCGAAGCATATAAATAAGCTTGCCAAATTGAGTCCCCCAATCACCAAGGTGATTATCACCAATAGTCCTGTAGCCCAGAAACTGGTAGATGTTGTAAAGCGCATGGCCGATAATGGTTGAGCGCAAGTGTCCAATTGAAAATTGCTTGGCAATATTTGGGGAGGAATAATCAACCACAACCCTTTTACCTACCCCAATCTGACTTGATCCATAATCATACTTTTCCTTACTTATAGATATCAAATTATTAAATAAAGTATCATCTTTTAGCCAGAAATTAATAAAACCTGGTTTTTTAACTTCAATTTTAGAAACAAAATGCATCAATTCTTTGTTTTGGCTTAAGATTTCAGATATTTTTGAGGCTAGTCCTTGCGGATTTTTGAAATCAAAAGATCCAAAAGGAAGCTTTTTAAGCTTCGTAGAGTCACTAAAAATCTGCATTGCCAAATTGGTGGTATAATCGCCAAACTCTTCTTTCTCCGGTATTTCAAGAGAAATATCGCCCGCCTCAAGCCCCAAAGAGGAAGCAACCAGGTCCTTTAGTTTTAAGTTCATATAAATATTATAGCAGCTATAACGATTATAACTATCGTCTTTTGGCAAGATATTCCCTTCTTTTCCTAAACAAGTTTTCTCTAAAGCCACCCTGCTTGACAAAGTCTTCTTCAAGCCACCTAATTTTTTGGTCAAGAAGCTTGTTAGTTTGGTTGATAAGGCAAATCATCGCGTTTGCAGCCGATTCTGGATTTAAAAGATATTTCTCGTAAGTCTGGTAACTTTTGTTGTCTTGATAAGCAAGGCTTCTTACTCTTTGGGAAAGAGAGCTATTTTTATTCCAAAGTTTCAAATTTTTCTGTCTCAAAAAATCGCAATAATCATTTAAGAGCTCCTCAAGACTTGCTCTTGAGACTGAGATTAACTTGAGTTTACCCTCAAAGCTTTTTTGAAGGTAGCCTTCGGCTATATTTTGCTTCCCTGAACGAGCTGCTTGAACCATCTGATCGGCCGTGCGTGAGCCTTTTTCAATATAGCGCTTAACAAATTGGACAGTGAAATCGTAGATTATTGAGGACTGGATAAAAAAGGCTAGACTTTTATAACCGCCCGGCATGTTATAACTATTATAACCGTTACAGCCGTTATAACAATTATCTGATCCTCCACCCTAAGCCGTCTGAGACCACTTCTACATCCCCCATCTCTTTAGTTTGAAAAACTGAAGCGCCAGTATCTTTAAGCATCTTCAAAATTTCAGGGCTTGGATGGCCATAGGAGTTCTTGCCTACCGAAATAACAGCAATTTTAGGCCTTACTAATTCCAGCAAATCCTGCGTTAATCCATTTTTGCTACCATGATGAGGCACTTTGAGATATTCAACCCTGCCATCTTTAATAAGCATCAAAACTGATTTAAAAGCATCTTCAACTTCACCTGAAGCAGAAGGAACAATATCACCAGTCAGTAAAGCATCAAACTCACCAAAGCTTAAAATGAGGTTAATTGAAAATTCATTCAAGCCTCTATTAGTTGTTCTTGCACCCAAGACTGATACATTTTGATTATTACGAGATGTTGTATCTAAGCTTGAATTTTCAGCCAAAAATTGATGCGATGGATAAAGTATAACAAAATGCATCAAACCAACTCCTATATTCTTGCCCCTATCCGGTTCTATAACCCTAACCCCACGACTCCCCACCTCTTCTTTTAGCAATTGGTATCCTTGACTGCTAGATTCAAGCGGAGATACCAAAAAAGCTTCAACATTATACCTTTTAAAAACCTCTATCAAACCGCCAAAGTGATCAGCCTCAGGATGAGTCAAAACCACCATTTCAATTTTTCTATCCCAAAAGGGCATATGACGACTAAGGCAATCAAGTACCCTATTCCCCGGCCCGCCATCAATCAAAACTTGATTGTCTTTATAATAAGCGAGAATTGCATCTCCCTGACCAACACTGCAGGCAACAAGATGAAACTTATCATCAGGCGCAAGAAAGACAAAGAGCCAAACCAAAGCCGAAGATAAAACTAAAAAGCCAAAGAAAAATCGCCAAAACTTGATATTCATATACTTCCCAAAAGATTAACCAAACTTACAAACCAAAAAATCAAAGGATATGATAAAAGAAGCAAAAATCTACCCAAAAAAGGAATAAAAAGGGAAAAAATGCCAGAAAGCATTCCCAAAATAGTGATATAAGGAACCGTCCAAAGCACAAGACCGTTTATCAATGGCGAGTATATCGAAAAGTATCCAAATGTAAAATAAAGTATCGGGGCGACCAAGATTTGGGCTGCAAGAGAAGTTGAAAAGCCCTCTCTTAAAAAAGAAGGAATAAATTTCAAAAAGTTGTCTACTTTTTTTTGAAAAAGAATCAACGACAAAGTTGCGGCAAAAGAAAGAATAAAACCAACATCAAAAATAAAGTAAGGATTAAAAATAAGCATAAGAAAAAACGAGATAAAAAGAGCTCTTAAGGCTAAATTCATACGGCCAAAAATAACAGCAATGAAAGAAAGGCTACCCATTATAGAAGCTCTTATGATAGGCGCCTCAAAGCCACAAAGAAAAGCATAAAACCAAATTCCCAAAAGCGAAAGCAATAAGGCATACCGCCTTTTAAAAAAAATGATAAAAAAGGAGGCCAAAAATCCGGCAATTAAGGAAACATTCATTCCCGAGGCAACTACCACATGAGCCGTGCCTGTCTTTTTTAGATTTTGCCAAAAATCATAAGGCAGACTTGCTTTTGAACCCAAAACCATTCCGGCAACTAAACTTGAATGAGGTTCAGGAAGGTATTTTTGATAAAAAAGAATCAATCGCTCTCTTAATTTATAAAAACTATTGCCCTTTTCAAGTTTAATAAGTTTTGCCTCATCAAGCGTTTTTTTCTTGAGGTTTACCCTTCCCTCCACAGTTACCACATCTCCATAATTAATTTCAGGATACAAAGGCAAATAAGCTTTAAGACCAAGAATTGTTATTCTTTGGCTTTTCTCAAACCGCAAAGGCTCACTTCCTATTCTTTCAGACGAGATTCTAATTCTTGAGCCGTCAATGAAATTGGGCCGAAGATAAAAGAAGCGAAAGATGATCAAAAGAATAACCAGAAGCCAAAAGAAAAATTTAAACATAAATTAAGTTAACTTAAAACTTAAAACTCAAAAGTCAAAACTTCTAATTAGATTATAGATTATAGATAAAATTCCAAGTTCCAATATACAAATTCCAAATTCTAAATCCTAATATCCCCGCCTGCAACGCTTGATGCGTAGCATCTGCGGGCAGGTAAATTCCAAATTACAAATCACAAACAGATTATAGAATCTAGATTTAAGATCTAGGAATAAAGAATTAGAGAATAGAAACTACAGATTAGAGAATAGCCGCTGACCCTTTAAAGGTCTGACCTTTAAAGGGTACCTGACAAGGTCCGTCCTTGTCACTTTCACAACAGACAACCATCAATATCAAACAACCAACTTACGCCTTTGAATATTGATTTAAGATTTAAGATCTAGGAATAAACTTTTAACTTTTAAGTATTTTTAACACCCGCGTTGGCGTAGCTTTTCCAACCCCGGCTTGGAAAATATAATTATAATAATGAATTTAGTATTATGAATTATGTATTATGGGGATAATACATTTTCCTGCATAATACATAATACAAGATACTAGATACTGGCTCCGACTAGCTCCGATATAGCTGATATCTGATGTCCGATGTCTGATATCCGATGTCTGACAGCCGATTTCTTTTACCTTTTAACTCTCGCCTTTTACCTTTCAAAAGACTGTTACCTTGTCTTTTATTTTTTCGTACAAAGATTGGGGAATTACCTTCTTGGACACTAACTCTTCCAAATTTGAGTAAGGTCTTTGTTCAATTATCTTTTGGGCGTAAACTTGGCCAATTCCTGGTAGAGAATCAAGTTCTTTGGCGCTTGCAGTATTAATATTCACCAGATTAGCGCCAGAGGCCGAAAAATTGCTTGATACATTTTGATATCCTTCATTTTTCCTAGCACTCAAAACAGAAGACTGCTTATCAGGGATAAAAATCTTCTGTCCGTCAGTTAATTTTGCTGCCCTGTTTAGCATCTTCTCCACCCACTCCCGATCTGCCGAAAAAGAAAGCCCGCCTGCCGCAATTAAAGCATCGTCAACCCTTGCCCCGCTTTGGAATTTATAAACTCCAGGTTTTTCAACCGCGCCTGCCACCTCAACGACAATCTCCTGAAGCAAAGTCCCCTCTTTAGGCTCCAAAATTTCAACTTTAGAAGAATTAGAATCTTGCCTGATGAAGAAAATGCCTATGCCGGCAAAAATGATTCCCAAGAAGATAAAGGTCAAAACAAGCTTGTTTTTTAGCAAGAATTCATCAAAATTGAACTTGCTTTTTTCCTCTTTGGCAAAATCAATAACCTCAAGCTCATCTTGCATTTAAAAAGATGATAACAGAAAGAGCTTGTCTAGACAACAAAACTCAGAAGCTTGCCGGGGACGAAGATTGTTTTCTTGATTTTTTTGCCTTCAAGCCATTTATTTACTTTCTCATCAGCTTTGGCAAGCTCAATCAGCTTATTCTCGTTTTTTGAATCTTCGGCTTGAATTTCAAGGACAGACCTTAGTTTTCCGTTCACCTGAACCGGAATTTTTACAATATCTTCAACTATCAAAGAAGGATCGTATTCAGGCCAACTTTCAAGGTGAATACTCTTAAAAGCGCCTTTTGATTTAGCGAATCTGGTTTGCCACACTTCTTCTGCCAAATGCGGCGCAAAAGGAGCAAGAAGCAGACAGAATTTCTTGAGGGTTTCAATATCAGCCCCTTTCTCATAAATCAGGTTAGTAAACTCCATAAGAGCCGAAATTGCTGTATTAAATTTATAAGACTCCAAATCTTTGCCTACTTTTTTTATAGTTTGATGCAGTTTAGACATGACATCTTTTTCAGAACTCGATTTAGGTTTTTCAGTCAAGACCTTCCAAACCTTGTCCAAAAATCTTCTTGCCCCTTCAACCCCGCTAACACTCCACGGTTTAACAGCATCAAAAGGACCCATAAACATTTCATAAACACGGAGAGTATCGGCACCAAACTTGGGAATAACATCATAAGGAGTCACCACATTCCCCCACCTTTTACTCATCTTCCTATTATCAGAACCCAAAATCCAACCAGGAGCTCTAAGCTTCAAAAACGGCTCGTCCCCCAAACTTTTATCAATAAAGCCTTCGTCATAAAGCACCTTCCAAATAAACCTTGAGAAAAGAAGATGCTGAACCACATGGCCGCCACCTACATATTCATCGACAGGCAACCACATTTTTATTCTTTCCTGGGAAGCAAACTCCTTATCATTTTTGGGATCAACAAAACGGATAAAATACCAAGATGAATCAACATAAGTATCCATCGTATCAACCTCTCTTTTCGCCTTAGCCTTGCAGATAGGACATACTACCCCCTTCTGAAAAGATTTGGACCTGGCAATAGGACTTTCACCATAGGGCAAAAAATCTACATCCTCAGGCAACAAAACCGGCAAATCCGACTCGGGAACAGGCTGCCATCCACACTTCTTGCAATAGATCATCGGAATAGGACAACCCCAATACCTTTGCCTTGAAATAAGCCAGTCGCGGAGATGATAACTTACTTTCTTTTCTCCCCAACCCTTTTTTTTGATGTAATCAAGAATAAACTTAAAGTCATCAGGGTATTTTTTACCATTCCACTCACCTGAATTAATAATTTTCCCTTCCCCGCTATAAGCTGATTTTGAATAATCATTGTTTGAATCAATAACAGGAATAACTTTAAGATTATACTCCTTGGCAAATTCAAAGTCGCGCTCATCGTGGGCCGGAACACCCATCACAGATCCTGTGCCATAGGTGTCAAGAACATAATCGGCAACAAAGACCGGTATGGGTGTATCGTTCGCCGGGTTTATAGCCAAAAGGCCAAGGAAAACGCCGGTTTTATCTCTCTCAAGATCATTAACACTTTTCTGTTCTGACTTTCTGATATAGGACTCAACTTCGCTTTTCCTTTCCTCATCCACAAATTTCAAGAGATTGTTCTTGGCATAAGAAGGCGAAACAACCATAAATGTTGCGCCAAAAAGAGTATCAGGACGGGTGGTAAAAACCTTAATCTCAAAATCAGCGTCTTGAACCTTAAACTTAATCTCAGCTCCTTCGCTTCTGCCTATCCAATTTTTCTGTTGCAACTTGACCTCAGGTAACCAGTCAATTTTATCTAAACCAGATATTAATCGATCAGCATAGGCGGTAATTTTAAAAAACCACTGATTTAGCTCTTTCTGGACCACAGGAGTACCACAACGCTCACAATTACCATTAACAACTTGTTCATTAGCTAAAACAGTATTATCCTTAGGGCACCAATTTACAGGGGCTTTCTTCTTATAAGCCAAACCCTTCTTAAAAAGCAGGATAAAAAGCCATTGTGTCCATTTATAAAACTCGGGAGAACTGGTATCAATTTCATAATCCCAGTCATAAGAAAGACCTGAAATCTTAAGCTGGTCCTTAAAAACCTCTATGTTCTTATGAGTAGAAACGGCAGGGTGAATACCCGATTTTATAGCATAATTCTCTGCCGGCAGACCAAAAGCATCCCACCCCATTGGATGAAAAACTCGATACCCTTTCATTCGGTAGTAACGAGACAAAATATCTGTCGCAACATATCCCTCCAAATGCCCAACATGCATAGTGGCCCCTGAAGGATACGGAAACATATCCAAGATATACTTTTTATCTTGAGAAAGAGAAACTGGTGTTTTGTAAACACCCTCTTTTTCCCAAACCTTCTGCCACTTATCTTCAATCTTCTTGTGATCGTATTTACCCTGCTTCATAGATTTAAAAGAAATTATAGCACAGAGAAGGCAAGAGGATTATAGAATTTAGATTATAGAATAAAATTACAAATTCCAATATACAAATTACAAACAAATCCCAAGCTCCAAATTACAATAAACAAATCACAAGAACAAAATTCTAATATCTAAATTCTAAATTCTAAATTCTAAACAATTTTACAATTATCCAATTTTTCAAATTACAAATTAATTCAAAACTTAAAAGTCAAAAGTCAAAAGTATAACTCAAAACTTAAAAGTCAAAAGTCAAAACTTAAAATTAGTAGAAAGTAGTAAGCAGAAAGTAGAAAGGATAATACACAACTTTTAAATTTGAACCTTTAACTATTGAGTTATGAATTTTTGCTTTCTACTTACTACATTCTACATTCTACTTCCTACTTGTATTCCCTGCATAATACATAATACAAAATACAAAATACTAAATACTAGCTTTCGGCCAGCTTTGACTATCCCCGATGACCCTTTAAAGGCCTGGCCTTTAAAGGGTACTTGACAAGGTCCGTTCTTGTCAGGAAAGGGCCCGATTTCCATGTTCTATTTCTTTGTTCTATTTCCAAAATGTTGTAAACTAAATTAATGTCCGAGATAAATCAAAAAAGAATAATCCAGGCGATGCTTCTCACTCTTTCTGTTGTCATTTCTTTTATTATCGCCAAAAGCAGTTTTTCTGACTTCCTTTTGCAAATTGTCTCTCTACTTTTAGCAAGCTATATTCTGTTACAATTTCTTTCCAAGAAAATAAGCTTCATCAGGCAAAATAAACTCGTCATTAACTTTCTCTTGATCACAATTGTCATCTACACTCTTATTTTTTCAACCGGCGACCTCTTCTCGCCCCTCTTTTTCCTAATTTATTTTCTCCTTTTTGGCGTTGCTCTTTTGCTTGAACCTTATTCAGCGCTTTTCCTATCCTTAATTTCTGCTGTCTTTTTCCTTTTTACAACAGGAAAAGAATTCTGGCAGGAAGTTATTCAGCTTTCATCCATATTTTTAATTTCACCTCTTGCTTTAATTTTTGGCAACCAATACTTAAAACTGCAGGAAGAGGAAACCAAGGTTGAACTGCTGAAAAAAGAAGAGAGAATCTTAGCTTCAGAGGTAATAGATCAGGAAAAAACGGTGCGCAAGTGGACTGTTGAGGAACTAAGAAATAGGCTAATTAAAATCTGGGAAAATCTGGAGGAAGTCTTGCAGGACGAAGAAATAACAGAAAAAAGCAGAAAAAAAATAAATGAGATTTCAAACCAGCTTTCAAATCTCTTAAAAAGTGGAGAGACGCTTGAAAAGAAGATATCAAAATAAATCTTAATACTTCTTAGTATGACAAGAAAATGAAAAAAATACTAGTTTTGGCACTTTTTATAAGCTCTCTTTTCCTGCCTCAAGGCGCTTTGGCCCAATCAAAAGTTGTTTCACCAAACTATGAAATCCAGTTTCCAAACTTCAATGCAGGCGCTGGTGTGCCCAAATCAACTAATTTCTGGACTAGCGGAACCTTAGGACAAACCGCAGCTGGCCTTTTCTCCTCAACTAATTTTAGAGTCAAATCTGGTTTCCAATACATCAAGACCATTATTCCCTTCTCTTTCTCTATCTCCAATATCTCAGTTAGTTTTGGTACTTTAACACCCGGGACGCCTGAAACAAGAACCGCAACCTTAACTGTTAAAGCAGGAGGAGCTGGCGGCTATTCAGTCAAAGCGCAGGAAAATCATCCTTTACAGATAGTTGGAAGCGCAACCTATATTCCAAATACAAGTTGTGACAGCGGTACCTGCACCAAAACCCAAGCTCAGCTTTGGACTCTTAATTCCACCTACGGCTTTGGTTTTAATATGACAGGCGATGATGTGCCTTCTGATTTTGTCAATTCAAACTACTTTAGGCCTTTTGCAAATGCAGCAGCAAGCGAAGACCCGGCTGTAGTGATGGCTAAAACCCAAGTTACATGGGATTATTCCAATAACACCTGGCCATGGGAAAGCCAAGCCACTATCACCTACAAAGTAAATGTCTCAGGAACCCAACCTGCAGGAACTTATACCAATATTGTTAAATTTACAGCTATACCAGCGTTCTAAATTAACTCAAAACTTAAAACTCAAAAGTCAAAACTTTATGATTAGATTATAGATTTTGGATTATAGATTATAGAATTTTGATTTAGGATTTAAGATTTATGAATTAAGATAACAATTAACTCCGACAGCTGACAACTGATAGCTGAAATCCGAATTCTTTCACCTTTTACCTCTTGCCTTTTACCTACTAGGCTAGAACATAGAACATAGAACAAAGGGAAAAATTCTGAACTTAGTATTATGAATTATGTATTATGGGGATGAAGCATTCACCGACTAACCCTGCTTTATGCGGGGACTAGCTCCGACAAACTCCAATCAAATCTCTAGCTTTCTGATACTTGACTCCAGACCAGACCCTTTAAAGGTCTGACCTTTAAAGGGTACCTGACAAGGTGCCTGACAAGGTCCGTCCTTGTCACTTTCGCAACAGACAACAATCAAGGCCCAATAACAACTTCCGCCTTTGAATATTGATTTTGATCTAAAATTTGGGAATTGGGCTACTCAGACCCGCGTTGACAATAGGATTCCAACCCCGGCTTGGAATTAAGTCCCAGGGTCGGACCCCGTCCCAGCAAACTTTTAACTCTTGAGCATAGATTTAGGAATTAGGAATTTTTGCTTTCTACTTACTACCTTCTACTTTCTACTTGTATCTTCTACATAATACATAATACATAATACATAATACATAATACATAATACATAATACATAATACTAAATACAACCTTCCGGCCAGCTTTGACCAATATCCGACAGCCGATATCCGACATCTGACAGCTGATAGCCGACATCCGACATCCGATGTCCGACGCCCGACGTCTGATGTCCGTTTTGCTGTATAATTATCTCAATGCTCAAAAAATTAGCTTACATAACAGCTCTCGCTTTCCTCTTTCTCACCTTTAAAGCCAATCTAGTGAAAGCGCAAAATGTCTCACTTTCAATAAGTCCGCCCATCCTTGAAGCAGTAATCAAGTCTGGCGAAAAGATAGAGCAAGTCTATACCCTTAAAAACGACGGCCCTGATGCTATCATCTCGGTTGATATCTTTACCTTTAATCAGGCGGATGACTTTGGCAATCCCAGAATTTCAAAAAGCATAAAAGACTACGATCCCCTCTCTGTCAAATACTGGTTCTCATTCAAAGAACCGCAACTTTCGCTTGGAGATAAATTCAGCTTAAAACAAGGCGAAGAGAAAAAGATAACCCTCGACATCAACCCCGAAGACAATACTCCAAACGGCGACTACTACTTTACCCTAATTTTTAGAACCGAGCTTGACAATACCTTTGTTGCCCCTGAAACAAAAAGCAGTCTGTCACAAGCTGAAATTGGATCAAACATACTAATTACTATATCAAAAGATGGCATCATCAACAGAAAAGCAGCTGTTAAAGAATTCAAAGCGCCTAAAATTATTGACTCCTTCTCCCCCCTTACCTACCAAGTCAAACTTGCAAATATTGGTGAAGGATTTTTTAAACCCTTTGGAAAAATAACCATTGAATCTGTGCTTGGCAAAAAATATATTCTTAACCTCGCCCCACAAAATATCATTACCGCCTCATCAAGAGAAATCTCCTGTCTTGAAAATGAGAGACTCGTTCCCTGCCGGCTTCCAGTCAAATTTCTATTTGGCCCTTACAAAGCCACACTTTCATTTGAAGTGGAAAATGACAAGAAAAGCTACAGTAAAACCATCAATAGCTTTGGAATTCCTGTTATTCCTCTTCTTGCGGCATTTTTATTGCTAATAACTTTAATTTTCGTCAAAAAAACAAAGAAAAAAGCCCTTGACAAGAAAAAAAACGAGGTCTAGGATAAAAGTAGGGATAATTTAAATTATCCTTTTTTTAATGAAAAAAGGTCTTGGTCATAATCACAAAAAGATATTGTTTCTTCTAGTAAGTACATTCATACTTGTTTTTTTGTTTCTGACTTCTATTAAGCCTCAAAAAACAAGATCAGCCAACTTCACAAACGCAACTGCTACTCTTTCCAATTCCCGCTTCTCCTTTACGGCAGGCTATGCTTCAGGATCAGCCGGTAGCTCAAGCGTCTCAATTGACACCTCAGGTAATCCAGATAATGATGTTGACCATTTATTCATTGGTGATTCGGTTTGTGTAGTTCCTACAAGCTATTCAGGCTGCCGAGATGATACAAGTTATAGCGTAGTTGGCACTGAAGGTTCAGATGGAGACCAGTTCACTATCTCCCCTGCTTTAGTTTCAACTCCTCAAGCTTCAGATTTGATTGTTGCCACACAATCAGGAGTTTTAACTATCCAGTTCACTCTCGCCAATAACGTTCCTGACGGCGGAGATATTTTAATCACGATTCCGAGCGATAATGACACCACAACGACCACAAGCAACGATGGCTTCCCAGATGTCACAGACACTGTGGCAAATGGCGGATTTGACTTAAACGGAATTACAGCAACCGAAGTCTCAACTTCAACCACCACTAGTGGATCCTGCAACAATTCCCACTGGTCAACAACAGAAACTATCACTCCAGGAAACGGCAGCACCGACCACACCATAAGAATTGATAGATCAGGATCCCAGTGCGAGGCCAATAACACTGTTATTACTGTTACAATCGGCACTACATCAAAAGGCATTGTCAATCCACCCCCAAAAACAAGCTCGCACACCCAGGGGGTTGCTGATGCTTATACCATCAATGTTAAAACAAGGGACAACACAGACGCTACCATTGATTCCTCAAATGTGATGGTCGCGCCAGTTGAAGGGGTCTTTGTTTCAGCTACCGTCCCCGAGTCTCTTTCGTTTACAGTCGCAGGTGAAGCATCAGGCAATACAAGATGCGGCCAAACGACAGATATTACAACCACTGCAACCGCTGTTCCTTGGGGAACCATTTCCTCAACCAGCACATTCTACGAGGGAAACCAGATTTTAACAGTCTCAACCAACGCTGTCTCAGGCTATAATGTCTATATTGAAGAAAACGATCAGATGGGTAAAAATGGCAATACCTGTACCGGCACTGCGCCCTCATCGGGTCACTTTACTTTTGGTTCGGGAATTTGTATCAGGGATACTGTTTGCGGAGCGACTGCCTGTTCTGAATCATCAGCCCGCTACTGGACCAGTGCTTCAAACTATCCCGGCTTTGGTATCTCGCTTCAAAACGCTTCGGGAACAGACGCTGTTTGGGTTTATGATTCAACAACTGAGCCTTGCACCACAACAGGCGGTGGCACATCAACCAACTTCTGCTCAAGACAAATTGCCGATATTCAAGGTGGCGAGACCAGAACCTCAATTATGACAAGCTCAGTGCCTGTTGACTCAAGCCAAATTTATGTCTGCTACAGGATTGCAATTCCGGGTACACAACCTGCTGGATTTTACTATAATACAGTTAAATATACAGCCGTTCCTATTTTCTAAAATGAAAAAGCCTGCCAAAATAATTACATTACTTTTAAGCCTAGCTTTAATAAGCGTAACTTCAGCAAAAGCTCAGAGCAATCTTGCGCTAACAGTTTCCCCAACAAGGCAAAATATCAATATTGATCCGGGAGGAACTGAATCAACTTATGTCACCTTTTTCAACCAATCAGACTTGCCTATTGCCGGGAATATAAAAATAGTTGATTTTATTGTTAAAGACGCAACAGGCACTCCATATCTTCTTGAAGAAGGTTCATTCCCTTCCAAATATTCCGCTTCAAGCTGGATAACTACTAACGCCGAGAGGGCAGTAATTGCAGCAGGAAGCAGCTTCAAGGTGCAGATGAAGATAAAAGCGCCAGACAATGCCGCGCCAGGCGGAAGATACGCTGCTGTTTATTTTGAGCCGACAGGAACTTTGCCCAATACCAAAGCCTTCATCACCCAAAAGGAGGGCCAGCAAGCGGTAACTTCAAGGCTTGTTGCTTTGCTTAATATCAGAGTCAACGGGCCAATCATCGAGCAGGCAGCGCTTAAAAGGTTTGACGTACCCAATTTCTTGGAATACGGGCCTGTTGATATCAAAGCTGAAATTTTGAATAACGGCAGCTATCATATCACCCCCAAAGGAACTATTACCCTTACCAACTGGCAAGGCAAAATCGTAGGTCAGTATAACCTTGAGGAAAGAAATATCTTCCCTGAAAGAAGTAGGATCTATGAAGCCACGCTTGGGCCAAAGCTGATGCTTGGGAAATACAAGGTCAGTTTTATGGCAATTTATGGTGACGCAAATCAGGTTATCTCAGCTGATAAAATTCTCTGGGCTTTCCCTTGGAAACTAGCGCTTGCTATAACCTTGGCAATTATCATTGTCATCTTGCTTGCTATACTTATTGGCAAGAGAATCAAAGAGAGGCAGAAAGAGCTTGAAACAAAGCTTGAAAAAGAGATCAGCGAGATTGAGGAATTAAAGAAAAAGTTCAAAGACACTCCCCCCTCCTCTACCAAGTAACTACCATGTCCATTGACAAGGACGGACCTTGTCAAACAAAATCAGCCTTGACAAAGGCATAACTTTGCTCAATACTGAATTGACAAGGACGGACCTTGTCAAACAAAATGCCAGCAAAAAACGCCATTAAAATTTTTGCCGAGAATTCCTATTACCACATCTACAACCGCGGTGTTGAGAAAAGAAACATTTTCATTGACAACCAAGATTATGAAGTTTTTCTTCACCTTTTGAAATACTACTTATCCGAAAAGATGGAGGGGATCAACCACCCGCTAATAGACACAGATGCCAAACCTAGACGACCAAGGCCACTTGCCAATCTAAACCAAAAAGTTGAGTTAATAGCTTATTGTCTTATGCCTAACCATTTTCACTTACTGATAAAGCAAATAATAAAAGACGGCATAACCAAACTAATGAGAGCCATCTCAACAACCTACGCCCTCTACTTCAACAGACGCTACCGGCGAGAAGGAACTCTTTTCCAGGGAAGATACAAAGCAGCGCTTATAAAAGACGACTCTTATCTTCTACATTTATCCCGCTATATTCACCTCAATCCTCTAAAGCTATTGACAAGGACGGACCTTGTCACTTGGCCATATTCAAGCTATCCATATTTTTTAGGGCTTAAGAAAGCAGATTGGGTTAAGCCGGAAATTGTGCTCAAGTTTTTCGAGAGGCCTGACAACTCGCCTATTGCAATAGCAAAATTTCAAACCTATAAAGACTTCGTTGAAGCAGGCATTGAAAATCCCAAAGAAGGAATAGAAAAGCTAATACTCGAAGATGAATAAACCATATTATAGGATTGACAAGGACGGACCTTGTCACAAGACACTAATTTTAACCTTAGCTTTGGCAACCCTAGGGAGCTTTTTAGCACCAAGCGCCAAAGGAGAAGAAGCAACTCCTTCACCCACCCATGATGTCTTTATGTCAGTCACCTTTCAAACCGTGATAGAAGGAGAAGCTACTCCAACTCCAACTATCGCTCCCACCCCAACATCAACACCCAGTCCTTCTGTCACTCCTGCACTGTACCCGACACCAATCATAACTCCAACCGAGATTCCAACACCACCAACAGAAAAAACACCTTTTAAGATCTTCGGCTACGCGCCAAGTAGCACTTTCGTCTCGCTTATCGGCAAAAACACTCTGGAATTAACCAGCGCCAACGAGAGTGGATACTTTGAATTTAATAATGTTCCACTGCCTGAAATAAAAGGAGAGGTGGGTTTCTACCCTGAGCTATGTATTCAGGCATACTTTCAGGAAAGCTCAACCCAGCCAACTTGTCTTGCGCCCCTCCCTGTCGGCAATAAAAGCTATGAGATTGGGCCTGTTGTCCTTTCTCCTATCTTGATAATTGAAAAAGGAGAAGCAACTACAGACTCCCAAATCAAAGCTATAGGCAAGACAACGCCCAATACGGAAGTGGCTATTTTTCTTGCCAAAGAAGAACAGAAAACCAATATCTTAGATATCATTGATAAAATCAAACTAATTAAAACCGTTTCTGCTTACTATCTCCCAAAATATCAAACTGTATCAGATGCAAATGGCAACTTTGAATTTAACCTTCCAACTGAATCCTCAAGCCGCTGGCGAATCTTTGCCGCAAGCCTTTTCCAAGGCCAAAACTCGCCCAAAAGCAATACTCTATCGTTTTTAGTTGTTCCCCAAACTCTTGAGCTCATTCAAAAACTCATTTCTTTCATCATTTCCCTTTTCTCAAGATGGTTCTTCAATCTAATTCTTCTTGAAATAATCGTCGCCCTGATTCTGTTTAGGGCAATAAGAAAAACAAAGAGTAAAAAATCCACGGCCTAAAGGCCGTGGCTTTCTTGGCTCCATCTAAACTATTCTACATCCACGCGCTAAAGCGCGTGGCTTTATGATTAGATGTAGTAAAATTTAAAATTCCAAATCACAAGATTCAAATTCTAAATTCTAATATCTAAATTCTAAACCCTGAACCAGAATAAATTCGATTCAGGGCAGGCAAATTCCAAATCACAAATTAACTCAAAACTTAAAACTCAAAAGTCAAAACTTTATGATTAGATTATAGATTTTGGATTATGGATTATAGAATTTTGCTTTCTACTTACTACTTACCACATTCTACTTTCTACTTTTATTCCCTGCATAATACATAATACAAAATACTAAATACTAAATACAATCTTCCGACTAGTTCCGACAACCGATAGCTGATGTCCGACGTCTGATGTCTGATTGCTGATGTCTGATGTCCGCTACTTTCTACTTGATCTTTGCTACTCAAAAACCACACTCACACGCTGAGGAAGGACCTTGCCATCAACTGAAGCCTCAATTAAATAAGCATTAGCCGAAGATGAAGAAACATCAAAAAGCGCTTTCCCCAGGTCATCAGTTACTGGCTGAACTTCTTCTATCTCAAGATTTGTATCTTTACCCAAAACCACACTTTTACCTGCCACTCCCAAACCTTTTGAATCAAGCAAAAAGACAGTGATTCTTATCTTCTCATTACTCCCCGCTTTGGCTTTTAAAGGCGAAGCAAAAAGATAAGAATTGGCAAGCTCGACTTGGCGTGTTAAAGCCGAACTCTCGGCTTTGCTTTTGATTCTTGTTTCCTCGGAGACCAAATAAACAGAATAAACAAGACCCAAAAGCAAAATCAACACAAAAACCAGTAAAAGCGAAGTCAAAACCCACTTTTTTTGCGACTCTCTTCTCAACTCCTCTCTTTCTATCTGTAGCTGTCTTTCTTTGGCTGACAGAATTTCACCAGCCTCCGGTAAATCAACTTTATACGATTTTGTATCTTGACTTACCATTAATTCAAGATACTATATAAGTAGTTCTTTTTCAATTGCAGAAAATCTATAAATTATAATAATTTGGTAGCAAGATTTCTTGGCACCTTTCCCCAAAAGAGTCAAAAAAAGAAAACCTATTCAGACAACATCAGAGAAAAAACTAATTGCCACAATACAGGCATTTTTTAGCTATTTTTTTTCCTAGCAGACAATAGAACCGAGTGACAAATCGTCTTTAATCTAACTTCAAAAAACGAAAAAACAAGATTGATTAAAAAAGCAAATTTTTTGCCTAACATTTTTCATTAACCGCAAAATTATCGCAAACCCTATATTTTTAAGAAAAGCTTAACCGCAGTCTTTTATTCCATTTTTTCTTAAAATTTTGCTTAAAAACTATCGGCGCGTCAAAAATAATATTTAGATATACTTAAGTAAGTAAAAATAATATGCGGTAAATCAGTTATTGACATTGTGAAAATTATCTCGTCTTTAAGGAGCTTTTTTGAGGTCAATTACCTCTTGACAATTATTAATAAATAATTTAAAAATAGTATAATGCGTATAATTTGTATAATCCAGCTTCAAGTTATTAAAAGTTTTTAAAAACTATGAAAGACCGCATAACACAACTTTTTCTGCAATACTTAAAATACTGTAATGTTTCGGAAAAAACTCTACGCTACTACAAATCAGATCTTGCTCTCTTCACAGCTTGGTTAGTCTTCAAAATTAAGTCCCTAGGCGCTGATTGCGAGAACTTACAAGAAGCTCTACCCTTCCTCACCAATAAAACTGCTGAAGAATACAAAGAATTTTTAATCAAAAATGGAAATTCTGTCCAAACCATCAATCGCAGGCTTTCCACCTTAAGAACTCTTTCCAAGTTTCTTTTAGACAACAACTTCCTCTCATTCAACTTCGCCAAGAATATAAAAAACATCTCAAAAGCAGTCATAGTTCCCCCTCTTGAAAGAGTTGTCACTGAATTCTCAAACTATCTTGAAGTTCAAAAAGCTTCTTTTCTAACCCGGAAGAATTATCTTGCCGATATCAATCAATTCCTGCGTTTTATTGAAAAACAAGGTAAAAAAGATCTTCAAGAAATTACATCAAAAGATATAAAAAGATATCTTATTATAGAACTTGCCTCTTCTCCTGAGGCTACCAAAGATAGAAAAATATCGTCGCTTAAAAAATTCTTCAGCTGGGCCAAAGAAGAAAAGAAAACTAACATTAATCCTGTTGAAGATTATTTGAAAGACACAGCCTACATCAAACCAATAGAAAGATCCTTGTCTGAACTTACAGAAACCTCAATTAACCGCAAAGTTTTCGGTAATTACCCTTCCTATGAAGGCTTAAAGGCAAGAATTAACGCATATCTTGCGGGGAAACCTAGGTTGCAGAAGCTAGTTTATCACCTTCTTTACACTCGACCTAAATGGTACAAAGCATATCATTCTCTTGCAATTAGCCGTTATCTTAACTTTGCTATTCTCGTTATCTTTGCTACTGGCCTTGGCTTCGGCGTCTATCAGCAACTTTTTGCCAAGCCTCAGACTCCCATCGCCTACCCCAGCCAGCCAGTGCCACCCAAGAGGTATCTTTCCTTCCAAGGACGATTAACTAATCAATATCAAACGCCGATTACAACTCCCACCAATATCGTCTTCAAGCTATATGATGCATCAACTGGCGGCAACACTCTTTGGAACTCGGCGGGTGTCGCCTGCTCTGTTGACCCTGACGAAGACGGTATTTTTTCAATCCTTCTTGGTACCACTTCAGGTGACGGCTACACCTGCACCGGCATCTCACCAATTGACTCAAGCGTTTTCACTGAAAACTCGGAGGTCTGGCTTGGTATTAAAGTAGGTTCTGATCCTGAAGCAACGCCAAGAATTCAAATTGCAACCGTTGCCTATGCTTTAAACGCAGAAACCGTACAAGGCTATCCAATTGATGCAACCGGATCTGCCACCAAGAATACAATCCTAACAATGAATTCAGGCGGCGAGGTTGTCTTAGCTGAAGTTGGACCAAAAATAAAATCTGTATCAGGAAACTTCAGTGTCCAGGGGGAAGCAGTCACAATTCAAGCAAATGGGGGCGGGGTTGCTGGCGATATTACTCTCTCCCCCGCTTCAGACGGCACAGTCTCAATCCTCGCAAGCGGCACCACAAATGACTCTTTATATATCCAAAATGCTCAAATTACATCAGGTGCCTTAATTCACGGTTACTATGGAGGCACTTCTACAACAGTTGATCTTTTGAAGCTTGGAGCGGGGGCCACTGAATCAACAAAATTCTTGGTTGAATCATCAGGCGACACCTTTATCGCTTCAGGCGCTGATTTATTTATCGGCGGCATCGGCCTAAATGACAATTCAAGCAATTCCTCCGGCGCTTCCCTAATCGGCCTTTATGATGACAATATGACCTATATCTCAGGTAATACCAATGTTCAATCAGCAATAAAACAGCTTGATACTGCCATCGGGACATTAACAGGATCAGCTGGAGGATGGACTGATGATGGAACTATCGTGAGACTTACTACTTCAACAGATAGAGTTGGTATTGGAACAACATCGGTCAATAGCAATACCAAAGTTGGAGTATTAGGAGGAGTAGCTATTGGTTCACAAACTTATTCAGATGCTCAAGCTCCTACAAATGGATTAATTGTTGAAGGCAATGTAGGAATTGGTACAACTGCTCCCACTGCAAAGCTTGATGTAGCTGGTGACATTTATTCATCTGCCAATATAAGAGCTAATACTGATTTATATATTGCTGGTACAGCTTTGTCTGCTAATACTACTACAACATCAGGAGCTTCAAAGATTGGACTATATGATGATGCAATGACCTATATCTCAGGTAATACCAATGTTCAATCAGCAATAAAACAGCTTGATACAGCCATCGGGACATTAACAGGATCAGCTGGAGGATGGACTGATGATGGAACTATCGTGAGACTTACTACTTCAACAGATAGAGTTGGTATTGGAACAACATCGGTCAATAGCAATACCAAAGTTGGAGTATTAGGAGGAGTAGCTATTGGTTCACAAACTTATTCAGATGCTCAAGCTCCTACAAATGGATTAATTGTTGAAGGCAATGTAGGAATTGGTACAACTGCTCCCACTGCAAAGCTTGATGTAGCTGGAGATATCTTGGTCAATAACGGTGGATCAATTGATACAAGAGCAGCTGGTACATTAACCATTGGTGGAACAACTCAAACTGGATTAACGGTAGGAAGAAGTGGTGCAACAACATCTATAGTCGGATCAAATATAACAGCAGGAGGAATAGCATATGGAGCATCAAATACATTAACCTTTACCTCAGCAGGAACTTCTGGTCAACCACTACTTTCAGGAGGATCAGGCGCTCCTACATTTGGAACTCTTGGACTTGTATATGGTGGAACTAATGCAAATCTCTCAGGTGTTGCTCAAGGAGGGTTAATCTACAAAGGAGCATCAGCACTTGCAGGAACTGGAGCTTTAACAGGAATACTGCAAGGCAATGGTTCATCTGCGCCAACTGCCATTACAGGAACTGCAAATTATGTTCCAAGATGGAGTTCTTCTGCTCCCTACTTAACATCAACATCTACCATATTTGATAATGGAACTAATGTTGGTATTGGAACAACTGTTCCAACAAAAGGAAAACTAAATGTTTTAGGAGCTGTTGCCATTGGATCAACTGCATACACAGAAACATCAGGAGCGGCACCCACAAATGGATTAATTGTTGAAGGCAACGTCGGTATCGGCACCACCAATCCAGACAGACAATTAAAAATCGTTACCTCTGGAGATACTGCTCCTGGTTTTTCCGTTGATGGCTCAAGTTTGACCTACAATGAAATTTTTGAATTACTCGGCACCCTCCCAACTAATCCATCGACTGGTCGGGCCCTTACCGTAGGCATTGCTACAGAAGCATATTCACGCGGAGTTTTCTATAACGACGGCACTTTAGGAATTGGTCCCGGCTCCAGCACTAGAGATGTTTTCTTAAGACGAAGCACCACCAACACGATGATGATTGACAGTAATATGAGTGGTGGCGCCGCCAACTTCGTAGTGACCGGCAACGTCGGCATCGGGACGACGAGTCCTTCTCATAAACTAGAAGTAACACAATCTGCTAGCACTAGTATCCGATCAGGATATTTTAGTATGACTAGTGGAACTTCTGGAACAGAATACATTGTTGGACAATTTAATGTAGGAGGTTCGGGAGCCCAATCCCCCGCTATCGCAATTTCTTCTAATAACACAGTTGGCCTAAAATTAACCCACTCATCCAACTTTACTATTGGAACAATAGATCACAATTATTCATCAGCTACTGCTCTTGCCTTTGCTGTACGCGGTTCTGAAAAAATGAGAGTCGACAACAGCGGCAACGTCGGCATCGGGACGCCGGGGCCAGGTAATAAATTACACGTAAATGAAAATTCAGCTAGCTATGCTACTGCTATTCAAAACAATTATTCAGGCTCTAACAAAAGAGGATTAGTCATCTATATTGGTCCAACTACTACCCCCGCTACTTCTGATGTATTTATTGCTTTTAGTAATACCTCAAACTGGGGATTTAATGGTAGTGTTTCCGGAAATGGTTCTGGTGGTGTTAATTACAACACCACTTCTGACAAACGTCTGAAAACTAATCTGCAACAAGTTAACAATGCTCTTAATATAATCAAAAATATAGAACCATATTATTTCGACTTTATTTGGGCACCTGGAAAAACTAACATTGGTTTTATGGCCCAAGACATCATGGATATTTATCCTTACGCAGTATCTGGAGATCCAAACAGCGATCCTCTTATTAATCCAATGCAGGTTGATTATAGTAAATTTACACCCCTATTATTAGCCGGTATAAAAGAACAACAACTACAAATTGCCTCTCAATCCGCCCAAATAGCTTTATTAGAAAAAGACCTCAATCTCACTTCAACCGGCGACCTGAACATTGCTCAGACTCAAGATGAAGATTATCAAGTGCAAAATAGCCAAACCGGTGATATTATCACTCGCCTTTCTGCATTTGCCGAAACTGTTATGGGCAAAATAAGGGCTGGTTCTATTTCTGCTTATGAGATAACCACCAATGGCTTTATCGCTTTCCAAGCTCAAGTTGATAATCTTCTAGTTAAAACAGGCCTTGTATCCCCTTCCGTTCAAACCGCAATGATTTCTCCTCTTGCTGATGAAAAAGACATTGTTATCAGATTAGGAAAATCAGCCACAGGGTCGGACTCTGTCCAAGGCAAGCTCTCCATCCAAAACCAAAATGGCGAAGAAGTGGCATCAATTAATTCAGAAGGAGATGCGACATTCAGCGGAACTTTGAATTCAGAAAACTTAGCAGTTGAAAATAATGCCACTATTTCAGGCGACTTGACAGCAAATAATATCAATACAGGCGAAATTAGAGCTGAAAAATTGGTAGTTGATCAGATTGTATCTCCTTCAGGATACAATTCTGGCATCACTCTTGAACAGATTGAAGAGCTTCTAAGACAAGCGCAGGCTGACCAAAATCTCTTAGGTCAGGCAGAAGATTGGTACAATGCCACATCATCTGCTCAAATCAAGAATTTGGCAGCTGAAACAGCAACTTTGAAGAACTTATTTGTCACTCAATCAATAGCCGCCAACTCCCTATCTCTTTCTCAATCTATTTCTCTTGGAACCGATATGGTCATTCAATCTCAATTAATAGACAATAAGCTGGCAAATTCAATTGATACCCTCACTGCTCCTTTGTCAATTCAATCATTGGCTTTGGCGCCAGTTGAAATTATGGCAGGAAAAATAAGAATTGAAACCAATGGAGATGTTTATATCGCAGGCAATCTTTACGTTGCTGGAAGAGTTGAGTCCACTGGCTTGACTGTCAAAACCAGTGCTGATATGACAAGGACGGACCTTGTCAGAGTAGAAGACGAAGCTGGAAATCTAGCAGCTGGAATTTCAGCTTCGGGCTCGGCTCAATTCAAAGAGCTTGCATCAGATAAAATTGTCATTGCAGGCGCTTCTGTCGCAACTGATTCTGCTACTCTTCAAAATGGCGAGATTAATACCAATGCTTCAGCCGGAAGCGGAATACTGCCTGCCGGACAAAAAGAAATCGCCATTGTTTCACCCAATATCAAATCCGAGTCTTTGGTTTATGTCACGCCAACTTCCGATACCAAAAACTATGTACTTTATGTTAAAGCCAAAGAAGATGGCAGAATGGTAGTCGGCTTCAACCGCACTCTTGACATTGACGTTTACTTTAACTGGTGGGTGATAGAAGCAAGATAGGACAAATATGACTAAGACAAATACGACAAACAGGACTTATAAAACAAACAATCTCATTCCCCCTCACGGAGGGTACAAAAACTTGGAAGCCTACAAAATGGCAGTAATCATCTACGACGCAGCTCTTGCCTTTTGCAATCTCTATATGACTTATAGGACAAATAAGACCAATAAGTCCTACAGGACCTATGATCAAATGGTTCAAGCGGCAAGATCCGGTAAACAAAATATTGCAGAAGCAAGCCTCGCTTCTGCTACCAGTAAAAAAACAGAACTGAAGCTCATAGGCGTATCAAGAGCTAGCTTCCAAGAACTTCTTGAGGATCTTGAAGACTTTCTAAGGCAAAAAGGCTTGCGCCTGTGGCGCAAAGACTCAACTGAAGCTCAAACCATAAGGCGGCTTGCTTATAATCCTAATAAGTCGTATATGACCTATAAGCCCTATATTGAAAACAAAAACCCTGAAATAGCTGCTAACACCTTAATCTGTTTAATTCATCAGACAAGCTTCCTTTTAGACCAACTTTTAAGAAGACTTGAGAAAGATTTTTTGGAAAAAGGCGGTTTTACCGAGAGACTTTATCAAAAAAGAAAAGAAAAAAGAGATGATAGAACCAACAAAACCTATGAGACATATAAGACTAAAGAGAATTATTAATGTATCAAAAGCTATACTTTTATATAAAAAGACAATATAGTTTATTCTTTGTTACAAAATTGGGCTTGACAATACTATACTAAAAAGCTAAAAATAAATAGTTTTAAAAGCTATGGACAAAAGTTTAAAAACAATTGAAAAATATCTGGTTTTACTTACCGCTTTAGTTTCGCCTATTCTGGTTTTGCCTGTCTTCCCTGACTACTTCAACACTCCAAAACTAGTTTTTCTTGCAAGTTTTGTCGGTATTCTAATTTTGGTCAAGGCCGCGCAAATTATTGCAATCCAAAAACTGGAAATTTTTACCAGCTCAAGCGGGTTGCCGATCCTTCTTTTGGTTATTGCCTATCTAGTATCAGCGATCATCAAAACTCCAAACAAAGCCGAGGCTTTCTTTGTGCCAGGAACCGCAACTTTAATCGCAAGCCTTGCTTTCTTCTATCTTTTCGCAAGCCAGGGCAAAGAAAATAAAAGCTTTCTTTCAATTGGACTTGTTACAGCCGGCTTTCTTGCCTCTCTTGTTTCTCTTGTTTCCTTGGCTGGTATCAACAAAAACCTTAACTTCCTGCCAGAATTTGCAAAATCCGAGAATTTCTCGCTTTTGGGAAGTAGCCTTTTAAGTTTTATCTTTTTTGCAAGCCTCATTCCCCTTATACTTAATCTTTTGATTAAAGATAACAAAATAGCTAAAAAGATTATCTTAAGTATCAGCCTACTAGTTATTACTGCTTCTGCCGCCGGCAATCTTTACTTGATACTTCCCGGCAAAAAAAATTCGCCAAAACTCCCGCCAACAAAAATATCTTGGGAAATTGCCATCGACTCAATTAAGGATTCGCCTCTTTTTGGAGCCGGAGCTGGCAACTATTTAACCGCTTTCAATCGCTTTCGCCCCGTTACCTACAATTCTCTTGATATGTGGCAAATCAAATTCACCAATTCACAAAACTTCTTTTTGCACACAATCACTGAAACTGGTCTTTTGGGGCTTTTTGCCATCATCCTTCTTGGCCTTGTTGTTTTCAGGATCTTAACGGCCAAAAAGGGAGATACAACAGAAAACCAAGATGAAATACAATTTGATTTCTTGAAAATAGGCCTTGCGCTTTCGCTTCTTGCCCTTTTTGTAAGCGGTCCTTACCTCCCTGCTCTTTTAGTCTTCTTTTCCTATCTTGCCTTGAATTCAAAAAGTAAAAAAGTTGTCTTTAACTTTGAGGCTGTGCAAGAAAAAGAAAGACAAACATCAATTATGGCTTCTCTTCTTGTCAGCCTTCCTCTTATTATTGGAGTAATTGTCTTTTTCTATTTTGGAGCAAAAACTGTATCGGCTGAATACTATTTCAAACAGGCCTTAGATGCTGTCAAAAGAAACGACGCCAAGACTGCTTATGAGAAAATCGCCAAGGCAATTCAAAGAAATCCTAAGGTTGATCGCTATCATGCCTCGGTTGCCCAGCTTGATTTTTTAGTAGCACAATCCATAGCCCAGAAAAAAGAAGGCGAGAAAATTACAGATGATGAGAAAAACACCATAAGCCAGCTGATTCAAGAGTCAATCACAGAAGGCAAGAATGCAGTTTCTTTGAATCCGCAAAGAGCAGATAACTGGGAGCTTTTGGGAAATCTTTATAGGCAAGTTATGGCCTTTGCCCAAGGTGCAGATCAATTCGCTATTCAAGCTTTGGGGCAAGCTGTGGCTCTTGACCCTGCTAATCCACTTCTAAGAGTTTCCTTAGGAGGCACTTACTTTGCCATTGGCGATTATGAAAATGCTATTGACACTTTTAAACTTGCAGTCATTGCCAAACCCGACTGGGCCAATGCTCGCTACAACCTAGCTGTTGCCTATCGCGAGAAAGGAGATACAGATAAAGCCATTGCCGAGATGACAAACACGCTTAGTTTGCTTGAGAAAGACTCAAACGACTGGCAGATTGTTAAAAAGGAGCTAGATGACTTACAGGCTAAAAAGGAAGCCAAGAAAGAAACTGGTAAAACTGGCGAAGTAAAACCAGAGGAATTAACTCCTCCACAAAAAGCAGAAAAAGTAGTTGAGCCGCCGGTTAATTTGCCTGAAGAAGCCGCGCCTCCTAGCCCTCAGGCAACAATAGCGCCTGATTTATTGGAAGAGGCAAAACCAACGCCTTCCTCTACCCCGCAGGCAACAACACAACCATAAATAGAACAAAGAACAGAGAACAAAGGGGAAAATTACAAGTTAACTTAAAAATCAAAACTCAAAAGTTAAAACTTGAGGCTAGAACAAAGAATAAAATTCCAAATCACAAATTACAAACAAACCACAAATTACAATATACAAATTCCAATCTAGAAATCCTAATCTCTAATCTCTAAATCCTAAACAAATCACAATCATCCAATCCTCCAAATCACAAATTAAATTAAAACTTAAAAGTCAAAAGTCAAAACTACTAGAACAAAGAACATAGAACATAGAACATAGAACAAAGGGAAAAAAATCTGAGATTATATGGATTTACTTGTAATTTGTAATTTGTAATTTGTGTATTGTAATTTGTTTGTATATTGTATATTGTATATTGGAATTTGGAATTTGTTTAGAATTTAGATATTAGTGCTTAGAAATTGAACTCCGCTTTCTGCTTACTACGTTCTACTTTCTACTAATTACTAGCTTTTGGCCAACTCCGACTACTTCCTTATCCCGATATGGCAAGCTAGACCACTTCCGAAGTGGATTGAGTTGCCACATCGGGATTATCTTGCAAAGAAAGATTAAAAAAAATGCAAATTGACAGAAAGTTTTCACAAAGGTAAACTTTTGTAGATACTATACTAAAACAAATAAATGGAATCTGCCTTTTCAAAAAAATCTCTATACGACAAAATATTTAAGACAGTTTTTGTTGTTCTTCTCCTTTCTTCCCTAACAGCAGGAGTTGTCTTAGTCAGCAATAAAAATAATCCGACAATTAAGAGAATGCTGGCGGGGGTAGATGTGGGTATGCCGGGGAGTGGATTAGAACCACCCGGCACAGATGTCGACAAAAAGGATGAAAAAGATAAAAAAGATTCCAAAGAATCTACCCCCCAGCAACCAACAACGCTTCAGATAGCTCAAAAAGCAAAAGAGAATAGCGGCCAGACATCATCCACATCTCAATCATCTTCATCTGGAGCCTTAGAGGGATGTGGCGGAGGCGTTTCTACTTCGGCTTGCTTTTGCACTATCTCAAATTGTTACTACAATGATACCAATAACAAGACCTATACTATCCCAAAGAACAGTCAACAATATAAAGAACTCCAAAAAATCCTAAATAATATTGATGAAATAGGAGGAACGATAACAGAGAGCTACTCTAGGCTGGCTCTCAATGAAAATGACAAACTCACACCCCTCACTCCTGATGTAATTAGTCAAAAAGCGAAAGAAATAGATCAAAAGTTAGAACAAGAAACTCTAGATTCTGTTAGAGATTTGGTCAGAAACGGCGAGATAACTGATTACAACCTTGCAAAGTCTATTGCTCCAGAATACACACAACAGCAATTCAAAAACGATCTCTCTTATGCCGAAAGAAAATATGGTTCTGCACCAGAAATCCCTACAACTAACCTATCAAAAACTAATACAAGCTCTCACCAAAATGCCATACAACGAGATCAACAGACTAAAAACATATACAATCAGGAAAACACAACTGAAAGCACAACTACATACCAAAAGACTCAAAACACTTATTTAGCAGTTCCAATATCTCTCTCCCAACTAAATTACTTAGTTAATAACCAAAAGATAAATCAAGAACAAGCTCAAAATATAAACCCAGATTATTCACCAGCTATTCCAAATAATAATCAATCTTCTCAACCATTTACCTTCTACACTCAGACTCAAACTAATTGGGGAAATATCGTTGTCTATAAAACAATAGATAGCACTCCTATCCTCTTTAGAAATGTTGCCTGTGGAGGCACTGTTATAGCTAATATCTTAAGACTTGCAGGTATAAAAGAAATTACACCGCCTGAAGTCTACAGTGAATTCCTACCAAACGACGAAAATTTATTACTCTCAGACTCACAAGTAGTAAGTGTACTCGAAGAAAACGGTTTATCTGTTTCGGACGAAACCTCACTCTCTCTAAAAACCGTCGGCCAATTTACAAATGCCGGCAGCGTGGTTATCCTTACGGTAGATATGGGAGCAAATAATAATTGTGAAGGTAATTATGATTGTTCTGACCACTTCACTCTTCTCACTGGAGAAAGCACTGATTTCTCAGGCAATACTGTCCTCACTCTGCAAGATCCATTTTACGGAGAAATGTCATGCTCAGCCTCAAACGATATGTCTTGTCGAACTTCAGACGGTAGTACAGTAAAATATAAAGTATATAAGAAATACACAGTTAAAATACCAAATTCAAATAATCAATAAAAAAATAATAACATGAACAGAAAAAATTACCTAAAAATATTACTAATAATCTCCCCGCTACTAGCAATTGTTATTCTGGCTCTATTAATAAAAAAATTCTTTTTACCAACCCCTTATGAAACCCAAAAGACAATAGAAATTACCAATGCGCAATTAGAGCAAACTACCGGCGTAGAATTTAATCCCAAACCTCTAGAAACCCCAACTCCCGCTCAGGAACATAGAGCTATATTAATTGAATTTTGTCCAATCAACGAAAAGAATTTCTCAATTGATTTCAGCTTTAAGCAGAACAAATTCATTATCGAGTTAAAACCTCCCACGAAAGAGAACTATAAAAAATTTATGGATTGGTTTCAAAATAGTGGTTTTGAAGATATACCTCCTGAAAATTTTGTCTTCTCTAACTATCAACCTTAAAACATTTAGCAAACAATTAGTAGAAAGAAGACAATGAATCTTACTTTTTATCTACTAGGCTAGAACATAGAACAAAGAACAAAGAGGAAAATTCTGAACTCAGTATTATGAATTATGTATTATGGGGACGATGTATTCACCGACTAACCCCGCTTTATGCGGGGACTAGCTCCGACAAACTCCAATCAAATCTCTAGCCTTCTGATACTTGGCTCCAGGCCAGACCCTTTAAAGGCTTTAAAGGCCTGACCTTTAAAGGGTACCTGACAAGGTCCGTCCTTGTCACTTTCGCAACAGACAACAATCAATGCCCAATAACAACTTCCGCCTTTGAATATTGATTTTGATCTAAAATTTGGGAATTGGGCTACTCAGACCCGCGTTGACAATAGGATTCCAACCCCGGCTTGGAATTGAACAAGATACTAAATACAATCTTCCGGCTAGCTTTGACTGAATTCCAATAGCTGATAACTGAGGTCTGATAGCTGATAGCTGAAATCCGTGTAATTTGCAATTTGTGTATTGTAATTTGTTTGTATATTGTGATTTGGAATTTGGAATTTGTTTAGAATTTAGATATTAGTGCTTAGAGATTAATTTTCCTTACTACTTACTACCTTCTACTTTCTACTTGTATTCCCTGCATAATACATAATACAAGATACTAGATACTATCTTCCAACCGACTTCCGACCAGCTTCGATATAACTGATATCCGATGTCTGAAGTCTGATGTCCGACATCAGATGTCTGATATCCGATGGCTGAAAAATCGTCCCGATATGGCAAGCTAGACCACTTCCGAAGTGGATTGAGTTGCCACATCGGGAGTCATCTTGCAAAGAAAAATTAAAAAATGCAAATTGACAGAAAGTTTTCACAAAGGTACACTTTCTGTAGATACTTTAGGGTAAAGTCTAATTATTCGGACCTTAAATGTTGATTTAATAGCATAAATAGGCGCTTTTCTTGTTCTTTGAAATTTTGATTTCTGTGATTATATCGCCAAACGTATTCTCCGAAATATAA
>Ga0101944_10002045_pt1 | contig 35479 bp, 31 predicted proteins | sample DewCreD2012metaG_FD_75245 | JGI IMG/M metagenome (GOLD analysis project Ga0101944, IMG submission 75245) | Hot spring sediment bacterial and archeal communities from British Columbia, Canada, to study Microbial Dark Matter (Phase II) - Dewar... ... | reverse complement strand
TGATCGTCGCCCAGTGCCTCACCCGCCGCGCCGCGCTCGTCACGCATAACGCCGCCGACTTTCGCGACATTCTGGTGCTGGGTCTGGTCGGCTGGTGAACCGCGCTGCGGGCGACTGCACCACGGTTGACCCTTCGCGCCTGGCACCCGACACTCTGTGCATGGGCGCTGCCTCAACCAACTCGCCGGGCAATCCGCCCTGGGCACTCGCTGCGGGACCGGTCGGCCTCGCTGCGGCGCTTGCCTCGCTCTATTCGCTGGGCCCGGCCGGTATCGCCGCCGCCGCCGTCGTGCTCTTCATGCTCGTGTTCGAGGCGCCGGATCTGCGGGTTGGCGATGAGTCCCGCGGATATCTGGCCGGGGTGAAGAACAGGATTCCTCAGGCCTACCTGCAGAACCTCAAGGAGCTCGGCATAGAGGCCAAGTATCTTCAGGATTGGGAAAAGCTGATCGACATGCGTTACGAGGAATATTCCAGGGATCGGCATGACGTGCGCGCAGCCGCCATGGAGCTCGAATCAAAGGAAGGGTCCCTGAACATGGATACCCTTTCGAAGATCCAGATGCTCGTGCCCGTGCAGGCCGTCGTCATCGGCTGCCATGACCACATCTGTCGTGGGCAGACCAAGGGAAAGGACGACCTGTTCAAGTTAATCCTCCAGTCCCTCGCCCGGTTCTATTTCGAGTTCAGGATGAAAATCGAGGGCGTCAAGATCACTCCCTTGGATCGAGCGCAACTGGCCATTATGAGGTCGCTGGACCGCATCCGCAGGAAAGGGAAACACTGAAAAATGCGGACGGGTATTGAGTTATTGATTGCCATGAACGAGCTTATGCTCTACGCCCCTTTGCATGCCTCGAAAAGCTCGAATCGACGCTCACCGGCAAGGATCTTCGAACGCGGTATTCCTCTCTGAACCTGCGAAGTCCTTTTAAATGGGACTCATTGGCGAGTTCTGGTGCCTTGACCTCGATCGCTATCTCATGATCCCCCAATAAAAAGTCCACTTCAAACCCTGATGTCGATCGCCAGTAAGATATTGGGTTGCCTCTGAGTTCATCGGAGGTAATGGGAAAAAAGCGAGTCATGAAACCCGCGGAAGAACAACAGGCCATCCTGGATGCGACAGGGAGGGTCCTCCGGGTGAATGCCAGGGCCGGAACTGGCAAGACCACCACCCTCCAGATGATCACCTCGGCCCATCCGGGTCAGTCCAAGTTTTCAGGAACTCCAAGGCGTCTCCGACGCCGCGGAAGAAAGCGCTCCGCCTAGGTCGTCCGGCCAAGCTTGACCAAAAGCACCCGTTTCAACTCGCGCAACTCGTATTTTCATAGGATTTGTTCGTATCCGACAAAGGGTTTGAGTCTTGCTTTCATGGCCTGCTTTCTTTTATCCCTCTTTTCATCTTCGATAGGGTGAATTCGGGTTACCCTCAATCTTTACCAAATCCTCGATCATTCGTTATTCATCGGTGGTCCGTTCAATATCAGCTTCGTCGAGCGGTTCGTCCACCGCATTGCGCAGCCAGGATGGATCGTAGCCGGCAGCCGACGCGCCCTCGATGCGGATTCGCACCTTGCCTCCGTCGGACTTGTCGGCCAGGTTCGCGATGGCCGGGAATGCCTTGAAGACCTGTTCTCTGGTCGCTTCAAAGGCAAAAGTGATCCGCTTCTTCCGACCGGCGGCCTCCGTGCCCGCCGTGACTGGTCCAGTACCGGTTCCCACTCCAATTCCGGCCGGGCCCTCGTGGACACTCGGTGGGGGAACTGCGCCAGTATCGACAGGGGATGCACCGGCAGGTTGGGCACTTGGGGCTTCCGGGATCGCTTGCGGCATCATGAGGAAGCCGGAATCGAAATCGACTTCGTCATCGGCAATGGAACGACCGAGAATCACCTTTTCGCGACTTACCTGGTACCTTCCATCAGGACCGAGAACTGGACTGCCTCCACTCGCATAGGCGAAGACGCTTTCCGATACACCGCGAGCGATTCCCTTGCGCAGTACAGATGCGTATTCCAACCTGGGCGGCGCAATATCCCGGAAAAACGACTCGAGGACATCGGATGCCTTGATGCCCATGATCGGTGGCTCTCCCTCGACTAAGGATTCGCCGAGCCGCACCCGTTCGGCGATTTTTCGCGGGGTCACCGATCCGTGAATGCGCGGCGTCCCCACACTGGTAAGCAGCTCCATAATGCGCTCGTGGACGCCGGTCGCCTGAAGCGGCAAAAAATCTTCTATCCATCTGCGGTCTACCGTCATGGTTCCCCTGGGGTTGATGTTGCCGCTTGCATCCGTTGGAGCAGTGTTTCAGCAAGGTGTTTGAAATCGTTGTACGCCTCCTGAACCGCCTGCGCATGGCTGCCGATTGCGCCGTCGGCGGAAGTGAGATGAAAAATCGGCTTCCGCGCCTCCTGTCCCATCGGTATCAGGCTGCGATAGTGTTTCAACGTGGCGAGACATTCCCCATCCTGCGATGGCGTCGCTGCGTTAGTGGAATCCTGAAGCACGGCTTCGTGATAAACAGCCGGCATGCGGTTGACCCATTTGTCATAGGCCTTGACCGGACGGCTGAGTCGTACGCTGTGCTGCTGAACGATATAGCCCAATGGTTTCATTCGTCCTTTAGGAATTTCAAATTGGGGTGATTTCCAATTATATACGCGCTTTTCCCAACCCTCTCGCCATGAGCGAAGTGTCGGGCCTAGATTCTTCAAGCCCTGAAGAGAAAAAAGATCAGCCCCCAATGGAATGGCAACATAATCGGAACCAATAAGAGCCGAACGATTGATTGCACCAAGATTGGGGCAGACATCCACAAGAATAATATTGGCGCTTTCTTGTTGGGCCGCCATTTGCGCAACCTGCCAGAACGCGGTCAGAATCCGAAAGTAGCGATACAAATTGGGGTCACCCATACTCTTCGGCCAAGATTCGGATAACAGATCTTCAAATGATGCCAAAGCCACATCTCCGGGGATTAAGTACAATCCTTGCGTTATTTTTTCTATACGTGGCTTAATGATATCCCCAACCTGGGTAAGTGGTTTGATGGCCTGATAAATCGTTGAGGGCTCTTTTCCTTCCTCCTCCCATATGCTTTCGAGTTCATCTTCATCGAGAAATGCGGCAGTCAAATTGGCCTGAGCGTCCAGATCAACGGCGACAACCGTATGGCCGAGCTCGGAAAACATCCAAGCCAGATGATACACGAGGGACGTTTTCCCTACACCGCCCTTGTTGTTGAAAAACGTAAGGACAGGGACACTCATGGCTTCCTCCTGACTGTTGCCAGCACGGTCATCGGTTCGATTTGGAATTCAAGTTCCGGGTTGCCGCTCTTTTTCAATTCCGCTCTGGCTGTCTGGATGCCGATGCCGAATCGCTGGACAAACCCCATGACCTTCATGGCATCTGCAAGATTCGGGTTGCGGTAATCCGTAATGCCGGGGCGGCCGAAGTTTTCCCGGGTGACGGAGCCGAACGGTCCGCCCGGATTGATGATTTCGATTCGGTCATCGAACCAGTGGACGCGGACCGGCGCGTTGGTGTTTTCATAGGTGCGATGCATGACCGCATTGCGAATCAACTGCTGAAGCGCTACCCGCGGATAGGGCATGGTGCGTAGTTCTCGATCGGTTGTCGTGATGTCGACTGCACTGCGGTTATGCGCATCGATTTTTTCCTCGATGCGACGTAAAACCTGCCCGAGTGCACCATCGATAGTCGCCTCATCCCGGATCGGACCGGTCATTTCTGTCCCGGCGATACGAAGGAATTGGATATAAGCGCCGGGAATCCAGTCTCGCGGCGACACGCCCAGAACCAGCACGCCCAGAATCGTTGGTGTAGGATCGTCCACGGAGGCGATCATTCGGCAAGAGGCCAGCTTTTCTTCGTAGGATCGGTCATTGTTTGCCAGAATATCCGGGGCTACTGCATTGGGGAGATACTCCTGTTCGAACATCACACGACTCAAAGCCGATAGACCGCAAGAAGGCAGCGGCTGCACGTCGAACGGAATATCTCGATACCGACGCCTTTCGTTCAGAATCCGCTCCTCCTGGGCAGTGGCCACAGACCTGCGAGGTCCAGTGCGAATCCATATTCTTCCCTTATATCTGACCGGCGGGGCGTCTGATGGCTGGACGGTAACCACCGCCATTTCGGCACCTCTGAGAATGCGTTTTTCTACGACGATTGAAGGCGGAGGCAAGGTGTTGCCGTCAGTCCTGATGTCTGAAAGGGTGCGCAATAGTTCATCCGTGATCTTTAAACCCGAGGGTGTCCCGTCATCTTTGGCCCCCACAAAAAGAACCCCGGCCTTACGATGATCGGGGAAATCGTTCGCAAAGGCACAAACCGCCTGCCGCCCTTTCTCTGGTGCATCCCCTTTCCATGACTCTTTACGCTCGGCAAGGTCTGATTCAATATTTTCAAGAAGAGCTTCAAGCTCTTGATCTGTATAAGCCATTGTGTCCTCCACTGGATTTCACTTGTTCGATTGCCTCTGCAGGAATTTCATAGAACCTGGCCGCGATGATCTCCCGTTTGGCGTGGTCGAGCTTAGCGACGGGATTATGGATACGCACAAGCTCTGGGGAATCGCTCAAGGGGTTCCAAACCACATACAGCCAGTAGGTTTCGGCCAGTTGCTGGGCCTTGTACCACTCGTTGGTGGTGAGCCTCACCGGCTGCCCCCGCAGCCGGCCCTTGACCTCGATCCGTTTGACGAAAACTTCGCCGGCGGCCTCCGTCGCTATGCATACCTGCGCACCGGTCCGAAAGACCTCCTGAGCTTGTTTGCGTTCATGGGGGTTCATGCCGCCGTGAATTTCACAGGTGGAAAAACCCCATCGCTCAAGATGATCGCGCACGTAGCCCAGGGTATCTCGGTGTTCCGTGAAGATCAGGAGCTTTCCCCGGCCATCCTTCAAATCCATGAACTGCGCCTCGCCGAGGCACTTCTTCAATGCGGCCAACTTGGAATCATTCGCGTTTTCCCGAACCCTTCGCGCCTGCTCGACGAGCTCCTTAAGGGCCGAGATTTCGGCACGCAACTGTTCCAACTCCAATGCGGCCGTGTACTCGTCCACCAATTGATCACGTACCGCATCGTCGAGATCGTCTTCGTCCTGCTCGGCATCGGGCAGGCGACCCTGCAAAGCGGCCAGCCGTTTGGCGCGCTGGGCCGGAGTGAGCCCCTCGAGCTCTTCCAGGAGATCTTCCTGCTTTTTCAACCGCCGCTTGATCGACTCGTGAATGGCGCAGGTGGAGCTGACCAACCTTCGTTGCAGGACAGTTCGGGTCAGTGCTGCGGAGGAACGGCTTTGTCCGGTCGGCTGCGGTATAAACTCGTTGATGTAAGCCGTAACGCTCTTGTAAAGAGTATACTCGTCGTTATTCAGGCAGAAAGTGACGGTGTTGGTATGCCGGTCCGGGAAGAGCCGTTTCCCATTCGCGTCCTTAAGATCTTCTTTCAGCCTCCGGAGAGACCACGGCGAATCCTTTCCGAGCCGGAAAAGATCTTTACGAATTGCGGTAGCCTGTTTCCCGAGGCGGTGCGGTTCCGGGAATAGGTCTGGATCAATGAGCCGAAGGAAATGAGCGAACTTGTCTTCATCCCCATGGTGGGGTGTAGCAGTCAGGAGAAGGACATGGTCCGCCTGGGATGTGAGACGCGACGCCAGATCATAACGTTTCGTTGTCGCAACCTTGGATTCTCGATTCTGTCCGCCTGAGGCTGTCCTGGCCGAACACTTGTGGGCCTCGTCGATGATGACGAGGTCCCACCGCTGTTGCCAGACACGCTCGCGCACGTCATCTTGCTTGGCGTAGTCAATGGAAGCGATGATCTGTGAAGACCTCTGCCATGGATTGGTCAATTGCTGTTGGTCGACAGCGGAAAAGATAATGTCGAAAGGCTCGCCGAACCAGCGGAGCATCTCGTCCTGCCATTGGATAGTGAGCGGTGCGGGGCATAGGATGAGAATGCGATCAATCGCCTCGCGCAGCTTCAACTCCTTTACCAGGAGCCCGGCCATGATCGTCTTGCCGGCTCCAGGATCATCCGCCAGTAGAAACCGCAATCTGGGCTGCGGAAGCATCGCTTGGTACACTGCTTCAATCTGATGTGGCAGGGTGAGGATGCCCGAAAGGCTCACGGCGAACTGTTGGTCGTGTGCGTAAGCCAGACGGATTCGAGCCGACTCGATCAGGAGTCGAAGCTTCTCGGCGTCCACAGGAGTTTCCGCTTTGACTTCGTCAGGCCTCTTTCCAAGGACAGCCACGACCTCTTCCGCGGAGATGACGGCCTCTTCCAATAAGCCGTCGGGAAGACGAACGCGGCACTCATAGCCTGCCGAATCATCAGAACCGAGCGGTCGCGCATCCTCCAGGACCACGGGCACATCGAAGTGCCCGGGGAGGGATATGCGCTGCCCTATCCGGGACGTGAGCAGACTGCTACTCATTCCCGCCCCTGTTCCGCGAACGTGTCTTTGGTGTTGATCGATTCGTCTGGGTTTTCGAGGAGGGTCGGCTTTGGACGGAACTTGGAGTCTTCTCTCGCTCGTTGTCTTGGCGCACCCACTCGTCTATTTCGGATAGCTTGAAACGAAAGAGCCGTCCCACCCGGTGAGCGGGAAGTCCCCGTTCATCGATCCATCTATAGACCGAGTCCTTGGCCACCCCAAGGTGGGCGGCCACGCCGCCGACGCCAACCCAGCGTTCTTCAGCTGCCATTTTTATCCTCTTCGTCATCTTTCGGAGTCAATGCATGTGTTTGCCTACAAAACCGGACATAAGCATAGGTAATCAGCCTATTCCCGTCAAGAACAAACTGGGGAAATTCCATAAGTTTCGCTATCGGGTTCGACAGTTGTGCCAGGCCCCCAGAGGCGTGCGTTAAAAGATCCGGCACCTGATTTTCCAATTCGTTCCCATACCTCTCGATTTCCCATGCCGGAGTTTTTAAACAATCCAGGATCTCTTCATCGATGAGCAGGTGGACGATCAATAAAAAAGCGAGGAAGTTATCAGGGAGGAAGGGATTAGGGAAAAACAGAAACGACCTGTGGCCAAGGGATTAGTGAAAAAGGGGCCAGGAAAGAAGTGGATCAGTCAGGTTCCCGGCCACGATTTCGACTGTGGACCGGGTTTCGGCGACATCGGTTGGGCCTTTTTCGTTTCTGGGGAGACCCGAAGCGCATCAATCAAGAAAGGAGAAACGACTATGCCAAATGGAAACAACGGCAATCAGTTCAGGGAAGACGAGATCATCATCCTCGATCAACTGCGGGATGGCAAAATGGTCCAGAACATCTTCCCCAAGATAGGGGGGAGGCTCAGGCTGGCTGATGAGGAGAACGACCGCCCGTTCTGGCCACCAAGATCACCTTCAGATCGCAGTGCCTTTCAGCGTTGCAGGTTAACAGATTCTAAACCAGAGAGGTGGGCAGTACGATAGTTTCTATCTGATCAACATGCTGGAAATGCTTGTCCCTGGTAAGCAAAGTTCCGCCCGCCTCCATACAACAGGCTGCGATCCACACATCGTTGATGGGGATTTTGGTTCCTTTGCCTCGCAATGACAAATAGATGGAAGCGTATTTCCTTGCGACGTCAGCGTCCACTGGAATAATGTCCACTTTCAGACGGCTGATGAATTGCTGAAGTTTCCTTTCATTGAACTGTTCGCGATGCCCTTTCATGAAGCCGTAATGCAACTCGCCGAGAACGACGGAAGGGAAGAAAAAAGACTCCCCGTGAGTAGCAATGAAATCCACTGTCTCCGAAACGCCTGCCGCGAAGTCCACATAGATGTTTGTGTCAAGAACCAGTTTCAATCCCAGTCTCCTTCATGGATCTGGCTGAATACACGAAGAGACTCTCTCAATTTCTTAGTCTCCTCGGTGGAAAGCCAGCCGGCAAGTTCCCTGATAGTTTGCTCACGATTCTTGGCAAGTCCAAGCTTCTCGTCCACAGCTTCAAGAATGAAAGCAGACTTCGTCTTCCCTGCTTTATTGGCAGCTCTGCTGATCATCTTTTCTTTTTCCGGGGGAATCCTTAAGCTTAGAGGCATGACATCGAACCTCCCTGTATCGCATTTTCTAAATTGTATCTCTCCAAGGCAGGGTTGTCAATAGCCAAGATGCCTCGCTATCGAGAGGTGGAGGGGAAAGAAACCGGGGCGAAGACAGAAATGGCGTCCCCAACGAGATTTGAACTCGTGTTGCCGACGTGAAAGGCCGGTGTCCTGGACCGGGCTAGACGATGGGGACGCAAAACAACTGCGTGAAATGGTCACCGTCGGGGCAAAGGCCCCAAAAGGTCCAAAATATTCATTTGTGGTGGGCCGTGCGAGAGTCGAACTCACGACCAACGGATTAAAAGTCCGCTGCTCTACCTACTGAGCTAACGGCCCGACCCGTAAACTCTCTTTATAATGCTTGAAACAGGGCTTGTCAAAAGGAATTTTTGGGAAAAAGACTACCGCGAAAGCACGAAAAAAAGGAAAACACGAAAGGGTTGGTACGGCTGACGACAAGATCACGTCAAATAGAGGGCAGGCGCGGCGGCCCGCCCTACTGATTTACAAAGGATAAGGAGCCGCGACATCATTCCATGTTGAAAATGCGTGCATGGATCAGGGAAAGCTCTTCTTCATTGGGAGGGTAGGGGTAGTTCCACTGTTTGTCATCGGGCAGGCAATTGCCGAAAGGCCGGTTGCAGGCGACCTGGCCATCAGGACCCAGGCAGCCTGTCGTCATAAAGGGCTTTCCGAGATTGACAATCTCCATGACCCGGTTCCGGTTCATACCAAAATCAGCGATGTGACCCTGCTCATCGAAGGCCATCTTCTCCTTTGAGCTGAGGCCTTCTTCGATGAGGTACCGAGCCAACTGGACCCTGAGATAGGTCGGCCAGGGGGGCTGGGGCCTGTCTCCGAGTTGGGAGCCTTTTTCTGCAAAAAATGAAAAGAGGTGGCTCATGACCCCCATGCGCCAGAGTTTCTGCATGAGGGAAACCATCTGCTCTTCCGTCTCGCCCATGCCCACCATGAGGTGGGCTCCCACGTGAGGATGCCCGAAAACCTCCAGGGCCGCTCCTAGGATCTCCCAGTATTTTTCCCATTGGTGGGGACCGGAGACGCCTTGACCTCGGTACTTGTCGAACAACTCCGGAGTGGCCAGATCGATGGCAACACCGATTTTATCTGCTCCGGCATCTTTCAGGGCCGCGAGGTCCCGGCGGTCCATGAGGGTCGGGCTGATAAGGATGGAAATCGGTAGGGAGGTCTCGGTTTTCAGGCGCCGGGTCATCTCAAGGGTGTCTCGACGGCATTTCCCGTTGGTGATCATGGAGATGCACGTCCTTTTCACATAGGAAGGGGCTCGGTTGATCGTCTGAATGATCTCGTCCATGGAGTAGATGGGCCAATCCACGTGAATGAAGCTTTTTTCCTGGTAAGTGCCCGGACGTTTCTTGGCGAGACCGCAGTAGGCGCAGTTGGCGGAACATCCTTCCGGATAATGAACCAGCAGGTTGACGCACCGGTTCACGGCTCCCCGATACATTCTGGTACTCATCAGGCCCAGGGAGATGGCTGTTGCGTGGCTCATCTTGGCGTATTCAGGACTTTGAATCTTACCGGAATTCATAGATCATTAGCCACAGACCTTTTTCTCGGCCGTACCGGCTGCGAAAAAGACATTTTGTTCCTCATGGGATTATTCCAATATTCCAGTATTCCACTTTTTCCGGTGTTCTTCTGTCTACTGTCTTCTGTATCCTGCCTTCTTTATCTACATCTACAGCCTCACCTGGTTTTCCTTGGCCAGCAGAATGGCCCGGGTGAGGGTCGGCACATCCACTCCGTAAATCATCTCATCGCGCCACACCTCTGAAATTTTTTGGCTGATGCTCTCTTCTCGGGCGGAGGCCCATTTGAGGGCGTTCTCAAGACGATTGACGTCCTGGGTGGTGGAGAAGAAATCGCCCGTTATCACCACGTTTTCGATCGAGCCGCCGGAAAGGGAAAGATAAACCTCGAGCAACCCTCCCCTGGTCTTGATCCTGCCTACTCCCATCCTGGACCTGGGATGCTTGTGGGAAAAGATCCATTCCGGTTTGGTGTACCTGTCCCGGATGAAAGCTTGGATCGTTTCTTTTTCCCAAGAGTCCGGCTCGTCTTCCTGGAAGCGGATCTCGAATTCCGCTTCGAACCCTTCCTGGATAGCATCCATGACAGAGGTCAGGGGGACCCTCCGGCCCAGTTCCTCGCGCACGGTCGTCATTCTCTGGCTGAAGCAGTTGTACCCCTTGTCACTGAGCTTGACCAGAGGGGTGTTCATGATATCGGTCATGAGCTCCACGTCGAAATCCACGAGAAAGCTGGTGTGGAAGAGAAGACTCTTGCCCGTTTCCGCCGCTGCCGAGAGGCCTGCAATTTTTTTCCCGGAAACTTGGATGTCGTTTTTAGGCTGAAATTGCGAGGGGATGCCCAGGGCATCCAGCGCCCTGATGAAAACCCGCGACAGGGACTCGAAGACACCTCCGACCCCTCCTCTTTCCAGTCCGGGCCAGTCCACATTGATGCCGAGACCCAGGGCGATAATTTCAGGTCCCATGATCACCGTGCCGCCGCCCGTGCTTCTGCGGTTGTACTCAATACCCCTGGCCTTGCACCGGTCCAGCTTCAGGGCGGATTCAATGTCCTGATACTTGCCCACGATCACGGAGGGGACAAACGTGTAGAGGTGCAGGATAGGCGGAGAGCCGTGATTGGCGACAGATTGGGGCAGAGTGTCATCCACTGCCAGCCCTTCCGCAGTGGAAACGGATCGAGAGGTGTTCCTGAAAAGACGCCAATAAGTCATGGTTTGAAACCGGTGCACGGCGCACGGGTCACGGCGCACGGAAGAGGGTACACGGTTCAAGGAACGCGTTCCGGTTACCGTGCACCTTACACCGTGTAACGTGTACCGTAACTATTTCGCTTTTGCCTTTTCATCTTCAGCCCTCTTGACCTCAGCCTCGATGAAAGCGACCAGGGCATCTCCTCTCATCAGGTTCTTCAATTCTTCATCGAGGTTCGAGGCTTCAATAACCAGAATCCACCCCTTGCCATAGGGGTCTGAGTTGATCAGGCTGGTATCCTCTTCAAGGTCCTCGTTGGTCTCGGTGATTTCCCCTGAAACGGGAGCCACGAGTTTGCCGATCCATTTCCTGGACTGGATTTTTCCACATACCTCCCCCTGGCTCACTTCATCTTCGGTGTCCGGGAGATCGATGAAGACAATATCCCCTGCTTCTTTCTGGAAGAAATCGGTCATGCCCACGGTCACTTTGGTGCCGTCCACGCGGGCCCACGCATGATCCTTGTGGTAGTAGAGATCATCCGGCATGTTGTATCCTTTGATGTCTGCCATGGCCTAAGAACCTCCTTTCCCCTCATACAGTTGGAATATGATTCGGTGCTCATCCGGAAGTCCAATGGTCGGATTCGCGCTTAAAGCTGCCGCCGTTCAGCCAACCGCGGAGCCGTCAAGGAACCATCCCTCATGGCCCGTTCTGATGGCCGACGGCTTCGATCAATCTATAGACGAAGGCTTTCAAAAAGGCAATAGAAAATAGCTACAATTCAACTACTTCTCCTCCGCCCGAGGCGGATAAACCTCCCATCGCCACTCCCATAAGAGGCTGTGTTGCCATGTCATTTCGAGGAGTTAGCCAAGACATCCAATGCGGAGCGTTGTCCCGAACAAAGAGAGGAATCCGTCGATCAACAGAGGGTCCTTCGCCCTGCTCAGGATGACTCGCCGCGGCGAGTCAGATTTCTCCCCCGGCTCTCGGTGGGGTCGAAATGACGGGAAACCGAGTCCTCCACAATTGCGACAAGGCCTCCAAGGGGGAGGAGGTGGGAATGAAATAACGGGGATCGCTCAGGGCTTGTCTTTGAAGCGCGCGTTTACGGCTCTGGCATGGTTTGAGAGACCTTCGGCCTCCGCCAGGGTCACCACCACGTCCTTGAGACTCGCAAGGCCTTCCAGGGTCAAGTGCTGAAAGGTGGGCTTCTTGATGAAATCGTCCACGGAGAGACCTGAAAACATTCGGGCGCACCGGCCTGTGGGCAGCACGTGGTTGGTCCCTGACGCATAGTCCCCCACCGGGACGGGGGCATAGGGTCCCAGAAAAATAGACCCGGCGTGCTTTATTTTGTCCAGAACGGCGTAAGGATTGCCGGTCATGATCTGAAGGTGCTCAGGCGCGTACTGGTTGGCGAAGTCGATGGCCTGATCCAAGTCCTCTGCGACCAGCACATGAGAGTGCCTTTTCAGAGAAGACTCAAAGATCTCTTTTCTCGCAAGGGTTTCAAACTCCAGGTCAATCGCCGCACAAACCAGCTCAGCCAGCGGCTGCGATGTGGCGACGAGCACTGCGGCCGAATCCGGATCATGCTCGATTTGAGAAAGGAAATCGATGGCGATCAGCGATGGATCGGCCATTTCATCGGCGATAATCAGAGCTTCACTGGGCCCGGCCGGGGAATCAATGTCCACCTGCCCGAAGACGATCATCTTGGCGGCGGTGACGTATTTGTTTCCGGGCCCTACGATCTTGTCCACCCTGGGAAGGGTCTGGGTCCCGAAGGCAAGGCCGGCAATTCCCCATGGGCCGCCCACCTTGAAGACGCGATGGCACCCCGCGATATCCGCCGCCACCAGGGTGACCGGGTTGACCACCATGTCTTTGCCCGGTGGGGTGGTCGCCACCACTTCCCCGACGCCCGCCGCCTTGGCCGGAAGGACGGTCATGAGAACAGTGCTCGGGTACGCGGCCCTTCCTCCCGGCACATAGCATCCCACCCGGTCCATGGGTCTCCGGATGCGGCCGGCGGTGATGCCGGGCGCCACTTCAATCACCCACCTCTCGTTTTCGACCTGGGCTTCATGAAACCGAAGGATGTTGCGCGAGGCCGCCCTCAAGGCCTCCACAACGGCTGAGTCCACCTGTCGGTAGGCGGCCTCGACTTCCTCGGGAGTGACTTGGAGATCCGACGCGGAAACACCGGACTTAAGCTCCTGGGCCGCGTCGAGAAGACTTTGATCCCCTCTGACCTTCACGTCTTGGACAATCTTCCGCACATGCTCGTACACGGCGGAGATGTCCACGGCGGATCTCTCAAGGATCGATTGGAGCTCAGCAACCGAGAGGTCTTCGATTCTGCGGGGGTTGATCCTCATGGCCGGTGCTCTCTTTTCTTCAAATAATCTCTCAGCGCGTCGGTCGTGCTCTGAAACGCAAGCTCATTCCAAGGGATGCTTTCCGGCGAATAGAGGCCCACCGCAGCGGTCTCATCCCCCACCATGAGCTGTCCTCCTGAGGGTTCCGCCACATAGACGACGACGACCGATATCCTTCCAGGGTAGGAATAGAGGCCCAGCAGCTCCTTGAGACGAACGGTGAGTCCGCATTCTTCTTTCATTTCCCTGAGGGCAGCCGCCTTGACCTCTTCTCCACGGTCCACATAACCTCCGGGCAACACCCATTTGCCCTTTTGAGGATCGATGGCACGCTTGAGAAGAACGATTCGCCCGTTCATTTCGACAATGGAGCAGGCCACCACTTTTGGATCGAGATAGAAGACGAAATCGCACTTTGTGCAGACCAACCTTTCGGGCTCCTCGGGTTTCAGAGTCTTGGAGACGAGCTTTCCCCCGCAAACCGGGCAGTACTGAAACTCAATGTCTTGATGCATACCGACCAAAAGCCTCCCTAACCCATGGACGAAGGTTGAGGACAATCCTCTTGACGATTTCAATTCCTAGCAGATACCCTGGGATCAGGCAAGGTGAATGTGAACGAAGAGTGGATCAAGGAAACAGGCGGATGGAGTCGGTCGAAAAACACAACAGGGAGTCTCTTGAGAGTAAGTTGAGCCTGGATCCCGATTTCCTGAGGGCGCATGCGCCGGAGGGGCCCGGAGTTTATCTTTTCAAGGAGGGATCAGGGCGGCCCATTTATGTGGGCAAAGCGAAGAATTTGAGAAAGCGGGTCCTGTCGTACTTCAAGACCTCCGGGGATCTTCCGCCCAAGACAAGGGTCATGATGAACCGCGCCAAATCGCTGGAGTTCATCCTGACCGCGACAGACAAGGAAGCCTTTATCCTTGAAAGCAACCTCATCAAGAGGCATCTGCCTCGCTACAACATCATCCTGCGGGATGACAAGCAGTACCCATGGCTGCGACTGGATCCGAACGAGCCTTATCCCAGCCTGTGCATCGTTCGGAAGGTCAAAAAGGACGGGGCGCGGTATTTCGGCCCCTTTTCATCGTCCCAGGCCGTGCGGAGCACGGTCAAGCTCGTGGATCGCATCTTTCACCTGAGAAAGTGCAGGGACCGATCTTTGCCCAAAAGATCGCGGCCGTGCTTGAACTATCAGCTCGAACGCTGCCTCGCACCCTGTGCCCTGGATATTCCAAGTGAAACCTACAGGCATGTCGTGGATCAGGTGACTTTGTTTCTGGAGGGCAGGAGTCAGGAACTGATCAAAACCCTCCTCAAGAGCATGCAGAAGGCTTCCGACAATTTGGATTTTGAAAGAGCGGCAAGAATCCGCGATCAGATCAAGGCCGTGGAAAGGACAGTGGAGCCCCAAAGCATGGTTTCCGCGAAGATGGAGGACCAGGACGTGATCGGCTTGGCCCGCAGCGAAGCCAGGGTCCAGATCGTGGTGCTCTCTATCCGGAAGGGGCACCTCACAGGGAGCCGGGATTATGCCTTCAAAAACGAGGAGGAGTCTGCCACGGAGGTGATGGAAGCTTTTGTAAAGCAGTATTACCCCCGCGAGGCATTCATTCCCAAGTGTATTCTGTTATCCGACCCGATCGAGGACCGGTCCGGCATTGAGAAGTGGATTTCAGAGATTGCGGGAAAGAGGATCATGATCGAGTGCCCTTCAAGAGGGGAAAAGGCTCGTCTGATCAAAATGGCTGTGGCCAATGCAGAAAACCTACTCAAGAGCCGCGCCGAGCCTGATCTGATCCTGCTGGCGCAGGAAGTCCTGAAGCTCAAAAAGCCTCCCAGGACCATGGAGGCGTTCGATATTTCCAATATCTCAGGAGACATGGCCGTTGGAGCTGTGGTCACCTTCCTCGACGGAACTCCCTACAGGGCCGGGTACAGGAACTACAGAATCAGAAACACCGAGGGAATCGATGACTACGGGATGATGGCTGAACTCGTTTCTCGGCGCTTGGCCGATGAACCTCTGCCTGATCTGATCGTCGTGGACGGCGGTAAAGGTCATCTTGCGGTCGTCAAGAAAGTCGTCGATAACCAAAAAAGCGGCGATCGCCCTGAGCTGGTGGCCATTGCAAAGGCCAATCAAGGCGAGGAAACAGACAAGGTTTTTGTTCCCGGTCGAAAGAACCCTGTTGCCTTGCACCGGGATCACCCGGTCCTGCTCCTCCTGATGCGCCTCCGAGACGAGGTTCATCGCCGGGCGATTTCCTATCACCGGAAGCTGAGAGGAAAGGATATGACAGCCTCTATTTTGGACAGAATACCGGGCATAGGGCCGAGGAAAAAACAAGTTCTCCTCAATCATTTCGGTAGCTTGGATGCTGTGGCCGGGGCGAGCATGGAAGACCTCGTGAAAGTACCGGAAATCCCCCTGGGCCTTGCCAAAAAGATCGCGGAATTTTTTTCCAAAAAGGACGCTTCTATGGGTTGACATCCTGTTTTTCTCCATGGTACGTTAATGTTTATCTTACCTTGACCTCATTTTCCTTGATCCGTCAGAGCGATCTCTTCTGGATATCGCTTTAACTTGCAGTTATCCCAAACCCGAGACGCACCAATGGCATCTAAAAAGATCACCATCGTGGTCGTTCCAGAGGGCCCCAGGAAAATCAGGCAGATTAAGATCCCGAGGTTTTGTTTTTTCTCACTGGTCTTCGTTTTTCTCGCCGGCAGCCTTTGTCTCGCTTGGTTTGTGAGGGACTATCTCATCATCAAGAGAAATCTCCCGCGACTCACGAGCCTTCACGAAGAAAACGAAATGCAACGGCAGCAAATCGCTTTCCTTTCAGGAAAGGTGCAGGCCATTACCCAAAAAGTGGGCGAGCTCAAGGAATTCGATCGAAAAATCAGGGCCATGGTGAACATGGATCCTTCAAAGGGTAGTGGAATGGAAACGGCCAAGGAACAACAGCAGTTCATTGGCATTGGCGGATCCGATTCGAGTTTGGGTGGCGCCAACTCACCGTCTGAAAAGGGCCACAAGAAACTGGTGCGCATGATGTACCGGTCCCTCGAAAATCTCGACAGCGACATCTCTGTCCACAAAGATGAAAAGGAAGAACTTCTCAGATTGCTGGACCGCCGGAAATCGATTCTGGCATGCACCCCCTCTGTTTGGCCCGCCAGAGGGTGGGTGAGTTCAGGTTTCGGCTATCGGGTGTCTCCCTTTACAGGAGAAAAAGAGCTGCACCGGGGTCTCGATATTTGCGGGAGAAAAGGTTCGCCGATCATTGCTCCCGCCGACGGGGTTGTGGCCGATATCGTCACGGACCCGGGGTACGGAAAGACGCTGATCATCAACCACGGTTATGGACTCAGCACCATGTACGCGCACCTTGAAAAGGTCTATGTGAAAGTGGGACAGGCTGTGAGGCGCCACCAGGAAATCGCTCAAGTGGGCGACTCGGGCAGAACCACGGGCGCTCACCTCCATTATGAGGTTCATCTCAACGGCGTTCCTGTCAATCCTCTGCGTTTTATCCTCAATTAGCTTTCAGATTCCAATCTCTCCCTTCATCGTGTATAATGACCAAATTGCCGTTTAGGAGCGGGGAAAAACCTTTATCGAAAAAACGAGTGTTTTGAAATGCTTGGATCCATGATCAAGGGAATTTTCGGCAGCAAGAACGAGCGGGAACTCAAGCGCATAGCTCCCCTCGTCGAGCGGATCAACCGCCTCGAGCCCCATTACCAGGCTCTGTCGAATGCAGCGCTTCAGGCCAAGACCCCGGAGTTCAAGGAGCGGCTTTCAAAGGGCGAGCCCCTGGATGACCTGCTTCCGGAAGCCTTTGCGGCGGTCCGGGAGGCTTCGGTGCGGGTGCTCGGTATGCGTCATTTCGACGTCCAGCTCATTGGAGGCGTCGTGCTCCATGAGGGAAAGATCGCGGAGATGAAAACCGGGGAAGGCAAGACCCTGGCCGCCACGCTTCCCTTGTATCTCAACAGCCTCACGGGTCGCGGCGTCCATCTGGTGACGGTGAACGACTACCTGGCCAAGCGCGATGCGGAGTGGATGGGCGGGATCTACAAATTCCTCGGTTTGTCTGTCGGCGTCATTGTTCACGGCCTGGATGACGCCGCCCGAAAGACCGCCTATGCCTGCGATATCACCTATGGCACCAACAATGAATTCGGCTTCGATTATCTCAGAGACAACATGAAGTTCGATGCCAGGGATTTCGTGCAACGGGACTTTCACTATGCCATCGTGGATGAGGTGGACAGCATCCTGATCGATGAGGCCAGGACCCCTCTCATCATCAGCGGTCCTGTGGAGCGCAGCGAAAACAAGATGTACGTGGAGGTGAAGCCCCTGGTCATCACCCTGAGGAGGAAACAGAGCGCGGTCATCCGCTCCATCCTGCAGGAGGCGAAACAGCTTCTCGAAACTTCACGGGACGGAGACCGCAGCATTGAACTGCTCCTCAAGGTCAAGCGGGGGGATCCCAAAAATCCGGGATTTCTGGAAATCCTTGCGAAGAATCCGAATCTGAAGAAAGAAATCGACCGGTTGGAGGCCCTGCTGAGCGCCCAGAAGGTTCTTCCGGAAATCGACCAGGACCTCTACTGCACCATCGATGAGCGAAGCAACGCCGTCGAGTTGACCGACAAGGGGATCAAACTTCTGGCCGGGAGCGGCGGGACAGAGGATTTCTCCCTTCCGGACATCGAGGAACAAAGCCACCTCATCCGGGAGGATCAGAGCCTCGGTGAAGATGAAAAAAACGCTCGCCTCAAAGAGCTGGAGGACCGGTATTTGCGCACTTCCGAACTGCTCCACGCCACGCACCAGCTGATCAAAGCCTACTGGCTTTTTGAAAAAGACGTGCACTACGTGATCAAGGACGACCAGGTGGTGATCGTGGATGAGTTCACGGGACGCATGATGCCGGGCCGGCGCTGGAGCGACGGACTTCACCAGGCCGTAGAGGCCAAGGAAGGAGTGAGCGTCGCAGAAGAAAACCAGACCCTGGCGACCGTCACGTTCCAGAATTTTTTTCGTATGTATGAAAAACTGGCGGGGATGACCGGAACGGCCGACACCGAGGCTGCGGAATTCATGAGCACCTACAAGCTGGATGTGGCTGTCATTCCCACGAACAAGAAAATGATCCGGATCGATTACCCCGACGCGATCTACAAGACCGAGCGTGAGAAGTTCAAGGCTGTGGTGGAGGAGATCAAGCAACTCTACGACCGAGGTCAGCCTGTGCTGGTCGGGACGATCACGATTGAAAAGTCCGAGATGCTGAGCAAGATGCTGACCCGGACGGGGATTCCTCACTCCGTCCTCAATGCCAAGCATCATGAAAAGGAAGCGGAAATCGTGGCCCGGGCCGGTCAGGCGAAGACCGTGACCATCTCGACCAACATGGCCGGTCGAGGCACGGATATCGTGCTGGGCGACGGGGTCGTGGACCTGGGCGGACTTCACATCCTGGGAACGGAAAGGCATGAGAGCCGGCGAATCGACAACCAACTCAGGGGCCGTTCGGGCCGGCAGGGAGACCCGGGGAGTTCCCGCTTCTATCTTTCCCTGGAAGACGATCTCCTCAGAATCTTCGGCTCTGACCGGATTGCCTCGGTCATGAGCCGCCTGGGCATGGAGGAGGGCGAGCCCATCGAGCACAACCTGATCTCCAAGGCCATCGAGAATGCCCAGAAAAAGGTGGAGGCTCACAATTTCGACATCAGAAAACACCTCCTCGAATATGATGATGTGATGAACACCCAGAGAGACATCATCTATTCCATGCGCAGGGAGATTCTTTCCGGCGAGGGAATCCTCGACATCCTTCGGACCATGATGGAAGAGAAGGTGGACGCCTTGATCGACGCCTACACCGACCCGAAGGCGGACCCTGAGGATTGGGAGATTCAGGGACTCAAGGATCAAGTGGCACGCCTTTTCGGGGTCCGGCTGAAACTTGGACCGCCGGACATGGAGGAGAACGAATTCCACGCCCTGAACCCGGAGGAGCTGAGGGAAAGGCTCAAGGAAGAGGTATGGAAAGCCCATGAAAACAGGGAGATGGAATTCGGAAAAGAGGATTTGAAGTCGATCGAGAAGTACTTCCTCCTTCAAATCATCGATCATCAGTGGGTGGACCACCTCCAGGACATGGAGAGCATGAAGGAGGGCATCGGCCTGAGGGGCTACGGCCACCTGGACCCTTTGAGAGAGTACAAGAAAGAGGGATTTGCTCTCTTCGAAGGCCTGATGGAGCGGATCAAGGACGAGACCCTGATGACCCTTTCGCGGCTCCGTCTCATGAAAGAAAAACCCAAAGAAGAGGAATTGCCTCGCAAAAGAGCAAGGGCCATGCAGTTCAGCCACGGAAACGGTCCGGCAAGAATTGAAACCGTCAAAAGAGAAGGCAAGAAAGTCGGGCGCAACGACCCGTGCCCGTGCGGGAGCGGGAAGAAGTACAAGAAGTGCTGTGGAAGAAGTGCCTGAACAGTAACAAGTGACGAGTGACAAGTAACAAGTGACCAGCAAACAGGGATGAGGGATTTTACTTGTTACTCGTCACTTGTGAGTCGTCAATGAATTAACAACGGTGAACGGATAATGGTGAACGTCAAGGCTATAAGGCCCTTCAGCGGAGTCGGGTATGGGGGATTATCTGGTTCGCGGCTTCAAAGCTTCCGTGCTGGCAGCCGGCATTAAAAAAAGGGGCGGACTGGATCTGGCTTTGATCTTTTCTGAGAAAGAGGCCAGCGCAGCCGCTGTCTTTACGGTCAACAAGGTCAAAGCCGCTCCTGTGCTCCTCAGCCGGGAGAACATCAAAAAGGGAAGGGCCAGGGCCATTGTCGCCAATTCGGGCAATGCCAATGCCTGCACCGGGGAAGCGGGCCTGCGCAGTGCCCGGTTTACGGTGGACCGAGTGGCGGAGCACCTGGGGATCCGTCCTGAAGAGGTGCTCGTCGCCTCCACGGGAGTGATCGGAGCGCCCCTGAACACCGAGGTGGTCGGGAGGGCCCTTCCCGAACTTGTGGCGGGCCTGTCGCCGGATGGCCTTCCTCGCGTGGTGGAAGCCATCATGACCACGGATTCTTTCCCCAAGCTCTCCTCGTTTGAGGGAAATGCCGGCGGTAAACCTTACAAAATCGTGGGGATGGCAAAAGGAGCAGGCATGATCATGCCGGACATGGCCACGATGCTTTGTTTTGTCCTGACCGACATCGCCCTTCCTTCGACTCGTCTGCACGAGGCGCTCGTATGGGGAGTGGAAAGAACGTTCAACCGCATCAGCGTGGACGGAGACATGAGCACGAACGACACGGTCTTTGTGATCGCCAACGGTGCGGCCGGAAACGGCGGCCTGAGCCCTGAGGATTTCCAGGGCTTCAAATCGGGGCTGACCAGGGTCATGGAGGACCTCTCCACCATGATCGTGAGAGACGGGGAAGGGGCGACAAAACTGATTCGCATCCGGGTTAAAGGAGCGGCGAGCGCCGGGGATGCACTCAGGGCGGCCAGGACGGTTGCCAATTCGGCCCTGGTCAAGACGGCGTTCTACGGCTCGGATCCCAACTGGGGGCGAATCATGGCTGCCCTGGGACGGTCAGGGATCGAGATGAGAGAGGAGGTTGTCACGATCTGGGTGGATGACGTGAAAATCGTCGAAAGAGGCATGGGCAGAGGGGCTGAGATCGAGGCACAGGCTGCCGAGAGAATGAAGGGCAAGGAGTTTTCCATGACCATAGACCTCCATGAGGGGGAGTTTGAAGATTACATCACCACCTGCGATCTGACCCATGAGTATGTGTCCATCAATGCAGACTACAGAACGTAACAGCAGGTTCCTGAAAAACGCCCATGTCATGGGAAAGTGACAAGTGACGAGTAACGAGTGACAAGTTGGGTTTTGTCTCGTTACTTGTTACTCGTCACTCGTGACAGGTGTGCGCCCTTGTATCTGAGCGTTTTTGAGCAACCTGCGAAAAGATGATTTCGGGATTCGAACCATTTGCCTGCACAGGCAATGGCTTCAGATTTCGTGCTTTTCTTAATTTCGGATGAATTCGGAGAGGACGGCAATGGTTGCGGTGATTATGGCTGGAGGTTCAGGGACACGGTTTTGGCCGGTGAGCCGAAAAGCAAGGCCCAAGCAGTTTCTGAATATCACGGGCAAGGGACCCATGGTGCTCGAGACTTGCGACAGGCTGGCGCCTGCTTTCAGAGACGAGCAGATTGTCCTGATCTTGGGTCAGGAGCACATGCAGGAGGCAAAGGATCTTTTCAAAGAGAGAAGGGTTCATCTCCTGTCTGAACCTGTGGGGAGGAACACCGCCGCCTGCATGGGACTCGGGGCCCTTTATGCGTCCTATCTCGAAAGCAGAGATCCTGTGGCCTTTTTCCCTGCGGACCACTATGTCGCAAACCCCGGCGCTCTGCTTGAAAGCATCCGCCAGGCCGGAGAGATCGCCGCGGCCGGCCCGATCGTTGTTCTTGGGATTGTTCCAACCCGCCCCGAGACAGGCTACGGGTACATTCAGTGGTCGGAGGAGCGGCCGGACTTCTGGAAGCAGAAGGCCTACAGGGTGAAGGCTTTTGTGGAAAAGCCCAGCCTCGACCGGGCAAAAAAGTACCTCGTCCGGGGGGACTACCTGTGGAATGCCGGGATATTCGTGGCAACGCCTCGAACGATCCTGAAGGAGATTGAGCTTCACCTCCCCCGGCTTCACGAGGGATTGGAGCGGCTGAAGCCCGCGCTGGGCACAGACCGGTTCGAGAATGTGCTGGAACAAGTCTATGAGAGGCTGGACTCCATTTCGTTTGACTATGGAATCATGGAAAGAACCAGTTCACCGGTCTTTGTGGTCCCCTGTGATTGCGGATGGAGCGATGTGGGCTCCTGGGAGTCGCTCTATGAGCTGCGAGAAGAGGAGTGGGACGACAAGCAGAATCTCAAGGACGGAGAATGCCTCATGGTGGACTGCAAGGGAAGTTTTGTGTGCAACCATGGGGGCCGGTTGGTTTCCTGTCTTGGATTGAAGAACTGCCTGGTGGTCGACACCCCCGATGCCTTGCTGGTAGCGGATCTCAAGAAGGTTCAGGAGGTTCGAAAGATTATTGATTTGCTCAAGCGGAAAAGAAAGGATGACGTGCTGTGAAGCCGAACATCTTTCGAGAGTATGATATCCGAGGCAAGGTTCCGGAGGAGCTGAATCGAGAGACGGCCTATCGGCTCGGGCAGTGTTTTGGGGCCTATTATCTGAGTTGTGGAGCAAAACGCATCAGCTTGGGCCGGGATTGCCGGCTCAGTTCCCCGGAACTCCGGCTGGGCGTGTTGGAAGGAATGAGGGATTCAGGCATTCATGTGCAGGACCTGGGAATGATTCCCACGCCGGTTCTCTATTTTTCTCTCCACCATCTTCACGTGGACGGCGGCATCCAGATCACGGGAAGTCACAATCCCCCGGAGTACAACGGGTTCAAGATCTGCCTGGGGAAAAGCACGATCTATGGCGAGGAGATTCAGAAACTGAGAAGAATCGGAGAGAGCGGCTCATTCCCAAAGGGAAGAGGGCGTGTGGAGAGCCGGGAGATTCTGCAACCTTACATGGAGGAAGTCCTGAAGCGGATCCAGTGCGGGAAAATCCCTAGGAAAGTCGTCCTGGATGCGGGAAACGGCGTGGGAGGCCTGGTGGCCCCTCAGATTTACTCCCGGTTGGGCATCGAGGTGGAAACCCTCTTTTGTGACCCGGACGGTCGTTTCCCCAACCACCATCCGGATCCCACTCTCCAGGAAAACCTCAGGTCTCTCATTCAAAAGGTGAGGGACACGTCCGCCGATTTGGGGATTGCCTTTGATGGGGATGCGGATCGGATCGGGGTGGTGGACCGCAGGGGCAGGATCCTGTGGGGCGACCAACTCATGATCATCTTTTCCAGGGATTTGCTGAAGCGTCACCCCGGAGCCAAGATTATTGGTGAAGTGAAGTGCTCTCAGGTGCTCTACGAGGATATCCGGAAAAACGGCGGGGTGCCGATCATGTGGAAGGCCGGTCACTCCTTGATCAAAGGGAAGATGAAAGAGGAGGGGGCTCTTTTGGCCGGAGAAATGAGCGGTCACCTCTTTTTTGCGGAGCGCTATTTCGGCTATGACGATGCGATCTACGCCGGAGCCCGGCTACTCGAAATCCTCACCAATGAGCCCAAGGATCTCGAAGAATTCCTAGCCGGTGTCCCGTCCTTGGTGAGCACACCGGAAATCCGCATGGACTGTCCGGATGACCTGAAGTTCCGAGCGGTGGCTGAGCTTGCCGCGGAGTTCAAGAAGGAATATCAGGTCATTGATGTGGACGGGGCCCGGGTTGTTTTTGACAGGGGATGGGGACTGATCCGAGCCTCCAATACCCAACCGGTGCTGGTTTTGCGGTTCGAAGCCGAGGATCAGGAAACACTGCAGCAAATCCAGAAAATCTTTATGGGCAGACTTGCCGAAAAGGGATTGGGGGTTCCATGATAGGCAGGCCCCTGGTGCTCGCCACTCGCAATAGCGGGAAAATCGCTGAGTTCAAGACTCTGCTTTCCGGGTTTCCTCTCGAACTTAAGAGCCTGAAGGATTTCGGGCCCATCCCGGAGGTCGAAGAGGACGGGGAAACCTTCGAGGACAATGCTTACAAAAAGGCGCACTTCACCGCAAGGGTTTTGGGTTTTCCGGCTCTTGCCGACGACTCCGGATTGGTGGTGGAGGCTCTTGGCGGGCAACCCGGAGTGCTTTCCGCTCGCTATGCCGGAGAAGGCGCCGGGGACGAGGCCAACATCCGCAAGCTTCTGAAAGCCATGGAGAGCGTGAGCGAGAGAAGAGCCGCCTTCGAATGCGTCATCGCCATTGCGGTTCCCAGAGGACCTGCCCTGATCTACGAGGGGAGATGCGAAGGCGAGATTGCAAGAGCCCAGAGCGGCAAGAACGGCTTCGGCTATGACCCGGTTTTCTACTACCCGCCCCTCGGGAAAACCTTTGCAGAGATGAGCCAGGAAGAGAAGAACCAGGTCAGTCACAGGGGAAAGGCCATGGCCGAACTCCGAAGGGAAATCGACAAGGTGCTCATCTGGCTGGAGCAGAGGTTGGCTGAGGAGCCGTTCTGAAGGACGGCTACAAAAAAGCCTGCCTTTCGTTGACAGGGCGTTTTTAATGAATAGTATTTAGGTCAACAATCAGAAGGGAGATGAAAAACTCATGGAAGCCAATGTCTTTCAAGTCACTGAAAAAGCAGATCAAATGATCCAACAGTTCTTCCAGGAAAAGAAAGAAAAGCCCATTGTCCGGGTTTTCCTTTCTCAGGGAGGGTGATCCGGGCCCTCTCTGGGTATGGCTCTGGATGAGCCAAAAGAGGATGATGAAATTGTGAAAAACAATGGGGTAACCTATTTGGTGAATAAGGAATTGCTGGACCAGGTTAAGCCGATTGTGATCGATTTCATTGAATCCGGATGGGGTTCCGGGTTCTCTATCACTTCCAGCCTTAAGAAGCCTGAATCGTGCGGAAGCTGCTCTTGCTGAGTCTGTAGGCCGCCAGCCCTGAGAAACCGTAACGCTGAGGCTGGCGGCCTTATTGTTTCTTTACGCTCGGAAGAGCTACGGTCCTACTGTCGAGCAACCGGCTTCTTTCTTTACAGAAACAGGAATTTCGGATATCTCTAATCCCGGGGCGCAATCCATGATCCGGGAGCAAGTAAAAAAAATTTTAGCGGAATTGCCTGAAGGGGTTCTCCTGGTGGGCGCCGCAAAGACGCGAACACCGGATGAAATCCTGGAGGCCATCGAGGCCGGCCTGGAGATCGTAGGGGAGAACTACGTTCAAGAGGCGGAGAAGGCCTTTGAGAAGATCGGCCGTCGGGCCAAGTGGCACATGATCGGGCACCTCCAAACCAACAAGGTGAAGAAAGCCGTGCGTGTCTTCGACATGATCGAGACGGTCAGTTCCATGAGGCTGGCTGAAGAGATCGATAAGAACTGCGGTAAGATCGGAAAAGTCATGCCTGTGCTGATTGAGATCAACAGCGGCGAAGAGGAGCAGAAATCAGGGGTGAATCCGGATGAGGCGGAGGCCCTGATTCGGTCCATGTCCGCTCTCAAGAACATCAGGGTCGTGGGGTTGATGACCATGGGTCCTTTTACAGGCGATCCTGAAGAGTCCAGGCCTTATTTCCGCAAGACGAAAGAGCTCTTCGATGCTCTGAAAGCGCTGGCTCTTCCGGGCGTGGACATGACGCACCTTTCCATGGGCATGTCCAATTCTTACAAGGTCGCCCTGGAGGAGGGAGCCAACGTGGTTCGTATTGGAACAAAGTTGTTTGGGAGAAGAGAGTGACAAGTGACGAGTGACAAGTGACAAGAAAAAACATTACTCGTCACTTGTCACTCGTTACCCGTCACTCGAAGGACCACGGACAGTTGCACTGGACATGAACCATGTGACCAAAGAAATGAAGCGCCTCATGGGAAGAGCGCTGCATTCCAGGCAGATGATTGAGGACGGCGACCATGTCATGGTCGCCGTGTCCGGGGGGGAGGACAGCCTGTCGCTTCTTTGGCTCTTAAGGGAGCGCCTGGAGCGCGTTCCTATCCAGTACAACATCACCGCTGTTCACGTAGATCCCGGTTTCGGAGCCAACTCCGCCGACCGAATGGAGGAGTTCTTCTCCGACCATGGTTTCCAAGGCCGGGTGGTGAGAGGGGACTTCGGCCCTCTGGCCCATGGCCCGGCGAACAGGGAGAACCCTTGTTTTCTCTGCTCCCGCATCAGGCGGAAAGTGCTTTTTGAAGCAGCCAGAGACCTTGGCTGCAACAAGATCGCTTTCGGGCATCATAAAGACGATGTGATCGAGACGTTCTTCCTGAACGTTTTCTATGGGGCCTCCGTCAGCACCATGAAGCCGGTGCAGCAGTTCTTCAAGGGGAAGCTTTTCGCCATAAGACCCTTTTTTATGATTGATTCGGACCTGATTCATCGGTACTTTCGCTCCATGGGATGGAAAACGGTCGACCTGGGGTGCCCTACAGCCGGCTCTTCAAAGAGAGAAGAAATCAAGACGATGTTGAATCGCCTTTACCGGGGAAACAGAAAAATCAAGGGCAATGTCTTTCACGCATTGCAAAATGTCAAACCGGAGTATCTCCTCTAGGGAGCGGTTTCATGGAAGAAGAATCCTTACAGAAAAGGGATGCGGAGGACAGCCCCATCGTGCCCTCCTCTGACGGGAGAAAAGACGACCGGAGGGGACCGGGATGGATCGTCTGGGTCCTGGCCGTTATGGTTGCTTTTCTGCTCGCGTCCAACATCGCCAATCTTGTCGTGAGCCAAAGGGCTTATGAGAACTCCCATAAACAAGTGAAGGCGATGGAGCGGTTGACCCAATCGATCAAGGACATTCAGAGATCCATCGCCAATCTGTCCAGGATGATCGAACAATCGCCCCAGGAATATGAGGAACCTGAAGAAGAAAGCGAGCAGCCGTCCGGTGATCGGAGTATCTAGTTTTGAACTCCACCTTCTTCCAGGACGAATGGCCATATGCCGTCTCGATCCGAGCCAGGAGCCGCCTGCATGGGCCGGTTCAGGAGTCTTGTCGTCCGTGACGCGTACCCCGGCGGAGATGACCGTCGTCTGCCCTGAAGAGAATGTCCCGGCTGGAATCACGTGTAACAAAAATTGGCTCGGCTTGCGGATTGCGGCTGACCTAGATTTCTCTGAAACGGGAATTCTTTCCTCATTGGTGGCCCCCCTGGCTGCAGAGCGTGTCCCCGTTTACCTCCTCTCCACCTACAGCATGGATCTGATTCTGGTGAAGGAAGAGGATCTCAGCCGAGCCGTGCTCGCGCTGTCGGAAGCGGGGCATAGAGTTTGTCTCCCATAACCTCTCCTTGTCCTTGTATAAACTTGACAGAAATCAGTTGGTTCCCTATAGTCCCATGCCAAATCGAAATCTCCCTTTGCGATCAAGCGTGAAGGATCAGGGATCTGTGCAGAAAGGAGCTCTCCGTGCCAAAGAGGAAGGATATTCACAAGGTCATGATCATCGGGTCCGGGCCTATAGTCATCGGCCAGGCATGCGAATTCGACTATTCGGGAACCCAGGCCTGCAAAGCCCTTCGAAAACTGGGTTACGAAATCGTCCTGGTCAACTCTAATCCGGCCACGATCATGACGGACCCCGGCATGGCGGATGCGACCTATATCGAGCCGCTCAATGTGAAATGCATGGAGGAAATCATTGCAAAGGAAAGACCGGACGCCCTGTTGCCGAACCTTGGAGGGCAAACAGGCCTGAATCTTTCTTCGGAATTGCATCGAAAGGGCATTCTCAAGAAATACGGGGTCAAGGTGATCGGGGTGGATGTCGATGCCATTGAGCGGGGGGAAGACCGCATCGCCTTCAAAGAGACGATGAACAGGCTCGGCATCGACATGCCGAGGAGCAAGCCGGCTTTCAGCGTGGAAGAGGCCGAAAAGATCGCCGCCGAGCTGGGCTACCCTGTGGTGGTTCGGCCGGCCTACACCCTTGGGGGAACCGGGGGCGGTCTTGTTTACAATGTGGAGGAGTTGCGGACGGTGGCCGGCCGGGGACTCTCGGCGAGCTTGGTCGGTCAAATTCTGATTGAGGAATCCGTCCTGGGGTGGGAGGAACTGGAACTGGAAGTGGTTCGGGATGCCAAGAATCAGATGATCACCGTGTGCTTCATCGAAAACGTGGATGCCATGGGCGTGCACACGGGAGACTCGTTCTGTGTCGCTCCCATGCTCACGATTGACCCGGAGCTTCAGAAGCGTCTTCAAAAGTACTCCTACGACATTGTCGAGGCGATCCAGGTGATCGGGGGCACCAACATCCAGTTCGCTCATGACCCTCAGACAGGCCGGGTCGTGGTCATAGAAATCAATCCCAGGACGTCCCGATCCTCAGCGCTGGCATCCAAGGCCACGGGGTTCCCTATCGCCCTCATCTCCTCCATGCTGGCAGGCGGCCTGACGCTCGACGAGATCCCCTACTGGAGGGAGGGAACGCTCGACAAATACACCCCCTGGGGCGACTACGTGGTCGTCAAGTTCGCGCGCTGGGCCTTTGAGAAATTCCCAGGATCTCGGGACAAGCTCGGAACTCAGATGAGGGCGGTGGGCGAGGTGATGAGCATCGGAAAAACGTACAAGGAGGCTCTCCAGAAAGCCATTCGATCGCTGGAAACAGGGCGATACGGCCTGGGGTTCGTCAAGGATTTCCATCAAAAGAACCTGGCAGAGCTGATGGACCTTCTGGCGGAGCCCACCAGTGAGCGACAGTTCATCATGTACGAAGCCCTTCGCAAGGGGGCGACGATCGAGGACCTCTACAAGAAAACCCACATCAAACCTTGGTTCATTGAGCAGATGAAAGAGCTGGTGGAGCTTGAAGAGAAAATCCTTTCCTTCAGAGGACGAGGCCTTCCGGAGGACTTGTTCCGCCAGGCCAAGAAAGACGGGTTCTCGGATCGGTACCTGTCCAAGCTTCTCCAGGTCCAGGAAAAAGAGGTTCGGGAGCGCCGGCTCTCTCTGAAGATGACCCAGGCTTGGGATGCCGTCCCGGTGAGCGGCGTGGAGAACGCAGCCTATTACTACTCCACCTACCATGGGGCGGATCAGGTGAAGAGTGACACCCGGAGGAAAATCATGGTGTTGGGAGGGGGGCCGAACCGCATCGGCCAGGGGATTGAATTTGACTACTGCTGTGTTCACGCCGCCTTCACTTTGAGAGACGAAGGGTACGAATCCATCATGGTCAACTGTAATCCCGAGACGGTGTCCACGGATTTCGATACCTCCGACAAACTCTACTTTGAGCCGCTTACCGTTGAAGAGGTGCTGAGCATTTACGAGAAGGAGAAGCCGGAGGGGGTCATTGTGCAATTCGGCGGGCAGACCCCACTCAACCTTGCGGCGGAACTGGCCTCTGCGGGAGTGAAAATTCTCGGCACATCCCCCGAAGCCATCGACCTGGCCGAGGATCGGGATCGGTTTCGTCATGTGATGCGCAAGCTGGGCATCCCTCAACCCGAATCCGGAATGGCGAGCACCCTGGAGGAGGCCCTCAAGATCGCGGAGGGCATCGGATATCCTCTCATGGTGAGGCCGTCTTACGTACTGGGAGGAAGGGCCATGGAGGTGGTCCATGACGAAGAGATGCTCAAGCGCTACGTGGCGGCTGCCGTGGACGTCACCCCGGAAAGACCCATCCTCATCGACAAGTTCCTTGAAAACGCCATCGAGGCGGAGGCTGATGCCATCGCAGACGGCGGGGACGCTTTTGTCCCCTCGGTGATGGAGCACATCGAGCTGGCGGGCATTCACTCAGGAGACTCGGCGTGCGTCATCCCTCCCATCAGCATTCCTCCCAAACACTTGGACACCATCTACGAGTACACGCGACGGATTGCCGTGGAGCTGGGTGTTGTGGGGCTCATGAACATGCAGTATGCCATTGCGAATGATGTGGTCTATGTGCTCGAAGCAAATCCTCGGGCCTCGAGGACCGTGCCTCTGGTTTCCAAGGTGTGCAACATCAGCATGGCCCGGATCGCCACCCAGCTCATGCTCGGCAGGAAGCTCAAGGACCTCAACATTCAGAAGAAGCCGATTCCCCATTTCGGCGTCAAAGAGGCGGTCTTCCCCTTCAATATGCTGCCTGAGGTGGATCCTGTTCTCGGTCCTGAAATGCGCTCCACCGGAGAAGTGCTGGGCATGGCCGACTCCTTTGGGCTGGCCTTCTACAAAGCCGAGGAAGCGGCCCAGCAGGTCCTGCCCACAGAGGGCACCGTGTTGCTGACAGTCTCCGAGCGGGACCGGCCGGGGGTTCTGGAAGTGGCCAGGCAATTCGTTGAGCTGGGATTCAAGATCAAGGCCACGAACGGGACGCGCAAGTTTTTGGCGGACTTCGGCATTGAAGCGGAACCGATTCTGAAAATCTATGACGGCCGGCCCAACATTGTGGATGCCATCAAGAACGCGGAGATCCATCTGGTGATCAACACCCCGAGCGGACGGCTGAGCAAGCAAGACGATTCGTATATTCGCAAATCGGCGATCCGCTACAAGGTTCCTTACATCACCACGCTGGCTGCAGCCCTTGCAGCGGTTAAAGGCATTCGGGCGGTTCGAAAAGGACACGGCATCGTCAAGTCCCTTCAGGAATATCACGGGGACATTAAGTAGGGCAGCCCACCGTGGCTGCTGAATTCGGCCGGCACGGTGGCCGGCCCTACGATTTACGGACGTCCCAATAGCCTCAGCGCTTTTTCCACGACCCGATCCACGGTGAGGCCGAAGTGCTCATAGAGGGTCTGGTAAGGGGCCGAGGCGCCGAAGTGATCCAGGCCCACCACGTCTCCTTTGTCTCCCACATAGCGCCACCAACCCTGTGTCCTGCCCGCCTCAATAGCCATACGCGCTCTGATCTCAGGCGGGAAGACGTTCCGGCGGTAGGACTCGGGCTGCCGGTCAAACAATTCCCAGGAGGGCATGCTCACCACGCGGGGGGCAATCCCCTTTTGCTCAAGTTTCTTGGCCGCGTCGAGTGCAAGGTGCACTTCAGAGCCCGAGGCCATCAAGAGAAGATCCGGTTTTCCCTTTGCCGGGTCAGCGAGGATGTAGGCTCCTTTGTGAAGACCGGTGGCAGGCGCAAAGAGCTTGCGATCAAGTACCGGAACCCCCTGTCGCGTAAGTGCCAGGGCGACCGGCCCTTCCCTGTGGCTCAGGGCGAAGCGCCAGGCCTCAGCGGTTTCCGAGGCGTCGCAGGGTCGAAGGACGGCGAGATTCGGTATGACCCTCAGGGCGGCAAGCTGTTCCACCGGCTGATGGGTCGGGCCGTCTTCGCCCAGGCCGATGCTGTCGTGGGTGAATACGTAAATGACCTTGAGATGCATGAGAGCTGCCAGGCGAATGGCCGGTCGCATGTAATCGGAAAAGATAAGAAAGGTGCCGCCGTAGGGGATCAGCCCGCCGTGCAGCGCCATGCCGTTGAGAATGGCTCCCATGCCGTGTTCCCGCACCCCGAAGCGGAGATTGCGGTTGCCGAAATTGCCGGACTGGAAGTCGCCTTCGCCCTTGATCAGCGTTTGATTGGAAGGAGCGAGATCTGCCGATCCCCCTATCAGGTTCTTTATTCTCTCGGCCAAGGCGTTGAGAACCTTGCCTGAAGCGGCTCTTGTGGCCATGCCCTTTGGATCGGGGGGAAATTCGGGGATGTTCCTTTCCCAACCCTCGGGAAGATCCCCCTTCATCCAGAGATCCAGTTCCCCGGCCTGGTCGGGAAAGGTTTTGCTGTATGCCTCGACAAGGGATGTCCACCGATCCTCTTCAGCTCCCCCCTTTTTCAGGGCCGCTCTGAAAACTCCCAGCGCATCCTCCGGAACGAAAAACTCGGGCTCCAGAGGCCATCCCAGCTTCTGCTTGGTCAGCTTCAGTTCTTCCTTGCCCAGAGGCTCCCCATGGGCTGACGCTTTGTCCTGCTTGTTGGGGCTCCCGTATCCGATGCGGGTTCGGACGGCGATGAGGGAGGGTTTTCGCGTTTCCATCCGAGCCGAGACCAGCGCTCTTTCAATTGCAGCCAGGTCATTGCCGTCTTCAACCTGCTGCACATGCCACCCGTAGGCTTCGAATCGTGCCAGGCGGTCTTCCGTAAACGCCAGGTCCGTGCTTCCCTCTATGGAGATGCGATTGTCATCGTAGAGATAAACCAGTTTCCCCAGGCCGAGGTGGCCGGCCAAGGAAGCGGCCTCATGGGAGATGCCTTCCATCAGGTCCCCGTCACTCACCATGGCATAAGTGAAGTGGTCGATGATTTCGTATCCGGGCCGGTTAAAGGTGGCTGCAAGGAAACGCTCTGCCATGGCCATGCCTACGCCGTTGGCAAACCCCTGGCCCAGGGGGCCGGTGGTCGTTTCGACTCCTGGAGTCAGCCCGTACTCAGGATGACCGGGAGTCTTGCTTTCCCACTGTCGAAAGCGGAGGAGTTCCGAGAGAGGAAGGTCATATCCCGTGAGGTGAAGCAGGCTGTACAACAGCATGGATCCATGGCCGGCGGAAAGCACGAAGCGGTCCCTGTTGAACCAGGCCGGATGAGCGGGATTGTGCTTCAGGAACTTGGTCCAAAGGACGTACGCCATGGGCGCCGCCCCCATCGGCATTCCAGGGTGCCCGGAGTTGGCTTTCTCGACACATTCCGCAGAAAGCACGCGAATCGTATTGACGCACAGATCATCCAGTTTCATGAGCATAGCCTCCCTTTTTCATCATTCCGGACTTCCAAGGCGGTTCTAATGCGATGAGTTCGGAGAGTCAAGGTGATTTGACATGGCTCACAGGTTGTCATGTGGCCTGTGCGTTCTTATAATGGTTTGAAAAATGAATAACTGGTAGCCGTTTTACTCTTTGAAAAAGATTTTTTTGTCTTTATTTCAATGAACTGAACAGTTACCAAGGGTGGGGTTGTATTTCCAAAGCTGCGGAAGGAGATCGTTCGTGTGTAAAAACGGGCCTGCGGTGGCGCCTTTAAAGAAGATCCGTCTAGTTCTGGAGGCAGGAACAGGGCCGGGAAAGACAGATTTGACTGCTGAGCCGATTCCCCTTGAATTCGTCTTCGGTGTGGGGGCTCAGGGCCTTTCCTCTTTCGAGTTCGCGCTTTCCGACAAGAAAGAAGGGGATGTCTTCAGCATTCCTGTGAAAAGGGAGGAACAGGCAGACTTTTTTCAGCATCTTTTCGTTCCCGCGTTAACCATGCCGCAGAGCACAGGCGCCTTTTATCTGAAGGTGGAGATTCTGAAGGTGAGTGAATCAAATCCAAAAGAAGTGATCAAAGCCATGGCGGAGGCTGCAGCGTGCGACGATCACTGCTGCGGGCACTAGGGGAAAGGCCCATAGGCACAAAGCAGAAGTAATGGACCAAGCGACAAAGGGACAACGTTGCAAAGGGTAAAGACAAAAAAGAGGTCTTCTGCTTTGTCTCTTTGTGCCTTTGTCCCCTTGCCCCTTTCTTCCCCGGGTTCCGTGTACCTTGAACCCTTACTTGGGATGGTCCCCGAAGCGTTTCATCTCCTCAAGAATGGCCTTGACCTTTTCCCCGAGATCTGCAGGTTTCATGAGGCAGGTCGGGCTTTCGAGGATCCCCGTTTCTGCAAGCACCCGCTTGATGACCTGCACTGCCGAGGAACGGTAAAGATCCATGAGCCTCTGGAGATACTGTCCGGTTTTCCAGATTTGCTCCAGCCTGTCCGGATAATCCTCCCGGCTGCCCCTGAGGTTCAGAGAAGCGTCTGTGATTTTAAACCAGGCTCTGGGCGACAGGTTTGCGCCTGCGGAAACAACACCGCTGACGCTTGGGTGGGTCAGGAAACGCGACTCCTCTCCGTCATAGATTTTGAAATCCGGCCTGGCTTTAGTCGCTTTCTCATAGTGGACAGCCCGATCCAGAGAACCGTGGTAGAGGATTCCCTGAATCTTCTCGATCTCTACAAGCCTTTTTAGGATAGATGTTCGGAGGTTTTTCCGTTTGAGGGGCAGGGCCAGCTGATCGATGAGGGCAGGGTCGTTGTGGAGAAGCCAGGCTTCTTCAGTCCATGAAGTCAACCGGCGGTAATGGGAAACAAGACCCCGGTTGCTGTGGTAGTAGAGCGGCGTGTCCACCCAGCAGACCGGGCCTGGATACCGGCCCCGTTTCACTTTCTTCGAAAGCCTCTCCAGGGCTTCTCGCGTCTCCTGCTCTGTGTCCTGGGTGACCCAGACCAGGATGGGCACCTGCCCGCGGATCACACCCAGGGTTTTTCCCAAGAGTTCTTCCCGTTGCCCGGGGGACAGTTTTGGTCCCTCACCCATGTGGGGACTTGCAATCAGCACAGCCTGAACATGAGGCAAAACCCTGTGCAGCAGCCTCTCCAAACTGCGGCCGTCGATCTCCCGGTTGTCTTTAAGCGGGGTGACGAGGTCTACGAGGAGACCCCTCGGTGAGCTTGGCGATGCCATTGATTCTGAATTCCTCTCTTCCGAGAAGGTCATGGAGATGGACCAAGCCCTTGACGCGATGATGAGCGTCCACGATGCAGAGATGGGTGATTTCGTAGAGTTCCATCAGTCCCAGGGCTTCGGCGGCTGTCTGGTTTTCATCGATGGTTTTCGGAGACGGAGTCATAATCTGCTCGACCTTGAAGGAATGAATGGTCTTTTGTTTGAGCAACGCCCTCCTCAGATCGCCGTCCGTGACGATGCCCAGCAGTCTCCTGTCTCGGTCCACCACCAGGGTTGCCCCAATCCCTTTGGCATCCATCTCCTTGAGAGCCTGGGCGACCTTTGAGCCGACCAGGACCATGGGGATGTTGTCGTCTGTAAACATGACTTCCCTGACGCTGGTGGCAAGCCTCTCCCCAAGGCTGCCGCCCGGGTGAAACCTTTTGAAATCCTTGGAGTCGAACCGCTTGGCATTCAGCAGAGCCACCGCGAGGGCATCTCCCATGGCGAGCGTCGCCGTCGTGCTCGCCGTGGGAGCCAAACCCATGGGACAAGCTTCTCTTTCAACGCCCACGTCAATCACGAGGTCGCTTTCTTCGGCCATAAAAGAATCCATGCAGCCGGTGAAGGCGATGATCTTGGCGCCCATGCTCTTGATGATGGGCAAGAGGTGGTTGATTTCCCCCGTCTTTCCGCTGTGGGAAACGGCAATGACAATATCGTTGGAGGTGACCATCCCAAGATCCCCGTGAACCGCTTCGGCAGGGTGGAGGAACAGGGAAGGGGTGCCGGTGCTGTTGAGAGTGGCGGAGATCTTCCTGGCCACGAGACCTGATTTCCCCATACCGGTGAGGATGACCCTGCCTTTGGCCTTCAGGATCATCTGGACGGCGCGGTCGAATTCCGGGCCGACCCGCTCCATCAGGCTGAGGATGGCCTCTGCCTCTATCTTCAGAACTTGTTTGACCTGATCGATGACGGTATGGCGCATATCTAAATGCCTCGGCCATCCCTTTTAGCATTTTCCATATATCTCCTCAAGGGATTAGTTCTCACTAAACCCTCCACCTCTGGTGGAGGACCCGGATAGGTTCCACCGATCCGGGGTTCAGAAAAGCTTCTACAAGAATTTCCCCTCCCCTGGTGGGAGGGGCTGGGGGAGGGGGTTATGGTGATGGGTT
>Ga0101944_10002043_pt1 | contig 35487 bp, 22 predicted proteins | sample DewCreD2012metaG_FD_75245 | JGI IMG/M metagenome (GOLD analysis project Ga0101944, IMG submission 75245) | Hot spring sediment bacterial and archeal communities from British Columbia, Canada, to study Microbial Dark Matter (Phase II) - Dewar... ... | reverse complement strand
GGGGCGAGCGGATCGACGCCGAAGACCGCGCGCACGGCCTCGCGGACCTTCTCGTCTCCGCCGAACTCGGCCGATTTCCACGGCAGACGCGTGGTGGCGATCACCGCGCCGCCGGCCTCGTAGAACGCGCGGATCTTGGCCAGATTGCTCGCCGCGATCGTCTTCGAGCCGGGCACGATCAGCACGCGGTACGTCTCGCGGTTCTCGGCATTCTCCAGCACGAGGGTGTTGCCGCGGACCGCGCATTTCTCGTCAAGCACTTCCGGGTGAAGGAACGTGAAGTCACGGCGAACGCCTGTGGAAAGAAGCTCGCCGACGTCCATGTAGTCGGCCTCTTCGGGGATGGGGCCGCCCAGGTACGGATTGCCGGGCCCGAAGTGGTACGCCGCCTGCAACGTGGCGATCGGATACAGCACGGCGATGTCCGCCACGTGGCGGCCCAACTGCAAGAGCAGATTGAGCCTGCCCATGTACTTGTTGTATTCCGGCAAGAGCGGCCCCCACGTCGGATGCCGGTACGACAACTCGGGCGGGAAGACGACCTGCTTCGGATCGTACCAGACGGCGTGCGGCACCATGAGATTGATTCCCTTGGCGTACTGGTCCATGGCCTCGCGATAGAGTCCCTTGGCGTCGAGCTTCTCCATGGCCCCGTAGGTCTCGGTCATGACCAGCGGGCGGTCGTAGTTGCAGGCCGCGGAGCTGACGATCTTGTAGGCCTTCGACGCCCGGCCGTACTGGAAAATCTGGTCGATACCGGGGATGTCCTGGTACTTGAACGCCTTCATCAGATCGCCGCAGAGGCCCGTGGGATTCACGATTTCCTCCTGGTCCACGTGTCCGGTGAGCTGGATCTTGTGGGCCCGGCACCAGTCGTTGATCGTCTTGATGAAGCCGGTGCTGAACAGCTCGGCGCGGAAGCCGAATAGGGCGTTGCGCGCGGCCTCGGTCTGGGGGCCGATGTCGTTCCAAAGGGCGGGATAGTACGGCACGGGGCTGAAGCCGTGTTTGGCCTGAAAGCGGGTATTGAACGACTCGGTCCACATCCGGCCCCCTTGCACGGTCCAGAACGTGGGCTCGTCGTAGAAGGCGCTGTCGATGGTCGTCCCGAAGTGTTTGGCGAGCCGCTCGTAGAACCGCTCGTAGGTCAATTCGATGAAACGCTTCACGGCCTCGGGGTTGAGATAATCGACGTTCTTCCACCCGTCGCGCACGCAAACGAAGATCATCACCCGCCACGTTCCCGCGGGTGCGCTCCACGACAACGAGCCGTTCGCGACGCGCGGCGTGAGGTCGATTCGCTCCTTGGTGGCGTCGTTCATCGCCACGACGCCCATGAGAGTGCCGGCGGGAATGGCTTTCTTGTATTCGGCCGGTCCGTTCACGCCCTCCTCGACGAGATCAAGCCGCCTGGCCGTGGCCTCGGGGTATTTGGCGGCGAGCAATCCGCCCGCCGAGCCGCTGGGAAACCAGAACTCGTCGTAGAGGCACATCTTCATGCCCAGCGCCGCGGCCTTGTTCACGGCGTCTTCGTAGCGGTCCAGGAACTCTTTCGTGGCGTACGCGGGCGTCATCTTCGGCGTGGGCAGGATGCCGAAGCCGTAATAGCCGCTCACGTCCCGCGACTTCTGCATCTGCTCCTCGATCCCCTCGCGCGTCAGCGCCCCGTTCCAGAACCACAAGGGGCGGGTTTTCATCGCCAACGGCGGATCCGCGAATTCACTCCGCGACTGCGCGCCAAGGTCGGAGCCTGACCAGGCGTGGCCCATGAGCACCACAACCGACAACCACGGCCACTTCATCGAGCGTTTCTCCTCGCGTACGTTGCATGTCTTGGGGATTCGACCCTGCCGAGGGCTCCGGCCCTCACGCTCCAGGCGGAACGCCGCACCCTCGTTTCCGAGCCCCGCGGTCGAACGGGTTTTGGGAAGCGGTTTCCCGCTCTTCCTGGCCCAGGCGAGGCGTCCTCTGGCTTGGTCAGCGACGATTGTAGCAGGGCGCCGCCAGTTCCAGATACACCCGATGCCATTTGCAAGGGTCGTGCAAGGCGTCGTGGCGCTGCGTTGCACGCGGGAAAGAAGGACTGCGTGCGGGCATCAGGAAGCCGTTCGTTGGAACGCCGCTTGGGAATCCAGGACGTTGGAAACCGAATGGCCCACCGCGGCCAGCGCCTTGCGAGGCGTCGACGCGACCCCGCCGGAGCTGCCTACCGGCTGTTCAACCGCCTGAGCCCCGACCGCGGCAACGCTCGGCGGATCCAGCGCCTCAACGCGTCGGAGCCAACACGATGCACCCGGCGACGCGGCCGCCTTGCCCGCGAAACGACCTCGCCACGCGGCTGGCGGCTCGCCGACCTGTTCGGCCCGGACAAATCACGAGGTAAATGGCATCCGCCTGGCGGGCCAGCGCGGCCGTGGCCGCGTCCTCGCCCGGCGCGACGCCGATCAAGACGAAGCGATACCGCCCGCGCAACTGGCGAATCGCCGCGGTCCAATGGCCGTTGGGGTGCAACGGAGAGGTAACTTGAGCCGTGGGCGGGGGCGCCGCGCCGGGCAGGACCGCCAGGTTGGAGAGGTTCGTGGCGCGTGCGGCCTGTTCCCAGCCAGCGCGGCCGTCGAGCACGTCGAGCAATCCCGGCCCTGGATTCCGGTCCGCGTGCGGCTCCCTCGCCGCCAATCGTTCCAGCCCGGCCCCGCGCGAGGTCGCGTCGATGGCAAGCACTGCGTCGGCGACTTGCCCGGCCAGGGCAACGGCCAGGGAGGCAACGGCGAACGTCACGTCGCCGGACTCGGGATCGCAGAGCAGGATTACGGCGTTGCGGCCCGGCGGAAACTCCTCCAGCAGACGCGAGATCAAATCGGCGCTGGCCCGAGGAACGTCCGTCGAGGAAACCGCATCATTCCCAACGCCATCATTCCCCGTGGCTTCGGGCTCCCGGTCCGCGGTCGCCTCGGACCGGGAGGCCTCGGGTCGCGGGACGGCGCGGTCCTCGTCGGTGGGGGGCAGATCGCGCGCCGGGGCCGGCTGGGCGCGCGGCGGCGTCTTCCACCAACGGCTCGCCGGCGGAAACGGCGGTGGGGCTTGCGAGGGCGGGACTTGCTGCCCGTCCGGCGAGCACGGCGTCGCGGCGGCAAGCGCCGATGGGGCACGGCGCTCGCGCGGGACCGAGGGTTGAAAAAGCCCGAAACGGTCGGGAGCCACGGGAATCGCGGCGGGCCTCGGGACGTTGCCTGGGGAATCCGCTAATTCTTCGGAGGGAGTCCCCGCAGGGGTTGATGCGGGCGCTCCGTCGTGCCCCGCTCGGCCCCTGCCAGTGGTTGCCTTCTCCGCCTCGATTCGCCGCAGGGCATCCAGCATTCGGCCCATGACCGCCCTCCCTCAGGCGCGGCGAAGCTGCGCGAACAGGTGACGGTACTGCTGGGGACGCACGGGGGTCGCGGGATGCGCCTGGATCGACTCGACAAAGTCGTAGTTTTCGTCGATCACCACCTCGGGCTCTTCGAGTTCGTCGTCGGCCGCCTCGACAATCGACCGCAACGGCAGGGTCTCGCATTCGGCGCCAACGGCTTGCGCGGCGGACGAAGCGGCCGACGCCGAATCGCCTGGACGGCGTTCGGGTCCCTCGCCCACTTCGACCTCCGGCGTTTGGTCCTTCCCGCCGCGGACGAAGCGGTTCGCCCCCGGCGCCATGGCCACGGCGTCGCTGTTGCGCTGGGCCAATGCCGCAGCGCAGCGATCCACCACGATCTCCTCTTCGAGGAACTGCTCGCTGAACGGATTGGCGGGATCATCCAGCACGATTTCGACCTCCGGGTGAATGCTGCCGGCCGGCCGAAAGACCTCCTCCAGCTCGCCCAGCATTTCTTGGATCTCCTCAAGCGGCTTCTCCGGGCAAGGCTCGAGCGGGGGCGCCGCAACGGGGCCCGCAGGCGGTCCCGGCGCCGAGCACGTGGGACAAGCGGCGGCGGTCGGTTGGGATAACGGGGACTCGGCGGCTACCGGAGCCTGCGACCGCGGACCGGACGCCGCCTCGTCGTCCAAGCTCCCGAACTCGATCACCGCGGACGGGGGTTGCTCGCGGCGCGGTTCGCTGTTCCATGGGGTGGGCAATTGCTGCAAGTCGGCCCAGGCCTCCTGGATTCGGGCCGGGTCGACGCGCCGCTGGCCCGCCGCGTGCGCCAGCACCAGGGCGTGATCGCAAACCTGGTTCACCAGGCGAGGGACACCGCCGGTGGCATGGTAGGCCGCGGTGCATGTTTCTGCGGGGAAAACTTCGGCCCCGTTCCCACCGGCCGCCGCCATCTGGGCGCGGATGTAACCCTCGGTCTCCGTGCGCGTCATCGCCTCCAGGTAGCACCGCGCGGCCATCCGTTGGCTGAACGAATCCAGTTTCGGATGCGCCAGCCGCTCCTCGAGCATGGCGGCGCCCGCGAGGACCAATCGCGCGCGAGGCTGGCCGTGGACGGCCAGGTTGGTGACCATGCGCAGTTCGTCCAGGCACCGCAAGGGCAGGGTATGGGCCTCGTCGGCCAGCAACAGCAGCCCGCGCGAGGTCGCCTTGGGCCCGCACAGATAATCCGCCAGCGCAATCCTCAGCTCCCCCTCGTCCATGTCGCGGTACGGTTGGCCCAGGCCGTGCAAGATGCCTTGCAACAGCGCGCGGCGGCTGCCGAGGCGTCCGTTCGACAGGACCACGACGTCCAACCGATCGCGGAAACGGTCCGCGAGGACCTGGCACAAGAGCGTCTTGCCCGTCCCCGACGGACCCACCACCATGCCCGCCCCCTCGGCCCGCTCAATACATCGCGTGAGCGTCTGCAAAGCGGCCTCGATCGTCGCCGCGGGAAAGTAGCACTCCGCACGCGGCGCTGCCCCGAAAGGGCGACTGTGGAGACCGAAAAAAATCTCGTACATGGTCTGCCTCTCTTGATCCGACCAACCTCACCGCCATGGTTCGGAGAGTCCCCCTCCCCCTGCTTGTCCGCAGGGAAAGCTACGCCTTCCATCCATTCGGCAGCCGAGGGCTGGCCTCTGCAATCCGAGCGCAAGAGAACAAGAATCCCTCCCGTTAGGGATAAGATGGCGCCTCTTTCGACGTCGCATCGCGGATTCGTAACCGTTCACGGAAACTGTCCCGATTTTCGCAGCGAAGTCCGCGAAAACGGGACGGTCCCCCTTCGCCGGTAAGGAGACAGGCACATTTCTCAACGCGAAACGGCCCCAAAAGACGGGGCAATCCCCGGCCTGTGAACGGTTGCGCGGATTCTGTCTGGTGTTGACGATGGCAGCGAATGCATCGCCCGTCTGGTTGTTCAGTATTGAACCTCAATCAGTAGTGGTTGCAGCAAGAAAACAACGTAAGCCACGATGACGACCATTCCCGCCAGGATGCACGGCCGTTTCCACCGGGCGCGGGCAGAACGAAGGGGGTTAGTGGCCACCTCCGGCGCATCGAGATATCCCGCTACGCCCAGACCGAGCATTCGTTGCATTTCCTCTTCATCACCCGACTCGATGGGCGCATCGATCCGAGCCCCCGCATACACCATGGCGGCCCCTGCGGCCAGGACCAGACCACCGGCGACCGCCACCCAGACCCAAGCCCACGGGTGGACTCGCCACCCGGTCCTCTCGGCTTGCTCGGCCCAATGAACTCGAAGCTCCTCGCCTCGCAGCAGCAAACCACTGTCCGGGGACTCTTGCTGGCGCGTCTTCTGAACGGTTCGGGAAAGGGCTTCCACGCGAACCTGGAGGGCCTGGATCGCGCGGAACAGTTCGCTCCACTGCGAGGCCTCGCGCGAAGCGGCCGCCTGGCCTGCCGTTGGCGGCGCGGCCGCAACGGACGCCGCCACGACCGGTTGGCGCAGTTCGCGTCGCGGGCGTTCCGTGGTTTCGGGCAAAGGGGCCGGAAGTTCCTCCAGTTGCTTTTCGGCTTCGGCAATCAGCGCCTCCACGTGCCGCACGTCGGGATGGGCGGGAGTACGGTCGCGGAGCAGTTCTTCGCGACGCTCTCGCAACGCCTCGAGCGTCGTGCGGGGCTCGTTCTCCGGCCCGGGGAGGGCGGGAACCTTCGTTTCGCCCGGCGGGGGGTCCTTGCCTGCCATTCGGGGCGCGCCCCGTTGCGTTTCGCCCGGTTTTGGCGAGTCCGAACGGTAAGCGGCCAGCTTGACGGCGCGGTCCACGAGACGATCGAACTCCGGCCCGATTGCCCCAAGTTCCTTGTTCAAGCGGTCATCGGCCGCCCGGAATCCCGAGGCTCGGCTGAAAAGCTCGCGAGCCACGGCGAACTGGATTCGGGCCGCGTAGACGCCGACAATCGTGTTCACCTCGGAAACGGCTTGATCGGCGGAAGCGGACGAATGATGAAAGGAGACCTGGAGCCGTTGACCGTCCGCCTGGTGGATGGTGGCTCGAAGCCCGTCGGCGGCCCGCATCCACCTGCTCCGCGCCGGCCCGCCGCGACCGGCTTCCGTCCCCTCGTCGAACCCCGCGGTCCTTCCAGCGAGATGCAGGGCTGCAAGGGCCTCCTCGACCGCCGTTTGGGGCGTCAACGGGGTCGACGCTGGCTGGCCGCCGTGCACCACCTGACGCCATGCCGCAGGGTAACAGACTGCGGCCGTGGCTGTCCACCGGGTGGCTCGACGCGCACGCCCCCATTCCGTCGCCAAAGCCGCCAATCCGCCAAGAACAAAGACCAAGACCAGCGCGGCGGCTCGCAAGACACGGTGGTGGCGCTCGATCATGGTCTAATCCCCCGTATCCGAATCGACCGGCCCGCCAGCCCGCCTTGAACCCCTATGGCGCAGGCGAACGATTCGCTAATCTGTAATCGCTCACGGGGACTGTCCCGATTTTCGCGGCGAAGTCCGCGAAAATCGGACTATCCCCCTGGCCGGTGAGGGAGCAGGGACATTTTTCGCCGCGAAACGGCCCGAAACACGAGCCCGTGCCCGGCCTGTGCACGGCTACGCTAATCTTCAGGGATCATGTTCCGAATCAAGATTTGCGGCGTCACCACCGTCGAAGACGCGATCCTGGCGGCCGAGGCCGGCGCCGACGCCATCGGGCTCAACTTCTATCCCCGTAGCCCTCGGTGCATCTCGCCGGCCGCGGCACGGCGGATCGCGGAGTCGATTCCCGGCGGCGTGCTCCGCGTCGGAGTCCTCGTCAATCCGACCGAGCAGGACGCCCTGGACCTGGTCGCCGCGGCCGCTCTCGACGCCGTCCAACTGCACGGAGACGAACCGCCTGGACTGGCTGCTTGCCTCAGCCGATCCGTGCCCGTCATCAAGGTGTTTCGAATGGCCTCGGAGGACATTCTGCCGGTTGTCCGATATCTCGAACAGTTTCGGGAATCAGGCGGCGTGTTGCGCCCCGTGTTGTTTGACGCATACCATCCGAGCCAGTTCGGCGGCATCGGAAAGACGGCGAATTGGGCCGCGATTCAGGCATACCCCACCGAGCAGTGGCATCCGCCGTTCATTCTGGCCGGTGGGCTGACGGCGGAAAACGTGGCTGCCGCGATCCACGCGGTCTCGCCGGCCGGCGTGGATACGGCAAGCGGCGTCGAGCAATCGCCTGGCCGCAAAGACCCCGAGCGGGTCGTGGAGTTCGTGCGGGCAGCGAAACAAGCCTTTGATGCTGTTCGAAGGGACCGGACGTGACGCCTTTGTTTGGCCACCGCCGCAGAACCCCTCGCCTGGGGGTACTTCGGATTCGCAGTTCGCGCCCCGACCCTAGCGCCGCTGACCCTTGTCGGCCCACCTTTGGGGGCGTATATTGGGCAGGTTGACTTGCGCCGGGTGGACTCGTCCGAGATGTGCCTGGTTGTCGGACGAGTGCGTCCGCGGTCCGCGGACGAGCCGAAGGCCCGCCGTGGCTGGCGCGAGCCACGCCGGCCTTGGTTGGCGAGCCACCGGCCCATTTCCCGTCCAGGCGTCGATTTCACATCTGGAGGTTGCCGTGTCGCAGGTAGAAACCCGAGTCCCCTACAAAGTCGCCGATCTGTCCCTGGCCGACTTTGGTCGCAGAGAAATTGAATTGGCCGAGAAGGAGATGCCCGGGCTGATGGCCTTGCGGGCGAAGTACGGGCCGACCAAACCGTTGCGCGGGGCCCACATCGCCGGATGCCTCCACATGACCATCGAGACGGCGGTCCTGATCGAAACGCTGGTGGAGTTGGGCGCCCAAGTCACCTGGAGCAGTTGCAACAAGTTCTCGACCCAGGATCACGCGGCGGCCGCGATGGCGGCGCGGGGCATTCCGGTTTACGCGTGGAAAGGCGAGACCGACGAAGAGTACGATTGGTGCATCGAGCAAACGCTCTTCTTTCCCGACGGCCACCAACTGGAATTGATCATTGACGACGGCGGCGACCTGACGGCCATGGTTCACGGCCCCAAGTACCGGCATTTGCTGCCGGGCATCCGCGGCCTGTCCGAAGAGACGACCACCGGCGTCCACCGCCTCTACCAGATGCACGAGCGGGGCGAGTTGGCCGTCCCGGCCATCAACGTCAACGACTCGGTGACCAAAAGCAAGTTCGACAACCTTTACGGTTGCCGCGAGTCGCTGGCCGACGGGATCAAGCGGGCCACCGGCGTGATGGTGGCGGGCAAGGTGGTCGTGGTCTGCGGCTATGGCGACGTGGGCAAGGGCTGCGCCCAGTCCATGCGATCCTACGGCGCCCGCGTGCTGATTACGGAAATCGACCCCATCTGCGCCTTGCAGGCGGCCATGGAGGGCTACGAAGTCACCACCATGGAAGAAGCTGCCCCGCGCGGCAACATCTTCGTCACCGCCACCGGCTGTTGCGACGTCATCCGCGGCGAACACATCCTGCAAATGCCCGACAGCTCGATCATCTGCAACATTGGCCACTTCGACGTGGAAATCGACGTCCATTGGCTGAACACCACGCCGGGGATCCGCCGCACCAACATCAAGCCGTTGGTCGACCGCTACACGCTCCCCAACGGGAAATCGATCATCCTCTTGGCCGAGGGCCGGCTGGTGAACCTCGGCTGCGCCGAGGGACACCCGTCGTTCGTCATGTCCAACTCGTTCACCAACCAGGTCCTTGCCCAACTGGCGCTGTGGACCGAGCCGGAAAAATACCCCGTCGGAGTCCACTGCCTGCCCAAGAAGCTTGACGAGGAAGTCGCCCGCCTCCACTTGGAGCAGCTCGGGGCCAAACTGACCAGGCTCAGCCCCAAACAGGCCGAATACCTGGGCATCTCGGTGCACGGGCCGTTCAAACCCGATCATTACCGGTACTGATGCCTGAAATCCAAGCTTTTCGCGGCCTCCGGTATGACTTGGGGCACGTCGGCTCGTTGGCCGACGTGGTGTGCCCGCCCTACGACGTCATCGACCCGCCGATGCTCGACGAGCTTTACCGTCGGCATCCGTGCAATTTCGTGCGCGTGGACCTCAACCGCATGGAGCCGGGCGACGACGAGGCCGACAACCGCTATACCCGCGCTGCCCGGTTCCTCAAGAACTGGCGGTCCCAAGGCGTGTTGTTCCAGGAGGCCGACCCGGCGATCTACGTTTATCATCAGGAGTTTACCTGGTCCGGCCGCCGCTACACCCGCCGCGGCTTCATGGCCCGGATGCGACTGTCGCCGTTCGGCCAAGGCCTGGTTTTTCCGCACGAGCAGACCATGTCGGCCCCGAAGCTCGACCGGCTCATGCTCACCGTGGTGACCAAGGCCGCGCTGAGCCCGATCTTCGGCCTCTATCCCGATCCGGACCTGGAGGCCGACTCGCTGCTGGACCGCGCCATCGCCGGCCGGACGCCGCTGGAGGCGACCGATCCGTGGGGCGCGGCCCACCGCCTCTGGCCGGTCACGGATGTGGATGTCATCGCCGACTTGACCGCCATCGTCGGCCCGAAGCCGGTGTTCATCGCCGACGGCCACCACCGGTACGAGACCGCCTGCAAATACCGCGAGGAGGTCTATGAGTCGGGCTTTCTCGCCAAGGACCATCCGGCCAACTACACGCTGATGATGTTCGTGGCGATGGAGGATCCCGGCCTCGTGGTCCTGCCCACGCATCGCCTGTTCCGCGACTTGCCTTCGATGACCGCCGACGAACTGACCCGGCGGCTCGGCGAGCATTTCACTGCCCGCGCGGCCGGAATAGGCCCCGACGACGCCGCCACGGTCTGGGAAGACGTGGAGACCTCCGGCGATCCGAGCGCGTTGGGCCTCTTCACGCGGGAGGATCAGCGCTGGACGATCGTTCAACTCACGCCAGCCGGCCGGGCCAAACTGGAGGCCGTGGCCGAGGACCACGCACCCGAATGGCGCCAGTTGGGGGTCAGCGTCCTGCACCGCCTCATCGTCGAGACGATCCTCGGCCACGGCGGGCAGACGCCGACTCAGTACGTCCACAAGATTGAAGAGGTGGTCGAAGGCCTGCGCTCCGGCCAGTACCCCATGGCGGCCCTCGTCATGCCCGCCACCGTGGATCACGTTCGCGCGATCAGCCTGCAAGGCGATCGCATGCCCGCCAAGAGCACCTACTTCTACCCCAAGCTTCTCAGCGGCCTCGTGGTCAACCCGCTGGAGTGATCGGCCTCGGGCCCTGGGCCGGAGGGCGTCGCTCTTGGGCCCCGCCGCGTGCGCCGATCCCTCAAGGCCCACGGGCGTTTCACGTGAAACCGGTCAGGACGGACGTTCTCGTCTGGAAATCTGCGTGTTTCACGTGAAACAGGATGGATGCGGCCTTTGGTTGTTTCACGTGAAACCTAGGGATCGCCGCTCCTGCCCTAAAGGCCACGGCGCGAAACTGACATTTTCACGCCGGGGGACCGATTGTTAGAATCCGCACGGTTTCGGACAGCCCGCCCTCGGGCAAGGAGGCCTGTCTTGGGTCGGACCCTGTGCGTGGTCAATCAGAAAGGCGGCGTGGGCAAGACAACTAGCGCCGTCAACCTCGCGGTCGCTCTCGCGAAGAGCGGAAAAACCACCCTTCTGGTGGACCTCGATCCGCAGTGCAACGCCACCACGGGCTTGGGCATTCTGCCGGTTTCCTCCCATCCGTTGGTAAACGGCGAAGCCCTGCATCCCGCCCTGCGGCAGATCGGGTCCGACGGAGTGTCCCTCCTGCCCGGCAGCCGGGCCTTTCGCGACGTCGAAGCCCTGGCCCACATCGACCAGGCTCAATTCGTCCGTCTCCGCCACCAGTTGGCAGGCGTTCAGGCGAGCTTCGATTTCACCGTGTTCGATTGCCCTCCCTCCGTCGGGAGCCTGACGCGAACCGCCCTCGCCTGTTCCAGCGAGGTCTTTATGCCCATCCAGTGCGAATACTTCGCCATGGAGGGGCTGACGCAAATGATCGAGGTCATCCGCGAGGTCATGGAGTCCGGCCGGGGGCAACTTCAGTTCGGGGGCATCCTGCTGACCATGTTCGATCCCACCCTGGAACTGACCTGGGAGGTGGAAAAGGAAGTCCGCGAGTTCTTCGGGGAAATCGTCTACCGCACGGTCATCCCGCGCGATGTCGCCGCCGCCGAGGCCCCCAGTCACGGCAAATCGGTGATCGACTACGCCCCGCGGTCGCGGGTGACTCGGGCCTATTTGGAGCTTTGCATGGAGGTGCTTGAACGTGACTAAGGAACGACGTCTGGGACGCGGATTGGAGGCATTGCTCGGCCGCGGACCGATTCGACCCGACTTGCCCGGCGACGAACGCCCCGTCGAAACCGCCGCCACGCGCGGTCTTGAGATGGACCATCACGCCTCGCCTCCACACCCTCCGCCGGAGGTTCCTTCGCGGCTCCCCCTGCGGCTGATCGACAGCAGTCCTTTCCAGCCCCGCCAGGAGTTCGACGAGGAAGAAATCCAAGCCCTCTGCGACAGCCTCCGTGCCCACGGATTGTTGCAGCCGGTCGTGGTGCGTCGCGTGGGCGAACGCTACCAACTCGTGGCCGGCGAACGCCGCTTGCGCGCCGCGGCCAAGGCCGGCTGGGCCGACGTGCCCGTGCAGATCATCGACGCCGACGACCGCCTCGCCACCGAATTGGCCATCGTCGAGAATTTGCAGCGAAAAGACTTGGGGCCCTTGGAGAAAGCCGCCTCCTTCCAACAGTACCTGGAGCGATACCGCTGCACCCAGGAGGAACTCGCGGCCCGGCTCAAGATCGACCGCTCGACCATCGCCAATCTCATCCGCCTCCTCGAACTGCCCGACGAGGTGCAGCAATCGCTCCGTCAAGGCAGGATCACGCAAGGCCATGCGAGGGCATTGCTTCCCCTGGGGGACGAGCGGGAGCAAATCGCGTTTGCCCAACGCATTCAGGCCGAGGGCCTCAGCGTGCGCGACACGGAGGCGCTCGTGCAGCAGTCGATCGAGCGGGCCGACGCCGAGCCGCTGAGCGTCGCTGGCCGTGTCGGCGACACTGGCCGCTCGCGCCGCCCGAAGAGCGAGCACATCGCCGCCCTCGAACAGCAATTCCGCCTGGCCCTGGGCGTGCGCGTCAAGCTCACCCACAACGCCCGCGGCAAAGGCAAACTCGTCATCCACTTCGCGGACCACGAAGAGTTCGAGCGCATTCGCCAGCACCTCTGCGGCCCCGGAGCGTCGGAAACTCATGCCCGTGCCGGCTAGCCCGGCCGGCGCCGGCAGGCTCCCCCCTCGCGCGGCCGCGCTCGCCGTGTCGCGCGGCAAACCCCCAGTTGCCTTTTCCAGCCAACGAAGGTAGGATGAAATTCGTTCGTTTCCCTCTCCTGGTGAGGGGTTGCAGGGTAGTTGGCATCAGGGGGCGCCCAGCCCGAACCCTTCACCCTTGATAAGCATCATTAAGAAGGAATCCAGGAGGATCGAGAGAAGCACTAAGCGCAAGGACTCCAGAGAGCGGAGCAATACCACACTCACCTTCGGGGCGTAGCGCAGTCTGGCTAGCGCATCTGGTTTGGGACCAGAGGGTCGGAGGTTCAAATCCTCTCGCCCCGACTGACATTTCCTAACGAACTTCCCTCCGGACCAAGACTACCATCATCTTTCAGCCGGGCAAAAGGGGACATTCTGCTTTTTGCGAAAAGTAGAATGTCCCCTTTTGCCCCTTGTCCGTCCCCGACGACGTTCATTCCTCCAGCTTCACCGGCCGGACCCAAATGTTGCGGAACAGCACGGCCGATCCGTCCTGCTGCGTCCCCACGGCCCCGAAAACCAGGGAGACCGTGCTCGGCGCCCCTTTGATTCCGGCGGGTTGACCCGGGGAGCGGATCGAGGCTCGCCGCCCGGGGTTGAGGAGGTGCATGAAGCGGTGCTAACTTCAAGGCGTTCTTCGCCTGGTTGGACTAGAAACGGAGGATAACCATGGTGTTGCAGCGAATTCGCCATTGCGCGACGGCGGTCTTGGCCGGAGTTCTCGGCGCGGCCTGGCCGAGCATCGGGGGGCCAGCGGCGGCGGGCGAGGATGCCTGGCCGCAGTTTCGCGGGCCGAGGTCGGCCGGGGTGAGCGAGGCCAAGGGGTTGCCGGACTCGTGGAGCGCGACGCAAAACGTCCGATGGAAGACCAAGATCCCCGGCCTCGGCTGGTCCTCTCCGATCGGGTGGGGCGGCCGGGTGTTTGTCACGTCGGCCATCCAGGAGAACGGCGAGCCCGAACCCGTCAAGAAAGGACTCTATTTGGGCGGCAACCGATCCGGTCCCGGCGAGATCCAGCGGTGGATGGTCTATTGCATCGACGTGGCCACAGGCAAGATCGTATGGGAACGGCAAGCGGGGCGTCGCGCCCCCCGTTACGGACGCCATATCAAGAATTCCTTCGCCTCGGAGACCCCGGTCACCGACGGCCAACGCGTCTACGCCTACTTTGGCAGCCTGGGATTGTATTGCTACGACCTGGACGGCAAGGAGTTGTGGTCGCGAAGCTGGGGCGAGTTTCCCATGCAATCCAATTGGGGCACGGCCGCCTCCCCGGCCCTGCACGGCGACCGAATCTACATTGTCAACGACAATCAGGAACGATCCTTCCTGGTCGCCGTCGACAAGTTCACGGGCAAGGAACTGTGGCGCGTCGATCGCGACGAAAAGTCGAACTGGAGCACGCCGTTGGTTTGGGAGCACGCCGGGGGAACGGAAATCGTGACCAACGGCACGCGCAAGGTCCGCTCCTACGGCCTGGACGGCAAGCTTCTTTGGGAATTCGGCGGCATGTCGTCCATCACGATCCCCACGCCGTGCGCCGGCGAAGAGATGCTGTACGTCAGTTCGGGATTCGTGATGGACCTGAAGAAACCGCTGGCCGCCATCCGGCCGGGCGCGTCCGGCGACATCTCGTTGAAAAGCGGCGAGACGTCCAACCGGCACGTGGCGTGGTGCCAGAAAATGGCGGCCCCCTACAATCCCTCTCCGCTGCTGTATGGCGGACGCCTGTATGTGCTCTACGATCTGGGCCAGCTCGCCTGCTACGACGCCCGCACCGGCAAGGAGATTTACGGCAAGACGCGGATCGCGCCGAAGGCCCGGGCGTTCACCGCCTCGCCTTGGGCTTATGACGGCAAGGTCTTTTGCTTGAGCGAAGACGGGGACACCTTCGTGATCGAGGCGGGGCCGACCTTCAAGCTGCTTTGCACCAACAGCGTGGACGAACTCTGCCTGGCCACGCCGGCGATCCTCGGAAAGAGCCTGCTGCTCCGCACGGAAAGCCACTTGCTGTGCATCGAGCAGACGGCGTCGTCGATCCCCGGAGGGTGAACGACTGTCGCGGGCCGGCCACGGCGGGCCTTAACGCATTCGCCGCGGGGCGTGCGCCGGCGGGCGCTCGGCCGGGCCGCGCTCGGGTCGCATTGCGTCCTTGACGATCCTCCGCTGGCGGCGGGACATGGCCGCCCGAGCCGCGGGAGTGTCGTCGCGGCAGCCGATCAAGTGCAACGTCCCATGCACGACGTACAGCAGCAATTCCTCGGCCGGGGAATGGCGGTAACGCGGCGCGGAAGACCGGGCCGTTTCGGCGCTGACGATCACTTCGCCCTCCAACCGGCCACCGCGGCAATCCAGGACGAAGCTCAGCACGTCGGTCGCGCTGTCGTCGCCGAGGTAGCGATGGTGCAGGCGGCGCATCGCGGCGTCGTCGACCACGGCCAGGCTGATTTCCGCGTCCGCGACGCCGGCCTCCCCGAGGACCGCGCGGACCGCGCGGCGAAGCAATCGCCGGTCGAGGGAAAGCAGATTCTGCCGATTGGCGATGTCGATGCGGATCACGCGGTTTTCTGGTCCGGGTATTTCACGCGCCCGTGATAATTGGCGATCAGCGACTTGGTCACGCTGTCCTCGATGGTCCGCAACTCCCGCAGCGTCAATCCGCTTTCGTCGAACTGGCCGTCGTCGAGTTTGCGTTCGGCGATGGTTCGCACCAGATTGGCGATGCGCGCCGGGGCGGGGTCCACGAGACTGCGGCTGGCGCTCTCCACGGCGTCGGCCAGCATCAACACGCCCGCCTCCTTCGTCTGAGGCTTGGGGCCCGGGTAACGGTAGAGGCTCTCATCGACGCTGGTTCCGTTGTTCGGGTCGGCCTGGTGCTGCTCGTGCGCCCGGCCATAGAAATACTCCACCAGCGTCGTCCCATGGTGCTGTTCGATGAAATCAATGATCGGTTGCGGCAGCCCATGCTGCCGGGCGAGGTCCGCGCCGTCCTTGATGTGGGCGATGATCACCAGCGTGCTCATCGTGGGCACCAGGCCGTCGTGCCGGTTGTTGGCCGGCGATTGGTTCTCCACGAAGTAGCCGGGTTTGAGCATCTTGCCCACGTCGTGGTAATAGGCCCCCACCCGCACCAGCAATCCCCGCGCCCCGATCGCCTCCGCGGCCGCCTCGGCGATCGAACCCACGGTGATCGAATGGTTGTAGGTGGCCGGGGCCCTCTGGACCAACTGCTGCAAGAGGGGGTGCGACACGTCGCCCAATTCCAGCAGGCTGATGTCGGTCAACACGCCAAACGCCTTCTCGATGAACGGCAAGAGCCCGGTGATCAGAAAACCGGCCCCCCACGTCCACAGCATGTTGCACAGCGCGGTGATCCACACGGCCTGGCCCAAGGGTTGGTTGTCGAGCACGGCGAGGGCCACGGTGAGCGGGAAGGCGACCAGCCCGGCGATCAGGCCCACGTAGATCAGCTTGCTGCGGTTGCGGATCCGGCCGAGCTGCACGATGGCCGCCGTGCTGACCCCGAGCAATAGCAGCAACACCGCCAACCCGTGGCCCAAAGCCATCGCCAAAACCAGGGAGGCGATCGCCGTGAGCATCAGCGCCATTTCCCTCCGATAGCCGATGGCGATGGTCTGACCGAACAAGAGGACGGGGACCAACTCGGCCCGCCAAGGGTCCGAGGCCCCCCACCGGGCCAGGGCCACGGTCGCGACCAACAGGGCTAGCACCGCGCTGAGCCGCCCCAGGCTGAAGGTCAACCGCGGCTCGCGATACACGGCGTAGGCGGCGCCCAGGCCGAACAGGGCGCAGATCAAGGCGACGACCGCCAGCGCGCGGCCGACCTGCTGGCTCCAGGGCCGCGCCGCCATCGCGGCCTCGTATTCCAGCCGCAGCAAGCGAATCTGCTCGCTCTTCAGGGGCTCGCCCTCCGGGGCCAAGACCTCGCCGGCGGCGTAGGTCACCACCTCGTCGCCGACCGCCCGGGCCGCCTGGTCCATGGCCTTCTTGGTTTCCTCGTCGTCGCGCTGCAACGTGGGGCGGAACCGACGGTCGAGCCAATCGTAGACGCAGTCGGCCACTTCGGGCGACTCGAATTCGCGGCGCAACGCCGTGCGCAGCGCGCCGCCCGACCCCAACACCACGTCGGCGACCTTGACCGTTCGGCGCTGGTCCGGGCGGCCGGCCGGATAGACTTCGATCTCGTCACCGGCCTGACCGAGGCGCGGAGTCTGCTTGGCCAGGAGGCCCCGTTCCCGAAACGGCGCCAGGGCGTCGGCCACGCTCTTGCGAAACTCGGCGAGCCCCTGGTCGCCGGCAAGAAACTGCTTCAGCTTGCTGAATCGCTGCTTGGACTCCTCTTCAAAGTCGACCGGCGGCCCGTCGGTCCGCGGAGCGAAGTCGGCCCACACTTGGGGCGGCACGGCCGACCAACTCTCCGCCGCAAGCACCTCACGCATCGCCATTTCCATCGCCGCCGTCAATTGTTCCAGGGACCGCGGATCATGCTGGTAAACCAGGCGGACCTGGCGGCGGGCAGCTTCGCGGGCGGCTTCCGTGCGGTCCGGGTCGACCGCCTGGAAAGGGTGGCGGACCACCACCTCGCGCAACAACACCTGGCCGGCTCGGAAGACGAACGGCGGGTGCCAACCGCGAATCACGACGCAGAGCACGACCGCGGTCGCCAGGCACAGGCCCACGCGAAGCAGAACGTCCCCGCGATGCACCCTGGCCCACGCCTGTTCCCACCGGCTCGGCGGCAACTCCAGCGCGGCGACCCGCTCCCAACGCGTCCGACGTTGAACGCCTGTGGCCATGGGTGTCAATGCCGCCTGCCGGGCTTCGTGTCGTAGGCCCGGACGATTTCCTGGACCATCGGATGGCGGACGATGTCGGCCTGGCTCAACTCGACGGCCGCGAAGCCTCGGATGCCCCGCAGGCGCTCCAAGCCGTCGATCAGCCCGCTCCGCGTGTGGGCGGGCAAGTCGACTTGCGTCACGTCGCCGGAGGCCACGATCTTCGAGCCGTTTCCCATCCGGGTCAGGAACATCTTCATTTGCGAGACCGTCGTGTTCTGGGCTTCGTCCAGGATGATGAAGGCCTCGTTGAGCGTGCGGCCCCGCATGTACGCCAGGGGAATGACCTCGATGACGTCCTGCTCCATGTAACGCTTGATCGTGTCATGATCCAGCATTTCCCGGAGGGCGTCGGTCAAGGGGCGCAGATACGGATTGATCTTGGCTTGCAAGTCGCCGGGGAGATATCCGAGACTCTCCCCCGCCTCGACGGCGGGTCGAACCAGGACGATCTTGCGGATTTGCTCCGAGCGGAGCGCCGTCACCGCCGTGGCCACCGCCAGATACGTTTTTCCCGTCCCGGCCGGCCCATAACAAAACGTCACGTGGTGCTCGCGGATTGCCGCCACGTAGCGGGCCTGACCGGGCGAGCGGGGCCGAATCTGCCTCCCCCCATGAACGACCAACGGAGCGGCGGGCGCCGGGACTTCGCCGCGCCGCACGCCGGTCAACAACCGGCTCACGTCGTCCGAGGTGACCGTGCCCTCGGCGGCCTGCGACCGAAGCTGCTCGAGAACCTCGGTCGCCTGGATCACCGCTTCCTCATCGCCTTCGATGTGGATCCGACCGTCCCGCGCGGAGACGCGCACTCCGAACGCCTCGCGTATTCTGCGGACGTGCTGGTCGCGGACGCCAAAGACGGCCAACAGCGACTCAGGGCTGTAGACCGAAATACTTGACTCTGCCATTCGCATCCGCAACGGTCCTCAAAAACCCCCGAAACAGAACCGCCGGTTCCCACGAGCCATCCTGGGCGTGGCCGCGCCCGGGTCCCAATCCGTTCGCTCCGTTCCAGGGCCTCTTCAACCGTTGCGTGTCAACAAGGAAGGAGACCTTCAATAATCCAACATAGTATATCTTCAGCCACCGCAACAGGGCCAGAGACCGCTTGACAGAGTGGATATTTATACCACCAAATGACTATGACAGAACGGGCACTTCGACATGAAGTCACCCACCTCTCGATGACAAATTGGACACCTGTTTGAGTGGGTCTGGGCGGTATCGGCCTGAGCTGCACCACGATCTCTGCTTGTCGAACTCGTCGGGCCAGATGGTGGGTGCAGCCCTTCCCCAAGAACGCCGACCACCGCATCTTCCGTAATCGGCCGGGTATCTGCCAAAGGGACCTTGACGGGCGCCTTGCAAACGGGGCACAGCCCCATCCGACCCGCACTCGATTCGGGCACGGTCAAGAGGTGCCCGTTGGGGCATATCACCTGAATCGACATCGTTCGTCCCTCCGATTCGTCGCAACGAATCCCGGGATCTCTCCCCCACAATGTCGTTCTTCGCCGTGGGCCCGCTTGCCTTCCATTCGACATTGGCTGGACCGCGATGGGCGAGATCCTTCTCATGACCCTGGTCCGCATTCATGATACCGGTTTTCCCAGACCCGGCATAGCGAGAACCCGTGCTATCTTTTGGATGACGATCAACCCCCCCATCAGACGAAGATTCGCCGATTAGCCGGTTGACCGCTGTGTTCTGGCATGTTGCCTCGGACGGAACTGGAAAGTGGCGGTTCGGATGGCACGTCCAGAGTTTTGATCTGCGTAGTCGATCGCGGGTCGCCCTGGCCACGCCCTTCGGTAACCGCTCCTGGGGCGTGCCCCGTTATTGGCGCCCAGGAAATCCCCATTTTCGCAGACTTTGCCGCGAAAATCGCGGCAGCCCGCGACGGCCTACCCTTCGGCCCACAACCCCTTTGTGCCCAGGGCAACTGCGTCGCGACCCAGCCGACACGCCCGGTTCCGGTGGACCACGCTGGATAGCCCCAGTAAAATCAACGCCGCGGGGGATAAGCAGGCATCCGCGGCGGTCCACGAGAGGGGAATCGAATTGATCAGCAAGATCACGGGCATGCTGAGCCAAGTATTCGAGGACGAGTTGACGCTGAAAGTCGGGGCCTTTGAGTACCAAGTGCTGATCCCCGAGTTTGCCAGGCGCCAGCTCCAACGGTCGGTGGGCAACGAGATCAGCCTGCACACGATCGAGTATCTCGAGGGCAACCCGATGCAGGGCCGCATGACGCCTCGCCTGATCGGTTTCCTTACGGAACCGGAGCGGGAGTTTTTCGACCTGTTCTGCTCCGTGGACGGCGTGGGAGTGAAGAAGGCCCTGCGCGCCATGGTCCGGCCGGTCAAGGAAATCGCCACGGCTATCGAGGAGCAGGACGCGAAGACGCTGTCCGCGCTGCCCGGCGTGGGGCCTGCCACCGCGGAACGGATCATCGCGAAGCTGCGGCGCAAAGTGCCCAAGTTCGCCTTGATGGTCGCACACGAAGAAGCCCGCGAGGCGGAGGTCGAACCGGACATCGTGTCCCAGACGTTCGAAATCCTGTGCGGCCTGGGGCATACGGCCAGCGACGCCCGCCGTCTGCTCGACGCCGCCTTGGCCGCCAAGAAGAAATACGCTGACGTGCAGAGCTTGCTCCAGGCCATCTATCAACAAAGCCACGCCTCGTGACCTGGCAAAGCCTCGTTCCTCGCGAGCTTCGAAACGTCCGCGATCCTTTGAGCTACTGCGCCGCCCTCTGGGAATATCTGGGAATAAGCGTCTGAACGAAACGCCGGGGAACCTGCCCATTCTCAACCACCTGCGCCCGGCGCACGTGGCTCGTCGTTGGGGGTCCGGGCTGGTCCGCCCTTGCCTGGTGCGGTATCATCGTCGGCATGAGCGAATCGCACCCTAAACCGCCGGACAACGGATCGGGCCCGCCGATCGAGGTCCTCATCATTGACAACGACGAATCCCACGCCGAGGTAGTTCGGGAGAGTTTGGAGAGGGTGGGGTTTTCGTGTCATGTGGCCACCTCGGGCGTCCAAGGGGCCCGGATGATCGAGGAAGGGACTTACGACCTCATCATTACCGACCTGGTGATGAACGACATCGATGGCCTGGGCATCCTGGCTCGGGCCAAGAGAGAGCTTCCCCTGGCCGAGGTCATCGTGGTGACTGGCCACGGGACGGTTCCGTCGGCGGTGGCGGCGATGCAGCAAGGGGCGTTCAACTACCTGCTCAAGCCGCTCGATTTGGGTCAACTCCGGGCGGTGGTCCAACGGGCCGCCGAGAGCGCCCGGCTGCGGCGGGCCAACGTCGACTTGCAGCGCCGCCTGGATGAGCGGTTCGGTTTCGAGGGCGTCGTTGGCGACAGCCCCCAGATGCGCGAGGTCATCGAGAAGCTCAAGCGGATCGCGCCGACCAACGCGAGCGTCTTGATTCAGGGCGAAACCGGCACCGGCAAGGAGCTGGTCGCGCAGGCCATCCACCAGAACAGTCCTCGCAAGAACAAGCCCTTCGTGGCCCTGAACTGCGCGGCCTTGAGCGAGAACATCCTGGAAAGCGAGTTGTTTGGCCATGTGAAGGGGGCGTTTACCGACGCGTCGAGCGACCGGGTGGGCAAGTTCGAGTATGCGCACGGCGGCACCTTGTTTCTCGACGAAGTTGGCGACATGCCTCTGGTGACCCAGATCAAGCTGTTGCGCGTGCTGGAGAATGGCGAAATCACTCGCGTGGGCTCCAACGACTCGATCAAGGTGAATGTCCGCATCCTCTCGGCCACCAACCGGAATCTGGAGGACTCGATCGCCGCGGGGGCGTTCCGCAACGACCTTTACCACCGGCTGAAGGTCGTGACGATCCGGCTGCCGAGTCTGCGCGAACGCAGCCAGGACGTGCCGATCTTGATCGACCATTTCATCCGTCTGTTCGCGCGCAAGCACGGCAAGCAAATCAAGGGCGTTTCCCCTCCGGCGCGGCGCAAGCTGCTTGGGTTCGACTGGCCGGGCAATGTGCGGCAGCTCCGCAACGTGGTCGAGAGCATGGTCGTGGTCGATTACGACGGCCTGCTCGACATGGACGACCTGCCCGAAGAGCTGGCCGACCCGATCGAGCCCCCGCCGGAGCCCTCCGCGCAGTCGCTGGCCGGCCTGGTGGGCAAGTCCCTGGAGGAGATCGAACGGCTGTTCATCGCCGAGACCCTGCGCGCGACCGGCGGAAACCGCGAGGAAGCCGCCAAGATGCTTGGGATTGGCGAGCGGACCCTGTACCGGAAGATCAAGGAATACCATCTCTAGAATCCCGGTCGCGCTCGGAACGGCGGCCGCTTTGGCGGGAATGGGGAGCCAAGTCAGCGCTCGCCTGACGAGGCGCGCAAGGCAACGAGCGTCGCGGGGCGCGGCACGCGGACGAGCCGGGAAGGGTCCGCGGCCGACGGCGGGCCGGAGGGCCCCAACTGAAGATCGTCGCGGCAAAGGCCGCGAAAACGAATCCGCGGGCGAGCGGCGCGGAAACCATCGTCGTTGGTTGGCAGGAGGAACGCCATGAGCGGCGCGGACCGGTCAAGCGAGTGGGGAAACGAGGCGGGCCGGCGGCTTTGCCCGCCGCAGCGGCTGGCTTGGACCGTCGTGCTGGCGTGCCTGGCGGCGAATTCGGCCTTCGCCCGTCCGCCCGAGGCGTATCAAAACAAATGGCGCGACGAGGCACTCGCCCGGCGGATCGACGGCAACATCGAGCGGTTCCGAAAAGGGGACGCGACGATCGAGGTCGTGGACGCGGCGGGGCGGCCGGTGCCGGGAGCCGAGGTCGAGGCGCAGCAGGTCGGCCACGAATTCCTTTTCGGCTGCAACGCCTTCGTCTTGGGGCAATTCAAGACCGCGGAGGAAAACCGGCGGTATGAGGAGGCGTTCGCGCGGCTGTTCAATTTCGCCACCGTGCCGCTGTATTGGGAAGCGACGGAGCCGACGCCGGGCGAGTTGCGATACACCGAGGGGGCTCGCGACATCTGGCGCCGACCGCCCGTCGATCGCTTTGTCCCCTGGGCCGCCCGAGAGGGCATCACCCTGAAGGGCCATCCGCTCCTCTGGCACGCCTACAATCCGTCATGGCTGCCCAAGGACCCCGAGGCGTTGCGGGCCTTGTATCGCAAGCGCTTTCGCGAGATCGCCGAACGCTATGGCGACGCGATCCGGATTTTCGACGTGGTCAACGAATCGCTCGTGTGCGACAAGCGCTATCCGCTTTACAGCCCCGACCGGGCCTACGTGGCGTGGGCGTTCGCCGAGGCCGCGAAGGTGTTCCCCAGCCGCTGCCTCCTGATGATCAACGAGGTCACGGATTACAACTTCCTTCCCTTCGAGAAGAACCCTTACGTGGCCCAAATCCGGGGGCTGTTGGCCCAAGGCGCGCGGGTTCAAGGGATTGGGCTGCAATACCACTTTTTCCGCCGCGCCGCGCTGGACGCCCATTTGGCCGGCCCGAGTTGCGATCCGGGCCGGATGCTCGACTTGTACGAAAAGATGGCCGAGCTTCGGCTCCCGCTTTACATCACGGAAATCACCATCCCCTCGGCGGGCCCCGACGGAGAATCGCTCCAGGCCGAGGTGGTGCGCGATCATTATCGGCTGTGGTTCAGCGCCCCGACGATGGCCGGCATCACCTGGTGGAATCTTGGCGACGGGACCGCGGTGCAGGGCGAGAACGAGGCCCAAGGCGGACTGTTGGACTCGGCGCTTCGGCCGAAGGCCGCCTACCGGGCCCTCGAGGAACTCATCCATCGCCAATGGACCACGCGCGCCAAGGTCCGGACGGACGCGGCGGGCGTCGCCCGGTTCCGCGGCTTTTTCGGCAAGTATCAAGTGACGGCCCGCCGCGACGGCCAGACGCGCCGTTTGGAGATCGACCACGCCAGCGCGGGCCCCAAGATGCATCGACTGACGTGGTGAAAGGGGCGCTTGCCGCGGGGCGAGCGCCGCTGCGAAAGCCGTGCCGTCCGCAGTTGGTCCTTGACCAATGCAGCCCAAGCCGGTAAACATGGGAGCGTGTTCGGCCTCCTGGGATTTGGCAAGGAGAATCGCATGGCATTTCCCCCCATCCGTCGGGCTCTGGTGAGCGTCAGCGACAAGTCGAACCTCGCGGAATTCGCCCGCGGCCTGAGCGCGCGGGGCGTGGAGGTTTTCAGCACCGGCGGCACGCGGAGCTTTCTGGAGAAGGAGGGCATCGCGGTTCGGGACGTTTCGCAGTACACCGGCTTCCCGGAGATGATGGACGGCCGGGTCAAGACGCTCCATCCCAAGGTCTACGGAGGGATTCTCTGCCGCCACGACAACCCCGAGGACATGCGGGCGTTGGCCGAGCACGGGATCCTGACGTTCGAGTTGGTGGTGGTGAATCTCTATCCGTTCGCCGCCACCGTGGCCAAGCCGGGCGTGACCGAGGCGGAGGCCGTTGAGAATATCGACATCGGCGGCCCCAGCATGGTCCGGGCGGCGGCCAAGAATTTCGCCTTCACCACGATCGCCACCAGCCCGCGCCAGTATCCTGAGATCCTCGAACAAGTCAGCCAGTCCGGGGGCACCACGCTGGAGCTGCGCAAGCGGCTGGCCGCCGAGGCGTTCGCCCACACGGCCCAATACGACCGCGCGATCGCCGAGTTTTTCGCGGGGCGAACCGCCGAAGGGCCGTTTCCGAGCACCGTGACCCTGAGCTACGTGCGCAAGGAGGTGCTCCGCTACGGCGAAAACCCCCATCAGGCAGCGGCCCTGTACGCCTGTCCCGAATCGCGGCCGGGCAACGTGGTCTCCGCCGAGCAGCTTCACGGCAAGGAGCTTTCCTACAACAACTTGCTCGATCTGGAGAGCGCCTTGGCCATCGTGCGGGGCTTTACCGAGCCGGCGGCCGCAGTGATCAAGCACAACAACCCCTGCGGCGCCGCGGTGGACGAGTCGCTTTGCGAGGCCTTGCGCAAGGCGATGGCGGGCGATCCGGTGAGCGCCTTTGGATCGGTGCTGGCGTTGAACCGCGTGGTCGACCGGGCCACCGCCGAGGCATTGTGCGAACCGGGGCTGTTCGTCGAGGCCATCGTGGCCCCGGACTTCGAACCGGAAGCCTTCGAGGCCCTGACCACCCGGCCCAAATGGAAAGCCAACGTCCGCCTGATGAAAGTCGGCGCGATCGACTCTCCCGAGCCGTGGGCTTATCGGTTCCTGGAGGGAGGGATGCTCCTGCAAGAGGCCGACGTGCTGCCCGATCCCGAGTCCCAGTGGCGCGTCGTCACGCAGGCCGCGCCGACCGAGGAACAGTTCCGCGAGTTGCGTTTCGCATGGGCCATCGTGCGCCACATCAAATCGAACGCCATCGCGGTGTGCAAGCATCGGATGCTTCTGGGCGCCGGGGCGGGCCAGATGAGCCGGATCGACTCGACGGAGATCGCGGTGAAGAAGGCGGGGGACCGGATTTCCGGGGCCGTGCTGGCGTCGGACGCCTTCTTCCCATTCCCCGATTCCGTGGAACTGGCCGCCAAGGCCGGCGTCGCCGCGGTGATCCAGCCCGGCGGATCCCGCGCCGACGACGACGTGATCGCCGCCTGCAACCGGCTTGGGCTGAGCATGGTGTTCACCGGCCGGCGGCACTTCAAGCATTGACGGAGCGAATCGAGCGTGATCGGCCCGGCGGACCAACGTGCACGCGCGGCCGAACCGTCGCCCGGCGATCTCCAGGTCTTCCCCTCCTCCGCCGCGGCGACGGCGGCCGTGGCCGGTTTGGTCGCCGGGTGGATCGCCGCTGGTTCGGTCGGGCTCCTCGGCCATGCGTGGCGTCGCGGGCTGGTCTGGGTCGCGTTGGGATGCGTGCTCTTGGCCGCCCTGCCGAGGCGGGACCGTCGCGGGCGATTTCTCCTCGCCGTACTCCTGGCGGCCGCGGCAGCGCTGCCCGGCATCGCCTCGGAACTCCGCCCGATCAACGTACTTTCGGTGGTCCTCGTACTCGCTGCCGTGGCGCAAGGCCAAGAGGGCGCATCGCACCGGATTCTTCGCTGGTCGGCCGAGGCGGTGGCTCTCTTGGCGCTCTATCGCGTGGCGGTGACGTCGATTCCCCTGGCGTGGCTGGCGGCCGACGCGGTGGGCACGGCGTTGGGCCGGGCCGCCGAGACCCTGACCCGCCAGCCGCTATGGATCGGAGCGACCTTCGCCGGCCTGGATTTCTTGGTGGTGATGGCGCATGTGGCCCTGCGGGCCGCGGCACCGTCGCGTCCCCGAGAAGGAATCTTCCATCATCCCTCGCCGGTGGCCCAAGACGAGCGGGCAAGACAGTCCAGCGTGAACCTTGGCGTGGGGTCCCCGGCCGATCGACCCGCCGGCCGCCGGTGGCGGCGTCCCGCCCTGGCGATCATGGCGGTCGTCTTGGGGCACATGATCTATCTGAACGCCTTGAGTTGGTCGCCCTTGATCCGCGATCAGATGCCGGCCGCCTCGCCGCCCGCAACCCCGTGGAATCCCTATCCCCACCCGCCGGGATTCGAGGCGGCCGTGAAACGATGGACCTATGGCGATCCGGACCATGAAGGGGGGACGGCTTGGCATGAGCCCCTGGTGCGCCTCGTTCTGAAAGGCCTGTTTGCGGCCGGGCAGTCGCTGCGCGGGTGGATCCCGTGGAACATGCCGTTGTTGGCGGCCATCCTCCACGCCGCCATTGCCTGGGCGTTGTTTCGGTGGATGGCGGGCCGCCCCGAGGGGCCGAGCGGGCACGCTTCCACGCCCTCTCCCTCCGGATCCTCCAGGCGGCGTGGCTGGGCCATGGCGGCCAGCGCGGCGCTGGCCGTTGTGTTGGCCGCCGCGCTGCCATGCGTCGTCGCCTTGTCGCTCCACCGGCCGAGCCTCGAAGGGAAGAAGATCGTGCTTTTCGAGGAAGGCTTCTTGAACTGGGAGAAACCGAGATACGGAAACACGAGCGTCAGCTACGGCCAGTACTCGATCGGCATGTACGGCATGTTGCCGATTTTTCTGCGGAGCCTCGGGGCCGAGCCGGTTCTTTCGCCCGACCTTTCCGAGTCGGATCTGGACGGCGCCGACGTGGTGGTGCTGATTTTTCCCGACAAGCCGTGGAAGCCGGGCCAGGTGGACCGCCTGCGCCGGTTTGTCGATCGCGGCGGCGCCCTGCTGGTCCTCGGCGAACACACGATCCTCGACGCCGAATTGCTGAAACTTCAGGACGAGGCGTTGGGGACTCAACTGGCTTTGCTGTACGAGAAGCTGAAGCCGTTGACGTTCCAACGGGCCGGGGCGAAGCGGGAAGCGATCGAGGCCCTCCAGCGGCAGGAGCGTGCGTGGAAGCAGCCGTTCGACGAGCGCGAAGTCGCCGAGCGCCTGGCAAAGGCGGCGTCGGCCGGCCCGCTCAATCGGTTCAACGAGGTCCTGGAACATTCCGACGTGCAAGTCCGCTTCGATTCCGCCACCTTCGCCGTCGGAGGCTGGCTCCAGTCCTACCAGGCCCTGACGCACCCGACGTCGGCCGGCATCGGCGACGCGCGCAACGCGTTCGGGGTGGTGATCGGGGCGTCGCTCGATCTGCGATGGCCTCGGGCGGGCCGCTGGCCGCCCAGCCCGTTGCTGACGGCACTGTGGGGTTGGGGCGATCCGGGCAATGCGCTGAACTATCCCTCGTTGATGGCCAAGAGCGACGACGCCCCGGGAAGCGACCCCCGCTACGACCCCGGCGAACGGCTCGGCGATCTCGTGCTCGCGGCCGAGCAACGGATCGGCAAGGGCCGCGTGGTGGTGTTCGGAGACACCTCGGGCTTCACCAACGGGGTCAACATCGGCGCCCATGTCTATACTTCCCGGATCTTCGCCTATTTGGCCGATCCGGGCAGCTCGCCGCACGAGCCCGCGCGCCAGGCGGCGGGACTGTTGATGATCCTGGCCCTGGCGGCGGCGTGGTGGCTTGCCCGAACGGAGTGGACTCTGGCCCTGGCCGCGGTCGCGCTGGGGGCGTCGCTCGCCACCTGCACCGCCCTGACGCATCGCGCGTGGGAACTCCTTCCCGACGGCCGGGCCGGTCCCGGCAAGGCCAACAACCTGGCCTACATCGACGAGGCCCACCTCGGGCACTTCAGTTCCGAAAGCTGGCGCGAAGACGGATTGATGGGCCTGTGCCTGAACCTGATGCGCAACGACTACCTGGTCCTCATGCTTCCCGAGCTGAAGCGGGACCGGCTGCTGGCCGACGGCGTAGACCTCGGAATTCGGGTGGAGTCGGTGCCCGCCGAGGCCGCTCGGCAGATGAAGATCGAGCCGGGTCAGGGCGTGATGATTGGGGAAGTCGAGCCGGGAAAGGCCGCGGACGCCGCCGGGCTCAAGCCCCGGTCGATCATCCTTGCCGTGAACGGACAACCGGTCGCCTCGTCGGACGCGTTCCGCCTCGCCGTCGAGGCGGTCCCGCCGTACGAAAACATCGTCTTTCGCGTGCTTGGCCGCGAGGCGTTTCCCGTCGTGATCGCCAATCGCACTCCCCTGGCCCGCTTGCTCGTCTCGGTGGCCCCCGGCAGGGAATTCACCGCCGACGAGCGCAAGACGATTCGGGATTTCGTCAGCGCAGGCGGCGTGTTTGTCTCAACCGTGGGCTACGAGGAAGGGGGGCCGAGCCAGCGGTTGCTGGAAGAGTTCGGGTTTTACGTCGGGGGGCGGCGATGGAAATGGGTGGATCGGGGCGAGCGCGGCGGACTGGTCCACTACAAGGCCGGGTACGGCGCGGCCAACTGGGACGACGCCTTCGGCGAGCCCAAGCCGCTCGGCCATTTCAAGTCGCCCTACTTCAACGGCGGCGACTATCTGGCCTATGTCCGGTTCCACGCCGCCTGGCCGATCGAATGCGAGGATCCCCAGCAACTCGTCATCAGCTTCTACCCGCCCGACGTGCCCGTCGTCAGTCTCCGGCGTTACGATCAAGGGCTTGTCGTGGTGGTGGGCGACACGGCGTTTGCCCAGAATCGCAACTTGGAAAACCGCGATGGTTCGCCGTTCGAGGGAATGCGGGAGAACGCCGTGTTCTGGCGGTGGCTCTTGGCGATGCTCCGCGACGGCATGGGCGAGGGCGAGCGTTGGTTCCCGCAAAAGTCCGACACCCTCCCGGAAGGTCGGCCCGAGGCGCCGCCGGATAAAAGACCGTAGGAACCCCCCGCGATGCTTCCCTGGATCGGCCTGGCCCTGTTAAGTGTCTCGTGGCTCGTGGGCCTGGGCTACTATCATCTAGCCGACAAAACGGCGTGGGCCGCCGCCGCGGCGTCGGGCGTCGTGTGTCTGACCGCCTTTCGCGTCCGCCTGCCTTCGACCCGCGACCTCGTCGCCGCCCTGGCGCTCTCGCTTCCCGCCTGTTGGGTCGCTCGGTGGCCGTATCGGGCCGGGATGGTCCTGTTAGCGGCCGGATTGGCGGCCGCGGCGACGGGGCGCGTGCTCGGGCAGTTCTTCGATCGGTCGAGCGCGACGCGCGAGGTCTTCCAAGCCTTGGAAGCCAGCCGCCGCGCCCGGGCCTTGAACGCTGCGTGCCAATGGGGCGCCGCGATGCTGGTTTCGGCCAGCGTCTTGATCGCCCAGGGGTTGGGCCTTGAGGTGTACATGGCGGCAACGGCCCGGTCGCACGAGTTGCCTGGCCCCCTCGCCCAAACCCTTGGCGCGGCGGCCAAGGCCCTGAGCATCGACTCGGCCGTCCACGGTTCGCAACTGGCAGCCTTTTCGATGCGCAAGATCCATTTTTTCGGCGCGACGTGGGAATGGTTTCTCGACCCGGCGACCTTGGGTTTCCTGCTGGGCGGGGTGATCTTGATCGCCTGGCACGTGGCGGCGGGCGGGGGAGGATCGCCAACCGGGCGACAGTGGGCCTCGGGGGCGGCGATCGCCTTGGTCCTCACGGTGGTGGCGTGGTTGCCGGTTCGGGCCGCGCTGTTGTTGTCCCTGTATTTGCACGAGGTCCTCCGCGTCGACTACGACGCGCCGCTTGAGGCGATGCGGCGCTTCTGGAGCACGCCCACCCACTTGTTCCTGCTGCTGCCGGCGGTCCTGCTGGCATGGCGCCTCGCTCCGCTGCGGTCCAAGGGGTCGGGCGCCTCGGTCGCGGCCGGCGGCGATGGCTTCCCGGAAATCGAGGCCCCAACACCGCAGGGAAGAAAAACGCCCGGCCTCGCCGCACCGTCCCTTGCTTCGCGCCGACGCGGTTGGGCCGCCATTGCGCTGGTGCTTGCCGGGGTGGGCGCGTTCACCGCCGGGGTGGTTTGGGATCCGGTGGGCCGCAGGAAAGCCGGCCGGGTCGTCATCGAGGAACACCATCCCGAGGGCGACAAGCAGTGGGAACGGACCGACAAGCCGTTCGACACCACCTGGTACGGCCATCTTTCGGGTTACAACTATTATTGCATCTACGACTACATGACGCGGTTCTACGACGTGGCCCGGCGCACCGAGCCGCTCAGCGACGCGGCCTTGGCGGACTGCGACGTGCTCATCGTCAAGGTTCCCACCCGGCCCTACGCGCCCCGCGAGATCGAGGCCATCGAGCGGTTCGTGGACCGCGGCGGCGGCCTGATGCTGGTGGGCGAGCACACCAACGTCTTCCATTCCGGGACGTATCTGAACTCCATCGCGCGGCGGTTCGGGTTCACCTTCCGCCACGACTGCCTGTTCGGCGTGGACAAGGTGTTCGAGCAACGATACGAGCCGCCCGTCGTGCCGCACCCCATCGTCCAGCACGTCCTCTGGATGGACTTCGCCACCTCGTGCTCGATCGCGCCGGAGCAGAGCACGGGCCGTGCGGCGATCCGCAGCGTGGGCCTGAAGAGCCTCATGGCCGACTACCACGTCGGCAACTTCTATCCCAAGCCCGACGACAGTCCCGAGATGCGCTACGGGGCGTTCGTGCAGCTCTGGACGATGCGCCGGGGCCGAGGGCGGATCGCCGCGTTCACCGATTCCACGATCTTTTCCAATTTCTGCGTCTTCGAGCCAGGCAAGAAGGAACTCTGGATGGGAATCGTCGAGTGGCTCAACCATCAGCCGCCCGCACGCGATCCGCGCTGGCCATTGACGATCGCCGGAACCGCGCTCGTGCTCGTCGTGCTGCTCCAAACCCGGCGGTGGCCGGGGGCGCGCCTGGTGCTCTTGGCCGCGGGCACGCTCGGCTGGGCCGCGGCCGCGCTCGGCGTGCGGGCCTACGCGGCGCGCGCCATGCCCTATCCCGAGCCGATTCGGCCTTATGTCCAAGTGAACCTCGATCGGACCGTCTCCGACGTCCGGTTGCCGCGCAACGGGTTCATCTCGATCGACAGCACGGATTACGGCGTGTTCGAGCGGTGGATCCTGAGGCTGGGTTATTTCACCGCGCGGCGGACGCATCCGGAAGTATGGGACGGCGACATGATCGTTTTGCTGGAACCGACAAGGCCGGTCTCGCCTGAGTACCGCGCGGCCCTCGTCCGTTTCGTGGACCACGGAGGGAAACTGCTGGTGATCGACGCGCCGCGCGGCGCTCGACGGCGCGTCGCCTCGCCGCGGCAAGCCGCGCTTGGCGCGGAGGAGGGGCTGGGAAACGCAGGCGCGGGTTCGGCAGCGGAGTTCGGCGGCGAGGAGTTCGACCCCAAGGCGGACGATCTCGCCGGACCGGCAACCAGCACGACCAACGCCTTGATCGAGCCTTTCGGCATGTCGGTCGATCACGCCGCCGTGGTGGGCGACGCCCGGACCACCCTGGTCTCCTCCGAAGGTTGGCCCGCCGTGCCAAGCTATGCGGCGGTCGTCGTGCGGGGCGGGCGGCCGTTCGCATGGGTGGGCGATCAGCCCGTGGCCGCGAGCCTTTCGGTCGGCAACCGCGGCGGCTCGGTCACGGTCGTGGGGTTCGGCGCCCGATTCCGCGACGACCGCATGGGCGGAAGCGGCGATATCGAACCCGACAAGGCCGCGGACAAAACCCTGCTAAGCGTGTACGAATGGGAGTACTCGCTGCTGCGGGCGATCGTGGAGGGGAAACCGTTGGGCAGGAGCGGTGGGCCGCCGCGCGCCGCCTCCGGCAAGTGAGGGATTTCATCCTCGCCGCGCTGTTCCGTCGAGGCGGCCCCCACGGCTTTCCCGCAAGGCCTTTGCGTTCCGGGCCCCCAGCGCGGTAGTCGATGCGGCGGCCGAAGGAGACTATAATCGCGTCATGCCCGACTCCCTCGAAGAAGCCGCCCTGCCGCCGCCCGTCTCGCCCGCCGCCGAGACGCTCCCCAGCCGTGAAATCGAGGCCCACGAGACGTGGAATCTCTGGACGCTGGCGCTGCATCAGATCACGCTCCGCGTCGGCTGGACCTTCAAGACCGAGAGCATCCTCGTGCCGGCGTTCCTGGACACGGTGGTCGACGCCGGCTGGCTCCGCGGCTCGCTCCCCTTGGCCAACCGGATGGGGCAAAGCATCCCGCCGGTGCTCGCCGCGGAGTCGCTGAAGCGGCTGCGTCAAAAGAAATGGGCCTTGGCCGGGTTTGCCGCGGCGGTCGGGCTGCCCTACCTGATCTTGGCGCTGGTGTGGTTCGCCAACGGCGGCCGAAAGAACCTGGTGGTCGCCGCGGCGTTCCTCGCGCTGCAATTCTTGTTCTACGTCTTCTACGGCCTGTACCAGACGGCGTTCAGCACGGTGCAGGGCAAACTGATCCGGCCAACCCGGCGAGGGCAGTTGCTGTGGGGATCCACGTTCTGGGGCCTCTTTCCCACGATCTTTTTCTGCCAATGGCTCATGCCCGATTGGATCGGCCATCCGGTGCCGGGGTTCGGCTACCTGTTCTTGTTCGTGGGAATGTCGCTGGCGGCCTCGGGCGCGATCGTGGGCGCGTTGGCCGAGCCGGCCGACGCGACCGACGGCAGCCAGGTCCCCCGGCGCGCAAGCCTGGCCGAGACCTTCGCCGCGCTGCGGCGCGACAGGAACCTTCGGCGGCTGGTCGTGCTGGTCGTGTGGCTCTTTCTCGGCCTGGTGACGATCCCCCATTATCAGTCCTACGCCCGCAAAGCATTGGGCGCCGAAGCCAAAGACCTGGTCTTCATGGTCATCACGCACACCACGGCGGTGAGCATCTATAGCTTGTTCCTTGGCCCGGTGGCCGATCGATGGGGGAATCGGCTTACGCTCCGCTTGCTGATCCTGGGCGCGGCGATCGCGCCGGCCTACGCCCTCGTGCTGCCCTCGTGGATGGGCGGGCTCAGCCGGCAGTGGTTCTGGGTGGTCTTCATTCCTTTGGGGTTGACGCCGCTGGTGCCGACGATCGTGTTCAACTACGCCCTGGAGCTGTGCCGGCCGCCGGAACATCCCCGCTATGTCAGCATGGTCAACCTGGCGATGATGCCGCCGTTTCTTCTTTCGCCGCTGGTGGGAATGGCGGTGGATGCGTTCGGTTTTCCCAATGTGGCGATCGGCACGTGCATCGTGATGGTGGGCTGCGGGGCGCTGACGTTCTGGTTGGAGGAACCGAGGCGCCTTGCCCGCAACCAGGAGCGCGCCTAGGATGACTCAGGAACCCCGATTCCCATCTTCGGAGTCCGACGCAAGCCGGAACCGCCCGTTGGGCGCACGCTGGATCGTCTCCGAGCCAACCGGGCGATGGGCGATCGCCTTGCGGCGGGAAGCCGGAGCGGAAGGGCCACGGCTGTTCGAGACCCGAAGCCTCGCCGACGCCTGGTCGATGCTCGAACGCTTCCCTGCCAGCTTCCTGGTCGCCGAACTGACCTCCGGCGGGGCCGGCGCGCTGTTGGACGCGATGGCCCGACTTGGCTCGACCTTCCCGAAGGCGCGAATCGCCGTGGTGGCCGACCGCGCCTTGTCGGATTGGGAGTGGCTGGCGCGGGAAGCGGGGGCGGCGTGGTTCGCCGCTTCGCCGCGCGAGGTCCGGCCGATCGTCGCCATCGCGCGACGACATCTACACCTCGCGCCCGCCGCCGGCGATTTCCTGGAAGAACTTTGGAACCTGTTGCCCTGGAAACCGGCTGACGAACAATGAAGCATCCCGCCGCGAGGGCGGCCGGCCGGGCCCCGCGAAGGATGGATCAATCCAAGGAGCGCTCTTGCCCATGCCCCTCAGTGAAGAAGCCGTGCTCAAAGCCCTGGACAGTTTCACCGACCCGGAGACGGGCCGCAGCGTGGTGCAGCTTGGCCAGGTCCGCCAGATTCGCGTGGCCGACGGCCGCGTGGCGGTGACGTTGGGCCTGACCACCTTCTCGGCCGCCTTGTGGGACGAGGCGAAAGCCGAACTGTCCGATCAGCTCCGCGCCCGGCTGCCGGGGGTTTCCGAAGTCAGCGTGGCCATCGAGGAACACGCGCGCCCGGCCGAGCCCATGGGCGAAGTGGGACTGCCCGCCAAGAGCGTGATCGCGGTGGGTGCGGGCAAGGGCGGGGTGGGCAAGAGCACCATCGCGGCCGCCCTGGCCTACGGCCTTCGACGCGCCGGCTCGCGCGTGGGCCTGATGGACGCCGACGTGTACGGGCCGAGCGTGCCCCACCTGTTGGGATCCGCCGCCAGGCCGGTGTTGGTCAACGGCCGCATCCAGCCGGTTTCCGTGGATGGCATGGCGGTCCTGTCGATGGGCTTTCTCGTCCCGCCCGGCGAAGCGGTCATCTGGCGCGGCCCCATGCTGCACCAGGCCCTGACCCAATTCCTGCGCGACACGGACTGGGGTGAACTCGACTATCTGGTCGTTGACATGCCGCCGGGCACGGGCGACGTCGCGCTGACGCTGTCGCAACTGTTGCCGCTGACCGGCGCGGTGGTAGTGGGCACGCCGCAGGACCTGGCGCTGTTGGACGTGACCAAGGCCATCGCCATGTTCCGCAAGGTGAACATCGACGTGCTGGGCATGGTGGAGAATATGAGCCACTTCATCTGTCCGAACTGCCGCGCGCGGCACGACATTTTCGGGTCCGGCGGGGCCCGGCGCAAGGCGGCAGAACTCGCCGTGCCGTTCTTGGGCGAAGTGCCCCTCAACGCGCGATTGCGCGTCTACGGCGACGAGGGCCGCCTGGCCGCGTCGTTTGAGGATCCCGACTCCGCGCCCTATCTGGAGGCGATCGTCGTCAATCTCGTGCGCAACCTCGTGGCCCGCCGCCGCCAACAGCCGCCCCTGCCCACGCTGACGGTGTTGAAAGGTTGAACAAGGATCAGGGGCCACAGCCGGTCGCGGGACTTTGCCCGTCTTGGAAAAAACAACTAGAGCCGCCGGGAATCGCTTCCCGACGGCTCTTTCTCGTCGTGGCTGGCCAGTCTTGGCGGTTCTGCGAGCGGCGAACTCGGCCGTTTGGGCGACCGCGTCCTGCTGCCCGGCAACGGCCGCCGGCTACTTCTTCTTTTTCTTGGCTACTTTTTTCTTCGCAGCTTTTTTTGCTACCTTAGCCTTCTTCACAGCTTTTCTTCCAGCCTTCTTTGCTGGAGCCTTTTTCTTGGCTGCTTTCTTTTTTGCTGGCACTTCACGACCTCCTTTTAAGGGAAACGACATTGAAAAAGAAATGGCGGAGATAGTCATTTGCTAATGCAAAAACATTCTCCGCCGTTTGGTTATTGATTGTATTTATTTGCTTTTTTTGATTTCTCATTTTTGTCAATCGGTTTACAATCTTTACTTTTTCTTTCCTCTGTTCAACCGTTTACTACTATAATAATAACCTATGTTAAAAGGTAAGTCAATAGAAATCATCAAATTGTTAAACAAAATTCGGCAATGCTTCCTTTTTCTTGGATGATTTTTTGTAAACGCTCTATCATATCGTTTACAAAAATAATATTTTTTATGAAACAAATAACAACATGTGTTACAAGTTTAACATTGCATTCTTGTTCAATTTATTGTTTACAATCGTAACATTGTCAGCTTATATGTGGATCTATTGCTAATTTACTATACTTTACAACACTTTAATTTCTTTTGACCCACAACCTATCTTTAACCATTTTTATTTAAATTAATTGTTTAAACAA
>Ga0101944_10002041_pt1 | contig 35532 bp, 22 predicted proteins | sample DewCreD2012metaG_FD_75245 | JGI IMG/M metagenome (GOLD analysis project Ga0101944, IMG submission 75245) | Hot spring sediment bacterial and archeal communities from British Columbia, Canada, to study Microbial Dark Matter (Phase II) - Dewar... ... | reverse complement strand
GTAGGGGCAGGTCCCTGTGCCTGCCCGAACTCGATGGCGCGGCGCAACATAGGTGGGCGGGCACGGGGACCCGCCCCTACCTGCGGGCCCGGTGGGCGGGCACGGGGACCCGCCCCTACCTGCGGGCCCGATGGGCGGGCACGGGGACCCGCCCCTACCTGGCGTCCGAAACGGACTACGCCCAATCTTTCTTTGGCTTGTGTCCGGTTACGCAGTGTAGCCCTCAACCACGGGCTCCGCGCGCACAGAGATTGTTCGCTCGGCCCGCCGGGAGGTGGGCTCGGCTCAGAGTGACATGTGCGTGTGGCGTATCTGCTGTGCTGACAAGTAGTTATCCGCTTTGGAGCAAGAGAAGACAGCGTTGTAGTGCTAAGCGGATCCTGCCGCCAAATCCCCAGGCGCGGACATTGGCTCTCTGTGGCCTGTCGGAGTCTCCGGACACCGGCTTCCGAGGCCCTCGGGGCCTCGGAAGCTGGCGCGGACGGTCGAGGGGCCTATTGCTGCGGCGGGGTGGTCGTGGTGAATGCCTTGAGGACCCAACCCGTCTTGCCGTCGGGCAGCGCGACGAAGTACCAGGAGGCGTCCTGGGCCTGGACCTTGAGCGCGGTGCCCTTGGTGGCGGTGCCGACGTTTGTGGAGCTGGCGTCGGGCTTCTCGTAGAGGTTCACCTGGGCGAAGGCGACATAGACCTGTGCGGGCATGACGCCCGGCTGTGGCTGGGGGGCGGGCTGAGGAGCGGGCTGAGGGGGCGGTGGCGTGGGTTGCGGGGTGGGCTGGGGCGCCGGCTGCTGGGGCAGGGTCACGGGGCCTGGCTGCACGGGAGTGACGACGCCGCCGGCGGGGGCGCCGACGACTGGCACCTGGCCGCTCGGGGTGCCGCCGGTGGGCATGACTGCGCCGCCGGGGGCGATGGGCTGCCCCGTGGGGCTGAAGCGGTAGTAGTTGGCGGGGGTGCGGGAGACGACAAAGGCTACGGCCTGGGCGAGACAGGCGCGGACGGCTTTCTCCATCGGGGTGTTTCGGAAGGCGCCGAGGCCGACGCCGAGGATGCTGTGGTGGCCCCAGCCGCCGACGCCGATGCCGCCGCCGATGTCGGTGGCGCGCCCCTCGACCGTGGTGGCGGCGAGGATGCGGGAGGTGCGGGCGTCAATGATCCGCAGGTCAATGGCGATGTATGCCTGCTTGAGGCCGAGGCCGATGCCGCCGACGCCACCGTGGGTGTGGCCCCAGTGGTGGGTGATGCGGCCGCCGCCGAGGCCGACGCCGCCGCCCTGGTAGTCGGGCTCGAAGGCGGTGACGGCGCCGGTAACCAGGAGCTCTGCGCCCTCGATCTGGCCGGTCGGGGCCTCGGTGCCCGGCTGGATGCGCCCCGCGCGCGCCAGGTCCTGCTCGGCCAGCACGCCGGCAAGCTTCTGGCGCTCCAGGACGATGAAGCGGTTGGTGCTGAGGAACTCGGTGGCCAGCATGTCGGCCATGCCGGTGCCTATCTGGTTGTAGCCCTTGGCGGCCTTCTGGTCGAAGTCGAGGACGGCGATGCGCGCCATCGGGCCGTTGTAGGGGACGGCCTGCACCTGGTCCATCGAGGGGGTGCCGGCCCCACCTGTGACGCGGGCCTGGGGCTCCATCAACCCCTCGCAGCCGGCCAGCAGCGCCGCCAGCACCCCGAACGCTGTGAGGATCATGCCCTGTCGCATGGCTCGCTCCTTTCTGTGCGGGAACGCACGCTTGTTGCTTTGGGCGCGGTCCGCTTCGGACACCGCCGGTGCAAGGGCGGTTAGGGGCAGGTCCCTGTGCCTGCCCCAACTCGATGACGCGCCACAACACAGCTGGGCGGGCACGGGGACCCGCCCCTACCTGGTGTCCGAAACGGGACTACGCCCTGTCGCTTTCTCTACCCCCATATTGTGTCAGGATCGCCGCAGCGTGTCAACGGGTTTCCGGCTCCGGGCTCTCGCGGCGGAGCCGCGGGAGGAGGTCGGGGCGGCAGGGGCCGATGAAGTTGCACCGCAGGCACGAGCGGGCGTCGTCGGTCTTCTGGAAGGCCCCCTCGGCGAGGGGCTCGTTGGCCGCCACGTCGGCCAGCAGCGAGCGCATGTCGGCCACGCTGGCGTGGATGTAGGCCCGCGCGTCCTCCACGTCGCCCGCCTTGACCTGATAGCGCTGGATGCGGTTGACGAGAAGGTAGAACTCGGCGGGGAGGACGTTTTCGATTGCCGTGCCCCACTTGGCGTGGGCGTGGAGGCTGTAGCAGACGAGTTGGAGGGTGCTCGCCTCGGCGAGGCTGCGGCCCGTCTTCCAGTCCCAGATGCGCGCCGCCGCGCCCTCCCGATGCGAGCAGTCTATCTTCGCCCAGATGCGGACCCCGTCGAGCTCGAACTTGTCGAGTTCCTCGACCTGGAGCCAGTTGTCGCGCGGGACGGCTCGCAGGTCGGCGAAGACCTCGCTGGTGTAGAAGGTGTGGAGACAGGTCCGCACGTCCTCCGCGGTCCGCTGCCAGTCCTCGCGTGGCACTGGGACGCCGTACTCGTGCTCGAAGAGGGCGCAGGACTTGGGCCTCTTCCAGTAGGTGCCCTGCTGGGAGGAGCGGTAGTCCTCGCGCATCTGGGCGAGGGTGACCTCGGCCGCCTTGTCGGGGCTGAGGAGGGCGATGCCGCGCCGAAGGTTGTTCAGGCTCCGCTCGATGCAGCTATGCACCCGCTCGCCGGCCCACATGGGGCGCGTCTTGAGCTGCTTGAGCACGTAGAGCTGGCGGATGCGCTCGGGCGCCGTGGCCTCCCAGCCGCCCCAGGAGCCGTAGTACTGGTAGTAGTATTGGCGGGGACAGGTCTTGAGCGTGTCGTCGCGGCTCTTGGACCAGGCGAACTCGTTCTTCAGCTCAGCCACGGCTTATTCCCTTTTTCACTGGGCCGAGCGGGTGGGTCTATGCCCCCCAGTGTAGCCGGCGCTGGGGAGAATGCAAGCACCGAAAAGCCGCCGCGGCCATCTGCAATGGGGCGGGGGCGACAGAGGATCAATCTGTGAGGCGGAGGCCCGTGGTCCCCTGTTCTCTGGGAACGCGCGCAGTTTACAAGTATCGGTGGGACTGGCGGTTACGGAGCGTGCCAATATTTGGCACAGAGGATCAACTCCTTGTGCGCGCGCTGATCCTCTGTCCGCTGTAGGTGTTGGGAATGGCCGAGGCGGCGCCGGTTCCGGTGGCCGGCGGTGTCGCGCCCCGCTGGGGCAGGATAGGCCGAAGAGCGAAAGCGGGGTCGCGTCAGGCGGGAATTGCTTGACAAGGGGGGGCGCACGCGCTAGTATTAGTTGTGCAGGGCCCGCCACTGGTTCGTCACCATAGTTTGCCACCTGCGCTTGCTGCTCGGCCCCCGTGGCATAGCCACCCACGGACTCTGTGCTCCTCCCCCACAGTGTCCAGGCGTGTCGCGGGGGCCGACTCGTTTAGCGGCCTTGGGCTGCGGCCGCCTGCGGCCTTATGGGCCGTCGGGGAGGGAGCGGAGTTCGTCGCCCTCGCGGATGGGCTCGCCGAGGCGTTCGACGATGCGGGCGAGGGTGAGGGTGGGGTCCACCTTTTCGGCCTGGAGGATGGCGATTGTCTTGCCGGCGCGTCGGACCTCGAAGCGGAGGCCGCGGTGCACGCCGTTGTTGCTGCCGGCGTCGAGGACGACGGCGTCGGGGGCGGCCTCGTCCACGACGAGCACCTTTGCGCGGATGCCCTCGGGGGGCGGCTGGGCGACCTCGCCGCGCCACCAGCGCTCCCAGTGGGCGGCGGCCTCCTCGCGCTGGGCGGGGGCGGCGTCGGGTAGGAAGCCGAAGCTTTCGCCTGTGAGCTTTCGGAGGGCGTTGATGGCGCGCTCGCGCACGGCGCGCTCGGGGTCGCGCAGGGCCTGGATGAGCTGGGGGATGAAGCGCTTGCCGCCAAAGGCGCCGAGGCCGGCGACCGCTTGCATGCGGGCGAGGACATTGAGCGACTCGAGCTGCTGGAGGAGGGTCGGCACGACGCGCTCGCTCTTGCGCTCCACGAGGAGCCGTTGGGCGACCGCTCGCGTGCCGGGGTCGGGGTCGTTGAGGGCGTCTGCCAGCAGGTCCTCGGCCCGCTGGGAGGCGAAGGCGCCCAGGAGGTGGAGCGCTCGGCGGCGGACGGGGTCGGCCCCGCGCACGCGGAGGGCCTTTTCGAGGACGTCGAGGGCGTCGAAGGCCCCGCCCTGGTAGAAGGGGAGGTAGCGGTAGTAGACCTCGAGGGTGAGGACGTTGAGGGCGGTGGTGTAGACGCGGCCGCCTATGGCGTCGAAGCCGCAGGGGGGCGGGTCCCAGCTCCCGCGTCGCTCGCCCTCTGAGCACTGCTGGGCGATGAGGAGGTCGCGCAGGTGGGGGTTCCAGCGCGCCCACCATTGGCCGCCCATCTGGAAGAGCGCGAGGGTGCCGTAGTACCAGTAGTACATGGTGTGGAGGGAGCTTGGCACGTCGCGCGGGTCGCCCTTGGCCATCGTGGCCCAGTCGGGGGGGTTGGCGAGCAAGAGGTCGGCCTGGCGCATGAGGAGGGGGTGGTCGCGGGGCCAGCCGAGTGCGAGGTAGGCGAAGAGGCCGACGGCGGCCATGCCCGGCCCCTTGCGCCAGGCGCAGGGGTCGCGGTTGGCGTAGGTGACTTCGGCGGCGGAGTTGGTGTTGGTGTCAAAGTGGCGCATGAGGCCGAAGACGGTCTGCCAGTTGACCTCGATGCCTGAGGCGTGTGCGCTCTTGAGGGCCATGAGCTGCCAGCCGGTGACGGAGGTGTCGTTGCGGCCGGTGCGCAGGTCGCCGTAGTCCCAGCCGCCGGCGTCCTGCTGGGCGCGTTCGATGAAGGCCACGCCGCGGCGCACGGGGTCGCGGAGGGCGGGGTCGCGCGACATGGCAAACGCCTCGGAGAGGGCCATGGTGGCGATGGCCTGGTGGTACATGAGGAAGCGGTTGTTGCGCTCGCCGCCGACGAGGTAGGGCTCGCCGAAGCGCCCCTCTGGGGTCTGGATGCTCAAGAGGTATCGGAGGCCGCGGGCGACTGTGGCGCTGTAGGGGCCGGTGTCGGCGTGGGTGTGTCCCTTGCCGAGGAAGGCGAGGACGGCCAGCCCGGTGAGGCCGGGGGCGAGCTTGTGCTGCGGGTCGCCGTCGGCCCACTGGCCGTCGGCCTCCTGGTGGCGCGCCAGCCAGGCGAGGCCGGCCTCGACTGCGCGCTCGGAGGCCGGGGAGCCGCCGCCCTGGCGGAGGGCCTCGGCGCGGGCGGCAGGCGTACGGGCGGCGAAGAGGTCGCGCGACGGCGCGTCGCCGCCGGGGACCTCGAGGACCGGGGTGCCCTTCGCCCTGGGGGCCTCGGTCTCCGCGGGCGCGCGGGGCGCCTCGGGCGGGGGCGGCGGGGAGGCAATCTCCTCGCGGCGGGGGGCGGGCTCGGCCTCTGGCGGCTGTTCCACCACGGGCGTCGGCTGCTCTTCCTCCTGAGGGTCGGGGGGCTTGGGGGCTTCGGCGGGGCTTGGCTGCTCGGGGTAGAGGCCGACCTCGAAGACGTAGCTCACGACGTCCTGGGCCGGCGTGGCGGGCTTGCCGGCCGTGAGTGCGATTACGACGAGTGCGCAGGCGTGAATGAGGGCGGAGAGGAGGAACCAGGGGACGCGTCGGAGGCGTTCCTCAAGGGACCTCTGCGGCGGCAGGGGCGGCGGCAGGGGAGCCTGGGGAGGGAGGCGGCCGTGGTGGCTGAGGCCAGGAGGGGGTCGGAAGGGCAGGTTGGGCATGGCGGATGCCCCGATAGCGGACCGCGCGATGCGGGTGTCACAGAGGAGAGCCACACGAGGGGCTCTGGCTGCTCAATCCGCAATCCGCAATCCGCAATAAAGAAACGAGCCCGGCCGACGGGCTGGAGGCCCCTCGACCGGGCTCGTCGGTGAGTGGCGTGTGCCTTGCGTTCAGAAGCCGCCGGCCGCCGCGCCGCCGTCCTCGGCCCAGGTGCCCGGGGCGATGGTTTTCTTGATGAAGTCCACCAGCGCCTGGCCGGTGAGCGTTTCTTCTTCTTCCTCCTCCTCGTCTGCGCCGAAGAAGTCTTCGGCCATTTGGCCGCTGTCGCCGCCGCCGCCGAAGGAGCTGCCGGTGGAGGAGTAGCCGCTGTCGCTGGCGAGGGCCTGCTGGCGGCCCTTGAAGTCCTTGATCTCAATCGTCAGGTCGGTGACGTCGTACATGCGCAGGACGGGTTTCTCCTGGATGGCCTCGGCCTTGGAGATGAAGATGGCTTCGTCCTTGAGGGTGTACTTGAGGCCGACAAGTTTGAGGATCCAGTTGAGGGCCGACTGGAGGCGCATCTCGTTGACCCGCAGGGTGACGTTCGGGGCGTCTTTGACCGCCGCGGTGTCGAGGACGATCGTCACGTCCACCAGGCTGCTCAGGAAGTTCACCACGTCCTGGAGCGGGGTCTCGACGAAGTCGAATGTGACCTTCTTGTTGAGGGCCTCTTTGATGCGGCGCTCCCAGTCCTGTTCGACCATTTCGGCCTCGCCGATGAAGCTTGGGGCCTTGCGGGTGCGGACTTTTTCGAAGAGCTGGGGCGGCATGTATGGCCGCACCTCGGTGTAGGGCACGCAGTAGGCCTGGGTCTCCTGCCAGTGGCGCTCGGTCTCGGTGCGCCGTTCCTTCAGTGCTCTGTCAATGGCTTCCTGGCGCGCGGCGGTGCGGGCCGCATCGAGCATGGTGATGGCGGCGCCGTTGGCGGGGTCCTTGCGGAGGATTTCCTCGCAGACTTTCTGGACTTCGTCGTAGCGGCGCTCGGCGAAGAGGGTGGTGGCCTGGCGATAGAGGGCCTGGGTGCGCTCCTCGACGAGGCGCTCGCGCATTTCGACGAGCTTCTTGGCCTCTTCTGCAGCGGCCTTGCGCCGCAGCTCTTCGTCCCGGGCCTTCTTGGCCTCGATGCCTTGGAGGCTCTTCTGGATGAGCACTTCGGCCTCGGTGACGATGTCGCCGACCTCGATGTTGGGGCTGAGGTAGCGCCCGCGGGCCGCCACACGCGTGAGGCTCTCGATGGCGTCGAGGTACTGCTCCTTGGCATACTGGGCCTTGGCGGCCTCGAACATGTTCATCAGCTCGGTCTTCTGGACGTCGAGGGCGATGGCGCGCTGGCGGGCGTAGTCGCCGGCCAGGTCGCCAGGCTTGGGCTTCACGACGGCCAGGAGGCTGAGGGTCTTGCGCAGGCCCTCCTGGGCGTCCTTGTTTCCCTCGTCGAGCTTGAGGGCCTCTTCGAAGTGGCGGCGGGCGTCTTCCCAGGCCTGGTTGTTCAGGTGGGCCTGGGCCACGGCGACGTGTTGAGCGGCCTGGAAGCGCCGCTGATCCTCTTGGACTCGCTTTTCGACCTGATAGCGCTTGATGAGGTCCTGGGCCGCCTGTTCCTCGGGGCTGAGGACGGGCGCCGGCGCATCGCCCTTGGGCGTCGGGGGCGCAGCAGCCCATGCGAGCGCGCACGGGACAATCACCAGGAGCCCGCAAAACCACCCTAGTTGCCACATTCTCGTCATGGCACGACCCCTTTCGACTCCCGCCACGCTGAATGAGTCCAGCCCCACGGCTCAGCGCTGCCCTTGGCGTCGCAGCAGCGCCACGTACCCACCGTCGTCGGACGTTTCCGACGGCAGGATGCACTTCGATTCCACGAGTGCCCAGTCGGGGCGCTCGCGGCACAAGCTCTCGACGGCCTGCTCGTTCTCCTCCGGCTCGAGGCTGCACGTGCTGTAGACCAGGCGGCCGCCCGGCCTCACCACGCCCGCAGCCGATGCCAGCAGCCGCCGCTGTAGGGCCGCCAGCTCGGCCAGCCTGGCCTCGCTCACCCGCCAGCGGCTCTCCACGCGGCGGGCGAGCACCCCGGTGTTCGAGCACGGCACGTCTACCAGGGCCGCATCGAAGTCTGCCCTGAAGACCCGTTCGCATTCGGTGCCGTCGGCGGCCAGGGGCCACACGGTTCTGACGCCGAGGCGCCGCACGTTTTCCACGACCTGTCGCAGCCGCTTGACCGAGAGGTCGAGGGCGACAATCGTCGCCTCGCCGCCCGCGAGCTCGGCGAGCTGACAGGCCTTCGACCCCGGCGCCGAGCACACATCGAGCACCAGTTCTCCCGGCCGCGGCGCCAGGAGCGCCGCCGCGGCCGAGGCAGCCACGCCCTGCACCGTGCATAAGCCGTCGCGCAGCGCCGCCAGCTCGCGCAGCGGCCCGGCGTGGTCCACCAGCACGTGGTCGGGGCCGATGGGCCGCGCCCATCGCCCGCCGCGCACCAGCTCGGCGACAAGCTCGTCCCGCGTCGTGCGGAGCCTGTTGGCCCGCAGCACGATGCCCGTGTGGGCGTTGTCGGCCTCGCACAGGCGTCGCGTGGCCGCCTCGCCGAAGCGCGCCAGCCAGCGCCGCACGAGCCAGGGCGGGTGTGACCAGGCCGCCGCGAGATAGGCCGCACGCGACTTCGCGGGGTCGGGCAGCACGGGGCGGTCGAAGACACACCAGGCGCCCTCGCCGATGGGCACGGCTCGTCGGGGGTCGGTCCCCGGGTCCTCGCCCTTGGCCACCACCGCCGCGCTCAGAGCGCGCAGGCAGCCGTTGACGAAACCCACCGCGCCCCGCGAACTCACCCGCTTGGCGAGCTCCACCGCCTCGTTCACCGCAGCCGGAGCAGGCACCTTGTCAAGGAACACTATCTGGTAAGCCGCCAGGCGCAGGAGCTCGAGCACCCGCGGCTGAATCTTCCTGACGGGCCGGCGGCTGAACTCCGCTATCAACTCGTCCAGGGTCCCGCGCCGCCGCAGGACGCCATAGACCAGCTCAGTCACCAGGTCCCGGTCGCGTCGGTCAAAGTTGCTTCGCTCGAGCTCGTGCTCGAGGAGGTCCTTCGCGCGCTGCTCGGTGCCGTTGACGACGTAGCAGACAAAGGCAGCCACGGCACGCGGGCTGGCGCCGAAGTAGAACCGTTTCATCGCCTCGCACGGCCTCCACCTTATCCGCCAAGCGACCTGGCGTCCGCCACAGCCCTGGCGAGGGCGGATGGCCGCGTCTGGGATTATACCACTTCGGCACTCATGCGCAAGTCCAATTTACCCCTCTTAGCACTCCCCCCCGCCCACCACCCATCACAATGCTCAACCGGGCGCGTTCCGCGGGCCTCTCCACCCTGACGCCGGCCCCTGACCCGCACCCGGACCCGGCCTTCGGCCATTCCCGCCTCCCTGAGGAGATTATACCCCGCCACATGCTCGCCGCAAGCCAAATCCGGGCAAGTTACACTCGCTTTACACACACACCGCGCTGAGAACCGTGCGGCCGACCCACGCCCACGGGAGGGGGGCCCGCCCGCTGCAAGGGCCGCGCGCGGCTTGACAGCGGCGGGTCCTTTGGCTAAGGTCAGCGCCTCTGCGACATGCGACGGGCGGCGGAGAAGGAGCTTCTTGTTGAGCAAGGCGATGGGTCTGTGCATCATCGGGGCTCTGCTGGCGGCAGCGGCTCTCGCCGCTGACCAACCTCAATGGGGCCAATGGCTCTCGCGGAACATGGTCTCGGACGAGCGCGGCCTGCCCGAGAGCTTCGACCCGAAGACCGGCCGCAACGTCAAGTGGGCCGTCCCCCTGGGCACCGAGTCCTGGTCCACGCCGGTCGTGGCGCGGGGGAGGGTGTTCATGGGGACGAACAACAACCGCCCGCGCGACCCGCGCCACGTGGGCGACCGCGGCGTGCTCCTGTGCCTCGACGCCCGCGACGGCTCACTCGTCTGGCAACTCGTCGTGCCCAAGCTCACCGCCGACCCGCCCGACCCCTTCCTCGACTGGCCCAACGCCGGCCACTGCTCGCCGCCGACTGTCGAGGGCGACCGCGTCTACGTGATGACCAATCGCTACGAGATCGCCTGCCTGGACCTCCACGGCCTGGCCAACGGCAACGACGGCCCCTACCAGGACGAGGCGAAGCACATGGCGCCGCCGGGCGCGCCGCCGATCCCGCCAGGCAAGACCGATGCCGACATCATCTGGCTCTTCGACCTCATCGCCGGCGCCGGCATCTACCCCCACGACTCCGCCCACGGCTCCCCCCTCATCCACGGCGAGCTGCTCTACGTGAACACCTCCAACGGGCTCGACCGCACGCACCGCAGGATCCGTTCGCCCGATGCGCCGAGCCTGGTGGTGCTGGAGAAGGCCACGGGCCGCCTGGTGGGCCAGGACGCCGAGCGGATCGGCCCGCGCATCGTCCATTCCACCTGGTCCTCCCCCTCCCTCGGCGAGGTAGGCGGCAGCCCGCTCGTCTTCTTCGGCGGCGGCAACGGGGTGTGCTACGCCTTCGAGGCCCTGAGAGCCGCCCCCCCGCCGGGCCAGGTGGCCACGCTCAAGAAGGTGTGGTCATTCGACTGCGACCCCGCGGCGCCCACCGACGACGTGCACAACTACATGGGGAACCGCAAGGTGAGCGCCAGCAACATCAAGGGGATGCCCGTCTTCCACGACGGACGCGTCTATGTCGCCGCCGGCGGCGACATCTGGTGGGGCAAGGAGGAGGCCTGGCTCAAGTGCATTGACGCCACGCGCGCACCCGGAGCCGGCGAAGGCTCGTCGGACATCACGCAGTCGGGCGCCCTCTGGTCCTATCCCCTCAAGCGCCACTCGTGTTCCACGCCAGCCATCTGGAAGGGCATGGTCTTCATCGCCGACTGCGGCCGCACGCTCCACTGCCTCGACGCCGCCACGGGCCAGCCCCATTGGACCCACGAGATGAAGGGCGAGGCCTGGGCCTCGCCCCTCGTGGCCGACGGCAAGGTGTATATCGGCACGCGGCGCGGCGACTTCTGGGTCCTCGCCGCCGACAAGGAGAAGCGGGTCCTCAGCACCGTCGAGCTGGGCGCGGGCATCCCAGGCTGCGCCGTCGCCGCCGGCGCCACGCTCTACGTCCCCACCATGACCCGCCTCTTCGCCTTCGCAAAGACCGAACCATAGTGCGGCCGACCTCCGCGCGAGTTCGGAAGCCGAAAGTCGGCAATCTACACGTTGGCCCGCAGCCAGGCGCAGCACTTGGCGTAGCCGACCCCGCCCGCGGTCTCAGGGCCTTCATACTCGGCACACCACACGCCGTCGTAGCCGACCTTGCGCAGGCAGGCGATGGCGTGATGGAGGTGAATCTCGCCCTCGCCGAGCGCCGCGCCCTTGTAGTTCGCCAGCGACCCCGTGCCGTCCTTCATGTGCGTGTGGAAGACGTAGGGCGCGATTAGCTCATAGTAGCGGTCAATCGTCGCCAGGTCGTGGCCCGCCCAGCGGTAGTTCATCGTGTCGAGGTTGGCACCCACGTTTGGCGAGCCGACGGCGCGGAAGATGCGCACCTGGAGGTCCGCGTCGTTGGTCACGTGGCCGTGGTTATCCACCGCGAGCTTGATGCCTGCTGGCTCGATGAAGGGGACGCATCGGCGCAGGCAGCCCGCGATGGCCTCCTCGTACTTCTCGGGCGGCACGGCGTCCTTCTTCCAGCCGCCCTCGGTGCGGATGACGTCGGTGCCCACGACGGGCGCGAGGTCGAGGCAGATGCGCTTCATCCGCTCGATCTGCGCCGCGATTGCCGCCTCATCGAGCAGCACGAAGTCGTTCCCCGCCGAGAGGCAGCCCGCCTTGATGCCCCGGTCGTCCATCTGCTTGCGGACCTCTTTCGCCTTCGCCACCGGGTCTGTGACCTCCTTCCCCCACACATCCCCGATGGCTACCTCGATGTACTCGAAACCCGTCCTCGCGCAGTAGTCGAGGAACTGGATCCAATCGAACCCCGGGAAGTTGTAGTGAATGACCCCAATCTTCGCCTTCGCCTTGGCCATCTGGCGGCTCCTTTGTCCAGGTGCGCGATGCGCGTTCACGCAGGGGGCGACGTGAGATGATGCCACGACAGGAGGGGAAAGTCAAGGAGCGGGCGAGCGCGATAGTTGCCAATCACCGCCCCACCGAGACGGGCTCGGCGGAGGCGAACGGAGCGCGCACCGGTGCGCACAATACGTCACTGCACCCGCGGGGCAGGCTGGAGGGGCAAGAGGTCAAGGGTGTACTTGCCGCCGCTCTCGGGGTTTGGGATGACTTGGTTGGTCTTGGAGTCTACGACGAGGTCGAGGTTTTCGAGGGGGATGTAGCCGACGAGGGGCGGGACGTTCTCGGGGACCTCCATGACCTCGCCGAGGTACTGACGGTCGAAGATGGTGATCTGGACCGGCCGGTAGATGGCGCGCTCGACGTCGCCGTTGCCCGTCCTGACCGTGGCGGACCTGGCGAAGCGCAGGCCGAGCTTCTCGATGGTGGCCCTGTGGAGGCAGAGCATGGCCGAGCCTGTGTCCACGAGGGCCTTGACCTTCTCTCTCCTGATCCGGCGGCCTCGGGCGCGGCCGGTCTCATGGAGAGCCACGTCGTCGTAGTTCTCGACCAGGACCTCTACGAACGTCCGTCCCCTCACAGGCCCTCCTTGGAGCCCCTCTCCCCACCCCTATTCTACACCGCTTGGCAGGGTCATGCCAGCGCCCTCCCGAACGTTCCAATACGTTCGGGAGGGTAACGCGCCACAGCCACAGCACAGCGGCGAGCTGGGCTACCCTCCCGAAGGTATGGGAACCTTCGGGAGGGAATAGGTCTGCCTATCCGTGCCCATCCGTGCCATCCGTGGCGGTCATTCTCCTCGGAGCCAGGCCTGGATTTCGGGCTCGGTCGGCTCGACGCAGTCGGGCGCAATGCCGAGGAAGCGGCAGGCCTCGTAGAGGGCCGGGGCGACGTGGCCGTGGACGCATACGACGTGGTGGACGTATGGGCCGCGGATGAGCCGCTCCTCCCAGAGGGGCCAGTTGCCGACCTTGACCCAGAGGTATGTGCCGCGTGTGAAGGGGCCCTTGGTGCCGCGGGCGTGGCCGAGGAAGAGCTGGTAGTGGCCGTGGTCGCCGTCGAAGCGGACGACTGTGACCGGGCCGCCCCTGAGCTGCCACTCGCCGACGCCGAGCGGGGGCTTGGAGCCGGCCATGTAGTGGCCGCTGAGCTTCTTGGGCTTGCCCGCCGCGGCCAGGCTGGGCGGGAAGGGTCCGCAGTGCCAGAGGAGTTCGGCGTTCTCGTCAGTGGGGTGCCGAATGGTGAGGTCGGCGAAGAAGGTGGCGCTCTTGCGGCCGACGGCCTCCTGGACCATGTAGGAGGCGAGTGCGCCGTGGATGTCGGTCTCGCAGGCGACGGGGATGGCCTCGTCGGTGACGAGGCCGTGGACGAAGCAGGGGAAGACGCCGAAGTCGGCCTGGAGCGCCGACCAGCACTGGAGTGCGATGGCGTCGAGGTCCTCGGCCTCGGCCCACTCGACGAGTGCGAGCTTGAGGGCGGCGAGCTTGCGGAGGTCGGCCTCCGCGACGCCGCTGGCGTCGAAGTTGGCGCGAATCCACTTCACCTGGTCGGCGACGGCGGGGTCTGGGGCGTCGAGCTTCTTCTGGGCGCGGCCGAGCACCTGGCTGAGGGTGGCGGGCACGACCTCGATGCCCCAGCGCTCGAGGAGCTCGCCCTCGTTGACCATCATGGTCCAGAAGGCTGCGGGGCGGGTGCTCACCTGGCCGATGCGGGCGTTGCGGAATGCCTTGACTGCGGCGGCGGCGGCGAGGAAGTTCTTGACGCCGCGCTCGAAGACGGCGCTCTCGACGGAGGAGTTGACGATGTAGGAGAAGGGGACGCCCATGCGTCGGAGGATCTTGGAGGTGGCGAAGAGGCCGCATTGGGTGTCGCGGTCGCGCGAGCCGTCGGGCAGGGGCGCGGCGTCGCGGGGGCCCCAGAGGAGCACGGGCTTGCCCAGGTCGCGTGCGAGGCGGGCCGTGGCGTCCTCCGTGCCGAAGTTCACGTGGGGGATGAAGAGCGCGTCCACCTTCTCGCGGCGGAAGACCTCGAGGGCCGGCGCCACGTGTTTGCGGCTGAAGACGAGCCCTTCGGGGTTCACCTCGTCAATCGTCACGACGTCCACGCCCCAGGTCTTGAGCTTGGACTCGATGAGGCGTTTCTGCCGTGCGGCCTCCTCGACGCTGAAGATCACGCGCCTTGTGGGCGCCACGCCGAGCCTGAGTTTTTCGGGCGTCTTCACGGTGTTTCTCCTTTTGCACTCCTGCCCCCTTCGGCAACATTATAGGCGTGGGGGGGCCCCGCGCAAGCGGTGCGTCGCCCTTGCGAGAAGGGGGGAAACGTGGTATAAGAAGTGGGAGAGCCGAAGGGATTGGAGACAGGCGATGGGCAGAACGGTGGCGAAACTGAAGATCACGAACGCGTATGACCGGCAAAAGGCGGCCGAGGGGCTCATCCCGGAGCGGGCTGTGCGTCGCATCGAGGTCGAGGCCATTGTTGATACCGGGGCGACATATGTTTGTCTCCCGCGAGCCGAAATCGAGAAGCTTGGACTGCGATTCCTTCGTGAAGTTCGGATCCGCACCGCCAATGGGCCCGCGAGCCGTCGGCTATTCGATGGCGCGCAGGTGGAGTTGAACGATCGCGAATTCCCCATGGCGGTTATGGAGAATGACGAGGAAACGCCTCCCTTGCTGGGCTTCCTTCTGCTTGAAGCGCTGGACCTCGTTGTGGATCCCAAGAGTCAGCAGGTCATCGGCAACCCCGCCCACGACGGGAAATGGGTGGCCGACTGCTTCTGACCGCCTCTGTCACTATTGGACTTCGGGCATGGGGATGGCCTCGCCGCGGAGCTGGCGGGCCTGGGCTGCGGCGTCGTAGGCGCCGTAGAAGACGGCGTTGGCGTCAATCCAGATGATGAGGCGCAGGAGGTCTTCGGGCGGCAGGCGCGACTCGCCCTGGCGGTCGAGGAGGAGCCGCATCAGGCGGCTGCCGCGGGCGCCGTAGGCCCCGCCAGGCTCGGTGCGGTGGACGGGGTTCCAGCCGCCGTAGCGGGGGACGAGGGCTTCGGCGGCGTTCTTGGCGTTTGTGCCGCCGTGCCAGAAGCTCGCCCCGCCGCAGAGCGCCCAATAGCTGCGGGTGAAGCCGTTGTGAGGGGCGCCCGTCAGGTCGAGGCCCTTGGCCGGCTTGTCGCCGGAGTGGCAGCGGACGCAGTGTCTGTCGAGGACGGGTTGGACTAGGCGGGGGAACGAGAACGGCCTGGTGCCGTCGGGGCCGGGCTGGATGGGCGAGGGGGGGCGGAGGAGGGCCTGTGGCACGCGGCTCGGCGGCGCGGTCATGCGGTGCTCGTGGCAGCCGATGCAGGTGGTCCGCTCGCCGGGCTGGGCGTAGGTGATGGAGCGCATGGACTGGTAGGCGAAGCCGTCGGCGTCGAGGGCCTGGAAGTAGAGGGGCTTGCGGGCGGGGACGGCGAAGTAGGCCGAGCCGTCGGCCTCGACGGGCACGGTGCCGAGGAGGGCTCGGGCCGGCTCCTGGCCGGCGAGGCCGATGCGGGGGGAGTCGGCCACGGGGGTGGTCTTGGGGAGAATCTGGAAGATGCGGAGGGCCTTGACGCTGCCGCGCGGGACGTCGCCTAGGCCCTGGTAGACGTCGAGGAGGACCATCTCGCCCGCTGCCGCTTCGGGTTTAGCGTCTCGCGTCTCGCGTTGGGGCGATTCGCGACGATTCGCGCGATTAGCGGTCTCGGCGGCCGTGAGGTCGGGGAGAATCGGCGGCGTGGGGCGGGGAACGATGGGGATGGGGTTGCTGCTGCCTATCTCGGGGTCGCGGTAGAGGAGTTCGCGGTTGCCCCAGCGGTCGAGCAGGTAGATGCCGAGGGCGGCGGGGTCGTTGGCCCCTGGCTCCATGACGAGCGGCTTGGGGCTGTAGCCGACAAGGAAGTAGTCCTCTGAGAGCGGCCAGGGCGCGTCGTAGTACTCTTTGATGGCACCCTCGGCTTCGGGGAAGCGGACCTCGGGGGTGATGCGGGTGAGCGCGTGTTCGCCGTTGTTGCCGAGCCGCGCGTCCACGATGGCGATGGAGCCGCCCGTGATCGAGTGGTGGGCGGAGGCGGTGAAGACGACCTTAACGGTGCCGGGGATGGGCTGAAGCTGGAAGGTGCAGTGGGGCGTCTGGGTGTGGTTGCCCCAGAGGGCGACGGGGTTCGTGCCGTCGGGCCGGCAGGCCCACAGGTTCTGGTGGAGCACGGGGTGGCGGTCCACGTAGTCCCAGCGGCTGTAGAGGACGTGGCCGCTGGGGGCGACGGTGGGGAACCACTCATTGGTCTCGTGGAACGACAGGGTGCGGATGTTCGAGCCGTCGGCGTCCATGCGGTGGAGCGTGTAGACGTGCCATCGTGGTCCGAACTGGCCGCCGAAGCAGCGGGCATGCCCCTGGCGGCGTGTCGAGGAGAAGACGATGCCGCCGTCGGGCAGATAGCACGGCATCAGGTCCTCGAACTCCCCGCTCGTCAGTTGTCGCAGCCCCGTGCCGTCTACGTTCATCTCGAAGATGTGGTAGAAGGGGTCCTCCTTTGTGCACTTGGAGTACGAGAAGACAACTCGCTTGGCGTCGTAGGAGAGGCGGGGTTCGAGCACGTTGCCCGACGACGCGTCGAAGAGCCGGCGGGTCTTCAGCGACCGCCCCGGCTCGTCGAGCGCGAAGATTCCGCCGCCCGGCCTCGCCCGCCAGCCGAAGTACTGCATGACGAGATGGCTGTAGCTGGTCGGCACACGCTTCACAAAGAGCAGGGGGGCGCGTGGCAGCGGGGCCTTGGCAAGCATGGCTTGGCGCTTGAGCCAGCGGGCGCGCAGGTGTGTCCCCATCGCCTCCCGAGGGATGGGCTGGTTCTCCTTTCGCAGCCAGTCGTCCTGCACCATTGTCCAGAGGGCCAGCTCGGGCTCGTCGCCGGGGCCGATGGCCCGGTGGAAGGCGTCTGCGAGCTGGGCCTTGAGGTCGGGCGCCTTGTCGTCAATGAGCTGTTGAAGGCGCGCGACTCCCACTGCCCATTGCCCGCGATAGGCGCCGAGGGCCAGTTGCGGCAGCGGGGCCGATGCTCCGGCCTTCGCCGCGACATCGGCCGCGGCTGCCTCGATGCGAAGGAGGCCGTCCTGGGCCATCGTCAATCGCATCTCCCACGGCCCGCGCCTGGTTGCATCCCACTGCCCGCGCCGGGTCACGGCCACCACGACGCCGCCCGCGTCGCGCCCATCGGCCAGAACAAGGACCGGCAGGGCATCAGCGGCCGAGAGCTCAACCGCCCGCCCAAGGGCCAGGGCCTCGTGCCGCAGAGCAATGCTCGTGTCGAGCGCGTGCAGCATAGGCAGGCCAGCCGTCTCGCGCGGGCCGGCCTCCATCTCATACGACCAGCCGCCCTCGCCCTGGCGGGTGGTGGAGAAGCCCTTGGAGGCGACGAAGGACTCGCCGTCGGCGTAGGTGACGACGGGGTCCCAGCGGGTGGTGTCGCAGAAAATCTGGCCGCGCTTGTGGACGACGAAGCGAATGGCGTCGCCCTTGCGGACGTCGAGCGTGAGGCTCGGCTCGACGCCCTTCGCGTCGCCCCCGTCAAGCTCCGCCTGCCACGCGACCTTGTCGCCGTGGCGGATGAAGAGGCGGACGCCGTCGGTCTTGGGGTCCACGTGGGCCTTGGCGACGCGGCCGGTGATGGTGACCCTGCCGTCGCGGGGACAGGTGAAGCGGCGGACGCTTGGTGTGTCCTGGCCGGGGTGCTGCCAGTCCTTGCCCACACGGGCCCAGTCCGGGCCGGCCCAATAGGTCGAGCCGTACCAGGTGTCGTCGCGGTAGCCGAGGGGCCTGTAGGCGCCGTCGGGCGCGGCCCCCACCCGAAAGGTCCAGTCGGCGATGCACACTCGCCTCGCCGTCGCCTCGGCCTTGCCCTCGTTGACGAGGGTGCTCTCGATGAGCAGGAAGCCGAGGTCGGGCAGCCAGCGGTGCTCCTGGCGCACGACGAGGCCGGGACCCGGCGGCTCGACGGCCCCGCCGCTCGCCCGCTCGAGCTGGCGCATGAGGGAGTCGGCCGGCTGGTCGGCGAAGTGGGACGCGACAGGCTCGGCGCCGCCGAGGACGGCCGCTGCTGCCAGGCTCAGCCAGAATGCTGCTCGTGCGACCAACGCGGCGCTCCTATCGGGACGGCGCGAGGGAGAAGTCGAAGACCTGAAGCCTGTGGTCGCTGACGCCGGTGGGCGTGATGTCGTAGCGGATGGGGCGGATGCGCGGGCCGAGGATGCACTGGTCAATGTCCCACAGCGGGAAGCCGTCGGGCCACGAGTAGCACCAGCCGGCCCCCGCTGCATTGTAGGCGTGCTCGTAGCCTCTCGGCAGGTTGCCGAGCCAGTGGGCGCGGCGCCGCGCGTTGAAGTCGCCCACGACCATGTCGGGCTTGAGGAACGCGATGCGGTCGTGGACCTGCTGGAGCCAGGGGGCGCGCGAGAAGAGCGGCCGGCTCGGGAGGTCCACCACCATGAGCACCAGCGGCCCGACCTTCGATTTCCACTCCACCATGTAGAGGCGGCTGGGCATGCGCTCGTCGGGTCGGGCGAGCTCGAGGGCGCCGCGGGCGATGACGGCGATCTGGCGGACGTGGCAGACCTTGAAGTCCTTGCCCAGGGCGGCGGCGATGCGGGCCGAGGTCTCGCCCGTGAAGCACTCCGAGAGCACGCAGGCGTCGGCCTCCAGCGGCCTCAGCCGCTCGACCACCGCCTCCCAGCGGTCCGCCACAGGGCCGATGTTCCAGTGCACCAGCCGCAGGGCGCGCTCCGGCTCGCCCCGCGGGGCCGGGCGCAGCCATTGGTTCTCGACGAAGAGCACCCAAAAGGTCGGGAAGCACCAGGCGAGCGCGGCCGCGACCGCGATGCGCCGGCAGCCGCAGGCGAACGCCAGCAGCGCGGCGACGAGAAGCACGAGCGACAGGAAGGCCGAAGGGACGAGGAAGCAGGCGCCCGTGACGACGTTGCGGTCGCGCAGCACCTCGCCCACCACCCACACGCCGAAGGCGCCGATGGTGACGTTGGCCCAGAACCACGCGGCCACGGTGCGCGCGGAGCGCTTGACGGCTGCCACGGGGTTGTCGTTGTCGGGGCCACGTGAGCTGTCCGCCATCGGCTTCATGCCTCTCTGTTCGTAGTGCGGCCTTCAGGCCGTGCTTTGCTCGGGCGAGGATACGGGCTGAAGCCCGCACTACGAACCCACGGGCTACTTGGTTTCCTTGACTTCCTTGATGCGGAGGTTTCGGAACTGGACCTCCATCGGCCCGCCGCTGTGAATCTGCACGGCGATGATGCCCTCGCGGGCGATCTTCTCGTCGGCCTCCGTGTAGTCCACAGTGACGACGCCGTTGATCGAGAGCTTGATGCGGTTGCCGATGGCCTCGATCTCATAGTCGTTCCAGTCCCCGGGCTTGAGGGCCTTCTTGAGCACCTCGTCGGATGGGCCGGCGAGGACGCGGTTGCGGCGGGCCTCGTCATAGAGCTTGCCCCACCAGCCCGCCGCGATGTCGGCCTGATAGCCCGATACCTCGTGGGAGGGCGGCGGCACACGTTTTGAGCGGAACTGCACGCCGCTGTTGCCCTTGTTGTCCACGAGCTTCACCTGGAAGCGCAGGACGAAGTCCCCGTAGGTCTTCGTCGTTGCCAGGAAGTCGTTGTACTTGATTCCCGGCGAGCGGCCGACGAGCGCGCCGTCCTCGACGAGCCACAGCTTCGCATCGCCCTCCCAGCCCGTCAGGTCCTTGCCATTGAAGATAGGCGCGAACCCCTCCTCCGCCTCGGCGGCAAACAACGCGGCCGCCCCCAAGACCACCAAACCCAACACCATCACCCTTTTCACTCTCATTCTCCTTTCTTCTTTCGCGTGAGTTCGCGTGATTCGCGGTTCATCTCTCCTCATGCGAGCTCGAACCAGAAGATGCTCTCGAAGTACGTCTTCGTGTCCCGCTCCGTGCGCATGGGCACCGGGCGGTGAAAAGTGTCCACGAGCCTCAGCCCGGCCATCTCGCCGATGGCGGGGTAGAGGCCGTGGGTGTCGTTGGCCACCACAAAGAGCTTGGCCGTGGGCTTGAGCCAGGGGCGAATGTGGCGGAACACCGCCGCAATGTCGGCCTGATAGGCTCGCTGGGCCTTCTTGCCCTTGCCGAGCGACATCGGGCCGATCTCGCTCGCGTCCCGACGCTCCAGCTCCGGGAACAGCTCGTAAGCATACCGATGCTGCTCGTGGTAGTCAATCATCCCCACGTAGGGCGGCGAGGTGAAGACGCCGTCGAGCCGGACGCCCTCGGGCAGAGGCGTCGTCCGCGCATCGCCCTGGAGAATGGTCACCGCGGCATCGGAGCGGAGCTTATCGAACTCCTCGATGCGGCTCACCGTGTCACGCGAGTAGCGGCGGAAGAACCTCAACCCGTCGGTGATCGGCTCGCACATCCTGCGGTGCTTGACGCAGTAGTACTGCTCGCCGACCCTCAGCGGGGCCTTGGGCCGGGCCAGGTCGTAGTGGGGGATCAGGCGCAGCGACCGCGCTGTGCGGCTGAGGATGACCCGCAGCAGGTCGCGGTTGCCGTAGTCGGGTATGATGCTGCGATAAAAGAGCAATTGCTGAAGCGCCAAGGGAGCGAACCAGGCACGGAGGTAGTCGCTGTCCGTGGTGAAGGAGCCGAGCTTTGGGCCGAGGGGCAGAAGCCCGTCGCCCGCGCCGCTGCGGGTGAAGTCCTCGACGCGGCGGAAGGCGTCGGCCACCTCGCGGCGCAGCAGGCCGAGGTCGTGGCGGCGGGTCTTGGCAGCGATGATGAGGCAGTTGAAGGGCGAGAGCTCGATGCCGAGGGAGTTGATGCCCAGGGCGGCCGCCTCGACGAGCGTGGTGCCCGAGCCCGCGAAGGGGTCGAGAATCGTGTCGCCCGCCCCAAAGAAGCGGCGGAGAAACAGCTCGACGAGCTGGGGGATGAACTTGCCGAGGTAGGGGTGGAGGCGGTGGACGTGTTTGGTGCGCTGCCATTCGGGGAACTCGATGAGGGAGAGGTCGCAGCCGAAGGTCGCGATGTTCTTCCGCACGTCCACGTTGTCGGAGAAGTTCGCGTTCCGGAGGAAGATGCGGCGGCGCTCCTCGCCCGTGAGGCCCTTCTGTGAGGGGGCGGGGGCCTCGAGCTGGGAGAAGGGGGTGGCCGAGAGATCGGGGGCGCGCTCGTGGGGCAAGGCAAACGGCCTCCGGCCCGCGGACGGCGCCGTGGGCCTCGGGCGGATTATAGCCGAAAGGCGCGCTGGCTTCAACGCGCCCAGCGCCGCCGAGTCCGGCCCTGAGCCCCGGCGGGCCCCTCGGAGGCCCATCAGTCCGACCCTCTCCCTGCCCTCTCCCTGGAAGGGAGAGGGGTCAAACCAACCCCCCCTCCCTCTCAGGGAGGGGGGAGGGGGAGGGTCAAGCGCCCGCACCACCCACAGCGCCCGACCCTCTCCCTGCCCTCTCCCTGGAAGGGAGAGGGGTCAGACCAACCCCCCTCCCTCTCAGGGAGGGGGAAGGGGGAGGGTCGAGCGCCCGCTCCGCCCACAGCGCCCGACCCTCTCCCTGCCCTCTCCCTGGAAGGGAGAGGGGTCAGACCAACCCCCCTCCCTCTCAGGGAGGGGGTAGGCAGGATTGACCCGCTATGGCGCCGCGCCCTGAAGCGGGCCTGCGGCAAGCGCGTGCGAGCTCATACGGCCCCGCGCCTGCGTCGGCGGAGGAGGGCGAGTGCGCCGAGGCCGAGGAGGGCCAGGCTGGCGGGCTCGGGGATGAGGATGCCCGCGAAGTGGTAGTAGATTTCCTCGTGGGTGAGCGCACGGTCGTAGAGGACGATCTCGTCGAGCATGCCGCTGAAGTAGCGCGAGGAGTCGATCTTGCTGAGGCGGCCGATGGCCAGGTCGAGGGCGGCCGCCACGGTGGTGGGGTCGGTGGCCGTGTTGGGCTCGGGCATGCCGTCAATGTACATCATCATGGTGGCGCCGTCCTTCACGACCGCCAGGTGGTGCCACTCGTTGGTGGAGTAGAGGGTGGTGGAGTAGAGGTTGGTGCCTGTGGCCGCGCCGCTGGGTGGCACGCGGTGGAGCCAGCGGATGGTGCCGTCGGGCTCGAGCTCGAGGAGGAGGAAGTACTCGCTGGGGTTGCTGCCGGCGCGCGTGATGCCGACCATGGCGCCCTGGTGGCGCGAGGCGGCGTTGAACCACAGCTCGATGGAGTAGGGGCCGTCGCCCGCGAAGTCGGACTGTAGGATGGCGGCGCCTGTGGAGAAGTAGGCGCTGGAGCCGTTGAAGGCCATGGCGCGGTTGGCCGGGTCGTACCAGAGGGGGTGTGCGAGGGCCTTGGTGAGGCCGCCGTAGCCGTTGGCGTGGTAGTTGGCGCCCGACCAGTCGCCGGCCCCGCCGCCGGCGATGGTCTCCTCGAGGCGCCAGTAGGCCGCGGGGTTGGACGCCTCGATGGGGTTCTTGGAGAAGCTTGGGGGCAGGGTGAGCGGGGTGTAGGCGCCGCTGGCCAGGGCCAGGGCCTGCTGCGGGGTCATCGCGTGGTTCCAGATCGCCACGTCGTCAATGTCTTCGCGGACGTATTGCGAGAGGTTGTGGGTGCCGGAGGAGATGACGCGGGTGGGGTTGGTGATGTTCCCGATGCTCTCGGCAGCGGTGGCGAGCACCTCGCCGTCGCCGAAGAAGGTCACGCTGCCGTTGCCTCGGACGCCTACGACGTGGTGCCAGAGGTTGTCCTTGCCCCAGCCCGTGGGTGCGACGGCTTGGGCCGCGGTGCCCGTCTGATTGCGGATGTAGAAGCCGAGGGGATTGCCGCTGGCGCCCATCCAGCCGAGGCCCCAGAACGGCGTCTGGGTGCCGACCAGGCCGTACTTGGCGACCATGGCGCGGAACCAGCCGCCAGGATCGTTCGTCCTCACCCACGTCTCGACGCTGAACGTCGTGTTGAGTGCGTCCAGGGTCGCGTTCGTGCCGAAGTTCACGTAGTCGTTCAGGGGGCTTTCGCCCGCGGCGTTCAGGCGCACGGCGAACCCGCTGCCGTTGTGGCCGGTGATCCAGTCGCCCGGCAGCTCCAGGTTCACAAGCGAGGCGTTGGGCATGCCCCCGACGGCGTTGGCCGAGGTCGTGCCCGTCCCCTCGTCGAGGGGCCAATAGGAGACAAGGCCGGCCTGTGCCGCCCCGGCGAGGGCGAGGAGGAGTAGGGTGACTCTGACCCGGCTGAGCAGCATGCGATACGGCGACGGCATCGTGGTGCCTCCTGAGTTGAAAGCACAGGGTCACGGCGCGGGCCGGGGGGAGTTGCGCGCCGCGTGTCCGCCGAGGGCCTTGTCCACGAAGCCATAAGCCGCGGCGCCGTGCCACTCGTGGCCGGCGCGCCACACGTCCTGCTGGACGGCGTCCTCGGCTCCGAAGACCTTGTAGCCTTCGCGGACACGTCGGTAGCCTTCCCTTGTATAGCGAATCGGGAAGCAGTTGTCAAGCTCCGCGCTCTCAAAAAGCAGCGGACGCGGGGCGATGAGGAGGTGCACCTCGCAAACGTCCATAAGCTCCACGAGGCCGGGGAGGCACCAGCAGGGGCAGTTGGGGACGGAGAAGACGCCCTCGGTGGTGCACATCCAGCCGCTGACGACGGCGACGCGGAGCCGTTCGTCGCAGGCCGCGAGCCACATCGCCCACTCGCCGCCCATCGAGAGGCCGGCCACGCCGATGCGCTTGGGGTCCACCTCGGGCCGCTCGGCCAAGATGTCCACGCACCGCATCAGGTCCCAGAGCGCCATCGCGGCATACTGGTGGTGCGGCAGCGAGGGGGCGAGGACGACGTAGCCGCCGCGGGCGAAGGCGTCGGCGAAGCCGCGGTAGATGCTCTTCGGGTCGAAGACTTCCGCGGCCTTTCCGCCGTGGCCGTGGAGGCACAGCATGGCGGGGAAGGGGCCTTTGCCCTTGGGAAGCGTCAGGCGGAAGGGATAGCCGGCGCCCGTGCGATTGCTGCCCCGAAACCGCTGCTCGTAGAGCGTGTAGTCGCCCATGTCCTTCGGCTCGCCCGAGCGGACGTCGAGGGCCACCTCATCGGTCGAGATGCGCGTCGCTTGTCTCTCGACCAGCTCGAGGAGGCGTGCCCTGGCCCGCCGCTGCCATTCCGCCGCCTCCTCCTTCGTCTTTGCGGTGAACGGCATTTCAAACCGCGCCGGCACCTGTCCGGCCTCCGTCGCGGCTGTAAGCGTCGCCAAAACCAGGGTTGCCAACAGCAGGTCACTCATCCCCTTCTCCTCTCTGTGCCGTCAATCGTCGGAATCTGATTCGGGCGTGGTCCGTCTCGGACACCAGGTAGGGGCGGGTCCCCGTGCCCGCCCACCCATGTTGTGGCGCGTCATCGAGTTCGGGCAGGCAAGGGAACCTGCCCCTACCCGCCCTCCCCCCCGTGGTGTCCGAAACGGACTGCGCCCATCTGATTCTCCTGAGCCTACAGGCGCAAGTGAACAAGATGGGTGCTCCTCGCATCCGTTTCTCCCCTGCGGTGCCGAAAAAGCACAGAGCTGATTGCGGGCTGACCCCCCGCGCCGGCGTTGCGCACGAACCAGTCGGGAGCTTTCATCGCACTATCAGAACCGAAAGAAGCCCCCGCTGTCAAGTGTCGAGCCCTCTGACCCGCCCCCGGTTTCGCTTTTCGACCGATTCTGAGCCCCAGCGTGGCGCAACACCACCGGCCACCGAAATAGCGGGCGCCTAGGGCATTGCCGACACCGACACGGGACAGAGGATCACTGTGTGCGCAAGGATTTGATCCTCTGTGCCAGTTCTTGGCACACTCCCTAAGTGCCAGCCCCATAGACACTTGCGACCTGGGCGCGCTCCCGGAGAACAGGGGCTCAGTGGCCTCCGCCTCCCAAGTTGATCCTCTGTCAAGGGGCTATCGCAAGGCGTGGGGCGCCGTGCCTATGATGGGCGTCAGCCTCTCGCAGTGCGGCGACTTGTCAGAATCACAGTTGCTGGGCGGCGGTTAGGTGACAGGGCTGGTTTCAGGGCTGGGCCAGGACAGCGCGGCACTCGCCCAGGGCAGAGAGAACGTAGGCCGTGGCGAGCACGCGGTCGTTCTCCATCCACCGCATGGCGGCGTTGACCCAGGAGCCCTCGGGCTCCTGAAGGGAGATGATCTTTTCCGCTAAGTCGCGGGCCCACAAGCGCTTGGTGCCATCGGGCAGCTCGATGGCGGGGGTCTTGAGGAGGGAGAGCGCCTTGGCCATGGAGAGGTAGTAATAGAGAAGCCCCTGGAGCTTCTGGTCGTCCGGCATGCCGGGGTTCTGGTCCAAGGTGTAGTTTTCGACTATCCACTTCTGGGCGGCCTGGACGCGGGGGTCGTCGGGCTTGAGACCCACGAGGAGGTAGCCGCGCAGGAGGGCGTAGGTCATTGAGCCGTAGGACTTGTAGATGACCTTGCCGTCGGCCAGCTTGATGATGCCGGCCTTGGAGGAGCCTGGGTAGTAGATGCCGCCGCCGTCGTTGCCCGCCCAGGGCTGATCGTTGGACTCCGAGCGGTTCTGGCACCGCTGGAGAAACGCCAGGCAGTTCTTGAACGCCTCGGAGTTCTCGTCGAGGCCGGCAGCCTTGAGGGCCTCGAGGGTGAACTGGGTGTTCGAGAGGTCGCCGCGCTTGTCGCTGTTATAGCCCCAGCTCCCGCTGTCCACCCCCTCCTTGTTCTGGATGCTGAGGAGAAAGTCCCTGGCCTTGGCTATGATGGGCTTGTGCGCGGGGTCGCCGTAGGTGACCAGTGCGGCGATTGCGGCGCTGGTCTGGTAGTTCGCCAGCCCCTTCTCGCCGGGGGTGGTGATCGAGCCATCAGGCTGCTGCATCGAGACGACGTAAGCGACTGCCTTCTTTACCCTTGCGTCGCCGCGGAGGGCATTGGCATCGGGCGAGGCCAGGAGCGCGGACAGGACGAGGGCCGTCTTGCCCACTTCGGCGGGGCCGCCGAAGGTTCCGTCGTCCTTCTGTTGCTTGAGGAGCCACTGCGCGCCCAGGCGCATCGCCCTGTCGGCGCGCTCGACTAAGGGGGCGGCTTCAACGGAAGCTGACTTAGCCGCGACCTGACTGGACCCACGCGGCTCGGACGGGGCCTTCGCCGCAGGCTCCCTCTCCGTTGAGCAACCCAGGAACGCCACGCCACAAGACGCCAACACCGCGAGCAGCAGCCGTCCCAGCATTATCGTCACTCCTAAGACTAGGCTGTCGTGCACCTCCCCATTCTGGGCGGAGAGCAACTTCCGTGCCAAGCCCCGTCCTCCAGAGGGGAGCGGGTAAACTATTGCGGCACAGGAACTTGGGGGCCTAGAGGTTTCGAGCGACGGCTGCCACAGGACACCAACTGTCCGATGCGCGGACAGCTATTGAGCGGGCCTTGGGCGCCGCCCAATCAGCCAACCCGCGGCCAGGGCCACGACCCCCGCAGCGGCGTAGACGCAGGTAACGAGCACCGCTCTGGCGCCCACGCCGCCCAGGCCGGCCCCGGGGTACTGGAAGCCGTAGTAGATGAGGACCGACCAAGAGTAGAGGTTCTCGCTCCTCAGCGGGTCCGCCTCCAGGAGCGAGCCGGCCACGATCAGCCACGGGTTGCCCCACAGCACGGCGTCAATCACCGCCATCTTCGCCCGCTCGGCGGTCGCCGCTTCGACCAATGAGTTGGCGAAGAAGACGTTGCCCACCATCGCCACCGCCAGCAGCGTCGCCAACGCCTGAGCCGTCGTCGCACGAGCGCCAAGCCGAGCTGCCAGGCACGTCAGGGCCGCCATGAGGAACCCGAAGCTCAAGAGGAACACCTGCGCCCACGCCAGCGCCACGCCCGACACTGCCCCTCGGACAGCAGCGGCGACGACCGCGGCGCTCACCACCGCCATCCCCACGAGCGGCACGAGCACGGCCAGCCAGCGCGCGCCGGCCCCGTCCCCAGCTCTGCCTCCAGGCTCCACTGGCCCCCGAAGCTCACGCGCGGCCAGGAACGGCGCGGCAATCCCAATCCCCAACACCTCAATGGCCAGCAGGCACACCGCCAGCCGCGTCCCGTGCGTCTCCGGGTCGGGGCACGGCAGGAGCGCGGCCGCGGCCGTGACGACCGCGAGGTAAAGCCCCACGACGATCCAGGCCGCCCGCCAGGTTACACGAGGGTGGTCAAGGGCTGATTGCTCGGCCATCGCTCCTCCTCGACGTGCGCCCCAGTATAATGGGCGCGCCCGCCCTGTCAAGGCCGCAGAGCAGGCGCTCGATGATGGCCTCCAGTCCAGCGAAAGCTACGTCCTGAGCCATCGTCGTGGCCGTCGTCGTCCTCGTCGTCGATCTTCGAGCTGAAGGGACCTCAGATTCGACGACGACGACGAGGACGACGACGGGAAGAAGGGAGAAACGAGGACGAGGACGAGCAGGAGAGAGAAGGGGTGCATGTCCTCCCATAGCGGGGAGTCGTAATCCGGCGTTCAGCGCGTTGACACGCGGGCGCAAAGGGGTAGAATGCTCATGCCCTCACACGACGCCCGCTCAGGACGACGAGAGGAGGCCCCCATGCCCGACCGCTATCCCCCCATCAACCCCCGCTGCCCCCACTTCCTGCACGGCGGGGACTACAATCCCGACCAGTGGCCGCCCGAGGTGTGGGACGAGGACATGCGGCTGATGAAGCTCGCCCACTGCAACGCAATGTCCGTGGGCATCTTCGCCTGGGCGCGCCTCGAGCCCGCCGAAGGCCAGTTCGACTTCGCCTGGCTCGACGCCATCATGGACAAGTTAGCGGCTAACGGCGCCTACGCGGTCCTCGCCACCCCCAGCGGCGCGCGGCCCGCCTGGCTCTCGCAGCGATACCCCGAGGTCCTGCGCGTCCGCCCAGACCGCACCCGCAGCCTCCACGGCGGCCGCCACAACCACTGCCCAACCTCCCCCATCTACCGCGAAAAAGTGCGCCTCATCAACACCCGCCTCGCCGAGCGCTACAGGAGCCACCCCGCCCTCATCGCCTGGCACGTCTCAAACGAATACAGCGGCGAGTGCCACTGCGAGCTGTGCCGCGACGCCTTCCGCCGATGGCTCCAGCAGCGCTACGAGACCCTCGACGCCCTCAACCTCGCCTGGTGGACCGCCTTCTGGAGCCACACCTACAGCGACTGGTCCCAGGTCGAGCCCCCCAGCCCCATCGGCGAGGGCGCCATCCACGGCCTCAACCTCGACTGGAAACGCTTCGTCACCGATCAGACGACCGACTTCATGCGCGCCGAGATCGCCCCCCTCAAGCGCCTCGCCCCCGACGTGCCCGTGACCACCAACATGATGGGCACCTATCCCGGCCTCAACTACTGGAAGATGGCCCCACACCTCGACGTCATCTCGTGGGACAGCTATCCCCTCTGGCACGGCCCGCGCCCCGACTGGCTCCTGGCCGCCGAGGTCGCCTTCGTCCACGACCTCAACCGCTCGCTCAAGGGCGGCAAGCCGTTCATGCTCATGGAGAGCACCCCGAGCATGACCAACTGGATGCCGGTCGCCAAGCTCAAGCGGCCGGGCATGCACCTGCTAGCCTCCCTCCAAGCCGTCGCCCACGGCGCCGACACGGTGCAGTACTTCCAGTGGCGCAAGAGCCGCGGCTGCGCCGAGAAGTTCCACGGCGCCGTCGTGGACCACTGCGGCCACGAGGCCACCCGCGTCTTCCGCGACGTCGCCGAGGTCGGCCTCGCCCTCGAAAAGCTCGACCCCGTCATCGGCACCACCGTCCGACCCGACGCCGCCATCATCTACGACTGGGAAAACCTCTGGGCGCTCAACGACGCCCAAGGCCCCCGACGCGACAAGGGCTACCTCCCCGACTGCCTCGCCCACTACCGCCAGCTCTGGCGACGCGCCATCCCGACCGACGTCCTCGACATGGACCAGGACTTCGCCAGCTACAAGCTCCTCATCGCCCCCATGCTCTACATGGTGCGCCCAGGCGTCGCCGAACGCCTCGAGGCCTTCGTCGCCGCCGGCGGCACACTCGTCGCCACCTACTGGACCGGCATCGTGGACGAAAACGACCTGTGCTTCCTCGGCGGCTTCCCCGGCCCACTCCGCAAGCTCCTCGGCATCTGGGACGAGGAGATTGACGCCCTCCACGACTCCGACCGCAACGCCATCGTGCCCGCCGCCGACAACGGCCTGGGCCTCAGCGGCGAATACGAGGCCCGCGAGCTATGCGCACTCATCCACGCCGAGACCGCCGACGTGCTCGCCACCTACCGCGACGACTTCTACGCCGGCCGCCCTGCCCTCACCCTCAACCGCTTCGGCCAGGGCCGAGCCCTCTACATCGCCTCCCGCAACGACGAGCGCTTCCTCGCCGACCTCTACGGCGCCCTCGCCACACAGCTCGGACTCCTCCGCGCCCTCGACGCCGACCTCCCCCACGGCGTCAGCGCCCAGCTCCGCACCGACGGCACCCGCCGCTTCATCTTCCTCATGAACTTCAACCCCGCGCCCGCCGAAGTCCCCCTCGGCCCCGCCCCCTACACCGACCTGCTCACCGGCGAAGCCATCCACACCACCGCCCACCTGCCCGGCTACGGCGTCAAAGTCCTCCAGGCATAGGCCCCTTCACGTCCACCCGACGCCCCTGACCGCCCGCCGGCACAGAGGGCCAACCCGCGCGTGTGGACTTGGTCCTCTGTTGCCGCGCTCCTAAACCCTGATCAGCGCTCGCCTTATGGCCACGAACCCTGCGAGGACCGGCTGCCCCCACGACACCCCCTGGCCCTCTGTCGCCACCCTTGACCCCGGCCCTCGCAGGCCGAGGGCGCTTGTGATAAGTTGCGCGCCGGGGGCCAAACGAAGCCGGGGTTGAGAGCGGCATCGAGATGCCGCTCTCACAGAGGCTGCCGCGTTGTCATTCCGAGCGGAGCTCGCCGCTTAAGGCGGGCGAAGTCGAGGAACCTTTCAAGGGAGGCCATGACGTGACATGAGTGCCCACTGGCGACCCGCTTGGCACCTTCGACAGATTCTTCGCTCCGTTCCGCCCTGCTCAGCATGACGGCCGTTGGGTGACGGTGCCTGGCAATGGAGGTTGTCCTGCCTGAGAGGGGCCACGCCCAATGGGAGTTTGAAGATCTGACCTCGCTTTCAGCCCGCTCCAGCGGCTAGTCGAGGTAGAAAGCGTACAGGTGGGTCTCGGCGGCGCCCCAGGTGCCGTCGAGGGTGAAGCGTACGGCGGAGAGGGTCTGGCCTATGGGGATGCGGATGAGGCGGGAGCGGTTGTCGGCCACGTGAGCCAGCGGCAGCCAGGCGCCATCGCGGAAGCCCTCAAAGCAGAACGCCCGCGGCAGCTCCTCGGGCAGGCGCGTGAGCTGGTCGTCCCGCTGGTGGTAGCTCATCTGGATGTTCTTGTGGAGGGCGCTGTCGAGGACGACGGTGGCGGACTCGACGTGTTGCGGGCGGGCGAGCTCGTAGGCGACCCAGTCGCCGGCGCGGCATGGCCAGCGGTGCATCTCCTCGCCCACCGGGCGGTTGACGCCGTCGCGGAGGGGCTCGGGGTCGCCCTGGGAGGCGATGAGTCTCGCCTGCATGGTGAGCGGGCCGAAGCGCTGGGGGACGCCTGGGAGGTAGCAGTCGTCGCGGAGCAGGAGCTGCTGTAGGGCGCTCACGTGGTCGGCCACGCCGCTGGGGCCGGTCTCCAGGCGAATGGCCAAGGCTGCGGCAGTGCCGGCGGCCTGGCCCATAGAGCAGCCCGTGCCCATGACGCGGGTGGAACTCATCGCGGCATGAGTGCAGGAGGCGTTGCGGCCCGCGAACATCAGGTTGGCGATGTTACGCGAGACGAGGCAGCCGTAGGGGATGCCGTAGGGGGAGGGGGCGTGGTGGAAGAGTGTGGCGGGCGCGCCGAGCTTTGCCGCCCAGAAGCCCGCTGGGTGGTGGTCGTCCATGCTCCAACCGCCGTAGGCCACGGTGTCGTGAAAGCGGCCGCCGGCCTCGATGTCGCGCTGGGTGAGGACGTGGTGGCCGAGGTAGCGGCGGCCCTCGCGCTTGGCGGGGAGGAATTGGAGCCACTCGAGCGCCCAGTTGTCGGCGCCGTGGTCGCCGTGGTTCTTGATGTGGTCCCAGACGCCGAGGGCGATCTTGAGGAGTTCGTCGCGCAGCATCTCGGTGTCGTGGATGCTGTCATATTCGCCGCCGAGCTCGACCCACCAGTAGCCCATCGTCCACCAGCGGTGGCCGCCGGCGCCGTAGGGCAGGTCTTCGTCGCGCTCGAAGCGATAGGCCCAGGGGGGCGGCGTGAAGGGCTGGGGCGTGGGATACTCGCGGCTCTGGAAGAGGCAGGTCATGCCCATCGTCTTGCGGTCGGCGACCTCGGGGGCGATGGACTCGCCATACTCGTGGCGCGCCTCGCGGCCGATCCTGTGCTCCGCGCCCGACAGCGGGGCAAGGATGCCGTCGCCCGAGCAGTCAATGAAGATGCGCGCGGCGACCGTGTGGACCGTCTCGCTAGTGAGCTGCCAGCCGGTCACGCTTGCGATGCGCTCCCCGTCCATCTCCGCCGCGTGGCACGAGCAGTTCAGCAGCAGCGTCAGCCCCTCCTGGAACCGCGCCTTCTCATAGAGCACAGCGTCCCACACCGAGAAGCTGCGGTTGGGATTGCGATAGAGGTTCTCCAGGCGAATCTCCTCCAGGATGCCGGTTTCGCGCATGTTCTTGATATGGTTATGGCGGTCCGCGCCGCAGATGTGGACGCGGCATTCGCTGGAGGCGTTGCCGCCGAGGACCGGGCGGTCGTGCATCAGGACCACCTTGGCCCCGTGGCGGGCCGCGGCGAGTGCCGCGCACAGGCCCGCCATCCCACCGCCCACCACGCACACGTCCGCCTGATGCCTCACGCCCTTCATCTCGCTCTCCCTGCCCCTGTTGGCCCCTGCAAGAGGGATGTTCACCCCCATCCCTCCGCCCAGATCATAGCCGCTTGCGTGCCCCACTGCAAGGGCTCCGCGGCGGGCTTGACTCGCGGCGGGGGCCGCCATAACATGGGGCGGGCGTGGGGGCGAGTGGCAACCGTGGGACCGAGCGGCACCTCTCGGGGGCGATCGCAAATCGCAAATCGCCAATCGCCAATCCGTATCGGGACGCGCGCGAGCAAGCTGGCGCTCACGCAGGCCCAGTGGGCCGCCGATGCGCTCGTGGCGGCGCACCCCGGCCTGGCGTGCACGCTTGTGCACATCACCACATCAGGCGACCGGCAGAGGACCCAGCCGCTCCCCGCGATCGGCGGCAAGGGGCTGTTCACGAAGGAACTCGAGGAGGCCCTCCTCGGCGGGGAGATTGACCTGGCGGTGCACAGCCTGAAGGACCTGCCGACGCGGCTGCCGGCGGGCCTCGCCGTGGCCGCGGTGCCCCGGCGGGCGCCGGCGAACGACGCATTGATCATTGCGGAATGCGCAGTGCGGAATGCGGAGTGCAGGGCCAAGACACGACACGAGGAATCGCGCATCTTCGCCCTCCCGCGTGGGGCGCGGGTGGGCACGAGCAGCCCGCGGCGGGAGGCCCAGTTGCGCCAAGCGCTGCCAGACCTGTGCATCGTGCCGATGCGGGGGAACCTCGACACGCGGCTGAGAAAGCTCGCCGAAGGGCAATGCGAGGCCATCGTGGTGGCCTGCGCGGGCCTCGTGCGCCTCGGGCTCGCGGCCCCCGAAGGGCAGGTGGCGAGTGGCGAGTGGCGAACGAGAGAGCCCGCAGGGATGATCGTCGAGGCGCTCTCCTTCGAACTGATGCTGCCGGCCCCTGGCCAGGGGGCGCTGGCCATCGAGGCCCGCGCGGGCAGCGAGGCCGCGGCCCTCGCCGCGGCGATTGCCGATCCCGCGGCAACCGCGGCCACGGCGGCCGAGCGCGCGCTCCTCGATGCGCTCGGTGGCGGGTGCGCAATGCCTCTGGGCGCCTATGCCGAGCTGGCGGGTCAGGAGCTGCGGCTGCGCGCAATCCTCCTCAGCCCCGACGGATCGAGGGCCGTCCGAGCCGACCGCTGCGGCCCGGCCGCCGACCCTGTGGGCCTGGCGAGTGCCGTGGCGCAGGCACTCCGCTGAGCGTGCTCCACCGATCACTGACCCTGGCGCGATGGGGGCTTGCCTGGGCGCACGAGGCTCTGCTGGGCAAGGGCCTGGCGGAGGGTGGCCCAGGCCGTCGCCTCGTCGCGCGCCGCGAGGAGGCGTTGGCGGACAGGTTCCTGGCCGAGGCCGCGGGCGAGCGCGCCGAGGATCTGCACCTGGATGCCCTGGTCGTCGGCGGGCGTGAGGATGAGGAAGATGAGGTGCGCGGGCAAGCCGTCGGGCGAGTCCCAGTCCAGGCCGGCGACCGAGCGGCCGAAGACGACGGCGGGCCGGGCAATGGCGGGCAGGCGCGCGTGGGGCACGGCCATGCCCTCGCCGATGGCGGTGCCGGCGGTCTCCTCGCGGGCGCGGACGGCGGCGGCGAGGACGTCGGCGTCGGGCAGGCCCTCGTGCTCGGCGGCGGCCTCGCACAGCTCGCGGATGGCCTCCCAGCGTGTCGCGCCGCGGAGGTCCAGCCGCGTCGCGCGCCGCAGGAAGATGTCGAGGACGTTGACCTCGCGCCGCCGGCGCAAAGACCACGCCATCCAGGGGCCGAGGGCGACCGAGGAGGCCAGCGCCGCGAAGACAATGGCCACGAACACCCGCACAGTGATCAGGCCGCTTTGGAGGGCCACGAGGGCCATGATCATCTCCATGCTGCCGCCTGGGGTGTGCGCGATGGCGATGGTGACGCGGTCCGAGGGCGAGAGCGCCGTCATGCGGGCGCCCACCCAGGCCCCAAGGTAACGCCCAAACACCCCGATGGCGCTGAAGAGGACGACGAGGAGAAGGTCGAAGTTCGCGAGGAAGTCGATCCGCAGCGCCATGCTGGCGAAGAAGATGGGCACGAAGACTGCGTAGACCATCTGGGCAATGACGTGGCGCGTGCGCTCGGAGAGGGCGGGACAGTCGCCCGCCATTATGCCGGCCAGGAAGAGCCCAAAGAGCGCGTGGACCCCCATCCACTGGGTGAGGAGGCCGCAAGCGATGCCGATGCAGCACACAAAGGTGAGGACGATCCCCGCGTCGCTCTCCCCCTGGCGCTGGACCCACGCGATGCCGCGGCCCACAACCCAGCGTCCGATAGTCATGCACGCCGCGGCGAAGACCACGGTGCCGCCCAGCACCACCGTCACGTGCACAAGGTCGAGCCGAGCCTGGGTGGCGAAGCCGAGAACAAGGGTGAACACCGCCCAGCCGATGATGTCGTTGATCGTGAGGGCCGACATCGCCAGGAGCCCGAGGTCGCTCTTGAGCAGATCGAGGTCGTGGAGCACCTTCACCGTCATCGGCAGCGCGCTGATGGTCATCACGGTGGCGATGAAGAACGCAAAGATCACCCGCTGCGATGGAGCGGCCAGGTAGCGATCGGGCAGAAGCAGGGCCGGCACAAAGGCGACGGCCATCGGCAGCACGATGTCGCTGAGCGCTATCTTCAGCGCGTCGCCACGCTGCCGCCAGGCCACGCTCACGTCCACCTCCAGCCCCGCGCTCAGCAGCAGCAGGAGAAGGCCCACCCACGCCACTGTCTCAAGCATGGCGCACTGAAGCGCGCCCGCGGGGAAGATGGCCGCCTGGAGGCCCGGCGCGAGCCGCCCGAGCACCGTAGGACCCAGGATGACCCCCGTGAGAATCTCGCCCAGCAGAGCAGGTTGGCCCACGCGCTGAAGCGCCCACCCCAGCCCGCGAGCCAACCCCAGCAGAAGCAGCACTTGGAGCAGGAAGACCGCGATGTGCTGCTCGCCGAGATGTTGAATTGCCTCAGGCACGACGCATTCCCCTTGCCGACGCTCCGGCTATGGCCGTATTGTGCCGGAAGCGCCGCAACGGGTCAAGGGAAGCCGGCGAGCGCCGGCAGGCGCGCAGAGCGCCGAGGGCAGGCAGGCGGCTATACTGACCCCCTGTTGGAGTAGACCACCTGAGTTGGGAGAGTAGAATAGGGCGACAAGGGTCTGATCCCCCCGCCCCCAGAGGCAGGCGGCCGCGAGCGAGCGGAGCCTCCAGGCAAGGCTCAAGCGAGCAAGCGGCCGCAGTCCAGGGGAAAGGAGTGTCCCCCATGCCGAGAGATCGTCGTCTGCATCTGTCAGTGGAGACCCAGGTGCAGTGCGTCCTGGAGGGTCTGTCGGGGACGCCGGTCGAGGAGTTGTGTCGGCGCTACACGCTGTCCCAGTCGCAGTATTACCGGCTCCGCGACCGGTTCCTCGAAGGCGGCAAGGCCGGCCTGGTGAGCAGCGGGCGGGACGGCTGGTGCGCGGTATTGGAGGCCGCGCTCCCCGAGCGCTTCCCCGAGGGCGCGCGGGGGCGGGGCCTCAAGGTCGCCAGTGACAACGGCTCCGCGTTCCTCTCGGAACACTTCCAGACGTTCGCCCGGAACCTGGAGGTCGAACTGCTGCGGACGCGGGTACGGTATCCCGAGGGCAATGGCCGGTGCGAGCGGCTCATCCGCACCATTAAAGAGGAGGAGATCTGGCTCAACGAGTATGCGACCCTGGACGAGGCGCGAGCCCGCCTCGGAGAGTTCTTCGAGTTCTACAACGCGGAGCGCATCCACTCCGCGCTGGGTTACGCGTCGCCCCGCCA
>Ga0101944_10002040_pt1 | contig 35582 bp, 33 predicted proteins | sample DewCreD2012metaG_FD_75245 | JGI IMG/M metagenome (GOLD analysis project Ga0101944, IMG submission 75245) | Hot spring sediment bacterial and archeal communities from British Columbia, Canada, to study Microbial Dark Matter (Phase II) - Dewar... ... | reverse complement strand
GATCCGGACCGTGTCACCGGCCTGGTGCTGTTCGGCGGCGAGGGCGCGCGGGCCATGCTCGATATCGCGCGCAAGCTGGACGCCTCAGGATTGCCTCTGCAATTAATCTTGATCTGCGGCAGGAACCAGAAGCTCGCAGACGACCTGAGAGCGCACCCGCGCCGCACGCCGTGGTTCGTCGAAGGCTACACCGCCGAAATTCCCGGCTACATGAGCCTCTCCGATTTCATGATCGGCAAGCCCGGGCCGGGAAGCATCAGTGAGGCGGTCGCCATGAGACTGCCGGTGATCGTGCAGCGCAACGCCGCCACGCTGCCCCAGGAGCGCTACAACGCGCAATGGGTGCTGGAGCGCGAGGTCGGGATGGTAGTGTCGAGCTTCCGGCACATCGAGAAGACGGTGGCCCGGCTCATCGAGCCCTCCACGCTGGCCCGCTACCGCGCCAACACGGCCGCCATCCAGAACCGGGCGGTCTTCGAGATCCCGGAGTTTCTTGAACGCATCCTCAGACTGGCCGCTCCGGCCACGCATGGCGCGGATAGCGCCGGCTGAGTTCCCGGCGTAACTTTGGGTACAGCCGCTCCCAGAAGCCGGCCAGGTCCGTGGTGGTTTGCACCGGGCGCTGGTTCGGCGCCAGCAGGTGCATGACGACGGGAACCTTTCCGCGCGCCACGCGCGGCGTCTCCCTCATACCGAAGAAGTCCTGGAGCCGCGAGGACACCCACGGCGCCTGGTTGACGGCGTAATGGACTTTCACTGGCCGCCCGCCGGGCAGGCGCAGCCGTTCGGGAGCGATCTCCGCGAGGAGCCTTTCCGCTTCCGGCGGCAATCGTCCAAGCAGCGCCCGCTCGAATCCACCCCGCGCCGCGGCTTGCTCCAGCTCCGCGAAGCTCCTCCGGCCCCGGCACAGGGACGCCAGCGCCGCTTTAAGGTCTTCCTCTCCGGCTGGCTTGATGGATCCGTAAGCGGCGGCAAAGGCGATTCTCGCTTGCAATTCCTCCGGGCTGGCGAAACGGTTCAGCCCCGCCTCCCAGGCTTTCTCAGCCAGCATGGCCGCGGCGGCTTCGGGATCGGGCATTCCTCCGCGCTCCTCCTCGATCGCCAGACGCTCGAATCGCAACGCCGAGACTGCCTCCACCCGCTCGGCCTTCCGGTTCCACTCGATCGAAGCCGTCTCCTCGATACGCTCTGGGAAAAGGTCCAGCAGCCACTCCGGCCGGATGGCGGCGGCCAGCCTCACCAGCGGCAGACCGCGCTCGCGGCGTTCTTCGATATCCACGGCCACGAGCCACTCGGCGCTCCGTACGGCCGAATCGCGCGACAGCACCGCCGAGCCGCCTCCCGCCAGCAACAATTCGTCCCCGTGCCGTCTGCGCGCCACGCGGTCGGGAAACGCCGCCAGCGCCGCCACCTGGAGCCCTTCCTCCGCCTTCCGGCCGCCGCCTCCGCGAATCGCCGATCGAAGCTGCCGGTAGATGTTCCTCGCGGGCGGGCTCCACTTCGATTCGAGCAGCGCCAGCAAGTCCGATTCGCCGCATGAACCGCCGCCACCGGGCCGCTGGCCTGCGCTCAGCAGCGCGGCTACCGCGCAGGCGGCGTCTCCGGCGCCTCGGCGGGCCGCCTCCAGCACGAACTTCGCCAGGCGCGGATGCAGAGGCTGGGAGGCCATCTCCCGGCCATCGCGAGTGATTCTTCCCTGGAGATCAAGAGCTCCCAGTCTCTGGAGCAGGTCCTGCGCGGCGGCGACGGCCGCGGCCGGAGGCGCATCGAGCCATGCCAGGCTCTCCGGCCGGGTGCCCATCGCCCCCAGGAGCAACAGCATCGCCGAGAGGTCCTGGCGCAGGATCTCCGGCGTGTCGTGCGCCGGTCTGTGGAAGTAATCGGCCTCGGGATAGAGCCGGATCACGCGCCCGGGAGCCGTGCGTCCCGCGCGGCCGGCGCGCTGGTCCGCGGAAGCGCGGCTCACGCGCCTGATGTTGAGCACCGGCAGCCCGGACCACGGCGAAACGCTGGCGACCCGCGCCAGGCCGCTGTCGATTACGGCCGTGACTCCGTCTATGGTCACCGAACTCTCGGCGACGTTGGTGGAGAGAATCAGTTTCCGCTGGGCGGCGGGCGCCACAGCCCGGTCCTGCTCCTCCGGAGACAGGTCGCCGTGGAGCGGAAGGACAAGCAAACCGGCGCGGGCAGCCAGGTCCGCGCACGCGCGGCCGGCTTGACGGATTTCCGCGGCGCCGGGAAGAAAGACCAGCACATCGCCGGTCAATCCTTCGTTCAGCAGGCGGCCCAGCGCCGAAGCTACTTGCTCGGCCAGGGCGCCCGGCGAGGAGGGCGAATAGGAGATGGTGACATCGTGCCGGCGGCCCCGGCTGCGGACGATAGGGCAATCTCCAAGAAAACTCGAGACGGACCCGGCTTCGAGCGTAGCGGACATCGCCAGCAGCCGCAGGTCCGCACGGGCTGTTCTCTGTAGCCGCCGCAGCACGGCCAAACAAAAGTCGCCGTCGAGGTGGCGCTCGTGGAACTCGTCCAGCACGACGCATCCGGCGCCATTCAAGGCCGGGTCCGAAATCAGCCGCCGGGTGAGGATGCCCTCCGTGACGAAGCGGAGACGGGTGGCGGGACCGGAGACATCCTCGAAGCGGACCTGGTAACCGACGAGCCCGCCAGGGTCCTGACCGAGTTCCTGAGCCACCCTTCGGGCCGCCAGTCTCGCCGCCAGCCGGCGGGGCTCCAGCACCAGGATTTCGCCGTCAACGAGGCCGAGCAGCGCGGGCGGGACTCGAGTGGTCTTGCCCGCTCCTGGGGGCGCTTCCAGAACCAGGTTCCTGCCGCTGCGCAGATGACCCAGAATCTCGGGGAGTTGAGCCTCAACCGGCAGCGCCTCGGGCACGCTTTCTCAATACGCCCAGCGCCACAGGCTGGCGCCGACGGTGTAGCCCGCGCCCACGGCGGCGAAAAGCACCAGGTCGCCCTTGCGGATTCTCCCCTGCTCCACCGCTTCCCAGGTGGCCAGCGGAATGGTGCCGGAGGTCGTATTTCCGTAGCGCTCGATGTTGATCATGACCCGGTCGCCACTCAGGCCCAGACGGTCCGCCGTGGCGCTGATAATGCGCAGATTGGCCTGATGCGGGATCAGGATCCTCACTTCGTGGTTGGAAATGCCGTTGCGATCGAGCAGTTCCTTGGCGATCTCATACATGCGCCGGACGGCGTACTTGAAGACCTGCTGCCCTTCCTGGTGGACGTAGTGCAAACGCTTCTCGACCGTTTCGGCCGTAGGAGGCATGCGGCTGCCGCCGGCCGGCATGTTGAGGTAAGGAGCGCCGGAGCCGTCGATCTCATGCAGGCAATCGATGAACCCCAAACCATCGTCCTCACCCGCTTCGACAAGCATGGCGCCCGCGCCGTCGCCGAACAGCACGCAGGTCGTTCGGTCCGTGTAGTCCACGATGCGAGACATGGTGTCGGCCCCAATGACGAGCACTTTCCGATGAGAGCCGGCCGCCACCAGGTGAGCGGCGGTTCCCAACCCATATACGAACCCCGAGCAAGCGGCGATCAGATCGAAACCCCACACGCGCCTCGCGCCGAGCCGATGCTGCACCAGACACGCCGTCGAGGGAAAGAACATGTCGGGCGTGACCGTGCAAACCAGGATGGCGTCGAGGTCGGAGGCCTCGATCCCGCGTTGGGCGAGAGCGGCGCGGGCCGCCTCGAAGGCCAGATCTGACGTCGCCATTTCCGGATCGGCGATATGGCGCTCGCGGATGCCGGTGCGCTCCAGAATCCACTCGTTGCTCGTATCGACCAGCTTCTCCAGATCTGTGTTCGTCAGAACCCTGGGAGGCGTGTAGCAGCCGATGGCCGTGATTCTCGGGCGCACAACCGGAGCGCCCGGGCGAAAGGAAGAATTGGATGAAAGAGATGAGTCCACTCTAGCTATGTTACATATGGGGGAAGTGCAAGTCGAGAGCGCCCTGCTTTTTGAAACGCCGGAACAGATTTTCGCCCGCGTCTTCCGCGAGCTTCGTCCGCGAACCACGCTGCCCGAAATCCGGGTAGAATTCTGCCGGTTCGCCGACGTGAACAGCTACATCCGCATGCAGGACGGCCGGCTGCACGTTCGCCTGTCGGACTTGCTGGAAGGCGCGCCCGCTCCGGTTCTGGAGGCGCTCGCCCACATCCTGCTGTGCAAGCTGTATCGCCGCCCCATCCCCAGAATTCACGCCTACCGATACCGGCTGTATCTGAACCGCAGCGACATGCGGCGGACCATCCACCTCGTGCGGCAGTCGCGCGGCCGGAAAACCCCGGATGAACCCCGGGGCCGTCATTTCGATCTGCGAGAGGTGTTCGAAGAACTGAACCGGAAATATTTCCACGGACTGATGGCGCGTCCGGCGCTGTGCTGGTCCGCGAGAGCTTCCCGGACACTGCTGGGCCGCTACGATCCCTCGCACAACGCCATCATTGTCAGCCGCCTTCTGGATTCCCCCCAGGTGCCAAGGGTGGCCGTGGACTACATCATGTTCCACGAGATGCTGCACCTGAGGTATCCGGTGCAGCATAAGTCGGGAAGGCGGCGGGTTCACACGCGGGAATTCAAGCAAGCGGAACGAGAGTTCGAGCATCTGAGCGAAGCTCTTCGGTTTCTCAAAGAGTGGCTGTGAGGAGCCGCTCTATGCGGCGGCCGGCTGGCGGGCCAGAGCAATCTGACCGAGTTCCACTCGCAAGCCGGAGAGTGCGCCCACCAGGTTGCCCGCCTCAACGGCGTTCCCGAGGCCGTGTCGGAACAGGAACAATCGCCACTCCACGACCAGGACGGCCCACTGGAAGACCACTCTCCGCTGGAGGAGAGCCTTCGCCAGTTCGGGCCGGTCCTGCTCTGCGGCCGCCAGGAAGAGCAGAACGACGCCTTCCAGGCGCCGGAAATCCCGCTTGAGCTGATGCAAATACAGACGAAAGATCCGGCAGCGTTCTTCCTTGAGCCTGCGGCCGATCGACGGGCTGTACCCCTTCTGAGATTCCAGGAAACTCAGGTCCGCTTTCGAGAGCAGACGCTCCATCACCCGGTACCGCTCCAGGGAGAACCGGTTCAGCCAGTCGGCGCTGACGTTGCCGTGGTTCGGCGCACGAAAGAGACGTGACAGGAGCACGGCCAGCGCCACCCCGGCGCCGATCGTCACCATCCCTGCTGCGAACATGAACAATTGAACGGAAGTCATTCAGCAGTCAAACCCTCTTGGGCCATTTCCCGATGCTCTGGCACCACAAGTTGAGCATACGGATTCCGGGATTTAGCAGCAATAGTACTTTCGTTACATTCTTGTGGCGTTCTTGAGAATTGGCCCAGAGCCGTTGGAGGGCGGAAAAACCGGTGCGGGGCGCGGCCGGCCATCGTTCACCTATTGGCCCGCGGCCGGAGTGGCGGGGACTTTCCCGGCGGCCGGTGCGGCTGTTCATCGCGCTCTATTCTCTGCCCGCCGCCGCCGGCCGTCCCGCCAGTCGGAATCTCGTTACAGCAGACGTCGCCGCCCGCGCTCCCAAACAGAACCACCAGACTGATCTCCGCAGCCCGCTAACCGGGGCCCTGCTTGCCGGCGGAACGAAGGAGGAAGGAGTTCACCGCGTCCAATTGCTGGGTCAACCGATCCTCGTCCGTCCGTCGCCACCAACGGCGCACGACCAGCGAAGTCTCCTCCCCACGGCGGTTCAAGAAGAGTATCCAAAGGAGGAGGCAGATGTTGTTGACCACCAGCAGCGCCATGCTCACCGCCCCGACCAGGTGGTACCCCAAGACGTTGCGCAGAAAAAGCCCCGCGGCGGCCGCCAGGAAATACGCCGAAAACAGGCTGGCGTGCAACACAATGTTCCTCCGGATCGGGATCGGAGTCCAGAACAGGAAGGCCGTGATCAGGAGGAGGAAGATCACCAGGCTGAACATCAAACCTCGTTCGATGACGCCGAAATAGACAAGGATGGGGTATTGCCCGGCAGGGCGGCTCAAGTCGGCCGACAGCGTGAGCGCGGCGACCGCAACCGCCATGGCCACCGAGGCTGTGAGCACCCAGCGGCTGAGCGAGGCAATGCCCGGGTGCGCCCGAAGCGCCAGCGAATAGAGTTCAAGCACTACAAGAATGAACAGGATCCACAAAATTGGCTGGGTGCAAAAGTAAGCCCAGGCGTACACGTCACTGGACGCATCCAGCGGCAGCATCCCCACCGTCTGCATCGCCTGGAAGCATACCAGCAGGAAAAACCAGCGGTAGACTCGATGGAGCCGCCGCCACGTCAGCATGGCCGCCAGCAGCAGAACCAAAACCAGGTTCAACAACCACAGAATCTGTTCAGCTTGGCCCATAGATCGTTCAGGCGGCCAACAAAGCGTCTAGACACAATAATACCTTGCTGGCGATTCGCCAGCAAGGTGTGCGAAACTTTATCTTCTTGGACTAGTTGCCGCAGGGGAAGCAGCGCGGCGGCGGAACGATTTGGGGGGCGATTCCAGCGATTGCCCCGATTTGCATCGTCAGCACCAGCGCGAAAATAAGCTTCTTCAGCATGGGTTCCTCCCCGCATTCAAGCGGAATAGTATTCTCGCTTGCAGAGTACTATAACGTCGCACGTCGTGGTACTATCGCCGAGAAAATGTTCTGGAAACAGAACACCACCCCCTGTCCCGATTCTTCTCGCCCATTCCGTCCGGCAGACGGTATAATCGTTCCCAGCGGTGCCGCATGGAATCACTCAAACGAACCGGCAAGGTGGGCGAGAGCGGGGCGGCGGACTTGTGGGCCCATACACTCGGACAAATCCCCTCGACGTTTGGGAAGCTGGTCTATCTGTCCTCACTCAGGGACGCGAACACCGGCAAGTACGAGCACCACGGGCTGGCGCAGATCTACGGCGAAGAGGCGACGAACCAGGCGCTGAAGCGGAGCCATCAGCAGACGTTCGCGGCCTGGTTGTCTCTCAGCCTGCCGCAGCAGAAAGAAGATCTGGATCTGTATCTGTCATCGTTTCAGGTGGACAAAAGGACCGTTCTCGCCACCTGGATCCGGTTGATGCCGTACCGCAATCTACTGCCGGCGGATGCGCCCGAGCCGGAGCGCCGCCTCTACCTCGCCGACCTCGAAGCGATTCTCGAACTGCTCAGAAACGAGCACGACGTCGCGCTGACAGATCCAGACGCATAGCCACTCCGGCGACCCTGCCGACGACTTCGATTTCGCGAGACTCCGGTGTGAAGGCATAGCTCCGGGCCGGGCAGCGCGAGGCCGGATGGGGCTGGAGAATGAGCCGGCCTTCCGAGACGGCGGCCCATCCGCACGCGTAGCCATCGCGAAGCTCGAAAAAGTACACCGGCCGGTCCCACTCGCTGTTCCAGCCGCCGCTGGCGATGCGCCGGCGGCTCTCATCGATCAGAACGAGAGAGCCGGGCGGCAGCAGCGGGTACATGAACCAGTCCTCGGCGCCGATGAACCCGTAGCGGTACTTCTTCCAATCCAGGCCCTTCAGCATGGCCAGCGGCATCTTCCCCCAGCTGCGGACCAGGCGGCTGAGAAAGGTCGTCTGGCGCAGGTCCGGAAGTTCCTCGGGGTCCAGGGGAAGGGTCATGCTGTCATCGAGCTTCGGCTCGAATTCCATGAGGCTGGTGGCGCCGATCTGAATGGCAGCCGAATCCGCCGCGAGATCCTCCGGTTTCACCCCATACCAGGAAAGCGCCCTCGACAGGTCCAGCCGGTAAATGGCGCAGAGCGTGTAAAGGCGATGCAGACTGGGCATCGTGCCCTTGTTTTCGATGTCGGCGAGCCGGCTCAGAGCGATCGCGAACTCGGGGCTGCCACGGCGTTCGGCGATCCGCGCGCTGGCCTGGGTCACGTCTCGATACGTCAGCTTCAGTCGCTCACGGGCTTCTTTCAGTTTTCGTCCGGCTTCCCGCATGGTATGATCCTGGAACAGCTGTTCAGGCCCCGTTCCGGAGTTCGCCGGCCGCGGATCCCCCGCGGGAGGGGCCGTGATGATTGTAGCATTTTTGTTCCGAATACGGAACAGGGAGGCCAAAGAGCTCTTGAGCACCCTATTTCGGGTCATTGTTGGGGTGAGCGGGGCCAGCGGCGCGATCTATGGATTGCGGCTGCTGGAGCGCCTGCGGGCGCGGCCGGAAGCCGAGATTCACCTGATCCTGACCCGCTCCGGCGAGAAGACCCTGCACCTAGAGACAGGGAAGCGGGCTGCGGATCTCAAGGCTCTGGCTCATTGCTGGCACCCGATTGAAAACATTGGATCTTCTCTCGCCAGCGGCTCGTTTCCGGTCAATGGGATGGTGATCGCCCCGTGCTCCATCCACACCATGTCCGCCATTGCCGCCGGCATCACGGACAACCTGCTGACTCGGGCGGCGGACGTCACCCTCAAGGAGCGCCGGAGGCTGATTCTGGCGGTGCGGGAGACGCCGCTGCACTCCGGGCATTTGCGGAGCATGTTGGCTCTGGCCGAAATGGGAGCTGTGATCCTGCCGCCGGTGCCGGCGTTTTATCACCAGCCGCGAACAATTCTGGACCTCGTGGATCACAGCGTGGACCGCATGTTGGACCTGCTCGGCCTGCCGGACCCCGCGGCGCGGCGCTGGACCGGCCCTTCCTAGACCAACACAGGAGAATGCGCATGCCTGCAAAATTGATTGAGACCGCCGCCTTTCAAGGAGAACGCGGCGCCTTCAGCGAGGAGGCGGTCCGGAGGCTGCTGGGAGAGGAGGCCAAGGTCGCGCCTTGCCAGCGATTCGAAGAGGTCTTCGACAAGCTGAGGAGCAAGGCGGTCTCGGCGGCCGTGATTCCGATCGAGAATACTCTTCACGGGTCGGTGCATGAGAACTACGACCACTTGCTGAACTACGATTTTCAGATCGTAGGCGAGACGAGCGTCCGGATCGTCCACAACCTGATTGCCCCGCCGGGGGTCAAGTTCCAACAGGTGCGGCGGGTCTTCTCCCATCCGGTGGCCCTGAACCAGTGCCTGACGTTTTTTGCGAACAACCCCCAGGTCGAGAAGGTGCCGTTTTACGACACCGCCGGCAGCGTAAAGATGGTGCTGGAAGAGGGCCTCACGGACGCGGCGGGGATCGCTTCCTCCATTGCCGCGGAAATTTACGGCGGGAAAATCTTGCGGAAGTCGATTGAGGACGACCGCCAGAACTTCACCAGGTTCTTCCTGCTGCGACGCCGGGGTTGGAAATCCAAGACCGCCGCGGCGGCGCCGAGGGGCTGGAAGACATCGGTGGTGTTCACAACCAGGAACGTGCCGGGGTCGCTGTTCCGCGCCCTGAGCGCGTTCGCGCTTCGGGACCTGAACCTGGCGAAGATTGAATCGCGGCCCCTGCGGGGCAAGCCGTGGGAATATCTGTTCTATCTGGACTTCATGGGGCACGTGGACGAAGAAAGGACGCAGAACGCCCTCAGGCACTTGGGGGAACTGGCGGACCTGCTCCGCGTGCTGGGCTGTTACCCGCGAGGCGATTAGTCAGTAGAGCGGCTCTTCCCCCGGCGGCCGGGTCTTCCAGCGCCGGTGAATCCAGAGCCACTGATCGGGAAAGCTTCGGATCGCCTCTTCCAGCGCGCGCTGGATGCGCTGGGTGTCGGCCTGAAGGTCGCCCGTGATCTCCACGGGCGGGTAGAAGCGAAGCACGTAGCGGCGCTCGTCCCGGCTCCAGAGGGCGAAACCCGGAATGACGGAAGCGCCCGAGTGCGCGGCCACGCGCGCCAGCCCGGCGTTCGCGCAAGCGGAAATCCCGAAGAAATCGACGAAGACGCCCTGCTCGGGGCTGCTGTTCTGATCGGCCAGGATTCCCACCGCTTCGTTGGCCGCCAGCGCCTTAAGGATTCCGCGCGCGAAGTCTCTCTTTTCGATCACGCGGTTTCCGGAAAGAGCCCGGCGGCGCTCGACCAGCTTGTCGAGCCAGGGGTTGTCCAGCCGCCTCACCACCACCTGCATGGGCGCCGTCATCAGCGCGTGGGCGAACGCGCTCAGTTCCCAGTTGCCAAGGTGCGCCGTCGCAAACAGGACGCCACGCCCGCGGCGCTGGGCCTGCTCGAAGTGCTCGATCCCTTCGTAGCGGATCCAGGAGGAAATGTTCCGCCGGTCCAGTCGAGGGAAGCGTGAGAAAGCGACAAGGAGGCGGGCAATCGAGTCAAAGACGCCGTCCGCGATGCGCCGGCGGTCCTCGGAACCAAGCTCTGGGAGCGCCATCTCAAGGTTGCGCAGCGCGGTGCGCCGGAGGCGGGGGACGAAGCGGTCGAGAAGAGCCGCGTAGAATCGCGCCAGGCGTTCCGCGGCCGGGCGGGGCGTGTATTCGAGAGATTTCAGAAGCGCGAGGGCGAAAAGGAACTCGGCGGCGTTGCGAAGCGCGGAACGGTGTCGCAATCGACTATTCTAACCAGCCGCGGCGCCGGGCGAGGCCCGGGCGGAAAGAGCCCCGGCGACGGAGGTTGCCTACCGGATGTCCGAGAAAGCCAGCGGCGTCAGAAACGAAATGCTGAGCTTGGGCACGGTGGCGACATCGGGGTACTGCGCGCCGAGTGTTTTCCAGGCCGGGTCCGCGCCCGAAACGCGCCCGGTGCTCTCTCTGGCCGCCAGGTCGTCGAAACCAAGCATGTACCACAGGCTTGGCAGGTTGGAGCCGGCCAGGGTTTCGCCGAAGAAGACGGGCAGCATCCCGGCCCGGATGAAGATCGCGGTCTCTCCTTCGTCGAACATCCGGATCTTCCGCTCGAGGTGAGTGAAGTTCTCCAGTTCGTACATGCGCAATTCGAACAGGCGCGAGGTCTTTCGCCCCTCCGTGGGCGGCGGGGTGATGGCCGGGTAACCGGGAAATGCAAGGAGCAGGTTGACTTCCTGGCGCTCAAAGGGCGGTCCGCCCTTCTCCAGTTCAGCGCGCGCCTTGGCGTAGTCCGGATCGGCCGCGAGCTTCTGGCGTGCGGCTCCCATGCCGGCGTAATCCCTGAAGCTGGTCAGGACCACGAGATAGGGCGCGCCTTCTCCGACGGAACTGGAAAACAAGCCGATGGGGCCGGCGCCGGCGGACTTGGCGAGCGCCACGTAGGTCTTCAGAAACGCCGTTGTGCGCTGTCTCTGGTTTTCAGGGCCGTTGCGAAGCCGGATGAAGCGCAGTTCGTACAGGGATCTTTGCGGCGGCTCGGCGGAGGAGGCCGGCAGAGTGGCGGATGCGAACAGGGCTGCAAGTTGTCGTCGGGTCATAGTCGAGTGAAAGGAATTCTACAACAGAATCTTGAAGCCAGGCTGGACAACCGCGAAGCCCACGTCCGCAGCGGCGCCGGCAGGCAAACTTCCACGGCGTGCGCCAGTGAAGCCTTCGGCAGATCATCCTTGGCGTCGCGGGTTGCCGGGTGCGCCCCCCGCACCCCCAAAACAGTCTGAGTCAGGACTGACAGGGCGTAGAGGGCCGGCTGCCCCCTTCTCCCGAATCCCAATCCCCAAAACACAGAAGAGCACGTTTCAACCGAGTTGACAGAGGGGACAATCCGATCGAGCATTGACACTGCCACGGAACTCATTGACCAGCAGACTTGGATATCTTAAAATCTTGCATCATGCTTCTACCATTTCGGTTCCTCTTCCTGATGTTCGCTGCCGTGGTTACAATCAACGCCTCCGCCCAGGTCGACCTGACCGGCGAATGGAACGCGATCCGCAACGGCGCCGTTGTCGCCAAGTGCAGCATCAAGCAGTCGAGCGGGCAGTTGGAGTTCGTCATCCATCGCCAGCCGGAGGAGCGGTCCCGAGGCCGTTTTATTAACGAGACCACTATAGTGGCCAGTGACTGGGGCGAACAGGGCGCCATCGCGGAGGGCGGCAACCTGATCCGCTGGCGAAACTCCGAATGGAGGCGCGTCAGCGCCTCTGGCGGGACGGCCGCCAACATCGGATTGAACGGCTGTTGGAACAAGTGCGCGGTGCAACTCTATCAAGAGGGCGAGCGGGTGTACTTCACAGCCGCATGGAAGAACGAACCGGGTGAGTGGCATGCGGGCTGGGTGATCCAGCGGGGGGAGGGCTGGATCCGGGGACAAGATTTGTATCTGCAAAACGTAACCTGGCCTTCGGTCTACTTGAAGGGCAAGCCTGGCCCAAAGACGGAGTATCACATGCGACTGTCGGCGGACGGCAACGTCTTGCAGGGGTACCCGGTGATTGACGGCCAGAAAGGGAGGTCCGTAACCTGGACGAGAGACAAATAGACGTCTCGCACTGGAGGGCTCGTGCCGTCGGCGGCCCTCATGCATGGGCCGATTGCAGCCCCGGCGGTTGCCGCTGATAAAACCTCGCCCGCGCCCGGGCGTGGGTCGATGTCCGCGCGCTGCGGATCGTTGGTTGTCGCGCAGAATGGCGGGTCGGACACCCCGCTCATGGACGGACAGCGGCCCGACTGGGATTGGAAGAAGTTCCGGGTTTCGGGATTGTTTGGCCTCTGATTGAAATGCGATACCTACTCGTCCGGCCACAACTCCGGGAGCACGGCGTCGAATTCAGGCGGGGCTTCGGCCATAAGGCCGAACCAAGGCTGCGGATCCGGCTGCCGGCTGAAAACGATCTCCCACTTGGAGATTCCTTGAATGAAGAACCTGCCGACTTCCCCGACAAGGCTGTCGGACTCGCCAACGCGCGTTCCAAATGCCTGCGGATAGTATCCGGGGGAAAAGTCCAGCTCTTGTGAATACGGAATCTTGACTGGCTCTTTCCAGGAAGCGGGATTGCTCAGGTCCGGTGTGAAGGTCACGTAAATGCCTTCCTGCGGCCACTGCGTCTTGCAGCAGGCGCGGTTGAGGAGGATGACGTAGCGTCTGAGGTGCGTATTCCAATGAACCGCGGGCCCCCAAAAGGAGTCCGTGTTGAGCCGGTCCCAGGAGACCGCCGCCGGGAGAACGGGAGTCACCCTGCCGCCGATCCCCGGTTCCTTCCACTGGCCCCCGTAATACTTGTACACGGCCCCCGCCGGATGGGTGCGATCCGCGAAAGCCATGCGCGCCATCGCGACTCCCTGTTCAGACTCCGGGCCTCCATAATTCGTGAAGAGGAAGTAGAAGTACCTCCTTCTTCTGTCAAGAATTACGGAGAAGTCCCCGTGACCTCCGGCGAAGTAGCCGTTTGCGGCGAGGCAGTTTGCCGTGCTGCCCGAAGAGAGTATGATGCCCAGGTCATGAAACGTCTCACCGCCATCGTGAGACACCAGCGCCCCGATCATCGGGGTCATCAAACCCCGGTACGCGCACCCGCCGTCCGCCTCGTGGTGGTACCACGCATAGACGGTTCCGTCATTGTCTCGCCAGACTCCTTCGATCCAAAGGGGCGGATAATGGCCAGGAGCATCGATGACCGGCGGCGTGTAGTTTACAAGGCTGAAGAGATTCGGGCCGCGCATCGCCATCTGAAGGCCGGAAGAGGTGAATACTCTCAGGACTGCTTGCCCCCAGAACGCGGGGCTGTTGCCGTCGACAATCGGAGCAGGCAGGGAGATCGGTTGCGCAGGCCGCAGGCGCGCACTTTGAGCGTGCAGGAGCGGGCCCGCGCCCAGCGCCAGGATTACAACTATCCGCCAGTACGCCATAGCGGTGGTCCGGCCGGCCGCCAAGAGTCGCGCATCCGTATCCGGCCGATACCTATTATGACGGGAATTATCAAAAAGCGGGTACCTCATTATGAATTAACTTCCGTTCACTTGTGATATTGGATTATTAGTAACTGGAACCTCTGAGCTGTCTTGGCCAACCGTTTGGGCCTCGGTCACGGATCCGGCTCCTTGACTTCAGGTCGTCAAGCAGCAGGCAACGGACCCGTGCCCGGGGTCTCATGGAATTCAACCTGGCGGACGGGAGGATGGCGTAAGTTCTGGCGCATGAACACGCCGCCCAGGATGGCAGCGTCCTCGCAATGGGCTTGACGCACGGCGCGTCGCAACGGCGCATGGCTGGTCTCCGTGGGAAACAGCCCGCGCCGCCGAGCCGCTCAGCCGATCCAGCCGCCGCCGAGGACGAGATCGCCGTCGTAGAAGACGGCGGCCTGCCCAGGGGTGACGGCGCGCTGGGGCTGGTCGAAGACGACTTCCACATTCGCCGCGTCGGAGTCCGGCTCGATGACGGCCCCGGCGGCCTCGTGCTTGTTTCGGATCTTGACCTCTGCGCGGAGATTCGCCGGAGGGTGGTCCCACGGGATCCAGTTGACGTCCTTGACCCGGCACCGCGAGCGCAGCAACTCCTCGGAGCGCCCCACGATGACGCGCCGGGTGGAAGGCTCCGTGGCGATGACGTAGAGCGGCTCGCCCGACGCCACGCCCAGGCCCTTGCGCTGGCCGACGGTGAAGCGGTGGACGCCGTTGTGCTCCCCCAGGACGCGCCCGTCCGTGGCGACGATTTCTCCGCCGGCTTGGGCGGGGGCGATTCCCTGCTCCCGAAACCAGGCGTCGATGAAGGCGGCGTAGTCCCCATTGGGGACGAAGCAGATCTCCTGGCTTTCGCTCTTGGCGGCCACGGGCAGGCCCATCTCCTCAGCCAGCGCCCGCACCTCCAGCTTGGTGTAGCCGCCCAGGGGGAACAGGGTTCGGGCAAGCTGGTCCTGCTTCAAGCCGAAGAGAAAGTAGGTCTGGTCCTTGGACGAATCGGCAGCCTTGAGAAGGAGATGGCGCCCAGAGGACTCGTCGCGGTGGACGCGGGCGTAATGTCCGGTGGCGATGCGCGCGGCGCCCATGGCGGAGGCAAGATCGAGAAAGGAGTCGAACTTGACGAAGTTGTTGCAAAGCGTGCAGGGGATGGGGGTGCGGCCCGCCAGGTACTCCTCGACGAAAGGCCGCACGACGTGGCGCTCGAAGAACTTCTCGAAGTTGACTACGTGGTAAGGAATGCCGAGCTTCTCGGCCACGTAACGGGCATCGTAGACATCGTCAAGATAGCAACAGCGGCGATGGCCGTCCCCTTCTTCCATTTCCGGCAGCCGCTTCTGGTTCCAGAATTGCATCGTAATCCCCACGATGCTCTCGCCGCGATGGCGCAGAAGGCCTGCGGCAGTGGAGCTGTCCACTCCTCCGCTCATGGCGACGGCGATGAGGTCTTCGGGCATGAGGATGCGCCGGGCTGGAACCAGAACCCGGAACTGTTGTATTCATTGTATCAATCGTGAAAGAGCCCCTGATCACCCTCACAACGGATTTCGGCCTTGTGGACCATTTTGTGGCCGCGATGAAAGGCGTCATCCTGGGGATCGCGCCGCGGGCGCGGATCGTGGACATCAGCCACGAGATACAGCCGTTCGCCGTGCCGCAGGCCGCGTTCACTTTGGACCAGGCGGCGCGATGCTTCCCAAGAGGCACGATCCACGTGGCGGTTGTGGATCCCGGGGTGGGGAGCGAGCGCAGACCCTTGCTGGCCGAGGCGGGAGGGCAATACTTCCTGGCGCCCGACAATGGACTGCTGGCGCTGGTCTGCGCGCGCACCAGGCCGCGTGTCCGGGCCATCACAGCCGCGCGCTATTTCCGCCGCCCGGTAAGCCGGACGTTTCATGGCCGGGACATCTTCGCGCCGGTGGCGTCGCACCTGGCCAGGGGCGTGAAACCGGCCCAGTTTGGGAGGCTCATTTCAGATTATGACCGAGGGAAGTTTGCGGCGCCGTTCGCCTCGGCAGAACGATGCTGGCTGGGCGCGGTGCTGGCGGTAGACCGGTTCGGCAACCTGATTACCAACTTCCCGAGCGACCAGTTCGGACATTTGTCCAGAACGAGATTCCGGCTGCGGGCGGGCCGGAAGACGGTGCGGCGGTGGGCGGAGAGTTACTCACAGGGATTGCCGGGGGAAGTTTTGCTGATTCCCGGAAGCTCAGGGTTCCTCGAGGTAGCCAGCAATCAAGGCCGGGCCGCCGCAATGACGGGCTGTGTGGCGGGCAGCGAACTCCGCCTCATGGCTGGATACGACCCTGCCTGACTCCGCCGACTCGCCCCATTCGGCGGCGGAGCGCCGCCCACCGCCGGTGGCGCGGGCGATTCGCTTCCGTCGCCCGCGGCGCCTGGCGGACCACAGCCCGCTGTGCAGCGGTGACGCGGGACACACTGTTTTCAGAAACTTACAGAATGTAACACCCGACCCTTCATCGCCTCGCCGGGCGCCGCCCGAATAAGAAAGCCAGGTTCACGCCGCTCCCTTTTCTGCCTTGTTTAACTACACGGTTTTTCAGCCACTTGCCATCCTGTCGTGGATTTCGCTTGACAATTTCATTAAATTTACTTATCATAGTAAATGACTGAGCACTCCCGCCCACTCCGCGGACGGTCTGAACTAAGCAGATTCTCTGCGGCGCCTTTTCTTAGCCTCCGGAACCGGGGAGGTTCCAAGTCATGCCTACGCCGCCTTCCGTCTCCCGCAACCAAACAGCGCCGAATTGTTTTCCCGGCCCATTGAGGCCGAAAACGGTCCTGAAGGTCGCTGCTGGCCTTGCTGTCCCGGGCCTGCATGAGCGCCGGGCGGACAACTCATGGGCCGCTGGTTCTGGGACAACGGCGCCTGCCACCGAGTTACGTGGCGCTCCGGCACGAAACAGGAGATCGTACGATGCTTACTAAGATCATGAAGTGGTCGACAGTAGCTGCTTTGCTGGCCGCGGCGGCCCTGTGGCGCTCCACGGCGAATGCCGATGTTCAGCGTTTCATGCTGGGTTTCGTGGTTTGCTTCGGCGCCTGCGTTGTGCTGATGCAGGCGGCCCGTGCAGGTAAGTACTTCTGGGCGGCGGGATTCGCAGTCATTACTTTGATCTTCAATCCGCTCCTGCCGGTTCTCCCGTTCGATAACGAGTGGGGTCGGCTGATGGTGCTGGTCTCGATCGTGCCCTTCGCGGCCTCTCTGGTGGCCTTGCGGACTCAGCCACGGCTGTCGATCGCCTCGGTCGTCGACCCACGCTCCGGAGGCGAGTCCCTGTGAAACGTCAACTCGCCTTGTTTGGGTCGCCCTGCGGGCGGCGACGGGAGGAACAGATCAAATGACACGTTCTTGCGTACTGGTGGTCGCGCTCTCGTGCGCGGTGCTGGCCTCGCCTCTCTTGTGCGCCAGTGACCTGTCCAGCTACCGGGAGTTCAAGCTCGGATCGGCTCTGCCGGCGGTCGCCAGGCAAGTGAAGATGGAGCCGTCTCAGGCGAGGGTGATTCACAGCCGCCCGGCTCTTATCCAGGTGCTGGACTGGCGTCCACAGTCACTGGGCCCCTCCACCCGGCCTGAATCGGCTGGCGCCGTCCTCTTCAGCTTTTATAACGGCGAGCTGCATCGAATCGTGGTCACCTACGACAATCGCACGACCGAGGGGCTGACCACTCAGGATCTCATGGATGCCATCTCCGCCACCTACGGGGCAGCCTCGATTGAGGGAGCCGGGATCGTGCTGCCTTCAATCTACGGAGGCGACGAAACGCTGGCGGTGCTTGCCCGTTGGGAGGACGCCGAGTATGCCATCAACCTCGTTCGCTTCGACGGCCAGCCGAACTTCACGCTCGTCGCGTTTTCCAAGCGTCTGGACGCTCTGGCGCGGACGGCGGCCGCCGAGGCGGTTCGGCTGGACGCGCAGGAAGCTCCGCAGAAAGAAGTCGACTCTCAGATCAGGCTGGCGGAGGAATATCGTGTCCGGCAGGAGAAGGCACGAATCGCGAACAAGCCGGCCTTTCGCCCTTGAGCAGACCATGGCAAAAGCCGAAAGGCACACAGATCGCAACCAAAAGGAGGGAACACAGCATGTCAGGCACAGATCCGGCGGGAACGCAAATTGACTTCAGACCAGGGGACAACGTTGTGATCTTGACGGACGGTCTGTACCCAAACACCCTTGGCGTGTTCGTTGGGCTGAGGCCGGACGTCAACTGGGCTGAGATCAGGGAACGCAGCGGTGCAGTGCGGGGGCACCCTGTCGTATGGCTTCAGCATTCGGGCCCGCCGGGAAACGCCCTGCCATGACCAGCGCCGGGACCGCGCCTCCGGGCCTGGGCCTTCCAACGGAATCGAGAAGCGCTGATTGAAAGGGGGACGCCATGGAGGTCGGAACAGTGACCAACAGCAAGCCGGGGATTTCCTGGCATGGCTGGCAGCAGAGGAATCGCCTTCAGGACTTGCGCGGGGCCGCAACCCGTACCAGATTGACTGCGTGCGCTTCCATCGCGGTTTTGCTCCTGGCTGCGGTGTTCTCCAGCGCCGCAGCGCAGCACGCGGCGTGGATCTGGTTCGCAGTATGCGCTGGCGCGGTCCGGATCGCATTCGCCGCCGCCGCCGGGCGCCAATACGTCTGGGCGGCCCTCTTCGCCGGCTTGGCTTTGCTGTACAATCCCGTGGTCCCTCCGTTTGAATTGGCCGGCCGCGAGGCTCTCGTCTTGCTGCTCGCCGGCGCGGCGCCCTTCATTGCATCGTTGTTCCTGCTGAAGCCGCGCCTGGAGCAATCGGTTGCAGGGGCTTGAGTTTTCGTTCACCGAGATGGAGGTTCAATGCGTGACATGATCGAAGCGGGAACCATCCTGATGGAGGACAGCGCACTTGTCCCGGATTCGCTGCTGCCTCGCGGCGGGCGTTTCCCGGGCGGCTGGATTTCATTTGACAGGAAAGACCGGCCACAACTTGAGGCCGGAATCCAGCAAGCACGTTGCACGCTCTTCTATCTGGCGGGCCGGACCAGGGTAACTGCCTGCGGATTCGACGAACCACGGACGCTGCGGCAGGCCGTCGAGCGAGTCACCCGGAAGGTCAAAGCGCAAGGATGGAACTGCCTGGAATTCACCCAGGTGTCGGTCGGATCGTTCCTGGGGGTGCAGCTTGCGGCCGTCATCGCTCACGCGCGTCATATCCAAAGAGGATCGGTGCTGCTCCCGCCGGCCAGACTGCCAAACACCGACGCGACGCCGGTGGCCGCGCGCTCCAGAATCCGGCCTCATCCGAGCGAAACCAAACTGGATTGCTCCTCCGCGGAAGCGGAAGTTGCCGCATGGGAAGACGAGGGTGGAGCCGCAGAGCAGCCGGGCGGCTGCCTGGCGAGGTAACGGGTGCCGAACTGAGATTAGCGGGGACAGGGATTTGCCGAAAGATCACGAGACGGCTCCCCGGCCCCAGACCGCTTGGAACGCCGGCTCAATCGCTGACGAGCCGGTGGCGCAACGCGCGCGCAAAGTGGCGCCGGTCGCCGTTGTCTAAGGAATACCCGGGGTGCCGTTTCGGACTCCCGGCAAGCAGGAAGTCATCGACAGTCTGGAGGTTGATATGAGCACGTTCAATGTGGCCGCGATCGCCATCGTCATCGTGGTCTTGTACCTGTTGTCGTCCATCAAGATCCTCAGGGAGTACGAGCGCGGCGTAATCTTCCGCCTGGGTCGCGTGCTTCCGCAACCCAAGGGTCCAGGCGTCATCCTGGTCTTCGCTCCAATCGACCGGATGGTCCGCATCTCCTTGCGCGTTGAAACCCTCGAGGTGCCCCCGCAGGATGTCGTAACGCGAGACAACGTGACGGTAAAGGTCAACGCCGTGATCTACTTCCGGGTCATCGACTCGACCAAGGCGGTCATCGAGGTGACCAACTTCCTCTACGCCACCTCACAGCTGGCCCAGACAACTCTTCGCAGTGTCCTGGGCGAGGTGGAACTCGACGTTCTCCTCAGCCAGCGGAAGGAACTGAACGTCCGCTTGCAATCCATCTTGGACCAGCACACGTCGCCTTGGGGGATCAAAGTGGCGATGGTCGAGGTCAAACAGGTGGAACTCGCCGAGCAGATGATCCGGGTCATTGCCAAGCAGGCGGAAGCGGAACGCGAACGGCGCGCCAAGATCATCCACGCCGAGGGTGAATACGTCGCCGCCGAGAAGCTTGCCATGGCCGCCGAGGTCATCCAGAAGCAGCCGGCCGCCATCCAGTTGCGCTACCTGCAAACGCTGGTCGAGATTGGCGCCGAAAAGAACACCACGGTTGTTTTTCCCATCCCAATCGATATATTCTCGTCCATCAACCAGGCCCTCGCGCGGACTGGCGGCCCATCGAAAGTTGCGGGCTAGGCGGATGCGCTCAAAGCCGCCCAGGCCGAAATGGCCTCGGTGCCTCCCTGCCGCGCCGGGGCACGGGCCGAATCGTCAGTCGCCGTGAACATGGGCATCCTCGGTCCAGCGCGCAGCCTGCTGCCGGGTGAACTTGCAACTCAATTCGCTCGCGTTGTCTCGATGCCCGAAGATCGGGCGGCGGCCCGCGACGCCGCACGGCCTCAGCTCCAATAGTTCCGGTCCAGGCTCCGGTATTGCACCGCCTCGGCGACGTGCTTGGCTGCCACCCGGTCGGAACCGCCCAGGTCCGCGATCGTGCGCCCAACCTTCAGAATCCGGTCGTGCCCGCGGGCCGACAGGCCCAGCCTCCGGACCGCAGTCTCCAGCGTCCGCTCCCCTGCCTCATCCAGCTCGCACAGCCTTCGTAGCAGGCGGGAGGGAATCTGGCAGTTGTAGAATCCACGAGCCCGCTGGATGGCGCGCGCCTTCAACACCCGTTCACGAATGACGGCCGAGGGCTCGCCCTCCGGCCCGGAGCGCATTTCGTTGTAAGGAACGGCAGGCACTTCCACGTGCAGGTCGATCCGGTCCAGCAAGGGCCCGGAGATTTTGCTCAGGTAGCGCTGTATGATCCCGCCCGTGCACCGGCACTCCCGGGTCGCATCCCCGTGGAATCCGCACGGACATGGATTCATGGCGGCGACCAGCATGAACCTGGCCGGGAAGACCAGGGTCATCGCGGACCTCGCAATGGTCACAGCGCCGTCTTCGATCGGCTGGCGCAACAACTCCAGCACGTTGCGGGGAAACTCGGGCAACTCATCCAGAAAGAGCACCCCGTGGTTGGCGAGGCTGACTTCGCCGGGCCGCGGAACGCCCATGCCTCCCCCGATCAGTCCCGCGTCGGACACCGTGTGGTGCGGCGCCCGAAACGGTCTTTGCCTCAGCAATCCTTCGCCCTGCGGCAACGCGCCCGCGACGCTGTGGATCTTGGTGGTCTCCAGCGCCTCTTCAAATGCCAATGGCGGCAATATTCCCGCCAGCCGCTTGGCCAGCATCGTCTTGCCCGAACCGGGCGGTCCGATCATCAGCACATTGTGACCGCCCGCCGCCGCCACCTCGAGGGCGCGCTTGGCGGTCATCTGGCCGCGAACGTCGGCGAAATCCGCCGCCGCTGCGCCGCTCTCGCCACACGGAGCCGCCGCCGGCGTCGCCGGCTGGAACTGTTCGGGCCGCTCCAGCAGGGCGACCACCTCGGAGAGATGCCTCACGCCGTACACCCGTACGCCGGTCACGACTGCGGCTTCGGCCGCGTTCTCGTGAGGGACGATGACGCCGCTCAGCCGGTTGGCCCGCGCGCACGCCGCCACCGGCAGCACCCCGCGAACGCTTCGCACCGCGCCGTCCAGGGAGAGTTCCCCGACCAGCAGGTGCCCGTTGGTCTTCGGCACTCTCCCCATCGCTCCCAGAACGCCCACCGCCATCGGCAGGTCGAAACCGGCGCCCTCCTTGCGCACATTCGCCGGAGCCAGATTTATGGTCACCGCCTTGTTTGGATACCCCAGGTTCGAATTGATCAGAGCGGATTTGATGCGTTCCCGGCTCTCCCGCACCGCCGTATCCGGCATGCCGACCATCACAAAATCACGCGCATTCCCCGCACTCCATAAGTCGACCTCGACATCGATCAGATGAGCGTCGATTCCATACACGGCGGCGCTCGTCGTGCGAAAGAGGGCCATTACTGGAGATAGTGGCCCCGCCGCGGCTTCCTCTCATCGAAACCGCCGATCTGGGGCTGCCACGCAGGCGCGCCTTCTCCGCCACTTCGTCGATTACGGCGCCGCTCAGGCCTTCCTCCTTGCGGCCCTCTTCGCCGATAATGTTCCTTCTGGGCCGGCTCGGCCCACGTCAAGACATGAAACGCTATTTGTCTCCGAGAAACGCTATCTTCGCGGCCGGTCTTCTCATCGCCGCCTGCTTCACATCCTATGCACGCTGGGGCCTTCGGGCTGAATGGACGCACGACGACCTCATGAACTGCCACAGAGCCGTCTTCTTCCCTCTTTCCCGCCTGCTGGCGGACATCGTCGTCTTCTTCCAGCCCTCGGATTTTTACCGGCCCTTCCCGGAGCTCATTTACAGGATCTCCTTCGCCCTCTTCGGCCATGACCTGCTGCCCCTGCGAATCCTGCTCTTCCTCATCATGGGCGCCAATCTCGTCCTCGCCTACCAGTTCGGCAAGCGCTTGACCGGTTCGCGGGAGGCGGGAATCCTGCTCGCCCTTCTGAGTTCCACCCACATGAACCTCACCAGCTACTATTTCAATACGGGGCAACTCTATGACATTTTCTGTTACTTCTTCTATTTCCTGGGGCTCGTCTATTACCTGGGAATTCGGCGGCAGGGCAGACGTCTCCGCTGGCTCGAAACTCTGGCCCTGTGCGGTCTCTATATCCTCGCCCTGGACTCCAAGGAACTGGCCGTCTCCTTCCCCGTGGCGCTGGCTGCCTTCGAGCTGCTGCACACCCTGCCTCCCTTGCGCCTCCGGCCCCTGCTCGATTGGGCCCGCCGGGACCTGGCCCCGGTCTGGCTCACGGCGGTCATGACCGCCGCCTATATTCCCGGACGCGTGCTTGCTTCGTCCGGCCTCGCCCACACATCCGGCTATACGTTGGAAGTCTCGTTGGCCAACTATTTAAAGAGCGCCGGGTTCTATCTGGGCGAGCTTTTCTACAAGACCGGTTATTTTGACATTCGAAGGACGCTGGCCGTCGCCTTGTTGCTTCTCCTGGGTGCGCTCTGGCTTCGCTCCCGCGCCCTGGCTTTTTGCTGGATACTGTATTTCGCCGGGCTCCTGCCCATGGCTTTTATCGGGACGCGCGGATTGACGGCGGTCTGGATTCCGACCGCGGGCCTCCTGTTGTACGGCGCCATCGTCGTGACCGGTCTTCGGGATGCGGCGCTCCAGCGTCTCCGTCTGGGCTTCTTGCGCCCCGCCGCGCAGGTCGGCCTCTTCCTCTTGACCGGCTGGTTCCTGCTCCACACCCACACGGGAATTCGAGGTCTCTGGGAGTCGTGGCAGGAGGAATACGGCAGCATCAGGAACCTTCGCTCTGCCATGCTCCGTTTCTGCCCCGCCATGCCCAAAGGCGCCCGGATGCTCTTCGTGACAGACCCTCTGAACGGAACCTACTCCACGGTGTTCCTGGTGCAGCTTCTGTATCGCGATTCCACGAGCAGAGTCGACCAGTTGTTCCGCTTCGACCCGAAGCCGTCCCCCTCCGAGCTGGCGCAATACCAGTACGTCTTCGATTTCGTGGACGGCAGGCTCATTCAGTTGGACCCCGAGGAATACGCGCGCGGAAGCGCCGCGCCTCTTCCTCCGGATTCGCAACGCCGGGAGTGAGTGCTGTCTCTTCCAGCTTACTCAATCCGAAACGCGCCGCGGGCTTCCGCAGTCTGCCCCCCGACTTCGTCGCGAGCGGAGACCACCAGCGTGTATTCGCCCGGCGTCGTTTTGGGCTGGACGCTGAGGCTGACGATGCCCTCAAAGAAGCGTTTGGGATAGAAGGGAGCGTCCGCCTCCTGAGCCGCCAACTTCTCTGTGAACAAAACCTTTCCGGAGGAGGAAAGAATGGAGAGGCCGTAACTCACATCCATGCGGTTCTTCTCGCCAAGCCGGTACCCCGTAACATCGAACCTGGCCCATAGCCTGTCCCCTCCCCTGTAAGACGCAGGGGAAAACGGTTCGCGGTCGGTTTCGGAACGAAAGAACCTCAGGTTCCGGATAACCAGATGGTCGCTCTTCTCCACCGTCCGCCCCTGAACATTCAGCGGCAGCGTCACCGAAGCTTCCAGCCCGCCGGTCTCGTCTTTCACCCACGCCGCAATCCGGTACTCCCCAGCGGGCGCATAGGAGGGAATCGAGAACATGTGCCGGATTCTGGGGCGCCAGTCCTTGTCCATGTCTGTGATCCCGGCCTCCAGTTTGCCGCTCGCGGACTCAACCAGCCGCACTTCCTCCGAATCGAATGTGTCGATTCGGTAAGTGAGCAGCACCCGCTGGTCCGTTGAGAGACTGTACCCGGCAACCTGGAAACTGAAGAATACCGTCTCGCCGGCAACGAACCGGTGGCTCGCGGGAAGCGGGGGACCGTCCTCATATTGCTGCACGGAGGCGTTCAGTATGCTCAACGCCTTGCCGGCCGGCTGTGCCGCCGCCATCATCGGAATGAGCAAAGCCAGACAAAGCCGAAATCGCATGCCAACTCAGCGCATCTGCTTCTCTAAGGAAGATCCCGTGGGCACGCTCACCAGACGGACGGGAATCTCAATCAAAGCCGTCTTGGCCTCCGCGGGATCCAGTTCGTCGTCCGCCACCCTCAGCCTGTAATCGCCGCGCGGCGCGTCGAAGACGATCCATCGCGCCTCCGTCTCCGCCGGCGTCAGTTTCCTCAGGACTCCAAACCAATCCGGAACCTCCTCCGCCTGAAATTCGGAGAGTTCCTGATATTCCTGGCCGCCAGGAGATACAAGCGTCAGTTGCGGCACGTAGAAATCCCGCGTGCTTCCATTGGTAACGCTGACCCGGATCAACAGGTACTGGTGGCTGGGCAGCCGCGCCGTTGCGCCTTCTCCCAAACGGTCCCTCCACTCCGCCTCCAGCACGCTGTAAATGATTCGCCCCAGTTCCACCCGCTCTCCCATCCCGTGTACTGTGATCACCTTCTTGCCGCCACAGGACATCGTCAGCAGCGCGGCCAGCATCACACAACCCGGCGCGAATCCCGCCCAAGGCCTTCCCATACGCAATGTGGTCACAAAGCGCCTCTCTCCCGCACCATGCTACCAGAGTCAGCCGTTTGTCGAGAAACGCCGGCAGGCCCCGCCGCCCCCGCGCGCCCGGCCCGGAAGTAATTGCCCCCGCACTCGGACTGGTTTGAAGCAGCGAAGCCCGCCACAGTTCCTCGATGGACTCTTAGCGCCGGCGGGAGGATCCGGCCTCTTATAGCACCCCTCGAACAATTTCGAATTCAGCCTCGAATGCTTCTAACACTCTCTGTACCCCTTCGCCCAGGCCCAGTTTCTCAAGCGAATCCGCCGCATTTCCGTTCTCGCAAGGGTTTGAACTCGCATAGCCCATGCCCATCCGGTTCACGCAATGATCGGCCGCCTGGATCACCAGACTGAGCGGAATGCGGCCATGCCTCAGACGCTCCGGATGATGGTGGCGGCACACGGCCTCCACAATCGGCGCCGGGAGGTTCCAGCGCCCGAGCGCCGCGGCGGCCAGTTCTCCGTGCGGAATCCCGTAGTGCCGAACTTCGGCCTCGTCCGCGTCAACCGTCCCCCCCGCCAGCAACCGCTGCACGGAGTCGAACTCCGCCGGCAAAGCCGAGGCGGCCAGGTATTTGCCTATGTCATGAAACAGGCCCGCGGTGAAGGCCCCTTCCGCATAGTCCACCGCCATCCGCTGCGCCAGCAGGTCCGCCAGCAACGCCGTGGCCACGGAATGCGTGTTGAACCGCGGCCCGGACCAGAACCCGGCGGACGGTTCCTTCCGCCAGAACCGCGCCACCGAGGCCGCCAGCGCAATGTTCCTGGCTTTCTCCAGCCCAATGACGGATAAGCCGTGCCGCACCGAATTGATAGTCCCCGCCAGGCCGTACAGCGCGGAATTCACGGTCTGGAGCAGGTCCGCCGCCAGCACGGTATCCTTCTCGATCAGCTCCGACACTTCGGCGAAGCGCACGTCTTCGCGGGAGAGCTTCGCCAGCAACAGGTTCACAACCGGGGACAGCGGCGGCAGATTGTCCGCCGCCCGCAGCAGTTCCTTTCGCCGGGCGTCCGCGGCGCCGGGACACACTCCCATGCCCTCTCTATCGGCGGAAACTCGCCAACCACCCGGTGTTCCGCGCCGCCCCCGCCTCCAGTTACGATAGATGTGATCATGGATCCTCTCGCGCCCGCCATCCGGCTCGACAAATTGACCAAGCTTTATGGAGCGCGGGCGGCTGTCGACAATCTCACTCTCGAGGTGCCCCGAGGCTGTTTCTTTGGGTTCCTCGGTCCGAACGGCGCCGGCAAGACCACGACCATCCGCATGATGATGAGCCTGGCCGCCCCCACGTCGGGAACCATCGAGATGCTTGGCTATTCCCTCCCGGAGCACGCTCTGGAGGTCAAACGGCGCATCGGGCTTGTCCCCGACGAATCTTTGCTCTTCGACCGGCTGACGGGCGCGGAGTTCCTCGAATTCGCCGGGCGCATGTACGGCCTCTCCCGCGCTGTCTCCAAAGACCGGGCCCGCGAACTCCTGGCGCTGTTCGAGCTCAACCAGGACGCCTCCAAGCTGATTGCGGCTTACTCCAAGGGAATGCGCAAGCGCCTTTCGATGGCGGCGGCGCTGATCCACCGTCCCGAGCTGTTCCTCCTGGACGAACCATTCGAAGGCGTTGACGCGGTGGGCGCGCGCCTCATGAAGGACATCCTCCTGGATCAGGTCCGCCACGGCGCCACGGTGTTTCTGACTTCGCACGTCCTGGAGGTTGTCGAGCGGCTTTGCGAGCGGGTGGCGATTCTGCACCAGGGGCGTCTCGTCATGGAGCAGACCGTAGGGAACCTCCGGGACGGCGGCGAGACCCTGGAAGATGTCTTCGTGCGCGTCGTGGGCGGCGTCCGGGGAGCGGAGAGTTTGGACTGGCTCTAGTCTATGACGCCCCCAATCCGAGCCATCCTCTGGGCCCAGTGGCGGATTCTGCTGCATTCACGCAGCGGCGTAAAAGCGGCCGGTTCGCTGCTGGCTGCGATTGTGCTCTTCGTCTGGTTTGGCATTTGGGTCACCGCCGCGACAGCGCTCGCTCGTCTCGTGGCCCGGCCGGAACAGATACCCATGCTCAGCCAGGTCCTCCCCACGGCCCTCCTGATGGCATGTGTGCTGTTTCAGGTGGCGCCCCTTCTGATGAGTTCGCAAGGCGCGACCCTCGACCTTAAGAAACTGCTCGCCTACCCGATCCGCATTCGAGACCTGTTCCATGTCGACGTCCTCCTGCGCTTGACCAGCGGGCCGGAACTGCTCCTGTTGCTGTCGGGAGCCGCCGTGGGTTTGGCCTTGAACCCCGGCATCCCTGCGAAAGGCGCCCCGATCGCCTTCTTACTTCTGACCGCGTTCAATCTCTGCCTGGCGGCTGGCCTGCGCCGGCAGGTGGAGCGGCTGATGCAGCGGCGTGGCTTGCGCGAGATCCTGGCCTTGTTCTTCATCACGGCCGCCGCCCTGCCCCAGCTCCTCCTCGCAACCGGAACACCCGGCTATCTGACCCAGGCTCTGGCTGTCTCCGTCGGCTTCTGGTGGCCCTGGACCGCGGCCGCCCGGATCTCCCTCGGGGACTTCTCGCAGGTGTACTTCCTGGTCCTTCTGGCCTGGATCGCCATCGCCTGGCGCTTCAGCCGCTGGCAGTTCCATCGCAGCCTGGAGTTTGAACCGCGCCTGCCCATGGCCACGGCGCCGGGATCTTCACGGGCGGGCCGCGGGGGGGCTCTCCTGCGGAGCGCCTTCTCCGCCCTGCTGCCCGACCCGGTCGCGGCTCTCGTGGAAAAGGATGTGCTCACCTTCATCCGCTCCCCCCGCTTCCGCCTCGTGTTCATCATGGGATTTACGTTCGGCGTCCTGATCTTTCTCCCGATGACGCTGCGGCATCGAGGCGCCGGCGGCGGCCTCTGGGCCGAACATCGGCTCACCATGGTCGCTGTCTATGCCTTGCTCCTGCTGGGAGATGCTGTCTTCTGGAACATCTTCGGCTTCGACCGCGCCTCCGCGAAGCTCTACTTCCTGGCGCCCCATTCGTTCCGCTGGGTGCTGATCGGCAAGAACGTAGCCGCTTTGATCTTCGTCCTGCTTGAGGTGACGGGAGTCGCGGCCGTCTGGTGGCTGCTGAGAATGCCCGTCAGCCCCCCGCTGGTGATCGAGGCCTACGCTGTAACCCTGGTGCTCTGCCTGTATCTTCTCGGAGCGGGCAACCTGGTTTCGCTCTACTATCCGCGCGCGGCCAGCCCGGATAAGTCCACGGGCGCCACTTCCTCTTTCAGCGTGCGCATCCTGCTGCTCCTCGCCTACCCCATCCTCGCCATTCCCGTGCTCCTGGCCTACGGCGCCGGTTACGCCTTCCAGAGCCGGACGGCCTTCTACGCCGTCCTCTCCTTCGCGGCCTTGCTGGGCGCGGTGTTCTACGGTGTGGCCCTCGAATCCGCAACGGAACGGGCCGGCAAGCGCAAGGAACAGTTCCTCGCCGTTCTCGCCGAGGCGGAAGGCCCCGTTGGCCTGGGGTGATTCACCGCCGGACAACGGGTTCCGTCATCCCCCGCCCTGCTTCCTCGCAACGTACCAATTGTTTTGAATGTCGTGATCCAGATTGTGCGTTTCCACCGAGCCGAAACCCGCTTCCAGCAGGTACTTTCGCGCCGTCTCCTCGCCCCACATGGCGCCCAGGCCCTCGCCCCCCTGGGCCAGGGAAACCGTCATGCAGTGCATGCAGGAAATCGTGTAGAGCAGAGTGCCGAGAGGATGATCGAGGTTCTTGTGAAGATGGCTCGAAGCCCGGATGTCTTGCATCAGATACACCCCGTCCGGCCTCAACGCCCGGTAGATGCCCGCAAGCACGTTGCGTGGCTTGGCCTGGTCATGTACGGCATCGAAGGTTGTGATGAGGTCATACGCTGCCGGCTTCGCGCGCAGGTGAAAGTCGCTGAGGTCGTCCGCGAAGAATTCGATGTTCCGTAGTCCTTTCCGGGACGCCTCCGCTCGCGCCAGCCCGATCGCTTCTTTTGAGAGATCCACACCCTCGAAACGGCTGTTCGGATAGATCTCCGCCAGCCGGATCATGATGCGGCCGCTGCCGCAGCCCACATCAAGCACGCGTATGCCTTTCGCGAGTCTGGCTGCCAGGCCGGGAACAAGCGGCACGACGTGAGTTTCCAGTGACGATAGGACCGATTGTCCGCTGTCCTCAGCCATCACGGCATGGAAGCGGGGAAATTTCTCGTACGGAACGCCGCCGCCGTTTCGGAAGCAGTCCACGATGTCATCTTCTACGGCGCCGAGCACGGATATGTACTGCGCGAATACCGCCATGTTGTCGGCTGCCGCTGCCCGTGTCAGAGAGGCCGCATGTTCGGCTGGCAACCGGTAGCGGCTGCCTTGTTGGTCAAAGATTACGACCCCTGCCGTAGTCATCGCTCCGAGCCATTCACGAACGTAACGCTCATTCAGCCCCGCCTTGACCGCGATCTCGGCGGAGGTGGATGGTTTGAGACCTCGCATGGCGTCGAACAGGCCTGCCCTGTGACCCACGGAAACCATCAGGCACAAGGCCGCGTCGTTCAGCGATTCCAGAAAGCGCCCGGCGAACGTTTCATACTTCCGAGGTTTCGCAATAGAAACCGCGATTTCTCTTGCCATGATCATGCCCCTCCTGAAGCTGGTGGAACCCGCCCGTAGGCCGCCGTGGCGCAGGTCGTGAATGCGGACTTCGCCACTATCGTCACTGGCGGGTGGATTTCGAGTACGGAAAGCCGGCGCAATACCCGGCCAACGCCGGCATCGTATCGACAGGTATAGCCGCGGAAGCCTGCAAATGCGTTCATCGCCCAGTGCCCAGCCGGGATTTGCCTTATTATAAACGGAACTGACTCCCTGGAGCGGGCTTCTCCTGTCCGTTTCCCTGCCGGCGTTTCATGCCCCGGCTTGCCTGCCTTTCGCGCCATCCAAAGCGCCGGCCGCGCGGTGTTGTATGTTTAGAGTTCATGCGATCGCCATTTGCGTCTTGCCTCCTGGCCGCGGCCATGTCCGCGGCTGCCTTCGCCTCCGATTTCCCGGCGCGGACCTTCGCCGCCCGTTGGGTCACTGTTCCCGGCGCGCCCCAGTTCGAATACGGCGTGCATCATTTCCGCCGAACTTTCGAGCTGCCCGCCAAGCCATCACGCTTCGTGGTGCACGTCACCGCCGACAACCGGTACCAGCTTTTTGTCAACGGCGAACGCGTCGCCTGGGGTCCGGCCCGCGGAGACGTTTTCCGGTGGCGCTACGAGACGGTTGACATCGCGCCCCATCTCAACGCCGGCCGGAATGTCCTGGCCGCGGTCGTGTGGAACTTCGGTCCTCTGGCGCCGCTGGCCCAAATTACCGAACAGACCGGTTTCCTCCTCGATGGGGACACCAAAGCCGAGCAGATCGTCAACACCGGACCGGAGTGGAAGTGCGCCACGAATGCCGCCTACAGCCCCACCATCACGCCTCGCCTGCCCGGCTATTACGTTGCGGGTCCCGGCGATCAGGTCGACGCCGCCGCCTATCCTTGGGGGTGGGAACTGCCCGGTTTCGACGATTCCGCATGGAAGAGCGCCCGGCCGCTGACCGGTTTCCTTCGCTGGGAGCTGGAGCCGCGGTCCATTCCCATGATGGAAGAGAAGCCGATCCGCGTTCAGACGGTCCGCCGTTCGAGCGGCGTTCCGATTCCGCCGGGCTTCCCCGCCAGGCAGGCGGCCCTCCAGGTGCCCGCCGGCGCCAGGGCCGTAATCCTGCTCGACCAAAACCAGTTGACCACCGGCTATCCCGAAATCGTGGTCAGCGGCGGCAAGGGCGCCCGGATCACGGTCCGGTACGCGGAACTGCTGCGACTGCCGAACGTCACCTACAAACACGGCAACCGCAATGAAATCGAGGGCAAGGAGCTCGTCGGAAATTTCGATGTCTTTCTGCCCGACGGTGGGGCGCGCCGACTGTTTCGCCCGCTCTGGTGGCGCACCTGGCGCTATATCCAGTTGGAGATTGAGACGGCCTCGGCCCCCGTCACCATCGACGACCTCCGCGCCACCTTCGCGGCGTACCCCTTCGAACGCAAGGCCCGGTTTGATTCCGACGCGCCGGAGCTGAGCGCCATTCTCGACGTCGGCTGGCTCACCGCCCGCCTCTGCGCCCACGAAACCTACATGGATTGTCCCTGGTGGGAGCAGTTGCAGTATTCCGCCGACACCCGGCTCCAAGGCCTGATCTCCATTTACAACAGCGGCGACACCCGCCTCCTGCGCAACGCCCTCGTCCAGTTGAACGATACCCGCGCCGGCAACCGGCCCACCTTCAGCCGCGCCCCCAGCCGTCTCCAGCAGTACATCCCTTCGTTCTCCCTGTGGTGGATTGGAATGCTCCGCGACTACTGGATGCACGTGGACGACCCGGATTTCGTGCGCTCCATGATGCCCGGAGTTCATGCCATCCTGGATTGGTTCCGGGGTTACGAAAGGTCCGATGGCTCCCTCAAGGTGCTCCCCTGGTGGAACCAGGTGGACGCCAGCCTCAGGGCCCGCCCCGAGCAGGAAATTCACTGGGCCCCCATCGACCTGGTGCATCTGCTGGCCTTGCAGTGGGCCGCCGAACTGGAAGAGAACTTCGGCTCCAGGCCGCTCGCCCTGGACTACCGCCGGGACGCGGACCGGCTTTCGGCATCCATCCGGAAGCACTACTTCGATTCCGGCCGGCGCCTCTTCGCCGACACCCCGGAAAGGAAGCTGTTCACCAAGTCCGCCAACTCACTGGCGATGCTCGCGGGCCTGGTCGCTCCCCAAGACCAGCGCGCCTTCATGACCACCGTTCTCGACGACAGCTCCCTCACCATGGAATCCCAGATGTACTTCAGCTACTACATGCACCTGGCTGCCGCTAAGGCCGGTTTGGGGGACCGCTACATCGGCCTCCTCGGACCCTGGCGCGATTCCCTGAATCTCGGGTTCACCACGTTCCCCGAATTCCTTCCGGAAAACAGCCGCTCCGATTGCCACGCCTGGTCCGCTCATCCGAACATCAACATCTTCCGGGTGGTCCTCGGCATCGAGAGCATCGCGCCAGCCTACCGCCGTGTCCGGATCCAGCCCAGCCTCGGCAAGCTCACCCGCGCCTCGGGCGCCGTGCCCCATCCCAACGGTGAGATCGCCGTCAGTTATCGCCTGGAGGGGGACCGCCTGAACGCCGAAATCAGTCTCCCGAAAGACACGCCGGGGGAGTTTGTCTGGCGCGGCCAGCGCCGGACTCTCAATCCCGGCGTGAACCGCTTCGTGCTCCTCGCCTCCGGGAACTGAGAAGTTCAGTTGACGGCAAGGGGCCGGTAGGCCTCGGAACGGAACTCTCGTCCCAGGTCCGGCCAGCAGGTCTCCTCGTCCTCCTCAAGCCCCTGTTGGGCCGCGGCTGCGGGAGCTCCCGCCGCCGGCCGCACAAACTTCGGATCGAGGATTTGCCCGATCCGGTCGCGAAGCTCGCGCAGGTGTAGCTGGCTCGCTCGATCGGCCGCCGCGGCTGCCCGGCTCGCGATCATACCGTCAATCGCCCGCAGCTCGCCGCGGAACAGCGCCCTGGTGTCATCGGCTGCGGTCCCGCCCGTGCGCGGATTCAGCCGCTCGTCGATCAGGTCCAGGTAGGCTCTCTGCAAGTTTCGCCGGTAGGCGCTGATCTTGGGATTGGGCGTGGTCAGCTCAGTGAAGATGCCGCGCCGCAGGTCCGACAAAAACTCCGTGGGCTGATACGCCGAATTGCCATCGAGCGCAGCTTGCTCCTGCATCCGCGCCAGCCTCTGGGCTCCCAGCAACGTCGTCAGCACCGACCGCTGCAACGTCAGAATCCGGCTCAGCGCTCCGGTCGGCTCCACCCGGCGGATGATGTCCGGCCGCACCGCCCACTCGGGCGTGGCGAACACCGCCCCGTTCAGATACTCAACCGCCGCCCGCTGCCGCGCCCTGCCGATCGGAGTGAAAGCCAGGCCCGGCTGGCCCGCCACCCGGTTCTGAGAATCGAAGCCGCCTACAACCGCCGCCACATGGTTGAGTTCCCGGCTCCATTGCCCCAGCACCGCCGCGTATACCGCTCCCGCCTCCTCGAAGTTCTCCCCTTCCTTGGGCGCCGCCGTCAGGAGCATGTCCAACGCCCGGCGAACGTTCTTCGTCCCAAGTGTTGTGGCCTGAATGGGGTCCGCGTTCCCCACCGCTTCGGTGACTTCCCCGGGGTCCGATCCCGCCGACCTCGCGGTTGAGAACCGCATCCAGGGCGTCGTCTCCTGAACCTTCAGCCAGGCATTCAGCGTGGGCCTTTCTTCCTCCGGCGTCCTGGCCCCGGGAATCGGCTTGTAGCCCCATTGGATGGACAGTCTGTCGTAAGGGCCGATCTTGGGAATGAGCAATTCCGGCGGTATTTTGTCCTCGGGCTGCACCACGTAGTTGAACCGGCAATAGTCCATGATGCTCGGCGTATGCCCCATCGTTCGCAGCCACTCCCGGTCCCGGAGCTTCTCAAAGGGATAGGTGGAGCTGGCCTTGAAATTGTGGGGTAGGCCCAGCGTGTGTCCCACCTCATGAGCGATCACGTAAGTGAGCAGTTCCCCCATCAACTCATCCGGCAGCGGAAGCTTGGCCGCCCGGGGATCGAGCGGTCCCGCCTGGGCGAAGTACCAGTCGCGCAACAACTCCAGGACGTTGTGATAAACCTGGATGTCCGCGTCCAGGATCTCCCCGCTCCTCGGATCGTGGATGTTCGGCCCCATCGCGTTCTTCGTCGTGGACGGAAGCCACCGCACAACGGAGTAGCGCGCGTCCTCCGGGCTCCAGTTCGGATCCTCCTGAGGGGACGGCGGATCCTTCGCCACAATCGCCCGCCGGAACCCGGCTTCCTCGAACGCCGGCTGCCAGCTTTCGATGCCCTTCTTCACGTAAGGAACCCACTTCGCCGGTGTGGCCGGATCGACGTAATACACGATCGGCCTTACCGGATCGCTGACCGCGGCGGCGGGATCTTTCTTCTCGAGCCGCCAGCGGACAATGTAGCGCCGCTCGGCGGCACGGTGCTCATCCACTCCGTAATCGAAGCGTCGAATGGAAAAGAAACCCAGCCTCTCATCCGCCAGCCGCGGCGTCATCGGCTTCTCCGGCAGCCGCACCATGCTGTGGTGCAGCACGACCGTCCCCGTGTTCTGCCTCATGCGGGAAGCGCCCGCCGGCCCGGGCGCGCCGCCGCCCGGAGCATCCGGAGGAACCGTGTAAGTCTGGGTCGCCTCGACGTTGATGTTCTCCGGAAACACCGACAGCTTCTCGACGAACGACCGGGATGCGTCAAACCCCCGCGCTCCCAGAATGCGCCGCGGGCTGAATTCCGCCACTTCCGAGACAAAGAGCCGCGTCACGTCGATGACCGGCGCGTCTTCCTTGCTGACCGCCTCGATATTGAATGACATCAGAATCGATTCGTTGTTGGCGGCCTGCACGGCCCGCGAGATCGGCTCCTTCGCATCCGCCACCATCTCGTACGACCCGCTCCGCAGCAGCACCCGGCGGTCGCGGCGCTCCCATCGCACCACCCTGTTCGCTACGGCCGTGCCGCCATACCCGGCCCCCAGCGTGGTCCTGGAAAGCGTCACGACCCAGAGGAACTCGCGGCCGAACTCGGACTTGGGAATCTCGTACAACACCCGGTCCCGGAGTTGATGGACGATGAACACCCCCCTGCTGGTTCTTGCCTCCGAGGTGATCACCTTCTCGTACGGCCTTGCGGCAGGCGATTCTTGCGCTTTCGCCGCGGCCGGCGCCGGCGGGGCAGGCTCCGCCTGGGGCGGCGGCGTTTCCTCTTGGGCGCGCGCGGCCGGCGCGGCTGCAATCAACAGCGCCAATACTGCAACTATGAAATGTTTCCTCATCTCGTCTCCTTAACGCCGGGATCAAACGTGGACGGCTGATCTGCCTTCGCTCCGGGACTGCCCTCCTCAGGTCCAACACGCAGACCCCTATGCAGGATAGAATATCCTGGAAGGAGGGAGCTTACCTTGATCAGACAGACTGTGACCTGCGTCGTCGCCGCCCTGGCGATGTCCGCAGCCGTATGCGCGCAATCCGCGAACCCGCTGACGGCGGAAGCCAGGCAGGCCTATACGACCGTGAAAGGTTACCTCTTGCGGGCCGCCGACAAGATGCCCGAAGCTGACTACGGCTTCAAGCCTGTGCCTGAAATTCGCGGCTACGGCGAACTGATGGCGCATATCGCCGACAGCGCGGGCCGTTCCTGCGGCATGGCCAAAGGAGAGCAGAAGGCGATCGGCGCCGCCTCGAAGAAGACCAAAGCCGAAATCACCGCCGCCCTCAAAGAGGCGTTCGACTACTGCGATACGGTATACGACTCGATGACGGATGCCGCCATCCTGCAAACGGTCGCGGGGCGCGGCGGCGCGCAAGTCTCGCGGCTGAGCATACTCACCGCCAACCTGGCGCACTTGAACGAGGAATACGGTTACGGCGCGGTCTACCTCCGCCTGAAGGGCATCGTGCCCCCGTCGAGCGACCGGACGCCCGCCCGCTAAGACAGCGCCCCGGTTCGCCAGGAGGACGGCGGCTGGCTCACGCCACCGAGCGGCTTGTCCGCCGCCGCGGACCGGCGGGAGCCGCTCAGACCTCCTCGCGCGCGCGCCCCGGCTTGGCGAAGTCGAGATAGCTTTGTTTCGGAACGCC
>Ga0101944_10002039_pt1 | contig 35603 bp, 28 predicted proteins | sample DewCreD2012metaG_FD_75245 | JGI IMG/M metagenome (GOLD analysis project Ga0101944, IMG submission 75245) | Hot spring sediment bacterial and archeal communities from British Columbia, Canada, to study Microbial Dark Matter (Phase II) - Dewar... ... | reverse complement strand
GCCGTCGTCTCCCATGCCAGTCAAGATGACCCCGACGGCGTTTCGACCGGCATACCGGGCTGCGGAGCGAAAGAGTACGTCAACCGAGGGCCTGTGCCGGGAAACCAGCGGCCCGGAACGTACCTCGACATAATAGCGGGCGCCGCTTCGCTTGAGCAGGGTGTGCAGGTTGCCGGGGGCGATCAAGGCTCTTCCGCGCAGTACGGTATCCCCGTCCTGTGCTTCCTTGACCGAAATGCGGCACAACTGGTCCAGCCGATTGGCAAAAGAGGCCGTGAAATGCTCCGGCATGTGCTGAACGATCACCATGCCCGGAGCATCCTGGGGAAAGGTTTCCAGAAAAACCCGGAGCGCTTCGGTTCCTCCGGTGGATGCGCCGACCACGATCACTTTTTCCGTCGTCTGGATCATGGCCCGGGAAGCCGGTTTTTCGATGACGGCATCCGCGCTTAGCTTGGGCTGGGGATTTGGCGATGCGGAAAGCCTGCGCGGTTTGGCCATAGCCGCAGCCTTGATGGCATCACAGATCCGGATGCTCGATTCCTGCAGAAAGGTTTTGGTGCCGAGCTTCGGCTTCTGGATGATTTCTACGGCCCCGTATTCCAGCGCCTTCAGGGCGGTTTCGGATCCTTTTTCTGCAAGACTGGAACAGATCACCACGGGAAGCGGGCACTGGCTCATGAGCTTCTGCAAAAACGTGATGCCGTCCATCCGGGGCATTTCGACATCGAGGGTGATGACATCGGGCAGCTCCGTTTTGATGCGTTCGGCTGCAATGAAAGGATCTGCAGCCGTACCCATGACGACGAGGTCCGGATCGCTCGAAACGATGTCCGAAAGGGTCTGGCGCACCAGCGCGGAATCATCCACGATGAGCACGCGGATCGGCTTTTTGGAGTTCATGACTGGAGTTCCTTGCGATAAATGGTCGGCGCCACATACCGGAACGGCACGCTCATGGTGTTGATGCTTTCGGCATGTCCCAGAAAGAGATATCCGCCCGGATGCAGCATGTCCCAGAATTTCTCCACCATCCCGCGCTGGGTTTCCATGTCGAAATAGATCAGGACGTTCCTGCAGAAGATGATGTTCATCGATTCGTTTACCGGCGGTTTGCGATCGACCAGGTTGTATTGCTGAAACCGAATGCGGCTTCTGAGCTCCGGAACGATTTTGACGATTCTCCGGGAAGGATCTCGGCTTTTGAGCAGGTATTTTTTCCGTAAGGGAAGCGGCACGGGCGCGATCTGCCCTTCATTGTATATGGCGGCCTTGGCCGTGCTCAGGACGTCGGTGGAGATATCGGTTGCCAGGATCGTGTAATCGAAGTCTTGATGAGAAGCAGCAAACTCCGCAAGCACCATGGCAAGGGTGTAGGGCTCTTCTCCTGTGGAACAGGCCGCACTCCACGCCCAGAACGGCCTACCCGGGATGAGCGATCGGGAGCGGATCATTTCCGGAATCGCCTTTCGGCTGAGGTATTCAAAATGGTGTGGCTCCCGAAAAAAGTCCGTCTTGTGAGTCGTCACGGATTCGATCATGAACCGGGTTTCCTCACGCTTACCCGCTTCCGAAAACAGATAGTCGCAGTAATCCTGAAAGGTGTCCAGGGAAAGGGCGCGCATCCGCTTTCGCAGCCGGCTTTCGAGAAGCGTCTTCTTGTTCGGCGTCAGGTGAATGCCGCAGATCTGGTGGATGCAGCGGCTCAGCCGTTCGAAATCGCTGTCGGATAAATGATGATCGATCGGATTCATCGGAAGTCGATTCTTGTAAAGTGGGCAGTGGGCAGTGGGCAGTCGGCAGTGGGCAGTGTTTTTGGGCCCATTTTCATTCCCGGGTGTGGCTGCCCCCCGCCATGAGCATTTATCGTGAAATTCCCTCTCCCCCACTGGGGGAGAGGGTCGGGGTGAGGGGCTATTCTCCCCTACGCTCGCCCGAATCCTGGAGCAGGCTCAGCTCGTTCGACGAAAACACCCGGTCGATGTCGAGAATGATGATGAGGTTGTCGTTACGTTTGCCGATTCCTTTGATGTATTCGGTTTTCCACCGTGTGCCCATCCTCGGCGGCGGCTCGATTTGGCTTGCTTCCATTTCGAAGACCTCTTGAACCGAATCCACCAGCGCTCCCAGTACGATCTTGTCCTCGTCGACGGATATTTCCATCACCACGATGCACGTATCTACGGTTTTTTCGGTCTTGGAAAGTCCGAATTTCAGCCGCATGTCCACGATCGGCACCACATTGCCCCGCACATTGATCACTCCCCTCATGAATTCGGGGGTGCCGGGTACTTTGGTCGCCGGGGTGAAGTCCAAAATTTCCCGAACGTTGGCCACATCGACTGCGAAAATTTCCTCTTCCAGCTTGAAGGTCAGATATTGGGCCGATTCGGCGATACCGGTAATCGTCATGGCGTTTCTCCTTCCCTGATGGGTTCGAAATCAATATTTTTCGAATTCCGAATCCGGTATCTCCTTCTTGCCGTGACCGTCGTGCAGGTCAAGCGCATATCCCCGCTGCACTTCGGTGGGTGCAACGATGCGGGCGCCGGGAAGTCTCTCGCCGCCTTTGCGGCCCGGTTGGGTCATATCGGTTTTCGGTCGTTGTTCCAGGAACCCCCGAGGCTTCGGAGGCGCTGCAATCCGTTTGGCCTTGGGCTTTCCACTCTGATCCGTTCGGAAATAGGCGGCGGATGCTTGCAGCTCTTCGGCCTGGCTGTCGAGCTCCGTTGCCGTTGCAGCCATTTCCTCCGCAGCGGCTGCATTCTGCTGGATGACCTGATCGAGCTGCTGAATAGCCTTGTTGATTTGTTCCGCTCCAGCCTTCTGTTCGTTGCTGGCCGAGGTGATTTCCTGAACCAGGTCTGCGGTTTTCTGGATGGCCGGAACAATGCTGCTCAACAATTCCCCCGCGTGTTCGGCGATCTGCACGCTGGAGCCGGAAAGGCGGTTGATTTCACCGGCCGCCGTCTGGCTTCTTTCTGCAAGCCTGCGGACTTCCGCCGCAACGACGGCGAAGCCCTTGCCGTGCTCGCCTGCCCGGGCCGCCTCGATGGCCGCATTCAAGGCCAACATGTTGGTCTGTCGTGCGATTTCTTCGATGATAGAAATCTTGTTGGCGATTTCTTTCATGGCCGCAACGGTTTCCGCAACGGCGTTTCCGCCTTCTTTGGCGTCTTCCGCGCATTTGACCGCGATCTTCTCCGTCTGTTGCGCATTGTCGGCGTTCTGCATGATGTTGGAGGTCATCTGTTCCATCGAGGAGGAAACTTCCTCTGCCGATGCAGCCTGCTCGGTCGCACCCTGGGAAATCTGCTCCGTCTTGGCGTTCATTTCCTGGCTGCGCATGGCCACATTGTCCGCTGCGCTCTGAACGTTCTTCACCACCTCGGTCAGCTTGTCCACCATTCGGGAAAGGGACTGGATCAGCCGGTCATGTTCGGAGCGCTGCCGGATGTCCACCATCAGGTTGCCGTCTGCGATATGCTCGGCTACCGTCGTGATTTCATTCATCGAGTCGATGAGCACATTGAGGTTGTTTTTGATTTCGTTGAAGTCGCCGTTGTAGTTATCCGTAATTTTCGGCGGAATGTCGCCCTTGCTGATCCGATCCACATATTCGGCAGCCACGTTGAGCGGTCCGATGACGGCGTCGAGGGTGTCGTTGACGCCCTGAATAATTTTGCGATAGTCGCCCTGATGCTTGGAGGCATCGGCTCGGGTGGCGAGCTTTCCGGCGATGGCTGCCTCGACCAGCATTTTCGCGTCGGCTACCAGGGCCTTCAAATTCATGCGCACTTGTTCGATCGTTTCGTTGATAAATGCCTTCTTCCCCGGAAACCTTTCCAGCGGAGCATCGAAATTGCCTTCTCCAAAAGCTTTCACACAAGCCATTGCCTGCTTCTTTACCGCAATATGCCCAAAAACCATCTTGTTGATGCCTGACGCCATATCCCGATATGCACCCTGAAATTCGCCTTCATCGATCTTGACATCGATGTCTCCTAGGTCGTGCTGGTTCGACATGTAATTCATCTTGTTGATCAGGCCATTCAGCGAATCGATGCATCGGTTGATGTTGTTCTTGATCTCGTTAAAATCGCCGTTGTAGTTATCCGTGATCTTTGGCGGAATGTCGCCTTTGCTGATCCGATCGATGTATTCGGCTGCGACGTTGAGCGGCCCGATGACGGCGTCGAGGGTGTCGTTGATGCCGACGGTGATGGCCCGGAATTCGAAATTGGTTTTCTCCGGATCGGCGCGTGTGGCAAGCTTTCCGGCGACTGCCGCATCCACCAGGTTTTTCACCTCGCTCATCAGATTGGCGATGATGTTTTTGATGTTGGCGCTGATGAAAAAGCCCAGAACCAGGGCGATAATAAGTCCGACGACAATCAAGGTCAGCATGGTATAGATGGCGCCATTGGCGATCTTGGTGTTTTCCTCAGCGATCAGTTTGGCCTGGGCGATTTTTCCAGCCATCATTTTTTCCAGAACGTTCTGTTCATTCCGAGAAGCGACAGCCGCATCTCCTTCCAACACGGCGACTGCCTCGGCGATTTTTTCCTGCTGGGCAAGGGCGATCATCTTGTCCAATTGGGCTCCATAAGCCACTCGGGTTTGTTTGAATTCTTCAAAAAGCCTTCGTCCTTCGTCCGTAAAAAGGGTTTTTTCGTAACTTGTCGCCTTTTCGGTGATCTGGTTCCGTAACTCTTTGATTCTCTGAATGAAAATATCCCGTTTTTCTTTGGACCCAGCATGGATCATATCCCGGCTGTTGACCCGGACCCGTTGAAAATTGACGGAGATGTCCGCCAATTCGCCCAAGGGGACGGTGACTTTTTCATAGAGCTTCGTGTCTGCGTCATCGACGGTCTTGATTTTCAACATGCCCACTGCGCCGATGGTGGCTGCAATCAGCAAGAGGGCGGCAAACCCAAAAAGGACCTTGGTTCCGAGCTTCATGTTTTTGAACATCGCACTTTTCCTCCGTTTCGGTTGGGGATATACGAATTTGAAGGTAGGTTTTTCCCGCCACGCCCCTCTCTTCGCTACAAGGGGATCAAGGGGCGATCATTCTTTCAGAACGTTTTGATCATGGCAGGCCTCCTTTCCTGTCGGGTTGGCCAGCGCGCCGTTTTCAGCGTTTCCGGTACAAGGGGTTGTTCGGCGTCACCTGCTCGAAGAGATGGCGGACCTCCTGGGGCAACTGCTGGGTGTGTTCCGTCGTGAAAAATCCGCCCGGAAGCAGGGCCTCGTGAAACATCCGGATCACCTTCACCCGCTCGGCATGCTGAAAATGCAGCAACACGTTTTTGCAGACGATCAGGCTGAAATCCGTGCCGATCGGGCGACAGCTCAACAAGTCGTGGTATTCGAAATGGACTTGATTGCGAAGGGTTTCGATGACCCTGTAGTGATCGGGTTTGTCCGCAGGTTCGAAGTATTTTTCGAGAATACCCTCGGGCATTCGCTTGAGCTCGTCATGATGATAGACAGCGGCTTTGACCACATCGCCGAAATGGTTCGCGCTGTCGTAATCCGTGGCGTGAAGGCGCAGGTTCTTGAAAGCGAATTTTCCCATCTTCTCGGCGAGAACGATGGCGATGGTGTAGGTTTCCTGCCCGAGGGCGCATCCGGCATCCCACACCTTGAAGCGCATCCGGCCGCTTGCAAATTCAACCGCATGCTCCGCCGCCTTCTCGATGACCGGAAGATCCCGAAAGAAAAACGTAAATGCCATGACCTCCTCTCCTCTCTCTCCTTCAATCCCTCAGGCTTTCTCGAATGTTTCGAAGCGAATCGAGCAACCGCCCCCGAACATGGTGCCGTAGCGGCTCTCCGTGACCGAAATAGATGGCATTGACCTTTCGGTTGCAGATGGATTTCATCGCTTCGTAAAACCGCCGATCGTAGCTGCTGTCCGTCGAAGAGACGATCACCGGTGTGTCTCCCACAAACAGCGCCCCCGTATCGGGGTCGTAGAGACAAATGGAATCTTCCGTGTGACACGGGGTGTGGATCACTTCCATCAGCGAATCTCCGCAGCGAACGATGTCCCCGTGCCGAAGCACCCGATCCACCCCGTCGATATAATGCGAAAAAGCCATCACCTTTGGATGGTAGGCCTCGATGATCTGCGGAAGAACCGCCGTATGATCGGAATGGCCGTGGGTGAGGATGACCTGATCGATCTTGTTCTTGCCGATTCCGGTCGGGGTTTGATCCAAGGCTTCGATGATCGATGGATCGCTTCCTACATCGATCAGGGTGTTCACATCTTCGATCCGCTTCCATTCGCCCAGAAGCAGATACACATTCGAGGTATAGACGTGGTTGTTTCCTTTGATCGACAGAATCTGCATGGTTTCCCGTTTCGATGTCGCTTGAACCGTTTTTCGCCGGCGCCGGTCGTGGTGATCCTGTCGAAGAACCCTTCGACAAGCTCAGGGTGACACACATCTCACGACTTCACGCCTCTTTACGGCCGGGTAAAAAACCCTGCCCTACACGCCCTCACCGATCGCTCACCGCCCACTGCCGACTGCCCACTGCCGACTGCCCACTGCCTACTGCCCACTGCCTACTGCCCACTGCCTACTGCTTTGCCTCCGCATGCCGCACCAGCTTGGGCAAATCGAGAATCAGCGCCACACTGCCGTCTCCCAAAATGGTGGCTCCCGAGACGTATTCGATGTGGTTGTACATCCGGCTGATGGATTTGATGACGGTTTGATGCTGACCGATGACCTGATCCACCACGAAACCGATTCTGCCGCCGTCGATCCTGGCCGTCACGATCTGCTCGATCTCGGGTGAATCTCCATCGTGTTCGAAGAGTTGTCGCAGGTGAATGTAAGGAACGATTTCCCCCCGGATGGAGGCGATGTGTTTGCCGTGTGCTTCTTCCACATCTTTTCGGGTGAGTTCCACACATTCTTCAATGGCTGCAAGCGGCAGAATGTAATGGGTATCTTGGATGCGTACCAGAAGTCCGTCGATAATGGCCATCGTCAACGGCAGCTTGAGGGTGATGGTGGTTCCTCGGTCCGGCTCGGAAGCGATGTCGATGGTTCCTTGAAGACTCTCGATCCCCTTCTTCACCACATCCATGCCCACGCCGCGGCCCGAAACATTGGTCACCGTCTTGGCCGTGGAAAAGCCGGGCAGAAAGATGAGTTGATAGATTTCCGAATCGGAGAGCGCTGACTCCGGTTGGATGAGCCCTTTTTCGACGGCCTTTTCCCTTATGGCTGCGGCATTCAGCCCCGCCCCGTCGTCGCTGATGCGGATCAAGACGTTGGCTCCGGAGTGCTCGGCTTCCAACAGCAATGTCCCAACCGGGGGCTTTCCTTTGGCCGTTCGGACTTCGGGCGTTTCGATCCCGTGATCGATGCTGTTTCGAATGAGGTGCACCAGCGGGTCGTTCAGTTTTTCGATGACGGTTTTGTCGAGTTCCGTTTCTTCCCCTTCGGTCTTGAGAACGATTTCTTTGCCGAGCTCCAGGGACAGATCGCGCACCAGTCGCTGAAACCGGTTGAAGGTGGCCCCGATGGGCAGCATGCGGATGCTCATGGTGCTTTCCCGAAGTCCCGAAGTCAGCCGCTCGAATTCTTCGGCCACCTGGATCAGAACCAAGTCGCCGATTCGATTCGATAGCTGATTGAGCCGGGATTGTACGGTCACCAACTCTCCAACCATGTTCACCATTTCGTCGAGTTTTTCGGCCGGCACCCGGATGCTGCCGCAGACTTCTGCAGCCTGCCGTTTTTGGCGGATTTCACGGATGTGCTCCTGCTCCATGAGAGCCGCCTGGACGTCTTCGGCGCTCACCTTTCCGGAATCGGCCAAAAGCGTGCCGATACGTTTTTGACAGCTCAGCATCCGACGCAATTCGAGCGGATCGAGCACTCCCCGATCCACCAGAATCTCACCGAGTCTCTTGTATTCGGCGGATGCATCCGGAAGGCTTCCGTCGTCGATGACTTCGATGGAAAGCTCGCATTGATCCTCGACGAAAATGAAGACATCCCGGATGGCGTTGACGTCCCGATCCGTCGTGAGAATGATCTCCCAATAGGTGTAGCAGCTTTCCGGATCGATGGCGTCGATGAAGGGGATGTTTTCTGTACCGGCGAATACCGAACATCTGCCCAGTTCCCGCAGTTCATTGAGCAAGAGAATCGGGTTGGTCCCAGTGGCAAACAGGTTCGGATCGGGTCGGAAGCGGATGCGGTAGGTCATCTCCCGGCCTGCCGCTTCGGCTGGTTCGAAAGCGGTGGGCGAGCTCGGCCCTACCTCGAACAATCCGGCAGGAACTTGCGGGGGCTCTCTCGGACAGGCTTCGACCAATTGCCGGAAGGCGGAGCCCAACGCTTTCGTTTCGGGGGTTTGTTTTGCAGCCTCATCACAGATGAGCCGTTTGATTTCATCGCAGGCCCGAAGGGTCAACCCGATGATCTCCTGGGTGACCGGTAATCTGCCGTTTCGAATGGCATCATAGGTCGTTTCAACGTCGTGGGTGAAGGCGGCGACGGCATCGAAGCCGAACATGGCGCCCGATCCCTTGAGGGTGTGCATGGCACGGAAGACCCGCCCGATAAGTTCGGTATCTCCTGGATGTTGCTCCAAGGCGAGCAGGGCGGTTTCCAGCTCCGCAAGAAGCTCGGTCGCTTCTTCCTGAAAGGCCTGTCTGTAGTTGTCGTTCATCCCAGCACCTTCTTGACAACCGCCACCAGTTGTTCCGGCTTGAAGGGTTTCACGATCCATCCCGTGGCGCCGGCGGCCTTGCCTTCCTGTTTCTTGTCCGCCTGGGATTCCGTGGTCAGCATGATGATCGGTATGAATTTATAGGCCGCATTCGCCCGAAGCGCCTTGATCAAGCCGATGCCGTCCAAATTGGGCATGTTGAGGTCCGTAATCACCATGTTCAGGGGTTGGTTGGCGGCCTTGGCCAGCGCATCCTGTCCATCGACGGCCTCCACGACTTCATAGCCCGCATCCCGCAGGGTGAAGCTCACCATCTGTCGGATGCTGGCCGAATCATCCACGGTCATGATCACTTTGCTCATGGTTTCTCCCTTCCTTGCCACAGGCAGGGGGCGCTGCCTGCAAAAGAACACCCTTTCAACCGCAGATAGCCGGCAGCTGCCATTGCCGAAGCGAAGGCATCGGAGACGGCCGCAGCGATGGTCAAGAACCGCCCGTCTCGGACGCAGCTTCGGTGCAGCGAACAAATCAGTTGTAAAAAGGACACATCCGTTGCGCTCACTTCCTGCAGATCGAGGACGAGTCGACGGCCGGTTGCATAACAGGTTTTCAGGGCTTCGAAGGCCTCCGATGCATTCTGGATGGTTGCCTCACCCCGAACGTGCAACACCGTATGATCGGCTTCTTCCTGAATTTCGAATGCAGCCATTGTATCTCCTCCTTTCGATAGTGGGCAGTGGGCAGTGGGCAGTGGGCAGTGGGCAGTGGGCAGTGGGCAGTGGGCAGTGGGCAGTGGGCAGTGGGCAGTGGGCAGTAAGATAGCAAACATTATATCTCCTTTTCAGGGAATTGGAAAGGCCGTTGAGAAGACGGCCGACCTCTTCCGTCATGCTGAACAATGCCTGAACCTGCGCCTCCGTAAGGTAGGAAAGGCGCTGGGCGATCCGTATCTGCTTTTCCAATTCCCGCAGGGAACCATGAGCCCACATTTCCTCTTTCGTAAAAGTTTGTGTGGTCTTGTAGGTTTCTGTGACGAGTTCCATGGCTTTCTGCCATGCAATCAGATTACTGAAATTTTCGCAAACCATACATCCATTCCCTATATACTGCCTACTGCCCACTGCCCACTGCTCACTGCCGACTGCCCACTTCTAAAACAGCTCGACGTTGTCCCCCAAATCCGCATCATCTGTTTTTCCCTCCGGGGGCATTTCGTTCGGTTCTGCCTTCCTCTCTTGTTCCGAAGCCGTATCCGATGCCGAAGCGTCCACTACCGCCCCGTCTTCGCCAGGCCCATCCATGTCGAACAGGATATCCGAAAGATCGACTTCATCGGTATTCGAAGCGGGTTCAGAGGTTTCAGCCGCTCCTTCGAAGAACTCAAATCGTGCCTGCTCCAAGCTTTCCGTCGCCGCGTCTTCAGCCGCAACCACGGCTGCACCGGTCACCGCTCCCGCAACTGCGGCCGCGGCAATGCTCCGATGGATTTCCCGCTCCCGCTCCATCGTGTAACGATCCGACACATTCTCCGTTTGACCGGTTTGTTCCGGCAAAACGTCTTGAATGCCCGGGCAAGCCTCCCGGATTTCCTGGATCATTGCTTCCAGGTTCGATGCGATTTGGTGCAAGACCTTGCCCATGCGCTCATGAACGGTAATTTCGGAAATCGTCGTTTCGATCTCCTGCATCAGACTGCCGCCATCCTGATCGATCTGGAACAGAAGGCCTGAAACCGCGTTGTCCATCGCTTTCAAGGAATCGACCATGGCCAGGATGGCGGAAGGAAGTGTGTCGATTTCCGCTGCGGAATGTCCGAAACCGCCGGCATGGCGATCTTGGGTGAAACGACTTGCCTGATCGACCAGTGCCTTCAACTCCGATGCGATCGCTTCGATATGGGTTGCCGTATCGTCGGCCAGTTGCCGGATGGCATCCGCCAGCACGCCCAGGGCAGCGCCTTCCTGACCGATGTGCGCCGCATGGATGGATGCGTTCAATGCGATCAATTTCATCTGAAACCCGATGGCTTCAATCTGACGAATGAATCCGGACATTTCGCCGACGCTTGTCGTGACCTGGGCCAGCGATTCGGCCCACTGGCGCTGGATGCCGCCGTATCCGGCAATGGCATCGGCCAGTTGGGCCAGGTGGGTTTCGAGCTCCGACAAAAACGAACTGCTTCGTTCGTTTCCTGCAGAAGTGAGGCTTCGGGTCCGTTCGGTCATGGTCGAAAGCTCGGCGGCGATTTGCCGCAGATGGTGGATGATCCGCTCCACCGCACCGGTGATCTCACCGCGTGTATCGTGCAGCTGAAGCCTCTGCACCTCGAACGCGAGACAAGCGGTCTTGAGGGATTCCGGGGACGGCAACGTTGTCGCCTTGGAAGAATGACCATTGATGTTCAGCAGGTTGAGCAGATGACCGATCCAACTCGCCTTCCGTATGGTTTTGTCAGTCTCGACACCATTTGCCGAAGTATCGGAATGTGGTCCGAAGGTGTTTCGGGCATCGAGGAGGGCATCCCGGACATGTTCGATGCGCTGTCTGCTGATGTCGTGAAATTGCATGGAAGCGACCATCTCCCCGATGCTTTTGGAAATGCGGGTCCAGCTCTCCGAAATCGCTTCGAGGGCCTGAGAGGAATCGCGGTTGTGATCGGCCATTGCCTCGAGGTTGCGATCCGCCTGGGCCAGGATCGAACGGGACTGACCAGCCTGGGCCGATTCAATGGCTGCGATGCGGCCCATTCCTTCTCGGATCGTTTCGATGAGCTGCTGCGATTGCCGATCCAAATTCCCTGATTTTTCGGTGATGCTTTCGGCCAGAGAGCGAACGTCTTCTCCGAGAGCCAAAAAACCGGTATCCTTTTTCCCCAGTCGGGCGCTTTCGATCTTGATATAGTTGCACAGCACATGCAGGTTTCGAACGATGGTATCGAAGTGGATCAGCCGGGTCCGGATCACGTCGAATCGCTGCAGGAGGGATCTGAGGGCGTCTGCACCTCGGGCGCCCGTTTCATCCTGCTGTCGGATACGCTCGAAAATGGTGTTCAATTCCGCAGTCCACTGCAACCATGCTTCTCCGGTCAATTGGCCGGCCACCTGTCTGGACAAATCGGCGAGCTTGCGGGTTCGGAAATAGAAATCCTGCAGCCTTTCACCGATCCGGATAAATTCCCCTTCTGTGGTGGAGGCCAGCTGGTGAAGCGCCCGATTGTCTTGGTCGAGCCGATCCGGAATCGTAACGAATGACGAACCGGAGGATGGCATGCAATGGCGCACGGCAAGGATCATGCGGTTTACTGGGTTCATACACACAGTCCTTTGCTGGGGAGTAAGGGATGAACCCTGAGGCCAAGAGAGGTTGCGGTTTCGGGGCAGCCGCTCATTTTCTGAAGAACCGCCAAAATCTCTTCCAAACGCTGGTCCTTTGAAATCACGAATCGAGGTCGGAGCCTTGCACCGATGGAAAATGTGGAGCTCTTGGCATCCGGAAGAATGAGCAGGATCTCCAGATCATCGAAGGCTTCCATGAGGTTTACGAGCGCCTTGAGTCGTTTGCGGGTATCGGCGAACAGCACGTGAATGTATCGCTCGTGGATGGAAGGAACCGGCCGACTCAAGCTCGCCCCAAGCTCCTGAAGTGTGCGGCATATCCTGATTCGCAAACCGAAAATCCCATTGAGGATGGTCTTTTCGAGCAAAAGAGCTTGCTTTCCGGCGTCGGGGGCGATGAACAGAACAAGATGGATCATGCGTACATCCAAGCGTTAGGGATTGGAGTTCAGAGGCTTTCATCGGCCTTCGGCATTCCAGATGTTGTATGGCCCCTCTCCCTTGGGTTGCCCTATTTCTGATGGGCGGTAGAGAAACTGGAAGATTCTTCGGTCCATGGTAAATTCGGCTGGATTGCCGACGCTGCGTCTGTCTACGCTTTCTTGAACATCAGCTTACAAATTTTATGCCTGAAGGAGAAGGGAAGGGGTTTCTCTGTGATTACAAGACGATGCGTTCGAAGCCTGTTGAGGATAAGGAGGATGCGGGGGAGGGGGTGTCTACAAAATCAGACGGAATTCCCCTCCATTCGAGGTAACTTCCTGAAATCAAGAGAGGATGGGGGGTGGTTTCGCTTGTCTGCAAAAATGGACAGTATGGAATTTCAGACAGGAATGTCGGATGAGGAAACACCGGAATTCTGGATGCGGATTTCCGGAGCAACCATCGGAAAACCGCATCCGGTCGTTTCAGGGGGTACATGGCGATGCGTTCGGTCGAAGCTGCATCAGGCATGTTCCATTCCTCCTCTGCACGGTCAAGATGTTCGGAAAATCATCGGTTAAGCGTGTGTGAACGCAGGTATCCGGGTGAGAATGTCGTTTTTGAAGAGACGGACCTGTTGTTTGCAAAAATTCCGAATGGATCCTTCCACCGAATCGGGAGCAGGCGGCACGGGAAATTTGAGCAGATCGAGTGCCTCGATATCTACGGGTTCGATACAAAGCTGATCCACGAGGCCGGATGCATACCGTCCTGGAATGACTCCCGTGACCTCTTCCGCTTCCTGGGTGCGGACATCGAGGGACCGAACGAATTGCAGGGTGCATTCCACCGAAAACGTGTCGTTGACTGCCTGAATCTTGTCGTTCAAGAGCTTGGCCATGGCGATCACCATGTCGTAGCAGGGAGGGGGAGGGCCTTCCGGCAGGGCATGACGGGGTTGTCGGCAATGGCGGTATTGGTCGCATGCCGCGTGAAATCGGTCATAGGCCTCCAAAACAAGCTGGGTATAGCGGCCTTTGAGCGTCCATGCCTTTCGCGGTTTCGGGAAATCCACCGCTTCCGGAGGGGGAAGGGGGAGATGCGTATCGAAGGCGCGGGCCGGAATACCGATCGCCTCCCAGAAGGCGGCAATGCGCTCATCCCGATCGAGGAGTACGGCGCGCAGGACGGCCAAGCGTTTCAGCGGCTCTTGCTGGAGCTGCCTCAGGTCCGCAACATACCGATCGAACGTCTCCCGCATCTCCTCGATTTCCTTCCGAGCTCCGAAAAACCGGTCGGCAGTTTCCTTCAGCAGCTCAACGGTCAAGTCCTCGTTGAAATTCTCGAGAATGTCGATGTGGTGCTTGTTCATGGGCAACGCCTCCGGGATGTGGGGGATTGAGGACGGGTGAATCCGATGGAAGAAAAGCGAACCTCAATCCTCTCCGATCTGGTGCATGCGATAATACACCCCTTCTTTGGCCATCAGGGTTTCGTGATTTCCTTCCTCGATGATTCGGCCTGCGCCCATCACCAGGATGTGATCCGCCGATCGGGCGGTGGCGAGGCGATGGGCGATGACGATGGCGGTCCTGTCCTTCAACAGGTTTTCGATGGCCGTTTGAATCCGCTTTTCCGTGTGGGCATCCACATAGGAAGTGGCCTCATCGAGGATGATGAGATCGGCGTTTCGGGCGAAGGCCCGGGCGATCGACAGAAGCTGCCGCTCGCCGCTCGAAATGGAAAGCCCGCCTTCGGACAGCACCGTATCGAGTCCATGGGGCAGATTTTCGGCCAGTGTTCGGCATTGGGCCGCATCGAGGATGTCCCACAGGCGCTCATCCGGTATCGGTTCGATACCATGCAGAAGATTTTTCCGCAAGGATTCGGAGAACAAAAAAGGATCCTGGCTGACGAGTGCGATGCGTCGTCGAACGGATTCGGGCGACCACTGCTGGAGCGGCATGCCATTGATGCGGATGGTTCCCGAATGGGGTTCGTAGAGCCGCACCAGCAGATGGATGAGGGTCGTCTTTCCGGAGCCTGTCGCACCCACGACGGCCAGCACCCGGCCCTTCGGAAGGCTGAAGGAGACATCCTTCAGAACCCATTCATCCGGCTGATAGGCGAACCAAACCCCATCGAAGTCGATCCGCTCGATGGGTCGTTCCAGCCGAATGCCCTGTGTATCCAGTTTGCCTTCATGGGTGTCCAGAATCTGGAAAAGCCGCTCAGCGGAGGACATGGCGTTCTGGAGGATATTGTATTTTTCGGCGATATCCCGAATGGGTCGAAAAAACATCTTGATGTAGGAGAGGAAGGCCACCAGTTCACCGATGGTGATCCAGCCGGAGAGCACATCCCGACCTCCGGAAAACACGATCAAGGCGGTGGCCGTCATGCCCAGCACTTCGATGGCCGGCATGAAGAGGGCGAAGACATGCAGTTGTTGCATACCGGCTTCGTAGTATTCGTGGTTGATGCGGGCGAAACGCCTATACTGGGCTGCCTCGCTGCGGAACAATTGGATGACTCGGATGCCGGAAACGGTTTCGGAAAACCGCGAATTGATTTCCGCAGTCTTCACCCTGAGGGTGCGGAAGGCCTCCCGGGCCCTGCGGCTGAAGCGGATGGAAATATAGACGACGAGCGGCAGCACGGCGAAGGAAATGAGGGCGAGCTTCCACTGGATGACGAGAAGCATGAGCGCGATTCCCGTCAGCAGAAACACGTCCTTGAAAACGAAGACGACCACGGAGGTGAACAGCTCGTCCATGTTTTGGATGTCGCTCGTGACCCGGGTGACCAGCCTTCCGACGGGGTTGCGGTTGAAAAACGCCATTCCGAGCGACATCAGATGGTCCATCAGCGTCATCCGCAGATCGTGCATGATCCGCTGGGCGGCCACTTCCATGGTGAACTGCTGCAGAAAATTGAAGAGAAAATCGAGAAGGATCAGCCCAAGGAACAGCAGGCTCATCCGGGCGACTCCGGAAAGGTCGGCCCCGCGCAGCACCCGGGTTTCCTCCGTGGAGAGTTCCCCGAGCCGATCGAACGCGACACAGGCCCGATCGCCTTCCGCAACCCAGATATCGGGATGCCGCCTTAAAATGTCCGCCGCACCGGCTCTGGAGGGATCGACGGCCAGCCTGCGGATGCCGTCGGAGATGCCGGCGCAGGCGTCTTCCCTATTGGGAACGATGTAGCGGTCGATGGTTTCCTTGGTGATGTAGGGCAGGGCCAGATCGAGAACCGTCAGAACGATCGAGAGCACGACAGCCGCAGCGAGCAGATGCTTCCAGGGGTTCAGAAAGGGCAGAAGCCTTCGGAGCAACTGGATGTCCGCCACCCGTCCGAGGCTTCCTTCTTCGACATGGCCGAAGTCACCGTGCATGGCGGTATTCCTCGATTTCCTGCAGGCGGTAAACGGAGGCGTAGTACCCGTTTGTGGCCATCAGGGAGGCGTGCGATCCGGATTCGATGATCCGCCCTCGATCCAGAACGACGATGCGATCGGCATCGCGCAGAGCGCTCATCCGGTGGGATACCAGAATCACGGTGGCGGCCGGTATCCGACTTCGGATCGATTGGAGGATGCGCTGCCCGATTTCGACATCCACTTGGCTGACCGGATCGTCGAGGAGGAGAAGCTTCGGATGGCCGATGAAGCATCGGGCCAGCGCCACCCGCTGCTTTTGCCCTCCGGAGAGCATGACCCCCTTTTCACCGACAACCGTGTCCAGACCATCGGGAAAGGAGCGGACGGTCGTCTCGAGGCCTGCCATCCGTACGGCTTCCCAGACGGCATCGTCTCCGATGCCGTCTTTGGCCATCAGGATGTTTTCACGGATGGTTCCGGCGAACAAGAAAGGCTCCTGCGGCAGGAAGGCGATGTGCGATCGCAGCCCTTCCAATGAGTAGCGACGATTGGAGACGCCGTCGATCCGAATCTCGCCCGATGTCGGGTCGTAGAGTCTCGGGATGAGGGAAATCAAGGTCGTCTTTCCGGAGCCTGGAGGGCCTGCGATGCCGACAAAGGTTCCTGCCGGGACATCAAGATCGATATCGCTCAACACCGGTTTCCCGGAGGAGGCCTCGGAGGCAGGATAGGCCATGGTGACGTGCTCGAAGGCGACATGGCCGTGAGCGATGCCGGTCGCTAGCGGCGATTTGGGGTCGTCGATGTCTGGGGAAGTGCGCAGGATCCGATCGATGCGGTCCAAAGAGGCCTTTCCGCGCTGGATCAGGTTCGTCACCCAGCCCATGGCCATCATCGGCCAGGTCAGAAGCCCCAGGTAGCTGATGAAGGCAACGAAATCCCCCGGCGTGATCCGCTGAAAAATCGTGTTCCGACCGCCTACATAAAGGATCAAGACCAGGCTGATGTTCGAAAAGAAGACCATCATCGGAAAGAGAGAGCCGGTGATCCGGACCAGGGCGATGTTTTCGTCGATGTACGCTTTGCTATGGGATGCGATCCGCTCCATTTCGAAATCATGGGTATGGTGGCTTTTCACCAATCGAATGGCAGTGAACACTTCCCGGATGGCTTCGGTCAGATTCGAAAACGCGGCCTGTACCCGCTGATATCGGGCATGCATCCTGCGGCTGAAGAAGCGGGTGCCGAAAACGATGAGCGGCATGGGCAACATCACCCAGAGGGTGAGCTCGACGTGGATGTAGAGCATGAAGCCGATGGCGGCAAACCCCATGACCACGGCGTCGGTCAAGGCGACGACGCCCATGCCGACAGCCATGCGGATATGGGTGATGTCGTTGGTGGCATGGGCCATGATGTCGCCTGTCTTCATCCGGTCGAAATAGGCGGCTGAAAGCGTCTGGACATGACCGAAGAGGCGGTTTCGCAGCTCTTCCTCGACCTCTCGGGACATGCCGATGAGGCATCTTCGCCAGACATAGCGCAGCGCCCCCATCACGAGGGCGATTGCAACGATCCACAAGCCGTAGAGGCTCAGTCGGTCAGACGGGATGCTGAGCGCGGTCAGTCCGTCGATGGCGTGCTTGACGATGCGGGGGACGACCAATTGCAGCATGTCCACCACGATCAGGCAGAAGACGCCGGTGGCGATGTACCATCGGTTCTTGTAGAATGTGGGACGAATCCAGTCGAAGACGCTCATGGGGTTGCGGTGAGAGCCCTCCATCGATCGATGGCATCTGTGATCTGATCTACCGTGGCGAATGTGCTGCCGATCTCCCGGAAGCGATCGATCCAGTGGGCGTCGTATCCAGGGGACGACATCCATGCCGTGAGCGTTTCGACCGAAGCGATCGGTTGGGCTTTGGCATCGTTAAAAAAATAATGAATCCTGTCCCGAACCGGATCGTTCCGGTAGGGCCAGTCCACGACAAGGGCTGCGGCCTTTCGGACGACGCCGATCCGATCGCTTGTCGCCATCGGTGCGTTTCGGGTTTCCGAAAACAGCCGGTCTTCGAGAAAGGCGATGAGATGCCGTCTGCTGATCATCATTCCGTAATCATACCAGTCATCGATGGCCGTCTGCAACAGATCGTACATCCGTTGCGACATGCTTTCGTGGGAAGGGCAGAAGTAGGTGCGGCAGGCAAAACCACCGTAGTGGCACAGGTCCCGCCAATCCATCCCGCCGTTTGCAGGGGCCTGCGGGTGAAGCAGGCAGCCGGGCCTGGGATGCGTCTCGTCGATGAAGCCGATGTAGGGGCAATGATGAAAATCGGGGATGGGCGGCGGGGCGGCATGGAAAAGACGCTCGAATTCCTGTCGGCCGAAGGTCTCGATCGCTTCAGGGAATCGGGGAACCCGGGCAAAGCGAACCGTTCGGTCGGCAAGAAGGGCCTGCAATGCCGTTCGGCTGTTGTCTTCCACGTTGTAGATGCCGCAGCATGCGGCGCAGGCGCTTCGCGGGGTTTGGCAAAGGGGGATCATGGGCGCACTCCGGGGCAGGGCGCCTTCCAGTCGACGGGGATGCGGACGGTTTTCTTGGCCTTGTTCTCGAAGAGAAGGTAGTTGTTGCGCAGTCCGAAGATGAAGAGATCCCTCGTAATGGCCACATCCATCTTGCAGTATTCGATGATCTCCCCGATTTTCCCTTCCTTCCACCAGCGCAGGGCCTGCAGACCGTCGCCGGTCTTGTTCTTGCCGAGGGTGACCCGGGCGAGGTGATCGAGCGATAGGCGATATCCGAGAAATCCGTGCACGGTTTCGAGAATGTCGAGGGTGGGCACCCGGCGGAAATCGAATGGACCATAGCCCCGAAGCACCTGGTAGTCGAAACGCTTGATATTGAATCCGACAATGAGATCGAAATCCATCAGGTGATCGATGAGGGCTTCGATCCGGTCTTCCAGGTAGGCTTCGAAATCGTTCGAGCGCGAGTCATACAGGACTGCACAGCTCACCTTCATCCGCTCCACCCGGCTCCAGCCGCCTACCTCGTCTGCGGAGAACTGGGTTTCGATGTCGAGCACACCGTATCGGAAGTCGGTTGCGACCGGTTTGGGATCGGGCTGCGTCGATGGATCGGCTTTCCGTTCTCGGATGCGAGGGGGTATGGAGATGGCTGCTGCTGTTGCTACGGCTTCTGCCGCTTGGCCATCAGCAGACTTCTTTTGAACGGTCTCGGCGGACGTCGGAGGCGGCGGTTCGGCTGCGGTCCGCTTCACCATTTCGGGTTTCCGCAGGAGCGGCCCCCCTTTTTTACGCAGGATGACCTTTCGGGAAGGCGGCTCCAGAAGCTTTTTGACGATGAACAGGGCCGAAGCCTTGTCGATCGGCCGGTTTCCGGATCCGCATTTGGGCGAATGTACGCAGGAGGGACATCCGTTTTCGCAGGGGCAGGAGGCGATTTGCTTTCGGACGTAGTCGATGAGCTCTTCGATCCGGTCGAAGGCCTGGGCGGTCAGCCCTGCGCCTCCTGGAACCGAGTCGTAAATGAAAACTGCTGCCTTCCCCACATGGGGGTGATGGGTCGTGGAAATCCCGCCGAGATCGTTTCTATCGGTCATGACAAGCAACGGAAACAAACCGATGGCTGCATGTTCGATGGCGTGAATGCCGCCCATGAAATGCAGGAGCTGCTTTTCTGCGGCCTGCTGGATGTCTTCAGGGATCACGAACCAAAGTCCCTCGGTTTCGAAGGTCAGGGGGGGCAGCTCCAGGGGCAGCACTTCGATGCGGCGATGGGGCGAGTGGCGCCATTTTTCATACCCGATGACCTGATCCGTTACCCGAAGTCTTCCCCGGAAGGCCTGAATGCCTCTGCGGGTCAATTCGGCTTCAACGGCGAGGATTTCCGTTTCCTTGTGGGTGTGGGGCCTGGTGTAGTAGCCGACGTCCTTTTCCGTCACCCAGACATCCCGGTTTTCCGGATCGAGCCGTTCCACGACATGGGTTTTCCCTCGGTGCATATAGACGGCTCCCGGGTGTGTCTCCCGGTAAACCCGGAACCCGTCGATCGTTCCGACGATCCGGCGTTCGTTTCGAATGAGCCAGTTGGTGCCGGTTCCCCGAAGATCGACCTCCCGATGCGGGTTGCGGGCTGCGGTGATCCAAGAGCCGCCGTCCGCACTCTTGAGGAGTCTTCCGTCCGCCTCGAGGTTTCGAAGGGCCGACTGGACGGCCTCAGGCGTCCACAGGGGTTCGTCGGCTCGCAGATCGAGCTCTGCTGCCGCACAAAGCAGATGCTTCTCGAGGATCACAGGGTTCAAGGGGTTGACGACCGCCGCCTCGGGCCTTCGTTCGAGCAGATCTTGGGGGTTCCTCAGAAAATATTGATCGAGGGCGTTGTCTCCGCCGATCAGAACGATGGCGCTGTCCTGCCCGGATCGTCCCACGCGGCCCGCCCGTTGCCACAGCGACACGACGGTTCCGGGGTACCCGACCAGAATGCACAGATCGAGATAGCCGATGTCGATGCCAAGCTCCAGCGCACTGGTGGAAACGACGGCCAACAGCTCTCCGGAGCAGAGTTTGGCCTCGATTTCCCGGCGCTCTTCCGGCAGAAATCCCGCCCGGTAGGCACTGATGCGATGGCGGTATTTTCCGGAACGCTGAGAGGCCCACATGGCGATGCGTTCTGTCATTTCCCGGGATTGGGCATAGACGATGGTGCGAAGCCCCCTGTGGAGGGCCGCCTTCATGAGAAGAATGGCGGCTTGGGACATGCCCACCACCGGATCGAGAAAGACGAGGTACCGGTTGCCCTGGCCTGCGCCCGATTCGGTGATTGCGGTCATCTTTCGGCCCGTCAGCCGGGTGCAGAAACGGGCCGGATCGTCGATGGTGGCCGAGCAGCAGACGAGGCTGGGCGAGGCGTCGTAGTGAGCCGCCACACGCATCAGCCGTCGAATGACCCAGGCCATATGGCTTCCGAGAATGCCTCTGTAGGTATGGACTTCGTCGATGACGATGAGCTTGAGATGCTCGAAGAATTTCTTCCAAAGATGGTGGTAGGGAAGCAGCGACAGGTGGATCATCTCGGGGTTGGTGAGCAGGATGTTGGGCGGTGTTTCCCGGATCGCCTTGCGTTTGGGGGCAGGGGTGTCGCCGTCGTAGGTTTCCACGCGTGGTGCGAGGCCCGCATCTGCGGAAGTCCACTCCGATAGGACACGCAACTGGTCGTTGGCCAGGGCCTTCAGCGGGAAGACATAGAGCGATGTCGTCTCTGGGTCTTCGGCCAGCCGCTGCAGAAACGGAAGGTGGTAGCTGAGGGTCTTGCCGCTTGCCGTAGGGGTGGCGACCACTACATGGCGGCCGTCGAGAACGGCGTCTATGGCATCGGCCTGATGCTCGTAGAGCGCAGGGATACCCGATGCAGCGAGAATGCGCCTTACGGGTTCGGCCAGGCGATGTGCCAGGGGCTTTGTTCTGGGCGCTGCTGCCGGAAGCATCCGGTCGTAGATGACCTGACTTCCGAGGGCTTCGGAGCGCTTCAGCGCTTGAATGTATTCGGTGATTCCGGACGAGGAGGACATCTGGAGGCCCTTACAATGGGGGCGGCTGCTCGATCGGCTGTTTCGCGTAGAGCCATTTTTGTAAGACGGCTGCCAAAGCCTCCCGGTCGATCGGCTTGCTCAGGTAATCGTCCATTCCGGCTTCGAGACATTTTTCCCGGTCTCCTGCCATGGCGTGGGCTGTCATCGCAACGATCGTCGTATGGCAGATGTCCCTCTCCAGATGCCGGATTCTGCGGACTGCCTCAAGGCCGTCCATTTCAGGCATTTGTATGTCCATGAAGACGATGTCGTACAGGTTCTCCATGACTTTGGCGACCGCCTGCCTGCCGTTTTCTGCAAGATCGACATCGTACCCGAATTTTTTGAGCAGAATATACGCCGTTTTCTGGTTGACGGGATTGTCTTCGACCAGGAGCACGCGGTATCGGGCAGCTGCCTCCGACTGCAGCGGTTGTTGCGGCGTTGGAGATTTCCGAAGCAGATAGGAATCGAGGCAGGTGGACACTTTTTGACCTTTGCCCCGCAATACCGTCATCATCGTATCGAAGAGTTTGGACTGACGGACGGGTTTGGTCAAAAACCCGTCGAGTCCGGCATCCCGCAAGGCATAGGGATCGACGTGCCCTCCCAGGGAGCTTAGCAGGATCATTTTCGGCCTTCCGAAACGATCGTTTCGCTGGATGCGTTCGGCGAGCATCAGGCCGTCGGTTTGGGGCATGGCCAGATCCAGCAGAACCAGATTGAAGGGGGTGCCTGCCAGCGCGGCATCCCGGAGCATGTCGAGGGCTGAGGTTGCATCTGCAGCCGCTTGATGGGGAATGTTCCAGTTCGTCAAGTAGTGATCTAAGATTTTGCGGCTTGTGGCGTTGGCGTCCACGATGAGACAGCGGGTGGATTGGGGGATGTTTTCCTCTTCATGGATGTCCGCCTCCCATCCGAAGGCATCCGGTCGCTTCTGGAGCGGAATGCTGAACCAGAAGGTCGATCCCACCCCGAGGGTGCTTTCCATGCCGATCTCCCCGCCCATCAGCTCCACCAGTTTTTTGGAGATGGCCAGTCCGAGCCCTGTTCCGCCGTGTTTGCGATTGGCAGCGCCGTTTACCTGGGTGAAGGATTGAAACAGCAGGCGCTGGTGCTCCGGTGCAATGCCGACTCCGGTATCGGATACCGAAAAGCGCAATTTCTGGGTTTCCGCCGTTTCGGCCTCGATGGTCACCCGGATCAACACATCCCCTTTTTCGGTGAATTTCACGGCATTGCCGACGAGGTTGGTCAGAATTTGACGCAGTCGTACCGGATCGCCTTCGACCTCCAGGGTGATGTGGCTGTCCATCAGCAAACCGATTTCGATCTGTCGGGTTCTGGCCATTTCGGAAAACAGATCGACGACATCTTCGAGGACGGTCATGAGGTTGAACCGAACCCGGTCGATATGGAGCTTTCCGGCTTCGATTTTGGAAAAATCCAGAATGTCGTTGAGGATCGTCAGAAGCGATGCCGCGCTCTGCTGGATGGTCAGGGCATAGTCGCGCTGGAGGTCGGTGAGGCCGGATTCCAGTAGGATTTCGGTCATGCCGATGACCCCCGTCATGGGTGTTCGGATTTCATGGCTCATGTTGGCCAGAAATTCGGATTTGATGCGGTTCGAAGCGATGGCTTGATCGCGGGCCTCCCGCAGCTCACGCTCGACTTCCTTCCTTTCGGTGAGATCCTGAATCAGGGCCATGAATGCCCGCTTTCCATGGATGGGGATTTCCGCGACCCGCAATTGGACGGGGAACACGGTGCCGTCTTTGCGCTGGGCGCCGTTCAGCTCCCTTGAAGATCCGATGACATGTCGAACGCCGGTGTTCAGGTAGTTGCGGAGAAAATCGTCGTGACAGCTTCGGTACGGATCGGCCATCAGCAGGGTGACCGGTTGACCGATCAGTTCATCGGATTCGTAGCCGAACATGTCGGCGGCAGCGGCGTTGATCGAAAGGATCGTGCCATCGCTGTCGATGTGGACCATCGCATCGGAAATGGTATCGAGCAGGGTTCTATATCGCATGACATCCGCCAGCATTTGCTCCCGCTGCCGCACGGCGGTGATCACGTCCGCCAAAAGCGGGATCAGCTCCGAGAAAAAGGACGTGGTGCAGGCATCGCTGCAAGGCAGCGGTTCCCGAAGTCCGAGAGAGATGACCCCCTGCGCCCCTTCTTCCGCAAGAATCGGCAAAGCGAGGATGACGGCGGATTTCGACCCCAAACATCCCCAGCAATGGATCTTGTCGATGGAGCCGGTTTGAATCGATCCCGTGGAAAAGGCTTCCCAGCAAATACACGGCGGATTGCCGTTCAGAAAGGGAACGAAGGGGGCGTCCCCCCTTCGAGCAAGGCATGTCAGGGCGTTCTGTTCCCGGATCCAGACGGCTCGTTCTCTGGAGAGGGGGATCCAGTCAAGGGTCGTGAACCAGTCGAGCAATCGCTCTGTCAAGGGGGAGAGTTGCGTGAACGTCAGCCCCAATTTCAGTAGGGGATAGAGGAGATCTGTGGTTACGGGTTTGGACATCTTCGGCTTCTCGTTCGTTTTTAGAACCATCCGGATCGGTTGGCGATTGAATACAGGATAAGCGATCTGGATGGATTGATCAAAGGCTTTTTCCGCAGTCACGAAAGGGGATGCGGTGGACAATTTCTTGAATTTCGAAAGATTCTATGCAATAGAACGCTCGACGTCGTGAAATCAAGGTTCCGAAAAAGGGCGGTATGTGTTCATTGATCCAAACCTTTGTTTTGAACAGGCAAGCGGCATGAAAGAAAAATACGATCCAAAATCCATCGAAACCCACTGGCAGGAAGTCTGGGAACGTTCCGGACTGTTCGCCGTACACGAAGATCCGAAAAAACCCAAGTATTATCTGCTGGAAATGTTTCCGTATCCATCCGGCAAGATCCATATGGGCCATGTGCGCAACTATACCATCGGCGATGTGGTGGCCCGCTACAAACGGATGAAAGGCTTCAACGTCCTTCATCCCATGGGATGGGATGCCTTCGGCATGCCTGCCGAGAATGCCGCCATTTCGAACAATACCCATCCGGCCCGCTGGACCTACGAGAACATCGACTACATGAAGAAACAGCTCAAGCGGATGGGGTTTTCCTACGACTGGGACCGGGAAATCGCCACCTGCAAACCGGAGTACTATCGCTGGGAGCAGTGGCTGTTTCTCAAGATGTACGAAAAGGGCATGGCCTACCGCAAGGAAAGCTATGTGAACTGGTGCGAGACCTGCCAGACGGTGCTCGCGAACGAACAGGTCGAAGCCGGGGCGTGCTGGCGCTGTGGGGAGGCTGTTCGTCAGAAAAAGCTCTCCCAGTGGTTTTTCCGTATAACGGACGACGCCGAAGATTTGCTCGTTCATTGCGACCGGCTGCCGGGCTGGCCCGAAAAAGTGGTGACCATGCAGAAAAACTGGATCGGCAGAAGTCATGGGGCCGAAATCCGGTTTCGGATCGAAAGCCTCGATGAAGACATCGTCGTGTTCACCACCCGACCAGACACCATCTTCGGAGCCACCTTCATGTGCCTTGCGCCGGAGCATCCGCTCGTGCACCGGCTCTCCCGCGGCACGGCCCAGCAGGCGGACGTCGATGCCTTTGTCGATCGGGTCGCCCTGCAGGAGCGAAGCGCCCGGGGGCTGGAGCGCTATGAAAAGGAAGGGGTGTTTACGGGAGCCTACTGCATCAATCCGATGAGCGGACGCAGGATGCCCATCTATACGGCCAATTTCGCCCTGATGGAATATGGGACGGGAGCCGTCATGTCGGTTCCGGCCCATGACCAACGGGATTTCGAATTCGCCAGAAAATACGGGCTCGAGATCGTCGTCGTGGTTCAGCCCGAGGGCGCTTCTCTGGATCCGGCCGCCATGACCGAGGCTTATGCGGGCGAGGGGGTGATGGTCCATTCCGGGGAATTCGACGGCATGCCCAATACCCAAGCCATGCAAGCCATCGTGGACCGACTCGAAGCGCGAAAGATGGGAAAACGCACCGTCTCCTACCGGCTGAGGGACTGGGGCATTTCCAGGCAGCGCTACTGGGGCGCTCCGATACCGATGATCCACTGCCCGACCTGCGGCATCGTTCCGGTGCCGGAATCGGATCTGCCGATCGTTCTACCGGAGGATGCCGATCTCTTGGAAGGTGGGAAATCGCCGCTGCCGGAGCATCCCGCGTTCGCGAAGGTGAAGTGCCCTGCATGCGGCAGAGAGGACGCCCGCCGGGAAACCGATACAATGGACACCTTCGTCGAGTCCTCCTGGTATTTTGAGCGTTACTGCAGCCCGCGCTACGACAAAGGCATGTTCGATCCCAAGGCAGTCGCCTACTGGATGCCGGTGGACCAATACATCGGTGGGGTCGAGCACGCCATTTTGCATCTTCTCTACAGCCGCTACTACACCCGGGTGCTGAACGATTTCGGGTTGGTTCCCTATCGTGAACCCTTCACCCGACTGCTTACCCAGGGGATGGTCTGTAAGGAAACCCTGCACTGCGAAGAGCACGGGTTTCTCTATCCCGAGGAAGTGGCAGACGGCCAGCCTCGGACCTGCAAGCGATGCGGCAGGACGGTGGAGATCGGCCGGGTGGAGAAAATGTCGAAGTCCAAGAAGAACGTGGTCGATCCGAACGCTCTGCTCGATGCCTATGGTGCGGATACGACACGGTTGTTCTGCCTGTTTGCGGCTCCGCCCGAACGAAGCCTCGAGTGGAGCGATCAGGGGGTTGACGGCGCGTTTCGATTTCTAACCCGTGTCTGGCGGCTATGCTGGATGTGGATGGGCGAAATCCGTTCGGCAGCGGCATTCGACGGACCGATGGATCGGCTTTCCTCAGACATGAAACCGATTTATCAGAAGGTCCATCTCACGATCCAGAAGGTCACCAACGACATCGAAGACCGGTTTCATTTCAACACGGCCATCAGCGCCGTCATGGAACTGGTGAACCTGCTTTACGGTGTGCCTGTGGAGCCGAGCGTTTCGGAGAAGGCATCGGTCATGCGGCTTGCCCTTGAAACGGTGGTGTTGCTGCTCTCTCCCATCGTTCCCCATCTATGCGAGGAAATTTGGCGGGAATTGGGCCACGAAGAGAGCGTGCTGCTGGCTTCCTGGCCCGAATGGGACGATGCGGCTCTCCGCAAAGACAGACATTTGATCGTGATCCAAGTCAACGGAAAGCTCAGAAGCCGCATGGAAGTCGAGGACGATACCGAGGAGAAGGTGATCCGGGAAATGGCACTCTCCGATGAAAAAGTTCAGAAATTCATTGCAGGAAAGGCTGTTCGACAGATCGTGGTGGTGAAGAACAAGTTGATCAATATCGTCGTGTAAAATAGTGGGCAGTGGGCAGTAGGCAGTAGGCAGTAGGCAGTAGGCAGTGAGCAGTGGGCAGTGGGCAGTGGGTTTTGGCAGATTTTCATACCCGAGGACGGCGCCCACCGCCATGAGCATTTATGAAGACATCCATTGAGGGACTGTATCCTTTGTAAGATCCAAGGGGATGACAAGAAGGAGGAAACGGTGATCGGTCGGACAATCCAATTGAGGCTGCTGGCTGCGGTGGTGTCTGTTGCGGCGTTGTTCATGAGCTCCTGTCTCTATCAGTTTTCCGGAGAAGGTCCTCTTCCTGCCGGTACGACCCGGGTGTACATCGATATCTTCGAAAACCGTTCCGGAGAGACCGGGGTGGAAAGCATTTTTACGGACGATCTCATCAAGGAGTTCGTTCTCAAGAGAAAGAGCGCCTTGAGCCCTTCCGCTGAGTCCGGAGCCGTTCTGACGGGATCGATCGACTATATCCGGGATTTGACGATCGCCCACAAGACGCAGAGAACCTCTACGCAGCGGCGGGTCATCGCTTCGGTATCCGTCAAATTGGTGGATGGCGGCAAGGTGATCTGGGCGGCGAACGGAATTACGGCAAACGAGGCCTATGCGGTTGCAGAAGACAAGTTGGCAACCGAGCAGAACAAACGCGATGCCATCAAAGTGCTGTCCAAGCGGCTGGCGGAAAAAATCTTCAACCGACTGACCGACAATTTTTAGTGGGCTCGTAACAGCGTCTGAATCCTTCATCGTAGGGGTGGCTTTTGCAAAAATCCTCTATGAAGCCGAGGCATAATCCCGTTGAATGGATGAAACAATGTGTAGGGGCGTATGGCAATACGCCCCTACATTTGTTGATGCGTGTCTGACCGAAAATCCGGAAACCTCCGTTGCCGACGATTTTCCCGTTAAATGCTCATGGCACAGGTGTCGCCCCCGGAGATGAAAATGCAGGGCACGGCATGCCGTGCACCTACAACTGCCCACTGCCCACTACCCACTGCCTCTACCCACTGCCTACTGCCCACTCTTTTCCCCATAAAACAACAGCGGGTGATGAACGAAACTCATTCATCACCCGCTGATTTTGTTTGGTGGGCGGCACAGGGTTTGAACCTGTGACTTCTACCGTGTGAAGGTAGCACTCTCCCGCTGAGTTAGCCGCCCGTTCGATTGCTTGAAATTGGCCGTACCATACCGAAATCGGGGGCGTCAAGTCAAGCATTTTCCAACAACGCCTGGTTCCGTCACCATGCTTCGGATCCGTTCAAATTCGGCATCCGGATTTGTAGCTGCACCGCTCTCGATTTCCTTTAACCGCGGCAGATCCCGGATGTCGTTCAACCCGAACACCTCCAGAAAACGTTTTCCTGTGGCATAGATCAACGGTCGTCCGGCAATGGGCTTTCGACCTGCGATGCGGATCAGTCTTCTCTCGAGCAGCTGACGAAGCACGGCACCGCAGTCCACCCCTCGGATGAACTCGATTTCGCTTCGAACGATGGGCTGACGATAGGCGACGATGGCGAGGGTTTCCATTGCAGCGGCACTCAACCGCTGGGGTCGGGGCTTGAGAAACCGCTGAATCCATTCGGCATATTCCGGTCGTGTTCGAATCTGGTAGCCTCCGGCCACCTGAACCAGGCAGACGCCGGCCTGACGCTCGTCATAATCGGCCTTCAGCGCTTCGAGTGCTTTCCGAATCTCTGCAGGATCCGTTTCAGGAAACAGCGATGCGAGACGATCGAATTCGACGGCCGAATCGGACACCAGAAGAATGCATTCCAAAATGGGTTTCAAAGGAGGATTCATGATCGAAACACCAGGAGAATGTCGGATGTCGTATCCATACGATCCATGCGGCAGGTGAGCATCCCCTGTTTGATCATTTCCAGAACCGCCAGAAAGGTGATGACGCCGTCGATTTTGGAGGTCGAGCCTTCGATGATCTCGAACAACGAGATGACCGATCGAGGGCCGTATTTCGCTTGGATCTGCTCGATCCGTTCCTGGATGGAGGGGCCCTGGATTTCCAGCAGCAGCGAACCGAGGCCCGATATGCGCTGCATGACCCTCTCGAAGGCTCCGAACAGTTCGAAGAGATCGACATCGATGGTCGGTTCAGGAAGTTGGTCGATCGGGTTTGGAAGATGGGCTGCGAAGACCGAATCCTCCAAAAGGGGCAAAAGCTGCATGTCGGCTGCAGCGGCTCTGAGCTTCATGTACTCCTGAATCGGACGTGCGATTTCCAGACGGGGATCCTCCGTGGATTCCGTGTCCGACGGTGGAAGCAGGGTTTTTGCCTTGATCGAGATGAGGGTTGCCGCCATCAACAAAAAATCACCTGCAACCTCGATGTGCATCTGCTCCATATGTTCCAGCGCCTGCAGGTATCGCTCTGTGATTTCGGAAATGGAGATGTCGGTGACGTCGATGTCGTGTTTGCGGATCAGATAGATCAACAGATCCATCGGGCCTTCGAACAGATCACCGATATGGACCCGGAAAGGTTCGGATGAGAGGATGTAGGTTTGCAATTGAAATTTCGATGGAATTTGGTTAGGGTTCTCGGGAACAAGTCCTACCGGGAAGGCGGCCCAATGGGTGGACTACCGGCAGCCCGCCCTCGACAATCACCTGTATCTGCACCTCATACCCCTTTTCACGACAAGGAGCGCATTCTATGGTCGAGGATTGTATTTTTTGTAAAATCGCACACCACCAGATGCCCACCGAATTGCTCTATGAAAATGATCGGCTGGTCGTGTTTCGGGACATCAAGCCCCACGCCCCGGTTCACTGGCTGATCGTTCCCAAGAAGCATATCCGAAGCGTGAACGACCTGCAACCCGAAGATGCGGCCATTGTTGCGGAAATGATGACAACGGCGAGGGATATGGCGAAGAAAGCGGGGGTCAACGAATCGGGCTACAAGCTGCTCTTCAACGTGGAGAAAGGCGGAGGGCAGGTGATCTTTCATCTTCACCTGCACCTGATCGGCGGCTGGGTGCGTTCATGACGGTTGCGGCGATCATCCCTTCCCGATGGGGATCGACGCGTTTTGCCGGAAAGCCCCTGGCGCTGATCTGCGGCAAACCCATGATCCAGCATGTGGTGGAGCAGGTTTCCTTATCGACTGCCGTGGATGTGCTGGCCGTTGCCACCGACGATCACCGGATCGCGGAATGTGTGACGGCCTTCGGAGCAAGGGTGATTATGACCCGCTCCGAAAACCGTTCCGGAAGCGATCGAGTGGCGGAAGCGGCGAACCTGCTCGGCCTCTCTCCATCCGATATCGTGGTCAACATTCAGGGGGATCAGCCCCTGGTGCATCCGGAAAGCATCGATCAAGTCATTGCACCGCTCATCGCAGACGAAACGCTTCGGATGAGCACCTTGGCCTTTCGGATCGTTCGGCCTGAGGAAATCACCAACCCAAAAGACGTCAAGGTCGTATGCGACCGAAAAGGTTTTGCGCTGTATTTTTCCCGATCCCCCATTCCCTTTGGAAGGGATCCGGGCACCGTCTTCGATACCTGGAAACATCTGGGGGTGTACGCCTACCGCAAGCAGTTTTTGGATGTTTTCTGTACCTTGGAAACCGGCCTGCTCGAGCGGATCGAGCAGCTCGAGCAGCTACGCGCCCTGGAACACGGTTATCCCATTCGGGTGGTGCATACCGAGCACGATTCCCCGGAAGTGGATCTTCCTTCGGATATCGAGCGGATCGAAGCCGTGCTGTGCGGCGGATGAGGCAATGATAGTCGGCAGTGGGTGGGTCTGTTAACGGTTCATCCGGATAATGAGTGCCTCTGGGTAGGAAGACTGCATGGCATCTCGGCACCATAATACCTTGAGGAACTTCGTGGCAGTATCGAAGTCGTCCTTTTCCCAGAAAAGCCTGAGCAGCTTTTTCATGGAATAAGCAACCAATAGAGGTCGATTGGCCTGAAGCAATGCGTCGAGGGCGCTGTTCATGATGCCCAGGACGTGATAGCAGTCGAAATGGTTATGCTGTTCATTCGAGCTTTGAATACGATGGTGTCTTGAATTTACCGCGTGGATTCGTCTTGGATGCCTTTAGGCCCGAAAGCATGGTAAAGGGTGGATGCAACCATGATCTGGATCCCCTTTTGATTTGGAGATGTGAAACGGCACGCAGTTTGTCACATCCAACGCCAATGTTCAACCCGGGGTATTGATTTTCCGGAAGAGCCCCTTTTTCAGGGATGATGGGGTCAGGCAGCTACAGACTCAAATGCCACCTGAATATGCTTCGGATCGGCAATGGTAAAGTTGAGCTTCTCAAAGCCGATCACTTTGCCTTCTTTATCTTTCATCAGGATCACTTCGTCGCCTGTCTCTTCACTAACGTACTCGTCCTTGGGATCACCGAACCAAACCGTCAGCGTATTGCCGATTTCATCGTAGAATACCTTTACTTGAGCCATATCCGTTCTCCTTCTTTGATGGCATCGGTTGGATAAGCAGTCACCAAAAAACCATCTCCGTTTTTCTGCTTGGCAACAGCGCATACCCACCGCCCGGTTCGCACTGACTTGTAGAACAAGTAAACATCTTTGTCGCTTTTCCTTCTGCGAACTTCGTCCGGGTCTTCCAGTGCTGCTTTCACATCTTGTTCTCGGCCTGCCATGGCTGGATGCTTCAGTGAGACAATCACATCCCAAAAGGCCCGAGTGACATGGACACGGAACCCCAATGGGGTCAGTGCTTCGAATCGATTATCGCTTGATGGTATTTGATCCGCAATCTTGACCATAGCCGTCAATGCAGAGCTGCCTGAGGAAAAAAAGTACTCTGCCTGTCCCGGGAATGCTTTTGGTTGGCTGGATTTCAGGCATTATTCAAATGACAGTGGATGCAGCCGTGCTCTGAATCCTGTCTCCTGACTCCTGTCCTTACGGCTGCTGCGGTTTGGTTCCTGCAGGAGGTGCAGCAGGCTTTTTTGCAGGAGGCTGGGCCGGAGTGGATTCCTGGACGGCTGCGGGAGGGGCTGCTTTGCTCTTTTCCAGTTCCCGGATACTGGCCTTGACCGAAGTGAGCTGGCTCTCGACAGACTGGGACAGATGGTCCGCAATGTCTTGGAGTTTCTTTTCATACCCTTTCAGCATGACCTCCAGCTGTTTCTTGTCCGCCTTTTCACCGGAAATCAGCCCCAAATCGGCCTGGCATTCAGCCACTGCGGTCGTGATCGCGTTCAACTGGTCCGCGATTTTCGCGACATCCTCGCCGTATTTCTTCTCGAAATTCTTCTGATCGCTCGTCAACTTGTCGACTGCCCCCTTGGCCTCCTTTTGCGCTGTCGTCAGTTTCGCATCGAGTTTGTTCACCTCAACCGGCAGATCGTTCTTGTCCAATTTGACGGCCTTGAGCTCATCGACCTGCAAGGACAATTTTTCGATCCGTTCCTTGAGCTGGGTGAACTCCGTCTGATGCTGATCGATGCTGGTACGATAGGCTTCCTCCAGTTTGGCGTGGTTGATCGAAAGATTCGATAAATTCGATTCGAGGTTCCGGGCGATGGCCGTCAGTTCCTTGGCGCTCAAATCCTGGGTCTGGCTTACCAGAACCCGGATATCCCGGTAGACGAGATACCCGATCAGGGCGACCAGAACCGGAATCAGAATCGTGATGATCGTCACCCGCTGGCTCAGTTTTTCCAGGCGGCGAAAGAGGTCCTGGTCCCCGAGAAGGGTTGCCGGCCGGTCTTCTTCGGGAATCGGGATGTCGAAATTGTCGGTGTTGCGGATGCCCATGTCCGTCTATTCCCATTCGATCGTGCTGGGTGGTTTGGAGCTGATGTCGTAGACGACACGGTTGACGCCCTTGACTTCGTTGATGATCCGGTTGGAAATCCGGGCGAGAAGATCGTGGGGAAGTCTAGCCCAATCCGCCGTCATGGCGTCGAGACTGGTGACGGCTCGAACGGCGATGACATGTTCATAGGTGCGGTGATCTCCCATCACCCCGACGCTCTTGAGCGGCAGCAGCACGGCAAAGGATTGCCACAGCCGCCTGTAAAAGCCCGCCTTTCGAATCTCATCCATCAACAGATCGTCGGCTTCCCGAAGGATTTCCAGCCGTTTTCGGGTCACTTCGCCGATGACGCGGATGGCAAGCCCCGGTCCCGGAAAGGGCTGTCTCCAGATCATCTCATCCGGAAGACCGATTTCCGCCCCGAGCTTGCGGACTTCGTCCTTGAAGAGGTATTTCAAAGGCTCGATCAGCTTCAGTTTCATGTGCTTGGGAAGTCCGCCCACGTTGTGGTGGCTTTTGATGACGGAGGACGGTCCCCCAAAAGCGGATCGGGATTCAATGATGTCTGGATAGAGGGTTCCCTGTGCCAGGAATTCGGCTTCCGGAATCTTGGCGGCCTCCATCTCGAAAACGTCCATGAAGATCTTGCCGATGATCTTGCGCTTCTTTTCAGGATCGACGACCTTGGCGAGGGCTTTCAAAAACAGGTTTCCGGCATTGACGAAACGGATGTTGATGTGCAGGTGTTTTCGAAAAACCTGTTGCAGCTTCTGTCGCTCGTTTTTCCGCAGCAGTCCGTTGTCCACAAAGATGCAGGTCAGGTGTCTGCCGATCGCCCGGTGGAGCAGCAGGGCGGTGACTGCAGAATCGACGCCGCCGCTCAGGCCAAGAATCACCTGTTTGGATCCGACCGTGTTTCGAATGTCCGCAATGGTTTCCTCGGCGAAGGATTTCATCGTCCAGGTTCTGTCGCAGTGACAGATGTCGAAGAGGAAATTTCGGATCATTTCTCGGCCCATCGGTGTGTGCTCCACCTCCGGATGGAACTGCAGACCGAAGAGCTGTTTGTGCGGATGTTCAACGGCTGCAATGGGTGTTCCGGCAGTGGAGGCGATCACCCGAAATCCGGTGGGGAGCTGGCTGACCACATCCCCGTGACTCATCCAGCAGGGGGTGATTGCGTCGATTCCGGCAAAGATCTTGGAGGATTCCGTCAGAGAAAGTTCGGCGAAGCCGTATTCCCGTTTGTCGGATTTTTCGACGGTTCCGCCTAGGGCCTGGACCATAAAGTGCATGCCATAGCAGATGCCAAGGACGGGAATACCCATCTGGAACAGGTCCGGGGAGATGGCGGGGCTGCCCGTTTCGTAGGTGCTGGCTGGACCTCCGGACAGGATGATGCCCTGGGGGTTCAGTTTCTGGATGGTTTCGATGGAGATATCCGGCGGTTCAATCTGACAATAAACTTCACATTCTCGGACGCGTCGGGCGATCAGCTGGTTGTACTGCGAGCCGAAATCGATGATGAGTATCATAAAACTCCTTTTGCAAAGAGTGATCGAAAGGCGCAACCGCACACATCATTTTCGGATGAGATGAAACGGGGAAACGTTGCGCCGGCAAATCTCCGGATATCTGAGTGTGAGCATCTTCATTGGCCGTTCGGGCGTGTCGTGCTCTTGTGCTGGTCACCCCTCCGGGCTCTCGCTCTCTGGCGGGGAAGGTGCGCCGGGTCTTTTGGCAAAGCCTGAGCTGGTCACTACGGGCACTTCGTCCGGGGTGGCGACGGCCACACCACTCAAATCATCTCCGCCCCCTTTTGGAAAAAGGGGGGGATCGGTCAGGTGGAACCGATGTTGAATGTTCATTCCCGGGGGTGGCTGCCCCTCGCCATGGGCATTTATCGTGAAAACAGGAGTCAGAAGTCAGGAGTCAGAAGTCAGGAGAAAAGCGGCTGACGTCTGTTTTCATCTCCGGGGGCGGCGATCATCCATCACCATGGCCATTTATGGTAGACAAGCAGAAAAAAGTCAAGCAGGGATTCCTCAAGATTTCAGGACGGATGCTTCGATGCATCGGGCCCAGTGGTGCAGGATCAGGATGTGGGCTTCTTGAATGCGGGCCGTGCGCGTTGCAGGCACGACGACCGCCGTATCGACAGTGCCTGCCAGCAGGCCGCCCGTTGCGCCCAACAGACCGATGGTCTGCATGCCGATGGCTCGGGCGGATGCCACGGCTTCCATCACATTGCGGGAGTTTCCGGATGTAGAGATGCCGATGAGCATATCGCCGGGCTTTCCCAAAGCATCGACCTGCCTCGAGAATACACGCTCGTACCCATAATCGTTTCCGATGGCCGTCAAGATCGATGTGTCTGTGGTCAGTGCAATTGCCGGAAGCCCTCTGCGTTCGGCCTCGAATCGACCTACCAGCTCCGCTGCAAAATGCTGCGCGTCTGCTGCGGATCCGCCGTTTCCGCAAACAAGAATTCGATGTCCATCCATCAGGGCCTTCGATAAAAGACTGCCCGCCGTTTCGATGATCTCTTCCAAAGCTTCAAGGGATTGTATGACAGCAAGATGTTCAGAAAGGGTGGTTGACCACATGGTTGGATCTCCATTTATCGTGAAAATAGTGGGCAGTGGGCAGTAGGTTTAAGTCGATTTTCATCCCCGGGGGCGACGCCCTCCGCCATGGCGATTTATCGTGAAAATGCGGCCGCCCCCGCGTGATGCCACCCGTTGGCGGTGAGGGCGCAACGGGCTCCAGTGTCAGCCATCCCGGCGAGGTGTTTGTCTCTGGTGGGGAAGGTGCGCCGGGTCTTTTGGCGAATGCCGGAAACGCTTGTTTGAATGTGCCGGGCCTCGTTGGGCTGGACAAATGAAGTTCCTTCGGCATGCATCGGGTAATGCTGCATGCCGAAGACCGATGGCCCCCCGGAGCGGGTGTGGCCATTGTCCAGCCTTACGAGGCCGGGCACATGAGTTCGTTTTCGGCTTCGCCAAACAGATCCGGTGCACCTGACCCA
>Ga0101944_10002038_pt1 | contig 35624 bp, 29 predicted proteins | sample DewCreD2012metaG_FD_75245 | JGI IMG/M metagenome (GOLD analysis project Ga0101944, IMG submission 75245) | Hot spring sediment bacterial and archeal communities from British Columbia, Canada, to study Microbial Dark Matter (Phase II) - Dewar... ... | reverse complement strand
GACAAGGCTGTGGACGGCAAGCCCGATACCCGCTGGGCGACCGATGCCGGCGTCAAGGCCGCCTGGCTGGAACTGGACCTCGGTCGGGAAGTGACCTTCAGCCGAGCGCAACTCCGCCAGGCTTTCCCCGAGTTGGACCGCGTCCGCAAGTTCACCCTCGAAGCGTGGCAGGATGGTGCGTGGAAAGCGTTCCATCGCGGAGGACGAATCGGGGCCAGGCTCAACGCCCGGTTCGAGCCGGTCACCGCCCGCCGCGTGCGCTTGAACGTCTTGGAAGCCACGGACGGACCGACTTTCTGGGAGTTCGGCCTGTTTGAGTAGGCGCACCACAGGCCCGTGCCGACCGCACGGCGGGACGTTGCCAAACGGCCTGATGCTTTCCCGGGCTGACGCCAGGCCACAAACGCGGACGTGGCTACTCCCTGCGGCGACAGCCGCGGAGGATGGAAAGCCCGGCTAATTCGGCGCAGACATGGCAGCACGCGCCTTCGCGCCGGCACACCGCATCCCGCACGGGGGCTTGCCCGACCGGCCCTGCGCGTCAGTTGGCCAACCGCAGGCCGCGCGCCCGTGGGCGAAGCCTACGGCGACGGGGCCGGGTCGCCAACCTGCCCACGGAACCACTTGGCGAACAGTCGAATTCCTTGCTCGATGTTTACTTGCGGGTTGTAGCCCAATCTGGCCCGCGCCTTCGAGATGTCCGCGAAGGTGATTGGCACGTCGCCCGGCTGCAGCGGTCGGCGGTCCACCCGGGCTTTCTGGCCCAGCGCCGCCTCCAGCAGCTCGATCAGCCGGCTCAAGGTCACCGTCTGCGACTCGCCCAGGTTGAAAATCTCGTAGCCAAACTCCTGCCGGGTGCACGCCATCACGCCGTCCACGATGTCGCTGATGTAGGTGTAGTCGCGCGCGCTGCTGCCGTCGCCGAACACCGGGATCGCTCGCCCGGCGTGGATGAGCCGGGCGAACTTGTGGATCGCTAGGTCCGGCCGCTGGCGCGGGCCATAGACCGTGAAGAACCGCAGCATGACGATGTCCAGGCCATACACATGGTGGTAAACGTGACCGAGCGCCTCGCAGGCCAACTTGCTGGCGGCGTAGGGCGAAATTGCTGTGAAGATCGGGTCGCTCTCGGCAAACGGCACCTTGGCGTTCACGCCATAAACGGACGATGACGAGGCCAGGATGAGCTTCCGCACGCCCGTCTTGCGCGCAGCCTCCAGCACGTGAACCGTGCCTTCGACGTTCACCCGCTGGTACAGCGCCGGCTCCTCCAAGCTGGGCCGCACCCCCGCCCGGGCCGCCAGGTGGATTACCTGGTCGAACTTCACCCGCTCAAATAGTGCCGTCACCGCTCCGGCGTCCGTCACATCGCCGTGGACGAACTGGAACGGTTTGCCCAGCGCCTCCAGGTCGCGCAAGTTGCGCTGCTTGATCCGGGGATCGTAGAAATCATTCAGGTCGTCAAACGCCCACACCGCGTGCCCCGCGCCGAGCAGCCGCTCGCACACGTGCGATCCAATGAAACCCGCGCCGCCCGTGACCAGGAAGTTCATGCGCTGATGATGGAAAGCGCCCGGCGAAGTGCAAGGGGCAAAGCTCTCGGTCCGCTGACCACGGCGCGTCTGGACAACAGGGCCGGCGTGCGGATCAGCAGCCCTGCCACGAGGCCCGCTCTGAAGCGGCGTGGCGGCCAGCCGGCGGTCCTGCGGTGGCGCTGTTTGACCGGGTGGAACTGGGCAAAGACCTTTGGAAAAACCCAGCCAAAGAATCCTAACAAACCGCCGACGGATTACCTCAGAGGTGGGCTGAGCGACAACCGCCGACCGGACCCGTGGAGGGCGTCAGGCGCTCTCGAACGGCCGCACAGGGTGGCACAGAGAGGCGGAGCGGCTATTCCGTTCCAGTGATCCGGTTTGGACGCGGTCGAACGCGTCCCTCCATTGTGTGGACCCGGCGGAACCCGTGTCGCCATCGGGCGGATTGGAGGGCGCGGTTCCGCCCGCGCCGTTCTTGGACGGCATGGGGGTCGGGCTCCACCCCCACCCGGAGGGGACGCCGTGGAAGGCGTCCCTCCATTACGTGGACGCGATGGGACTCGTCCCTCTACTCGTGGGTTGAACGCAGGGGCGGCAACCGGTTTTACGAACCGCTTCAACCAAATCAAACCCTTCGCCCCCTCAAGGCTCCCGCGTTTTGTACATTCCTTCGGGGTGTTAGACCACGTCTTTTTCGTCACTACCGAATCGGTTGTAGTGATTTTATCATGACGCCTATCTGGCCTACCTGCTGTAAAACATCGAGCAAGTCTTTGTCGCGTGCGACAGTTATATTTACATCATGGGAAGACGAGTCCTGCCCTTCGACAGTGACAGGCGGCCTGTAGTTCGGGTCACGCTTGAGAAGGAACAACGTGGCGTATTCGTGGGTCTCACCGCTTTGGTAACGCCAATCGGGGTCAACTCTGAGATGCAAGTCCTGTCTTTCTGGAAGACACGCATCATGAACGACGATCAGCGGCCCGAGCTGCACCCCTCCCCTGTTGTAATCCTGCCTGCGGATGCCGAACCGAAGAGAGCAGGGTGCTGTCCCCACAAACTTTCCATCGTAATAAACTCTTCCCCCTAAAGGCTCCGAATTGACAATGAGCTTGATCTTGTCGGCTCCATCAACTCCCTCGAAGCCTGGGTCTTTTCGGAGGTAAACCTTCTCAGTGTTGTGATAGTATCCACCACCGCTGAGGATTCCAAGTGCTTTGGCATCCAGCACGAGGGGCGCTGGCTGATGCACATGCGGTATGTAACCCGGCTTGTCAAAGACAAATTCCGGTAAATCCACCTTGCCCGCCTTGATCTCCGCTTCTGTCAATTGGCGTGACCATTCAGTGCTGCGCGAAGGCTTACCAACCTCATAAATGTACGCTTCTGGAGGCTCGGTATTGGCCCGAAAGCGAACATAGGTCGGACCGGCACAGCCGGAAATAAGGACGACAAGGAATCCCGATAGTGTTGCTCCTCGCATTATTCTCATTTTTGATTTCCCCTGCTAAGCATGGCGCGCACGACGAGGGCTAACGAAAAAGCTGAGCGAGGCCGGGGAGCGCGCCCAGGGCGTCAGGTTGCAACCACAACGTGCCCGCGCTCCCCGGCCTTCGCTCCGGCGCTCTTGTTAGCCCGGTTATTCTCCATGAGCTATTTGTTGTACAGCCATGCCTCTGCTTTCTGCATTGCATCGCCGGCACTGGACGCCTTGCCTACATGCGACCATCCGGCCCACGAGACATAGACATCCTTGCTTTGACTGTCCCATTTCACTTCGTAAGATTTGCCGCTTCCAGACCGCACGCGGCCTATCACGGTCGCAGCCATACTTCAATTCCTTTCAAGTCTCCGCCGGACTATCCGCACGACGGGCCCAACAACAGCCTGCCCAACGAGTCGCCGGAGTCGCCGATGCCGATTGAGGATGCGGGCAATGGGAGGCGAGGCGGTGTAATAAATTCGGACGAGGCAACGCCCGGTGGTGTTCTGGGCGAGCACAGTATCGCGGAAGATCCGGAGGAGGCGAACCTCTGGGGAATCGTAGGAACCGTAAATGGCCGTGGCGATGAAGCAACTCCCTTTCTTCTCGAGGATGAAGATCGTCTTCTTGTATGGGTTAATCGTTCCGCACTCGGGACAGTTCCACTCGGTGAACCCTCGCTCACACCGGGTGCAGAAAACTCCTTCACGTCCAGGACGGCAGCTGGCTCCTCCGCAGTTCTGACACGTCTCCTCCAACAAGTAATGCCTCCGACACCGCAGACACTGAAACATGTAGGGTGGTCGGGGCCAATGCTCAATATCCGGATTAATGAGTGTCCCGTATTCGCGACTCCATCCAAACCAGACTGCCTCCCAGTGGTATTTCTCAGACGGTTTAAGCTTTTCCAACTCCTCGTCAGTTACATAGCGCATAGCTTTTTCCTCGATCAATCCCGTGGCCAAGGCTAACGACAGAACTGAGCGACAGCCGCCGACAGGAACGGTGGAGCGCACGAGGCGCGTCCGAAATGCCGCCCCGCGTCGAGCGGAGAAGCGGGGCGGCTGTTCGCTCCAGTGACCTTGTTGGGCTGTTGTGTGCTCATGTGTTCGGAAAACGCTCATGGAGCTGAAACACCGTGTAACCAAGAAGAGTAAAAATGGCAACGATCTCGGTCGCAAAGACCACACGCGCCACGCGCTCTGAGGTGAATGCGCCTACGAGCGCGTTGAAGGCGGCAAGAGGCACGAAGAATCGCAGATGATCGAGCCCGTCACCCAGAAGGGTAACACACGAAAGGCTGAAGCAACCGGCCAGCGCGATCATGGCCGCTCGTGCAGGCGTCTCTTGAATGTGCTCGCGAAGGGTCATGTCCTGTGATCGGCCCAACGGCACGCGCTTCAGCCGCGCCGCGCAGCGCAGCGAAGCGGCGTCGGCTGAAAGCGCATGTTGGGCGGCGCCACGAGTTGGGCATAGTCACCCTGCCCATCACGATCCCATTGCTTGCACGCGCACACTCCCACAACAAGCCGCGCGCACCCTTACGCTCAACCCCGCGCACATTTTTTCTCTTCGTTGTGACGCGCCGCCCAACCATTGATTATCATGCTGTTTTGCCCTGATAACTTGATAATGGCGGGGTTTTCGGGCAAGTTGGCTCGCGGTGAAGCCATCGTGAGCCAAACAGCGTTTGCATGGTAAAAGATTATTTCGAATGATCCAGGCAGTCAACCGAAATGTTCGCCACCGGCGTCTGCCCCCCGGCTACTGGAGCAGATGCGGCAGGTGTTGCGGTTGCATCATTACTCGATCCATACGGAGCGGTCGTATGTGGATTGGGTCGTCCGGTATATACGGTTTCATCGGATGCAGTCGCGGGCGGACCTGTATCCGGCTGAGCCGAAGATCGAGGCGTTTTTGACGCACTTGGCGGTGGAAGGACGGGTGGCGCCAGCGACGCAGAATCAGGCGATGAACGCGCTGGTGTTTCTCTACAAGAAGGTGCTGGAAGTGCCTTTGGCAGAAGCGATTGACGCAGTGCGTGCCCAGCGGAAGGTGCGGGTGCCGGTGGTGTTAACGCGGGAGGAAGTGGCGCGGGTGATTGCACTTTTGGAGGGAACGCCGCAACTGGTGGTCAAGCTGCTTTACGGCAGCGGACTGCGGATTATGGAGGCGGTCCGGCTACGGGTCCAAGACGTGGATTTTGCCATGAGGCAAATCATGGTGCGTTCGGGCAAGGGCGACGAGGATCGGGTGACGACGTTTCCAGCGAGTCTAACGGCGCTGATGCAGAACCACCTGGCCAAAGTCAGGACGCTTCACGAACAGGACCTGGCGCAAGGATGGGGCGAGGTGTATTTGCCGCACGCGCTGGCGCGGAAGTATCCTGAGGCAGGCCGGGAGTGGGGCTGGCAATGGTGGTTTCCCCCGCAGGGGATTTGCTAACGGATTCGCGCACGAGGTCGTGGCGGGGAGAGGGGGCAATTCGCTGAGGAATTACCGAGTAAAGGAGAATCCCTCTGCCCAAAATGCAAAATTTGGGTTCACGGTCTTCGTGCTCCCCATGTCCAAAACCCTCGTGGCACAGGTTTCCAAACCTGTTTGCCCGGCGGATTACTGGACCGAGAGGCTGCGGTGAAATGGCCGTCGCCGAGACGCCTCCGGGGCAAGCAGGCTTGCAAGTCTGCGCTGCCCCGCCAAGCCGTCGCTGGCGATGAAATACTCTGACTAGACCTTGCCGAATCGCTTCAGCGCCTCGAAGCAGCGGCGGATGGCGTTCAGCGGGTCTTTGCTGGATTCGTGCTCGACGATGTACCACTGCGTGCCGCCCTGTGTCTCGCAGAAGTCGAACACGGCCGGCCAGTCCACCTTGTCCTCGCCGATGACCGCTTCCGGCCCGCCGCCGTTGGCCTTGAGGTGGATGGTGATCGCGCGACCGGGGTATTTCTTGAGCACGGCCACCGGGTCGGCGCCGCCTTCCAGACAGTTGCTGGTGTCAAGTTGCATCACCACCTCGGGCTTGGTGTTGCCGAAAAACAGGTGCCACGGGACTTCGCCCTCGATGGGGTGAAAATCGTGGGCGTGGGCATGGTAACCGATCCACATGCCGGCGGCCTTGACCTGCGGGACGGCGTCGTTGAACAGCTTGGCCTTGTCCAGCCACTCCTGCTTGGTTTTGCTCTGCATCCAGGGCACGATGAGGAACTTGTTACCCAGGGCGCGGTTGAACTCGATGGTCTCGGCCAGCTTGGCCGGCTGCACCGTCTCGAAGGGCGTATGCGTACCGCAGCAGACCAGCCCCAGATCGTCCAGCATCTTGCGCAACTCGGTCGCGCTGCGGCCGTGGTAGCCGGCGAACTCGACACCTTTGTAACCGATTTTGGCCACCTGGGCCAACGTCCCGGGCAGGTCCTTGGCGCACTGCTCGCGCACGGAGTAAAACTGGACGCCGACGGGGATTTTGGCGCGCGCCGAGCCAGCGCCGCCGGCGGTGCAACCGGCCGCCAACGTCACGCCCGCCGCACCGGCGGCCGCAACACGCAGGAAATCACGACGAGATACTGCAGAAGTCGGAGGGATAAACATAGACGGTTTGGATTGTTGGTTTGACGGTTTGTTATTCACACTAACGGCGTGGGCACCCTAGTGGGTAAACCCGGCCGGGTCAAGATGCCGCATAGCAGCGGTGCGCGGCGGTTGGGCGGGACAACAGAGCCGCCGCGGACGGCCCGGCTGGGTGTGAACCAGTAGCCGCTGGCATGTCGCTGAACCTGATCGAGCCATCCGAGCAGGCTGTCGCCACAAATCCCCCGTCTTTCAGCAGCCTGCCAGAGGTTGACGACCTGCCTGCATTCCGTAGGCTCGCGTGCGCATGACAAATCCACGGTGGTCGTCCGGGCGCAACAGTCGGCCGGGCAACGCAGCGCGGGTGGGGTTTGTTGCCGCTCTGGGGTTGGCCTGCTTGAGCGCGCCCCAAGAGGCTCGGAGCGCCGCCCCGCCGGTGCGCACGCCAGTGATCTACTGCACCGACCTGCACCATCCGCACACAGACCCGGACGATCATTTTGACCTCGCCACGCTGTTCGCCCTGCCCGAATTGGACGTGCGTGCCATCCTGCTCGATCTGGGGGCCGATCAGGCCCAGCGGCCGGGCCGCGTTCCGCTTTCGCAAATGTTCCGCTTGACCGGCCGACACATCCCATTCGCCACCGGTCTGACCGAGAAACTGAAATCCCCAACCGACGCCGCGCGCCAGCAGCCTGCCGAATCCCAGGGCGCTGTGGACCTGTTGCTCACGACGTTGCGTGAAGCGAACGCCCCTGTCACCTACATCGGCACCGGTAGTGCCCGGGACCTGGTCGCCGCCTTCAACCGCCAGCCGGAATTGCTCCGGCGCAAGCTGGCCCGTGTGTACGTGGTCATGGGCAACGCCGCCGACGGCGGGCGCGAGTGGAACGTGGACCTGGACCCGATGGCCTTCGTGGGCCTGCTCCGGTCCGGCCTGCCGTTGTATTGGTGCCCCTGTCTGCCGATGGACCTCGCAGCCCCCGAGGCGCGGTTCTCGACCTATTGGAAATTCACCCAGGCCGAGGTCCTCGAGTCGGCGCCGCGGCCGCTCCAGAATTTTTTCATCTACGCCCTGCAAACCGTCCGGCCCGAAGACGTGGACCCGTTGACTGCGCTGGAAAGCCACCTGTGGCCGTGGCGGCATCTGGTCTGGAAAATGGAGCGCAACATGTGGAGCACCCCCGCGCTGCTGCACGCGGCGGGGCGGCAGGTTTACCGGGTGGACAACCGGTGGCTTGCCGGCCATGCGCAGCCGCCGGCCCCAAACGCCAAACGGGTCGAACTGTTCACCTTCGTGCCGGCCCGTGTGGAGGTGGACGACACTGGCCACACCCGGAAAACCGTGGATGCGCCAAACGCCAACGTCCGACTGTTCCAGCGCGCCAATCCCACGAATTACCAGGCCGCAATGTCCAGTTGCCTGGCGGACTTGTTCAGCCGGTTTCCCCTGAGCGCGCGCTAACCTCACCCCGCATTGGGGAATCCCGTCGCGAGCGACCCCAGCCGAGCGTGCCGGTCCGGAATCCGCCGCGGGCCAGAGACTGATTCCCCGCAAGCAAGGGACTACCGATTGGCACGCTGTTGGAGCGTCGCAGCGACGCCGCACCCGCGATCGAGCACGGGGTGGACGTTGACGCGATGACGCTGGGTGGTTTTCCCCGAATGCCCCCGGGGCCGCCGGGTTAGAGCTTCCACGGAGCTCGGCGGTCGCGGTCCAGCCAACTGTTCGCCTCGACATCGCCCACGAACTGTTCGGCCCGGGGATCCCACTTCAAGTGGCGGTGGTTCCAGTAAGCCAGGTTGCCCAAATGGCACACGGTCACGGAGCGACAACCGATCTCCACGTCGCAGATTGGCCGCTGGCGACTGCGGACGCAGTTGAGCCAGTCCTGGAGATGATCATTGCTGGCGTAGAGCCGCACCGGCAGGGACTCCCAACCCTCTTGGCCGATGGATTCCGGCTCGGCTTGAAACCTGCCCCGGTCCACGAAAATGCGCCCCTCTGTGCCGATAAATGTCACCCCGCCCTTGCTGCTGTCGTGGATCATCTCGACGCCGTTGGCGTAAAGGAAGCGCACCCCGCTCTTGGCGTTTGGGTCCGCCGGCGGAATGATCTCCACCGGCCCGCTATCGTCCATGCCCAGACCCCATTGGGCGATGTCGAAATGGTGCGCCCCCCAGTCGGTCATGGCGCCGCCGGAGTATTCGCGGTAACTCCGCCAATGGGGGAAATGGTCGTGAACACCCCGCGGACTGAGGATCGAGTTGTAAGGCCGCTGCGGCGCCGGCCCCAGCCAGAAATCCCAGTCCAGCCCTGGCTCGAGCGGCTCACCGGGCAGGTCGCACCACTTGCTGGGGCCGCCCACACCCACGATCACGGTCTTGACCTGGCCGATGCGACCGTTGCGCACCAGGGTGCAGGCCTTGAGGAACTCACGGGACGAGCGTTGCATGCTGCCGGTCTGCAGGACGCGATTGTTGCGCCGCACCGCCCGGACCATTTCACGCGCCTCCCGGATCGTCAGCGACAACGGTTTCTCGCAGTAAATGTCCTTGCCCGCGTCGGCGGCGGCGATGACCTGGAGCGCGTGCCAGTGATCCGGGGTGGCAATGACCACGGCGTCAATGTCCTTGCGCTCCAGCAATTGGCGGAAGTCCCCGTAAGCGCTGCAGCCCTTGTAGTCGGCCTTGTTGGCCTGTTTGGCGTAGTAGTCCTCCACCGTCTTTTTGGCGTGCTCGCGGCGGGTTGTGTCCACGTCGCACACGGCCAGCACTTGCGTCTCCCGCTTGTGCAGGAAGCCGTTCATCAGGCCGCGGTTCTGTTTGCCCATGCCGATAAACCCCAGCGTGATGCGGGAGTTCGGCCCTGTCTGCGCGGCACGGAGAAATGCGGTGGGCTGGGCCGAGCCAACCGCGGCGGCGGCGGTGGTCTTGAGGAACTGCCTGCGGGAGAGGTAATGCTTGTGTGTCATGGTGGTTCAGTCCGGTGCATCCGGCTGCCGGTATCTATGACACGCCGGAGCGGGCGGCAAGCCTCTTTTGAGAAGCACCCGATGGACCCGAGCGGAGGTTTGTGCTCAAAGGGATTGTCAGCCGGCAGGACTGCGGTTAGGTTGCGGTCGGTGTGCAAGCCATGAAAGCGCGTATTTTACGTTGGAAGAGGCATTCCCCGTTGGTGGTCTTGGCCGGCCTGTGCATGCTGGGCCTGCAAGCAGCCCTGGCCGCTGACCAGCCCATTGTTCTGTTTGATGGCCGGAGCTTCACCGGCTGGCGCGCCCCCATCGGCCAGTGGCAACTGGCCAGGGCTGTTTCGCTGGACGCCACCAACCCGACCAGGTTTGCCATCACGCCGGGCGAGGGCATCGCCGTCAACGGGCCGCAGGGACGGACGGCCCACCTGATCTCGGAAGCCGAGTTCGGCGATGCCGAGATTCACGTCGAATTCTGCCTGGCCAAGAAGTCCAACTCCGGCGTGTACGTCCAGGGCCGCTATGAGGTGCAGATTTACGACAGCTTCGGCGTCGAGAAGGACCAGTATCCGGGCATCGAGTGCGGCGGCATCTATCCGCGCTGGATCAACAATCGAAATGTCGAGGGCCACTCGCCCCGCGTCAATGCCAGCAAACCGCCGGGCCAATGGCAGACCTTCGACATCACCTTCCGCGCACCGCGGTTTGACGCCAACGGCCGCAAGACGGCCAACGCCAGGTTCGTCAAGGTCGTTCACAACGGCCAGGTCGTGCACCAAGACGTCGAGTTGACCGGGCCGACGCGGGCCGGCCTTGGGGAGGATGAGAAGCCGGTGGGCCCGCTCATGCTCCAGGGCGACCACGGGCCGGTCGCTTATCGGAATGTGTGGCTCAAGCCCCTGCGACTCGAGTGACTGTGCCCCGGCCCAGACGAGCCGGCGTTCCCGTTGTTGGGGACGCAAGCCTCCGGCGGGTGGACGCGCCGCCCGGGGCGCAGCTTGGGCGCGGTGAGGCCGGGCGTCCGGCCCACGACGACCCTGGCAGGCCACCGGCTGTCGGCTGCAGTCGCAACGCTACGACGCTCCGAGTCGCCTGGGCGCTGCTGGTTCGCCCTGCCTGCGCTCGGGTGCTGGTTTCGAGGCGCTCCTGCCCGAGGCGCAGCCCTGAGCCATGTTTGCCATGAAGACATCCCTGCTGTCTCGTCGTCGGATGCTGGCGCGCTCGGCCCAAGCCGTGGCCGCCGTGGCTGTTTCTCCGTCCCTGGCGCCGCTGTGGGCCGCGCCCGACCAGCGCCGATTCAAGATCGGCGCGTGTGACTGGTCCATCGGTAAAATGGGCGATCCGGCTGCATTTGAGGTGGCCCGGCAAATCGGGTTGGACGGCGTGCAGGTCAGCCTGGGCACCGAAGCCAACGGTTTGCACCTGCGCAAGGCGGAGGTTCAGCGGGCTTACCGTGCGGCGGCGCGGGAGGCCGGGCTGGAAATCGGCTCGTTGGCCATCGGCGAGTTGAACAACGTGCCCTACAAGAGCGATCCCCGCACGATCGAGTGGGTGAGCGACAGCGTGGATGTGTGCCGGGCCCTGGGGGTGCGGGTGGTGTTGCTGGCGTTTTTTGGCAAGGGCGACCTGCGGGACGACAAGGCCGGCACGGACGAGGTCGTCAAACGCCTGAAAGCGGTTGCCCCCAAGGCCGAGAAGGCCGGCGTGATCCTGGGCATCGAAAGCTGGCTCAGCGCCGAGGCGCATTTGGAAATCCTGGATCGTGTCGGCTCGAAGGCGGTGCGGGTGTACTACGACGTGTGCAACTCGAATGACCGCGGCTACGACATTTACCGGGAAATCCGACAACTGGGCCGCGAGCGCATCTGCGAGTTCCACGCCAAGGAGAACGGGGCTTTGCTCGGGCAGGGGAAGGTGGATTTCAAGAAGGTGCGGGCGGCACTGGACGACATCGGCTACCGGGGCTGGGTGCAGATCGAGGGGGCTGTGCCGCCGGGCGCGCCCATGCTGGAGAGCTATCGGGCCAACTGCCGGTTCTTGCGCGAGGTGCTGGCCTGAGGCCGGAGCGCCGATGGGGCGCTCCGCGCGGCGCGCGGGTGGCCAGGCTCAGGCCGACCCACGCTGGGCCAGCACGGCGGCGCCCGTAATGCCGGCGTGGTCGCCCAGCTTGGAGGCTCGAATGGAGATGCCCTGGGCCGTGCCGGGCATGATGTGTTTCATGGCGGTGCGGACCAGCGTGGGCATAATGAACTCCCCCAACGCGGCAATAAGCCCACCGCCCACGACGACGATCTCAGGGTTCAAGAGATTGATGAGATTGGCCACACCGATGCCGGCGTAAGCCGCAGCTTCGCCGACCGCCTGCTTGGCCACGCGGTCGCCCGCTTCAATGGCCTTGCGCAGGTCGCTGCTGCGCATTTTCGGCAGGTCCTTGCCTGCTTCGTCGCACATGACCGTTTTGCGGCCTGCGCGCGCGGCAGCGGCGATTTTCCGGAAGATGGCGGTCCGGCTGGCCAGGGCCTCGAAGCAGCCGCGGTTGCCGCAACCACAGGGTGGCCCCGCGGCGTCCACCACCATGTGGCCAACCTCGCCAGCGGTGAGGTTGTGGCCGTAGAACAATTCGCCGTTCAGGATCAGGCCGCCGCCAATGCCCGTGCCGATGAAGATGCCCACCAAATGCCGTGGCCGGGCATCGTATTCCTTCTGGAAAACGCCCAAGGTCGCCACGTTGGCGTCGTTGCCCACGAACACCGGCACGTCAAGGAGCTTCTCGAGCTTGTTTTTCAGCGGCACGTCTTTCCACCCCGGCAAATTGGGCGCGAAGATGACCCGTCCCGTCTGGCTATCCACCGCGCCTGGCGCGCCCACGCCCACCCCGCGGACCTGCGTCAGGTCCAGCCCACACCCATCCAGGGCCTGTCGGACGCACCGGGCGATGCGCTCGATGACGGCTTTCTTGCCGCAGTCGGCCTTTGTGCGGACCTTGGCGGTGGCCATGAGGCGAAGGCGGGCGTCAAAGACGCCAGCGAGGATTTTCGTGCCGCCGAGGTCCACCCCCACCCAAAAAGCCTGCCGATGGGCAGCCATGTGGCGATCAACCTGTTTGTGTTGAATCCCCGGCCAGCAGGGCCTCGATGCGTTGGCGCAACTCCGCGTTGACCACCTCGACCGGGCGCTGACCGTCAATGGTCTGAAAGCCGTAAAGCTGCTGCAGCCGCTGAAACTGCGCGGCCACCAACGCCTGGTATTTGAGGAAGCTGTCGAACATGTCCCGGGCCAGGCCCAGGTCCATGCCGCTTTCCCAATAGTCCAGGGCGGCGTATTTGGCGAAGGCGCGCTGCACCAGTTCCTCGGGCGCCACGTGCAGGTAAAACACCACGTCCGGCACCAGAGCCATGCCGTAAAGGTTTTGCAGCCAGCGCTCGTCCATGCCCCGGGCCAGGTCGCGGGCCATCAAGGTGTAGATGTAGCGATCAGCCAGGACCATCTGACCCGCTCGCAGCGCCGGCAGGATGGTGTGCTCAAGCTGGTCGGCAAAGTCGGTGGCGTAAAAGAGGCTCAGCGTGGTGCGACTGAGGATGTTGCCCTGTTGGGCACGCTCCAATTCTTCGCTGACGAGCGTGGAACGTTTCAAGCCGACCTGGACGGTTGAGTGGCCGCAGCTCTCCAGCCAATCCACCAGCAGCCGGATTTGGGTGGACCGGCCGGAACCGTCGGCGCCCTCCACCACAATGAGCCGCCCGGCCAGTTTGTGCACGTCCACGCCGGGGATGCCGTACCCGTAAAACCTGTGGGGTGTGCGCTTGGGTACGATAATGCGCACGTCCATGGGTTTGGCGGTGCCAGGGGGCTGCGACATGACGGTATTCAGCGTGTGGCGGCTGCGCGGTTGTAGCGCACCAGGTTGGGATGGGCAAACGAGGGCAGGTCAAGTCGCTCCGCGACGAGCGACCGGACAACGGTTTGCTGGGCTTCAATGCTTTGGTTGGCGTCCACGAGCACAAAGCCGAACTCCTCGCTCATCGCCAGGTATTGATCGAGAATCCGGCCCTGAAAGATGCGAAAACTCTCGTAAGGGTCGGTCGAAAGGCGTAGGTCCATCCCGGCCTCGAAATACTTGAGTTGCGGACGTCCGTCCAAGATGCGGGCCAACGAAACCTCCAAGTCCGCCCGGAAGAAAAACGTCAGGTCGGGCAACGCGGCAAAGCTGTAGATATCCCGCACCCACTGGGGCGGGCACCCGCGCACAATATCCCGCGCAAACGCCGTGAAAATGTAGCGGTCACACAGCACCAGGTAACCCGCGCGCAGCAGCGGCACCAAGTGGCGCTCGTAGCGGTCTGCAAAGTCGGTGGCGTGAATCAGGCAAAACGTGGTCGGCGTGAGTAAGGCCTGCTTCTTGCCCTTGCTGGTAGCGCTCTTGACCAGCTCCGAGGAGTTCCACTCGCTGAAAAAGACCTTCAAACGCTGCGCTTCCAGCCAGCGTTTCAACAGGTAGAGCTGGGTGGACTTGCCCGAGCCGTCCAAGCCTTCGACGGCAATCAGTCGTCCGGGAAATCCCAGTTCGGCAAACGTCTTTGTCATAACAGCAAGCCCAGCTTACGGAACGTTGGGCAACAAGCCAAGAGCTTGGTGGTGGTTCAAAGCATCCGGGGCCGGGCCAAATCCCGCGTGGCTGCCGTGCCACCGCCCCGGCCACGCTGGTTTGCGGTCAGGGCCGGCCCCGACCCATCCGGGGGCACCACGACGAGCCGGCCACTGTCGCCGCCTGCGACTTACGGCTGCGACTGTTGCGGCGTGATGGCGAAGGACACCTTCTGAATCCCCTCCCGGCGGACCAGGTCCAGCACCCGGATAACCGCCCCGTGAGTGGCATCCTTGTCGCCGCTGATGTACACGGGCACGTTGGTGTTCAGCCGGTACTTGTTCGACAGGTACACGTGCAGCTCAGCGGCCGTCACGCGCTGTTTTTCGATGTAAATGTCGCCCAGCTTGTCCACCGCCACGTTGATGATGTCCGGCTTGAAATCGCGCGTGGCAGCCGTGGCGGTGGGCAGGTCCATCTTGATGGACTGCATCCGGATCATGGTCAGGCTGGCCATCATGAACGAGGCCAGCAGAAAGAACATGATGTCAATCAGCGGAATGATCTCGATGCGGGCCTTTTTGTGCGGGAGTGGCGAGCCGATTCTCATGGGCGCGATAATGTGGCTTGGTCCCGGGGACAGCCCTTGGGGGCGGGAATCCTCAGTCGGTCTTGACGCTGACTTCCTCCTGCCGGAATTCCATGGTGTCCGCCCCCCGCTTTTTCGCCGCCTTGATCATGACATCCAGGTTCGTGGCTGCCGATTCCAACTCGAACTGCAACTGGGCGAGCTTCCGGGTGAAATAGTTGAACGGAATGAGGGCCACGATGGCAATGGCCAAGCCGCACATCGTGGCAATGAGGGCCTCGCCGATGCCGCCGGTCACCTTTTCGACAGCCAGCTCCACATCGCCGATGGACAGGAACGTGCGAAAGATGCCCGATACCGTGCCCAACAACCCCAACAACGGCGCCAGGGTGACCAGCGTGTCCATCACCGTCAGGAAACGGCCGGCCTTTTGCAGTTCCACCCCCGCCGCCACCTGCAACGCGCCCTCCAGCGAGGAGTGATGGTGATTCATCCCGTGCCAGATCATCCGGATCACCGGGTCGGTGGAGCCCTTGGCCAGCTCGGCTGCCCCGGCGAAGTCCCCGTTTTCGATGGCGGCAAAGATCCTCTCCAGCTTCCCCGGGTCGCGCCGGAACGCCTCCCGGATCCACCAGAAGGTGCGTTCGCCGACGACGGCGACGGCAACGATCGCGGCCACGAGCATGGGCCACATCACCGGCCCGCCCTTTTCAAAGTATTCCACCAGAATGTTGGCAAGTACCATAAACTTTAGCTGTCGGCTCTCACCGTTGGCCCGCCCGGCGCGGTGCCGAGCCTGCGGTGAAGGCGTCCAAAGCCTTTCGCAAGACTAACGGTTTTCGACGCCGGGTGTCCACGACTATTTGAGACGAAACTCGGCCGGAACCAGATAGTGGCGCACCTGCCCCGGCCCCCAGCGCCAGTTGTCACGCACCCACTCCAGAGCGGCCTGGTCCAAAACCGCGTAGCCCGAGCTCTCGTGGACCTTCACCGAGGTCGGAACGCCATCCGCGCCCACGATCACATAAAGAATGACCGTGCCCTGCTGCTTGAGCCGAGCTGCCTGGCTGGGGTAGGTCTTCATCCACGGAAAACTGCCCACCTCTTTGCCCGTCGGCACGAAACGGGTCGGCTGCGGTGGCGGGGGGGTATTGCGGATCTGGGGTGGCGGGGCGGCGGCGAAACGCGCCGGGGCCAGAATGACCGGGCCGGAGACGGGCACGGCGAAACGCACTGCCGCCGGGTTGGCAGCCACGACCGTGGCCACGACCGGTGCATCCAGATTCACATCGGGGGTTTCCTCCGGCACCTCGTCCGTCGTTTCCTGCGGCACGACGGTCGGCTGCTCGGGCGGCGTGAACACTACGGGAACAAACTCCACCACTTCCGGCAGCGGCCGGACATAGGGCTGGGGCATCTTCAAGCCGACCAGGCCGACCACCAGAAACAGGAAGCACACCGAGTTCACGTAAGCCAACTTGCGGTTGGCGTCTCGCGTGGCCGCCGGCAGGCACAGCTTGGCCAGATCGGAGCTTAAGCTGTAGCCCCCCGGCCCGGCTGCGGTAACTGTCGCTGGCGTGCTCACGTCAAGGAAGGTTCGGCGAAGCGGCCGAATGCAGGCCAATCCCGTGGCGGCACAAGCCGTCCGCTTGCCGCCGCCCGGTTAACCGGACGCGGTTTCCCGCCCTGTTTCGATCTGGCCGTGCACTCAACCATCAGTTCCCGTCACCTCGGGTAGCCCCCGGCTCGAGGCGGCGCGACCACACATGTTACAAACCACCGCCCCCGATGCAACGATTTGTGCGAAGATTTTGGCAGGCGGCGGCGTCTTGCCGGAGTCACCACCACCCCGTACCAGCCAGCCCGCAGCCTGCCGCTGTGGCAGAATCGGCGCCCGGCCCGGGGCAACGGGGAAGGTTGCCGATTCCGCCGCAGGCTGGGCGCGCCCCCTCAGACGCCTGGGGGCGATAGGATAAAACCCCGATGCTCGGAAGCCCGCCGTTTCGTCTCGCCAATCCGGCCCGCCTGGCGTACAAAGGGGGCATCCGTGGCTGCCGCAGTCGTCGGAGCGGCCTGCGGCCTGCAAAGGCAGGCGCGCTTGGCCGGATTGCTCATCACGAGCCGGCGCGGCGGGCACGCGAACAGTACCAGTCGCCGAGGTGCAGGTGATCGAGACGCCCGTGAAGCCGTTGCCAACTCTGGTGGAGTGCGCCAGCCGGCCAGAAGCCATCACCGGGGCTGTGCGCTTCCGGGACGAGGCCCACCGGCAATATCGCATCCTCCAGGACACAGCCCGCGGGGCCGTCGCCCGTGCATCCCGGCCGCACCCGTCGTCTGGGCGTTTAACCCTCACCCCCCACATCCCATGAGCAACATCCGAATTGGCATCAACCTCGAGTTCGTCCGCCATGCCGACAAGCCCTTCGAATGGGGCGTGGCCAAGGCAGCGGAGTTGGGCTACGAATACGTCGAACCGATGGTCCACTGGGGCCGCGAGCTTCTAAGCGAAGCGGGCTATTTCCACAGCGTCTCGATGCTCGACGACCCGTTGCGCATCAAGCGCTGCTGCCAAAAATACGGCGTCAAGCTGTCCGGCCTGTCCGCGCACACCCCGTTGACCAAGCCGGAGATCGGGGTCGAATACCTCAAGCAGGCTGTCCGGTTTGCCGCCGAGTGTGGCGCGCCGGTGGTCAACACAGACGAAGGCCCGAAACAACCTTGGACAACCGAGGCCGAGGATTTCGTGCTCATTCGCTACACGCTGATGGAGGCACTCAAGGTGGCCGAACCCCGCGGCATCCGCATCGGCCTGGAATGTCACCAGCAGTACAGCAAAACGCCGGCCGGCCTGGACCGCCTGTTCAAGCTGGTCCGCAGCCCCGCCTTGGGCATCAATTTCGACACCGGCAACGCCTACCTGGCGGGCCAAGACCCCTACCGCTGGCTGACCCGGCTGGTTGGCCGGCTGGTGCACCTGCACGCCAAGGACATCTCCATCCAGCACTCAGAAGCCGAGCGCGGAAAGGTCACCGGCACGCCGGTGGGGTGCGCCTGCGGAGACGGAGTCATTGACTGGGCGCGGGTCGCGCGGCTTTGTCGCAAGGCCGGGCGCGACATTGTTTTCTCCGTCGAGTGCGGCACAATCGAACAGGCCGAACGCTCGATCCGACATCTCAAAGCCGTGCTGGCCGACCGGTAGCTCGCTCACGGCCCGGGTCGCAAGCTGGCGACCGGGGGGCTGATCGGCGCCGCGCCCGCGGGCACTTTTGAATGGACAACGCCCGCCGCTTGCCCTTCTAGTGAAGGGCCTTTTTGGCGCTTGAGGCTGACGAACTAACCACGACATGGACAAGACCAAATCGTCTCCAATGAAAGCTGCGCCGGGGGCCGCGGCACCGGCGGATCGCCCGACGGCGCCTGCCGCCGGCCCGGCGACGCCACCGCCGTTGTTCCGTCCGATTGACTGGCTGACGTTCGCGCTGACCACCGCAGTGGTCATGGTGGGCTACTATTGGACGCTGGCCCCCGATCTGACGCTGGAGGACTCCGGCGAGCTGGCGGTGGCCTCCTACTACGCGGGCATCCCGCATCCGCCGGGTTATCCGGTGTGGACGATCTACACCTATTTCTGGAGTCTGTTGCCGATCAGCAACGTGGCTTGGCGGGTGGGGTTGGGCAGCGCCTTTGCCGGCGCGCTGGCCTGCGGGCTGGTGGGGCTGATCGTCTCCCGGGGCAGCAGCATGCTCATGGAGGGGATCGAGGAGTTGCGGGCCATGGCCGGCCGGTGGGAAAGCGCCATTTGCGCGGTGTCGGGTTTCGTGGCCGGCGGCCTGCTGGGGTTCAACGGCTTCATGTGGAGCCAGTCGGTCATCGTCGAGGTCTATTCGCTGAGCGTGCTGTCGCTGGTGCTGGTGCTGCTGTTTCTGTTGCGGTGGATTTACGCCCCGGAGCAACGGCGCTACCTCTACTGGGCTTTCTTCTTGTTCGGCATTTGCTTCACCAACCACCAGTCCCTGCTGGTGGCCGCCATGGGCATCGAGGTGGCCATCATCGCGGCGCGCCCGGCACTGGGGCGGGATTTCCTGGTGGCCAACAGCGTGGTCTATCTGGTGGGTCTGATAGCCCGGGCCGCCGGTCACCTGCCCACCTTCAGCAGCCCGCCCGGCCAGTTGAACATGATGTTCGTCATTTTCAACATGGTGGGGCTTGCGTCGCTGGTGGCCTGCGGCTGGCTGTTCGTCCGCACGCAGAAGCTGCTGACGGAGTGGAAACCGGTGCTGCTGTGCGGCCTGTTGTTCATGCTGGGGGTGTCCTTCTACCTCTACATGCCCATCGCGGGCATGAGCAACCCGCCCATGCAATGGGGCTACCCGCGCACGGAGGAGGGGTTCTGGCACGCCCTGACCCGCGGCCAGTACGAAAAGGCCAACCCGACGAATTTCCTCAACGACCCCCTGCGGTTCATCACGCAACTGGGGATGCTCATCGAAGGCGTGGCCGACGAGTTCAGTTGGGTGTTCATGTTCATTGCCGTGGTGCCGTTTCTGTTCTTGCGGCGCATGCAACAGCGGGAGCGCGCCTGGTTGATCGGCGTGACGGCCATCTACCTGTGTTTGGGCGTGCTGTTGTTAATTTTGCTGAACCCGCCGCCGGACCGGGCGGCGCGCGAGCTGGTGCGGGTCTTCTTCACCGCTTCGCACGTCTGCGTGGCCCTGCTGGTCGGTTACGGCCTGACCCTCATCGCCGCTTACATGGCCACGCACTTTGCGGTCTTCCGGCGCTGGGGACTGCTGGGCGGGGGCGTGGCTTTTGCGCTGGCGGTCTTCGCCCTGGCGCTCAAGACGGAGGAGATGTTCGGAGGCGATCCGAACCAGAACCCGTTCGCGGTGTTTTTCGGCGGCATTGCGCAGGCGTTCACGCCGTATCAGTACGGTTTGCCGATTTATGCCGGCCTGTTGCTGATCGGCATGACCGTGGCCTTCATTGGCAGCAGCTACCTTTACCGTCAGCGCGCGCCCCTGGGCATCACCCTGGCCATGTTCGCCCTCATGCCGGGGTACTCGTTCATGAAGAACTGGTTCGAAAACGAGCAGCGCGGGCACCTCTTCGGCTACTGGTTCGGGCACGACATGTTCACCCCTCCGTTCCCCGGCCCGGACGGCAAGCTCACCTACGACGCCACGCTGCGCGCGCAGTTGCTCAAGGACCCGGAAAAAGGGCGGCTGATCTACCCGGAGATGGCCCGGGACGCCGTCCTTTACGGCGGCACGGACCCCGGCCGGTTCTGCCCCACCTACACCATCTTCTGCGAGAGCTTCATCCCGCCGCGCTGCAAGCCGCACGACCCGCACTACGACCGACGCGACGTTTACATCATCACCCAAAACGCGCTGGCGGACGGTACCTACCTCATGTACATCCGGGCGCACTACAACAAGAGCGACCAGGTTAAGTACGATCTGCCGTTCTTCCAAGAGTTCTTCAGGAGCGAGCGCGAGTCCAAGGACAACTACAAGACCAATCTTGTGGCCCGGTTGGCCTGTCTGCTACTTGACCGCCCGTTTACCGCTCTGGGCGATTACATCGAAAAACAGCGTCGTGCCGGCTCGTCCTACTTCACCGAAAAAGACTTCCTCGGTGACCTGGCCGGCAAGCTGCGCGCCAAGGCCGATCCGCTGTCAGCCTGGCTTTTCGACAACCTCAGTCCCCAGACGCAGCAGGCGCTGGGCAAACCCGGCGGCAACCGGTTGCTGGCCCGGGACCTGAACAAACTGCTGGAGCGCGAGCTGGTGCTGGCCCGCCAAATCGCCCGCAAACGCGCCGAAAAAGCCGCCCTTGAGGAACACCTCATCGGCCTGCAGCCCAGCCCGCGCCAGCAGCAGCGGTTGGACAGGCTGACCGCTGAAATCGAAGCCCTCTCCAAGCCCGGGCCGCTCTACGAGCCGGCCCGCTTCGCGCACGTGCCCCTTTCCGACTACCTCAAGGCTTTCATCCGCCAGAACCCGCAGAGCCACACGCGCATCCGCCTCAACCGGCTGTTGCTGGAGGCCGCCTACCCGGACCTCATCGCCAAAAGCCCCGGCGGCGTGTATCCGGACCGCGAAATCCTCATCGCCACGCCGGAAGATTCCCAGCGCTGCTTTGCCGAATACCTGGAGGACGCCCAACGGCGGCTCAAGCTCAACCAGCTCAAACCCGGCGAGGACGTGCGCCTCATCGGCGAGGGCATGGAGCAACGCGTCCAGGTCTCGGGCCAGGTCGCCGTCATGACCATCAACGGCTACATCACCAAGGTCATCTTCGACAAAAACCCCGAAAACGAGTTCTACGTCGAGGAAAGCTTCCCGCTGGAGTGGATGTACCCGCACCTGACGCCCTTCGGCATCATCATGAAGATCAACCGCACCCCGCTGCCGGAACTGACCGAGGACATCGTGGCCCGGGATCACGATTTCTGGTCGCGCTATTCCGAGCGGCTGATCGGCAACTGGATCACCTACGACACCCCGGTCAAGGACATCGTCGAGTTTGCCGAGCGAACCTACCTGCGGCGCAACTTCAAGGGCTACAAGGGCGACCTCAAATTCGCACGCGACGACCAGGCCCAGAAAGCCTTTTCCAAGCTCCGCAGCTCCATTGGGGGTGTTTACGCCTGGCGTATCGGCGACGCCACCTCCAAGCTGATGGACCTGCAGAGCCGGCCGCCCCAGGAACAGGCCGCCTTGCGGTCCGAGATTCTCCACTGGACCGCCGTCCGCGACCGCATGATCAAGGAGGCTGACTTCGCCTTCCGCCAGGCCTTCGCTTTTTGCCCCTATAGCCCGGAAGCCGTCTTCCGCTACTGCCAACTGCTCATTTCCCTGCAGCGATTCGACGACGCCTACCTGATCGCCGAGACCTGTCGCAAGCTCGATCCCTACAACGGCCAGGTGATTGACCTGGCCAACCGACTCCGGGCCGCCCGCGGCTCGGGCACGCCGGGCGCAGTCCCCACCGCCGCAACCCCCGGCGTGAGCCTGGCTCAACTGGAAAAAATCGTCGCCCAGCAGCCCACAAACTTCCAGGCCGCCTTCGACCTGGCCGCTGCCTACTTGTCGCTCGGCCAGACCAACCGTGCCACCCAGCTCCTCGACAACGTCCTGGACAACCCCGCCGCCGACTCCAGCGCGGTGCTGGCCGTGGCCCAGGCTTACGTCTCGATGGCCAACTTCCCCAAAATCGAGACGGCCCTCCAAAAACTGGTCAAACTCGCCCCCGGTCAGCCCGAGGCTTGGTACGACCTGGCCGCCATGAAAGCCACCTTGGGCAAGAACGCCGAAGCCCTGCAGGCCCTCCGGCGCGCCCTGGAACTGAGCGCGGCGCGCCTGAAGCAGGACTCCAAACAGCGCGATTTGCGCACCGAGGCTCTCCGCGACCCGCGCTTTGCCGCCCTGCGTCAAAACCCCGAGTTCCAAGCCTTGCTGGCCGGCCCCTGAGGCCTCCCGAGCCGGTTGTCGCATGACGCCGTTGGTCCAACTCGCTCGCCGCAGTTGCCTGGTACGCCGCGTCAGCCTTTTCCCCAAGCCCGCCCCGCTCGGCCGGTCGGCCGGTCGGCTGCCAGCCTGACTCTGGTCCATGAACGCGACGCCTCCTCCCAATCCCCCCGCCGCCTTTGTCCGCCACGAGGACACCGCTCCGCGCGAACGCAGCGCCTGCGGTTGGCGGTATCGCCTCATCAGCCGCCAGGACGCCGCGCACCATCCGGCAGCCTGGGTGCACACCGTGGACATCCGGAGCGCCCGGTTGCACTTTCACCGGCGTGCCACTGAGCTTTACTACGTGCTGGAGGGCGGCGGTGAGATCAGTCTGGACGGCACCTGGCACGCCATCCGCCAAGGCTCGCTGGTCCACATCCCACCGGGCGTGGTGCACGGGGCGCGCGGGCGGATGCGTGTCCTGGTGGTCGGGATTCCGGACATCGCTGAAGACGACTACTTCGAGCCGGGCGGCACGGCGTGAAACCGCGCCGGCACGCGGTCGGCTCGCGTGGGCAACAACGTTGCGTGTCCGGCCGCCTCAATCCGGCCCGGGCCAAGTTCGCGCCCCGCATGCCGGACGAGCAACCTGCGCGCCTGGCCGACCCATCAACGCGGCGGCTGGCTGCTCTGGGCCGCCGGCGGCGTTTCGTGGAACGGCTGGCCGGCGCGGTACAGCGCCAGCAGCCGGCGGTTGCGCCCCGCAATCTCGGTCTGTCCCGCTGCCTCCGCCAATGCCGCGGCCCGCTCCGCCGTGCGAGCCGCCTCGTCGAATCGCCCCGCTTCCGCATATGCGGCCGCCAGAGTGCCCACCAGCAACGCTTCCTTGAACCCGGTCAGGGTGCACGCCCGCTCGGCCAGTTGGACCGCCTCCGCACCGTTGCGCACTGACGGGTCGTGGCTGGCGGCCAGCAACCAGGCCAGATTGTTCAGCGCCTCGACGGAATCCGGTTGTGCCGCCAGCGCGGCGCGGTAATGGGCCGCGGCTGCAGCCGGCCGGCCGGCGGCAGCCGACAGTAGCGCCATTTGATAATGCGCCAGACCGTTGGTCGGCTGAGCGGCGAGCGCGGACGCAAAATGGTTCGACGCGCCGGCCGTGTCCCCGCGCGCCAACAACACCAGTCCCCGCGCGTTGTGCACGTCAGGATTACCGGGCTGCAGCTCCAGGGCACGGGCAAAGGCGTCGGCCGCCGCCGGCAGATCGCCCTTCAGAGCCAGGGTTGCCCCCAGGCCTCGATGCGCGGCAAACAGGCCCGGCTGCAGGGCAACAAGCCGCCGATAGACCGCGATGGCTTCGTCCAGCTTGCCCTGGTTGTGCAGGGCGGACGCCAGAATGTGCAGCCCCCCGACGTGCAGCGGCCACAAGCGCACAGCCTCGCACCCGGCCTGCTCGGCCTCGGCCAACCGGCCCATCCTGAACAGAACCTCGGCCAATCCGTGATGGGCGTCCGGGTAGGTCGGGTCGCACCGAATCGCCTCGCGGTAGCTAGCGAGCGCCTCCTCCAACCGCCCTTGCCGGCTGTAGATCATGCCCAGCGTGTTGTGGGCTTCGGCAAAATCGGGCCGCAGCCGAAGCGCCGTCCGGCACGCCGCCAGGGCCGCGTCCGCCTGGCCGCTTAACGCCAGCGCCGTCGCAAGCTGGGTGTGGGCCATGTAATTGTCCGGCATCACCGCGACCGTGTGTTCCGCCAGCGCGCGGGTGTCCCGCCAGTGGCGCAGTTGCGTGGCGGTGAGCAGGGCGCACACCAGCAACACGGCCGCGGCGGCCAACCCACGGCTCCATCGCGGCAGCCTGAGCCTGGCGGCCGCCTCGGCCACCCCCCACACCAGCGCCACAAACAGGCCAATGTGCGGCAGGTAAGTGTAACGGTCCGCCATCGCCTGGCGGCCCACCTGCACCAGCCCGATCACCGGCACCAGCGTGCCCAGAAACCAGAGCCAGCCCACGGCCAGAAATGGCCGCGCGCGCCATTGCCAAACGACCAGCGCCGTCAGCGTCAGCAGCAACAGCACGCTCGCCCAGCTCTCCGGCGCGTCCCACCGCACCGGGGTGTAGGGGTAAAAGACCGCGAGATTCGCCGGCCAAAAGGTCTTGCCCAGGTAACGGATGTAGGCCACCGGCACGTGGGCCAGCCGGGCCTCGAGGGGCAGGACTTCCAAAGGCACGGTGGCCCCGGCGGCTCGCTGCACCGCCAGCGTGACGGCACTGGCCACGCCCGCCACCAGGAAGAACGGCAACTTCTCCGCCACCAATGCCAGCACACGCTGAGCCGGCCCACCCATCTCGGCGCGCAGCCGTTCCAAAGGCCACAAGTCCAGCAGCAGCAACAGGCACGGCCACGTGACCAGCATCGGTTTGCTCATCAAGCCCAGCGCAAACAGCCCCAGAGCCGCCCCGTACCAGCCCCACGCGCGCCATCCGGCCCGGGCCGGCGGGGACGCGCCCGAAGTCCCGTTGGCGCGCGGCGGCTGCCGGAGCCGCGCATAGCGCTCGTAAGCCAGCAAACAGAGCAGCCCGAACAGAGCGCTGAGCACGTCCTTGCGCTCGGCCACCCAGGCCACCGATTCGACCCGCAACGGATGCAGAGCAAACAGGGCGGCGACCAGGGCGCTGCGGCCGGGGGCGCCGGTGAGCCGGAGCAACAACGTGACCAGCAACCCGGCGTTGGCCGCGTGAAGCGCCACATTCACCAGGTGATGCGCGCCCGCGTTCAGGCCGAAGAGTTGGCAGTCCAGCGCGTGCGAAAGCCAGGTGACCGGATGCCAGTTGCTGGAATGGGCCTGCGTGAAGGCCCAGCGCACTGTCGCCGCCTCCAGCCCCGCTTGCACCATCGGATTGGCGCTGACGTAGTCGGGGTCGTCGAAGTTGATGAAGTCGTAAGAGCGCACCGGTGCAAACACCACCAGTGCGGCCAGCGCCAGCGCGCCAGCCATCGCCCCGCGAGCGACGCGGCTTTGTTCCTGCCCGGTCACGTCGGCGGGCATTCTGAGTCAGTCACCCACAGCCGCAACTCGAAAGGCCCCGCCGCGCCGCCCCCCCGAATCCGTTGCCGACCCCTGCCGCAGGCTTACCCCTGGGACGAACGGAGAGCGGACAGCGCGGGCCGCCGGCAGCCTGCCAACAGAATCCGACGTCCGTTGCGAAGGCGGTGACGCTTTGGGCGGGGCGACCGGGCGCGTTACCAGCCGGTGAAGGATTTGGGGCTGCCGTCGCCGGACCGTTGTCTCGAAGCGCTTGGCGGGCGCATTCGACCGGTCACGCCTGCCCGCGGTCAGCGGCAATCCCGTCAGCCCAAAAAAAGACCGGGCCACGTGGCCCGGTCCGTTACTACAAGAAACGCGGCAGCGCTCCCTCAAGGCGTTCGCAGCCGGTAGAAGCGTGTGTCCTGGGCCGGGACGCTGTACGGGCTGGTGGCCGGAGGCGTCACGTCCTGGTAGAGGCCCGTGACGGAAACGGCGCTTTGAAGCACGTAGGTGCCGGTCCAGCTCAGGATGGCATTCGCGCCGGAGCGCTGGATTTCAATGCGTCCCGGCGGGGGCGGCTGCTCGGACACCGTGAGCACGGCGGGCGGGCTTTGCACCACGCAGTAGGAATCGTTGACCAGCACCGAATAGACGCCGGCATCGGCGGTGCTGAGGCTGTTGAATCGCAGGCTGCTGGTGGTCGCGCCCGGGATGTCATTGCCGTCCTTCTTCCACTGGTAGGTGTAGGGCGGCGTGCCATCGGCGGTGACGCTCAGAGTCAGCGGTTGGCCGAGGTACCCGGTCTGGCTGCGCGGCGCCGCGCTGAGCGTCAGTTTGTTCTTCGTCTCGCCCACTGGCAGAACCAGCAGCCGGAGGGTGATCGGCTTGGCGCGGTCCACCACCGGGTAGCGGATGGCCGCGCCCGGGCCGTTGGCGACCGCGCGCTGCCAAAGGGTGTTCAGCGTGTCTTTGAACTGCCAGGAGTAACGCAGGCTCTTGGTGCCCGTGTCCGCGTTGTTGGTGCTCACCTCGGAAATGCGGGGCGCGCCAATCGAGTCCCCGCCCAGGATGCCCGCCGCCGCCGGTCCCGAGAACAGCACCTCCGGCTGACCGTTGGTGTAGGACTCGAAATCCTCGATGACGACGTCGCCGTTGACGATGTTGTCAATGTAGATGTCGTAGGGACCGGTGTCAGCCACGTCGCCCAATTCAAAGCCGATGCCGGCCAGGGCCGCAAACGGGTTGGCGTCCGGCAGGCTGACGGCGCCCTGGAACTGCCCTTCCGTATCCACGCCGGGCGTTATGGTCACCGTCTGCCAGCATCCGTTGGGATAAACGGCCACGCCGCCCACCGGCGCCGTGCCGTAGCCCCCGGAAAGGCCCGCATACGGGATATGGTATTGCGCGCCGGTGGGGGTCGCATTGGTCCCCACCGGGCCGGTCAGGGCGGCGTTCTGGTCCAGGATCAGCGACACATAGATGGCCTGGTTTGCGCCGCTGCCGACCTTCGGACCAAACGTGCCGGCGTTGGGCTTGCAGCCCTCCTGGCCGTTGACCGTCTGCGTGGCCACAATCTTGGCGTCCTTGACCAACGGGGAAGTTGTCACGCGATTGACACCCGGTGTCACGCCGCTGGTCTTGGTGCCGATCTGCACCCCGTCGGCGTAAACCGTCACGGCCGTGGCATTGGAAGCCACACCCGGCACGTCCACGTAAGTCTGGCCGGCAACCAACGGCCCGTTGACCTGGGGCAGCGCGGGCGTGGCCAGGCACGGATCGCCCACCGCGGTGAAGCGCAGCGGGGCGGGATACCAACGGCGGCCAAAACTGCACCCGTCCTGAGGCGTCACCCCATCAATCAGGGTGTCGGAATACGTGAAAGTGATCTCCGGCTCGGTGACCCCGACGTCGTTGGTGATGTAGCAGACGAAGTTCCACTGGTTTTGCGGACCGCCCATGGCCAGAGTCATGTTGGTCGAAAGCGTGCAACCAACAGCCGTGATCTTGGTGGTCACGTCCGACGGGATGCTGCTTGAGGTGGGCAGGGTCACGTCAATCTGGTACACCCCGCCCGCATTGGCGAGGGTGGGTTTGACCGTGATGGACGGATAGCCGGACACCCCGAAGCGCGTGCCGTACTTGGGGGGCTGGTCTTCCGTGACATTGCTGTTGCCGCTGGAGGCGTAAAAGCTGCCCATGGTGCTGTCTTCGAGATACGGCGGCCAGTCGTTGATCTCGGTGCTGCTCTTCTTGGCGAGCACAAGGACTTTGTCGCCCAGCGCGGCCGGCGCGCCGAGGGCCAGGGCCAGGGCAGCCATCGGGAGGATGCTGATTCTCATAATCGTCGTTTGTATTGGTTGCTTGGTTCGGTCGTGGCAGCCAGCGGTTTCCGTTGCGCCCGGCCTTCTCCAACAGTCGGCAGGCAGGACGCGGCGTGACCTAACTGGCTCGCTGCCACCACACCCTAGGCGCTCCGCCCAGAATGTCAACGCCCTTGTGGCAGGGCGCGATGTTCCCCATCGCGCCGCCACGCCTGATGGGCGCGAACAGGCCGAATCAGCGTGCTGTCGGCGTCTTGCCGACAGAACACCCCGTCCGTCGGTAGGGCGCGCTGCTCGGGCTGCCGGGCGGCCACGGCCTCCTCGTCCGGTGGGCTGAGACCGCCGGCCCTCCTCTCAATCCTGCCCGCAGTCTGGCGCTCTTGGTCCAACCATCCGCCCAGAACGAGACACCCTGCCCGCCAACACCGGAGACTGGAAATCAAGCATCACATTGCCTATCGTAAGCGAGCCAGGGCCGGGAACGCGGCTGCAGCTCGGCCCGGCGTGCCGGCTGACGGCCCGCCACCGAGGCTGAGCGTCGCCCAAGCAGCCGACCCGACACCAAGGCCGGGAACGTGAGACTAAACAGGCATTGTGAACCAGCGCCGAGCCAGCACCGCCTGGCCCGGATGTTTCACCTTCCTCCTGGCCGCCGCCGTGAAGAGGCGGAGATGCCAGCCGGCGGCTTCACGCTCATCGAGTTGCTGGTGGTGATTGCCATCATTGCCATTCTGGCGGCGATGCTCCTACCAGCCATGTCCAAGGCCAAGGCCAAGGCCAAACAGACCGCCTGCCTCAACAACCTGCGTCAAATCGGTCTGGCCACGGTCATCTACTTGGGCGACTACCGTGCCTACCCGGGCTGTTACTCGGTCGTCCCGCAGCCTTACGCCGTGTGGCCGCCGCGCCTGCTCACTGTCATGGGCAACAATCGGGGTGTCTTTTACTGCCCGGCAGCAAGGCCGGACGCCGCTTGGGACACCAACGTCAACAAAACCCTGGGCGCGCGCGGCCCTGATGGTCAGTGGGACCCGTTTGGCATTGGCGTGCCCTCCCGTTTCTCCCTGGCTTACAACGACTGGGGCATCAACCTGGCAGCCCGGCCCCAACTGGGCCTGGGCGGTGACATCAATGGCGGCTGGTGCAAGGGGCCGGTCACCGACAGCATGGTCCGCCGTCCGGCGGATATGATCATGCTCGGCGACGCCCGGGCTTATCCCAACCCGGCGGCAGTCGGCGTCTGGCCGGCCAACCTCGATCCAACGCAATCGGACCAGTGGCCGTCCAGCCGCCACAACGGTCGGACCGATCTCATGTTCTGCGATGGGCACGCCGAGGCCGCGCTGCGCCGGATGGTCATTGACCCGGCCAACCACACCTGGCGCCGCCGCTGGAACAACGACAACGAGCCGCACTTGGAATTCGGCCACTGGGCGGTCAACTGGACCGAAGCGGCCGCCACGGACCAATGGTAAACGGCGCATGGCAGAGGCCGGCCGTGGCCGCGTCCCCCGCGTCCTTGCGCCGCCAAGCACGGCACCAGCCGGGCAGCACACCCCGCGGCGCCTGCCGCCGCCACACCCGTTGGCCGCCCGCCCAACCACGCCCGTGATCCCCAAACCCGTCCAGCCCGCCGCGTTGTCCGCCGCTCCCCACCTCATCCGCGAGGCGCTGCCTCCGGACGGCCTGTTCGCCAACCAGACCTGGCGCATCGCGCCCGCGCCGTTCCCCCTCAGCGCCGCGCTGGCCGGCGAGCTGGAATCCCTTGGCCGCGTCTTGCTCCAGTTCTACCGCGCCGTCAACCTGCTTTACCGCCGGAGCGTCGAGGGCCAACAGCCGACCTGGGTGGCCGAATGGCTGGACCGCGGCAAGCCGCGCGCACTGGTCGAGCTTCAGCGCGCTCCCGCCTTCAAACAGGAGCTGCCGCGGGTGATACGGCCGGACATTTTGCTCACCGACGACGGCTTCTGCATCACGGAGCTGGACAGCGTGCCGGGCGGCATTGGCTTGACGGCGTGGCTCAATGAGACCTACTCGAGGCCGGGCATCCATGACCCGCGGTTCGAGGTCATCGGCGGGGCGCGCGGGATGCTCGATGGCTTCGCCGGGATTTTCGGCGACGCGCCCCGCGTGCGCCTGGTGATCTCCGAGGAATCGGCTGTGTACCGGCCTGAAATGGTCTGGTTGGCCTCCCGGTTGGGCGCGCGGTTCACCGTGCACGACGCCCGGTTCGAGGGCTTTGCCGACGGCGATGCCGTTTACCGGTTCTTCGAGCTGTTTGACCTGGACAACGTGCCGAGCGCCGGCCGCCTGTTCGAGCTGGCCGCCGCCGGCCGCATCCGGCTCACCCCGCCCCCCAGGCCGCTGTTCGAGGAGAAGATGCTCTTCGCCCTGCTGTGGAATCGTCACCTGCGCCCGTTCTGGCGACAGGAACTGGGCGAGGGGTTTTTTCAGCGCCTGCTGGCGCTCGTGCCTTACACCTGGGTGCTGGACCCCACGCCGCTGCCGCCGCAGGCGGCCATCCCCGAGCTGGGCCTTACCGACTGGCGGCAGCTCAAGGACCTCTCGCAACGGCAGCGCAACCTCATCCTGAAAGTCTCCGGCTTCTCGCCCCGCGCCTGGGGCGCGCGCAGCGTGGTGCTGGGCAGCGACGTGTCGCAGGCCGATTGGGCCGCCGCCGTGGAGCGGGCGCTGGCGGATTTTGCGCTTTCCCCCTGCGTCCTGCAACGCTATCACAAACCCGCCCACGTGGACGCGCAATGGTTTGATTTCGAGAACGACCGGGTCGTGGCGATGCAAGGTCGCGCACGGCTCTGCCCGTATTACTTCGTGACCGGTGAGCGCGACGCGGCCCGCGCGCGCCTGGGCGGCGTGTTGGCCACCATCTGCCCGGCCGACAAGAAGATCATCCACGGCATGGCGGAAGCCATCCTGGCCCCCTGCGGCGTGCGCGCATGAGCGATCTGGTCCAATTCACCCTGCTGGCGGCCGGCTCGCTGTTCGTCATTGTGGACCCGGTGGCCACCGTCCCCGCCTTTCTGGCCATGACCCCTTCCGACACACCGGCGCAGCGGGTGAAGATGGCCCGACTGGCCTGTGTTGTGTCGGCCATCGTGCTGCTGACCTTTGCCGTGGCGGGTCGGCACATTTTCCGGTTTCTGGGCATTACCATGCCCGCCTTCCAAATTGCTGCCAGCATCGTGTTGCTCATCGTGGCCTTGGACATGTTGCGGGCCATGCGCTCGCGGGTGCAGGAGACAGACGAGGAAACAGTGGCCGGCGCCGAGAAGACCGACATCGCCATCACGCCGCTGGCCGTGCCCATGCTGGCCGGACCGGGCGCCATCTCCACAGCCATCCTGCTGCAGAACCAGGCCCGCGGTATCGCCCAGCATGTCCTGCTTTACCTGGTCATCGTGGGCGTGTGCTTTGCCAGCTATCTTATCCTGCGGTTCGCGGCCCTGGGCACGCGCTTTCTTAACCCGATTGCGATGAAAATCCTCTCGCGCGTCATGGGCCTGTTGCTGGCGGCCGTGGCAATCCAGTTCATGCTCGACGCGCTCAAGGACCTCAAGCTCCAGTTGTTTGGACCATGACACGGCACACGCTTAGCCAGCTTGCTCGGGCCGGTCGCCGCGCCACCTCCGGCCGGAATCGGGCGCATCCGTCTGGCCGGGCCGTGGCCCAAACGCGCCCTGTTGCGTCTCCCCCAGGCGTCGGGGCTGCTTGGCAGTGGCCGTTTGCGGGTGGAGCCGCGGTTTCGGCAACACCCCTGTGGGACCGCACCCGACTGGCCGAGGCCGTCCCGGGCTGCGCGCAGGCCGAGGGGAGGGCGAACGCATGACGCCCGCAGCCCGTGGCAAGCTGGTGACCGGCGGCCTGGCCCTGCTCGGGGCGGCCGCCTTGGCCTGGTGGCTCTGGCCGCGCCAGCCGCTGGACCTGCAGCCGCGTGTGCCCGGCACTGACCACGCACCCGGGACCGAAGGCGGCGCCGGCAGCAACCCAGTCCCCCGCGGTCAGCTCACCCGCGGCGAGGGCCGGCCCGCCGACCTGCCGGGCGAGTGGCCGCAGTTCCGCGGCCCGCAGCGGGACGGCATCTGCCATGAACCACTGATGCTGAATCGCGACTGGGCCGCCACCCCGCCGCGGCCACTCTGGGCGGTGGAGGTGGGCGAGGGCTATGCCAGCCCGGTGGTGGGTGGGGGGCGACTCTACCTGCTGGACTACGACCGCGAAAAACAACAGGACGCCCTGCGCTGTCTGTCCCTGGCCGACGGCCGGGAAATCTGGCGTTACAGCTATCCGGTCGAAATCAAGCGCAACCACGGCATGTCGCGCACGGTGCCCGCCCTGGCCAGCAACCGGGTGGTCAGCCTCGGCCCCAAATGCCACGTCTTGTGCGCCGATGCGCTGACCGGCGAATTGCGCTGGTCCCTGGATTTGACCCGCCAGTTCGGCACACGGGTGCCGCCCTGGTACGCCGGTCAATGCCCGCTCATCGAGGGCGACCGCGTCATCCTGGCCCCCGCCGGCAAGAACGAGCTGCTCCTGGCCGTGGACCTGCACACCGGCCAGACCGTCTGGAGCACCCCCAACCCGCGTGGCTGGGCGATGACGCACTCCTCGGTCATGCCCTTCCAACTGGGCCAGCGGCGATTCTACCTCTACTGCGGCAGCGGCGGCGTGGCCATGGTGTCGGCCCAGGACGGCGCGTTGGTGTGGGACTCGACGGATTGGAAGATCAGCATCGCCACGGTGCCCTCGCCGTTGCCGCTGCCCGACGGGCGGGTGTTTCTGACCGGCGGCTACAACGCGGGCAGCTTGATGCTCCAATTCACCGAGCGGGACGGCAAGCCCCAGGCCCAAACGCTCTTCAGGCTCACCGCCGAACAGTTCGGCGCCGCGCAGCATACCCCGGTGTTCCACAATGGCCACCTGTTCGGCGTCCGTGCCGACGGCCAGTTCGTGTGCCTGAGTCTGGACGGCAAGGTCGTCTGGAGCAGCGGGCCCAACACGAATTTCGGATTGGGCCCGTTCCTGCTGGCTGGCGACCTGTTTTTCGTGATGGACGACCTGGGCACGCTCACCCTGCTGGAGGCGTCCACGGCCGGCTACAAGCCGCTGGGCACGGCCCGGGTGCTTACCGGACACGACGCCTGGGGACCGCTGGTCCTGGTTGGCGGCCGCTTGCTGGCGCGTGATCTGACCCGGTTGGTCTGTCTGGAAGTCGGCCGACCGCGCTGAAACCCGCGCCCGCCCGAGCGGCTGCGCCGGGTCTTGCCCCGCCTGCGTTTGCCAGTTGCCTTTTGGCGCGCGCTCGGTTAGTTGAACCCCATGCGGTTTATCGGCTCGGCCATCGAGAAGCTGCAGCGGCATCCCAAACGCATCGTCTTCCCCGAGGGAGACGAGCCGCGGGTCATCCAGGCGGCGCGCCAATTCCACGCCCTGCGCCTGGGTGCGCCCATCCTGCTGGGTGACCGCGCTCGCATCGGGGACGTGGCGCAGGCGTTGAAGGTCTCGCTGGACGGGGTGCGCATTCTCAACCCGGCCGAAAGCGAGGAGTTGGACAAGTTTGTCCGCCGTTACAAGTCGCTTCACCACGCCACCGGCCTGCGCACTGCCGAGGCCCGTGAGGCGATGCTCCAGCCGAACTTTTTTGGCGCCATGATGGTGGCCATGCACCAGGCCGACGGGATGGTGTCGGGCGCGGTGCACACCACCGCCAGCGTGCTCCGGCCGTTGTTCAAGGTGGTCAACCTGGCGCCCCGCACCCGCACCGTGGCGGGCTGTTTTGTGCTGGAGGTGGAAGACTCCCGCTTCGGCCAGGACGGCGTGTTGTTCATGGCCGATTGCGGAGTGATCCCGGCCCCGTCGGTCGAGGAACTGGCGGATGTGGCCGTGGCCACGGCGCGGTTTGCGCTGCACCTGCTGGGGGTTCGCCCCCGCGTGGCGCTGCTGTCCTTCTCCACCAAGGGCAGCGCCAGCCACGCGTCCGCCGGCCGGGTGCGGGCCGCGGCGGCGCTGGCCCGCCAGAAGGCGGAGGCCGCGCAGTTGGAGGTGGACATTGACGGCGAATTGCAGGTGGACGCGGCGCTGGTACCGGACATCGCCAGGCTCAAGTGCCCGGAAAGCAAGGTGGCCGGCCGCGCCAACGTGCTGATCTTCCCCGAGCTGAACTCCGGCCACATCGCCAGCCGCCTGCTCCGCCACGTGGCCCGGGCCAACGCCTACGGCCAAATTCTGCTGGGCCTGGACCGCCCGGCCGCCGACGTGGCCCGCGGCTCGACCGCGCACGACATCCTGGGCGTGGCCACGATTGTCGGCGTGCAGGCCATCCATCACACGATCCTTTATCCGGGCGCAGGCCAGCGCCTGCCCGGTCGAACCAAACCATGAGTCTGCCCTATCCCGTCAATCCCGCCCTCAAGGACCTGCCGGTCTATCAGCCCGGCCGGCCCATCGAGGAAGTCGCCCGCGAATTGGGCCTGCCCGCCGCGGACATCATCAAACTGGCCTCGAACGAAAACCCGCTCGGGCCGTCGCCGGCCGCCCTGCGCGCCATCCAGCAGTTGTTGCCCACGCTGCACCTTTACCCCGATGGCAACGCCTACTATCTCAAACAGCGCCTGGCCGCCAAGCTGGGCGTCACGCCCCAGCATCTCATCCTCGGCAACGGCTCGAACGAAATCATCGAGTTCGTCGGGCACGCCCTGCTGTCCCCGGGCACGGCGGCTGTTGTTTCCCGGTACTGCTTCGTGGTCTATCCGCTGGTGACGCTGCTGTTCGGCGCCCGGCTGGTCACCGTGCCCGCCCGCCATTACGGGCACGACCTGCCGGCCATGTTGCGGGCCATCACGCCGGACACGCGCGTGGTGTTTGTTGCCAATCCCAACAACCCCACCGGCACAGTCGCCTCCGCGGCCGAACTGACGGCGTTCGTCGAACAAGTCCCGCCGCAGGTCGTGCTGGCCTTGGACGAGGCCTACCTGGAGTTTCTGGATCAGCCGGCGGATTTCCTGCCGCTCATCCGCGACGGGCGGCGGCCCAACCTGCTGTTGATGCGGACCTTCTCGAAGATTTACGGCCTGGCCGGCCTGCGCATTGGCTACGGCATCGGTTGCCCGGAATTGATCGCCGCCCTGGAGAAGGTGCGCCAACCGTTCAACACAAACGCCGTGGCGCAGGCAGCCGCCCTGGCGGCGCTGGACGACACCGAACACGTGCGTCGCACCCGGGAGAACAACGCCGCCGGTCTCCGTTTCCTCCAGGAGGCCTGCCAGCGCATGGGTCTCGAATTCATCCCCTCAGCCGCCAACTTCCTGCTGGTGCGCGTGGGCGACGGGGCGCGCGTATTTGACGCCCTCCAGCGCCGGGGAGTCATCGTGCGCCCGATGGGCGGCTACCAGTTGCCGGAGTGGGTGCGCATTACCGTGGGCACGCCGGCCGAAAACGCCCGGTGCATCGCTGAGCTGCAAAACGTGCTGGGCCGCTGACCCGCGCGCGGGTGGTCCGGGCACGCGGCCGACCGACGGGCCGCCTCTCTCAATGGCCGTCCGCCGCGCCCGGCCCGGGGCGCGTCCCCGGGACTGCACGCTGGAACCACAGGCGGTCAGCCGCCCGAAGCGGCCGATCGCTGGCTGCCATCCGATGTCGCGGGCATCGGAGCCACGGCAGGCATCACCTGCACCCCGCAAACCCCGGCCGACAGTCTGTGGAGAAACCCGGACGGCGTGATACCGAGGGCCAGCACGCCGGCAATCAGCGCCAAGCAGACCACTCGCACGGAACTGCTGAGCCGGATGCGGCCTTCAACGGGCGGCTCTCGGAAGCAAGCCTCCCGCACGATGACCAGGTAGTAGTAAATGGCCAGGGCGCTGTTGACGACGGCCAACAGCACCAACGCCAGGTGACCCTTTGCCAGCGCCGCCTTCAGCAGCGCGAACTTGCCCGTGAACCCGGCAAACGGCGGCACGCCCGCCAGCCCGAACACCCCAACCAGCAACGTCACCGCCAGCAGCGGCGAGCGCCGGTGCAGCCCCGCCAGGTCCGCAAGGGCCACGTTCGTGCCGTCGGGCGAAACCCGGCAGACCACGATGA
>Ga0101944_10002037_pt1 | contig 35635 bp, 28 predicted proteins | sample DewCreD2012metaG_FD_75245 | JGI IMG/M metagenome (GOLD analysis project Ga0101944, IMG submission 75245) | Hot spring sediment bacterial and archeal communities from British Columbia, Canada, to study Microbial Dark Matter (Phase II) - Dewar... ... | reverse complement strand
GTAGTTGTTCCAGGCCACCCAGGGCGAGGCACCTACTACGGTGCGATTGGAGCGCTCAAACAGGGCTACAGGTTGCACCTGCAGCGGCGGCATACCCGAAAGAAGCCCCTTGGTGCGCCGGGTGTTGTTTGACCGATACAGGTCGAAAGTGTGTTTTTCAGCATCGAGCACCAATGCGTGCGCCTCCACTTCTGGAAACCTTACCACGCCCGAATGTTGCACTGCCGGATACCACTGGGTCTGGAGTATCCTCCCGCTCTTATCCACGGCAGAAATGCTAAAAGGCGCGCTGAGCGAACCGCTGTTTTTTACTCGTAGCGCATAAGAGCCATCAGCCTGCCGCCGCACCTTCCGAAGAGCCATGTCAAAGGCACTTCGGGTATTCATAGCCTCAAAAAACCAATCTGCTTCCAGGCCAACAGCCTTCCACGCTGCCCGTAAGTCGTCGGGATAGGGATGCCGAAACTGCCATTCCTTGTAGTAGTGTTGCATGGCGCGGTCTAACAACGGGCGCCCGGCAGCTTGCTCTACCCAACGCAGGAAAAGGGACGGCTTGCCATACACCTGCGCGAAGTAGTTCAACTCAGAAAAAGCCTCTATAGGGGAGTGTGGTGGTATGTCGGCGCCTACACGGGCCAAGGTCAAGATGGCCAGATTATCCAAAGAAATATCGGACTCTGGTAGTAGCCATCTGCCGACCGAAGGCAGCGCACTGTCCTCTTGACCGTAGTACGTTTTCATGTAGCGAGACTCGTAGTAGGTATTCACTCCCTCGTCCATCCAGCCGCAGTCGCGCTCATTGGTGGCTAAGATGCCGTAAAACCAATTGTGCCCCACCTCGTGAGCAATTACCTGATCCAGTGTCTTTTCAGAGCTGACCTCTGCAATAACCGTAATCATAGGGTATTCCATGCCGCCACCGGCGTTTAAGGCGCCCTCTACCGCTGTTGCCTGCGGCCAGGGGTACTCGCCGATATTTTCCGAGTAAAACGACAACGTTCGGCGGATGAAAAAAGCAGCGCGTTTCCACCAATGGGCCTGGGCATCAGTAAACATAGCCCAACATACTACTTGGCGACCTGAGGGCAGCGTCGCCACCTCTCGCAGTACACGGTAGCGCTTATCCGCAAACCAAGCAAAATCGTGCACCTTTTCTGCCTTAAAGCGTATAGTCTTCATCTCAGGCGACGACGGAGGAAAGGCGCCGGTTGCGTTCGGAGACTTGCGAGCGGGTTTATCGGCGGGCGGTAACAGTTGCGCCAAGAAGGCTTCTGTTTCTGTGATTTTTTGCTCCAGAAAGGCCTGCTCTTCTGGTGTTTGCAACACCCCCGTGGCGCCAACGACGTAATTCGCTGGCAGGGTAAGTTCCACGTCGAACGAACCAAATTCGCTGTAAAACTCCCCCACCTCCAAATAGGGCATAGGGTGCCAGCCTTTAGCGTCGTAAACGGCGGGTTTGGGATACCACTGGGAGATTTGGTACGATTGCCCCTCGTGTCCTAAGCGCGAAAACGTGTGGGGTATTTTCAAAAAATAAGGTGTCTCGATGACCATGCGCCCGCCAGGTGGCAGCGGCTCGGGCAAGGTCAGCAGCGCGATATCCGGGTGCTGCGGGTGATATTTCCAAGCAATCGGCTGCTGGTTTATCTGAAAGTTCAGCTGGCTGATGTATCCCAGCATGCTATCCGGTGCGAAGTAAAAATCTGTTTTTCTTTGGTGTAAACGCTGTCGGCAAAAGGCTGTCCGGCGGTTTTGGTATGCGTTAGGCCACAGATGCATCCAGATTTCGGTCAACGGGTGAGGCGAGTGGTTGGTGTACTCTATCCGCACGTGTGCTTGAAGCGTGTGTGCCGTGTCGTTCAGGGTCGCGCGGATGGTGTAGTTCACCTCTTGTTGGAAATAAGGTGTTTGTGCAGTTGAACTAAGCTGGTAAAGAGAAAGTGCGGCAAAAACCAGGTGCGTTCGCATAGCATCGGTTTGTTTTGGCGAAAAAATAAAAAAAAGCTGCTGCAAGAGAGAGTCGGGCTTTTTTGGCAAGAGGTTAAACATGTTAGCTCAGGCTGTAAGGAAAGACAGCCAGAACACTTGCCTCATTTAGAGCAGTAAAAATAGTTAGGGGCAATGCCTTCGGTATTTTTAACCCTAGGTGTCTTTTAAAAAACCAACGGGGGAAACGCCTTTTTGGAAAAACACCGTTTATCTATCCATCTGCGGAAATAAGCATTACGCCCAAAAGATGGGTTTGCTTTTTTTTCTTTTCGTCAGAATACCTTTGCCTTATGCATCGTCCTGTTTTACTCCGACTGTTGCCTTTAGCCCTGTTTTTGCTGCTTGCCCAGGGCTGCACGAATGTGCGCTCCCAAAGCAACGTGCATTTTCTTCCGCCATACTCCGACAATCCACACCTGCGCGAACTGCTGGAAGAATTTGACCGCTTCATGTCAGACACGCTGGCGCGCTCGGGGGTTCCGGGTGCAGCGGTAGTGATTGTTTACGACACGACAGTAATATTCCAACGCGGCTACGGCCTTCGACGGTTGGGAGCGCCGGACTCTGTGGATGCACACACTGTTTTTCGCTTGGGCTCTCTGTCTAAGGGCTTCACGGGGGTACTTGCTGGCTTGTTGGTGCGCGAGGAACGGCTCTGTTGGGACGACTGCATCCGCAATTACGTGCCCGAATTTGAACTAACCCCCTCCTCATACGCCTCGCAAGTGCAGCTGATTCATCTATTGGCACACACTACAGGGCTGCCTTACCATGCCTATACCAATTTGATAGAGGCAGGCTACGACCTGCGTACCATTGCGCGGCGCTTTGCCAATTTTCGAGTGAAACACCCGCCTGGCTCGGTGTTCGCCTATCAAAATGCTGCTTTTGCCCTTACGGGTGAAGCCATGCAAGTAGCCACGGGCAAAAGCTTTGGCGAGCTGCTCAAAGAACGCATCTTCCAGCCTGCGGGCATGCGCAATGCCTCTACTGACCAGCGCACCATGCTGAGCAACAGTAACATCGCCTGGCCTCACGAGCACACTCGGGCGGGCATACGGCCCTCACCCATCACCTCGCGCTACTACAACGCTGCGCCGGCTGGCGGTGTAAACGCCAGTGCGGCCGACATGGGACAATGGCTGCTGGTATTGTTGGGCTGCCGCCCCGACATCGTGCCGGCGGATGTGCTGGATGAGGTTTTCCGCCCCTTGGTGCGCACAGATGGCGAGCGGAGGTACTCTCACTTGTGGGGGCAGCACATCATCCCCTATTACGGCATCGGCTGGCGCATTTTGGCCGGCGAAACGGACACGCTGGTGTATCACGGTGGCTACGTCAATCACTTTCGCAGCGAAATCGCTCTTGACCGTCGCGACCGCATTGGCGTCTGTGTGATGTTCAACACAGAAACCTCACTGGCGGGTACCGCCATTCCCACCTTCTGGCGCATGTACCGCGAGCGCCGCCAGGCCATCCGAGAGAGGAAAGCGGAAGCCACCGTGGAACCTTAAGCCGCGCCGGTGGTGTAAAGTGCCGATTTGCTCAAATTAGCCACCCCTAAAGCAGAAACACTGAACCGCTGCAGCGTCCTTCTGTTGTTTTTTACAAAAAAATTTCACCTAAAATAACAGGTAGATTATGCCAAACACAAAAGGATTTTTCGCAGCAGCAGCAGTATGTCTAACCTTGGTTTTATTAGCCTCCAACTGTGTCGTCGTGCGGCAAGGAGAACTTGCTGTTCGCCGCAATTTGGGCAAGTACGAAGACAAAGTGCGCACTAGCGGCTTACAAACATTCAACCCTTTCACCAGCACGATTGTCAAGATCAGTGGGCAGACGGAAAACATCGAGGTTAATGTAAACATCCCCTCGAAGGAAGGTCTGACCATTCAAAGCGAAGTGTCCATTCTGTACAGGGTAGTGCAAAAAGATGCCCCCAACCTACTGCGCACGGTTGGGCTGGATTATGAAAACACCCTCATCCTCCCCGTATTCCGCTCGGCAGTGGCCGATGTGACGGCGCGCTATTTTGCCAAGGACATGCACTCGGGCAGCCGGGCAGAAATCGAGGTGGCCATTCGCGAGCTGATGATGCAAACACTTGGCCCTCGCGGTATCGTCGTTGAAGCCGTCCTGCTGAAGAGCATCGTCTTGCCGCGCAACCTAACCAAGGCCATTGAGGAGAAACTCGAAGCCGAACAGCAGGCCCAACGCATGGAGTTTGTGCTGCAGCAGGAGCGCCAAGAAGCCGAGCGCAAGCGCTTACAGGCCCAGGGAACGCGCGATGCTAATCAAATCATCTCGGAAGGGCTGACGCCAGAGATTTTGCAGTTTAAGGCCATTGAGGCCTGGCTGGAACTGAGTAAATCGCCCAACGCCAAAGTCATCTTTACCAATGGCAGTGTACCCTTAGTCATGGATGTCGAGCAAACGAGCAACACCATTGCACCGCCGCGCTCGTCCTCGTCCAACAGGCAATGACGCCGAAACGTATTTGAGGAAAGCCGTGTGTTTAGGAGCCGCCTAAGCACGCGGCTTTTGATTGCCTGAACCTTACGCACCGGAGCGGCGTTTGACCCGCACCTGTAATGCCAAAACGACATGAGCCGTCAGCCTATCGCTGTTTTTTGGTTTCGCCGCGACCTGCGCTTGGACGATAACGCAGGGCTATACCACGCCTTGCGGAGCGGGCTCCCTGTGCTTCCGCTCTTTATTTTTGATAGAAACATCCTGGACGACTTGCCAAGCCGACGAGATGCGCGGGTAGAGTTCATCCATCATTCTCTTGCTGTCCTCAAGCAACGCCTGCGTGAGTTGGGCTGCGACCTGCTCGTGAAATGCGGAAAGCCCATCGAGGTGTGGCACCAACTGGTGCAAACGTACGCCGTAGCAGCAGTGTATACCAACCGCGACTATGAACCTTACGCCACTGAACGCGATGGCGCTGTGAAGGCCCTGCTCGACCAGCACGGCATTCCTTTCCGGACGTTCAAAGACCACGTCATCTTTGAAAAGGGCGAAGTGCTCAAAGACGACGGCAAGCCCTATACGGTGTTTACTCCTTACAGCCGTAAATGGCGGGCCAAGCTAATGGAGCGCATCGGGCCAGATGGCACCTCGTTTTACCTGTCCTCTTATCCGAACCACCAGTATTTCAACGCTTTTTATCAGCAGTCGGAGCTACTGCCATTCCCCTCGCTGACCGACTTGGGCTTCGAGCCGGCAGGCATCCCTTTCCCGCCGGCGGTGGTGCCGCGCAGCCTTATCCGCCAATACGACCAGACGCGTAATTTCCCTGCTATTGCCGGTACCTCGCGGCTAGGCGTTCATTTCCGATTTGGCACCATTAGCATACGAGAAAAGGCACGCCATGCCCAACAACTCAACGACACTTACCTGAACGAACTCATCTGGCGCGACTTTTACAGCCAAATACTGGCTTACTTCCCCCACGTCGTCAGCCATCCTTTCCGACCCGAGTACGAGCGCGTCGCCTGGCGCCATGCGCCCGAGGATTTTCAGCGCTGGTGCGAGGGCAAGACGGGCTACCCGATCGTGGATGCGGGCATGCGTGAGCTGAACGCCACAGGCTACATGCACAACCGGGTACGCATGATTGCGGCCAGCTTTCTGACCAAACATTTGCTGATAGACTGGCGCTGGGGAGAGGCTTACTTCGCCCAGAAGCTGCTCGATTTCGACTTGGCCAGCAACAACGGCGGCTGGCAATGGGCTGCGGGTTGCGGCACCGACGCCGCTCCTTATTTCCGTATTTTCAACCCCTCCGAACAGGCTAAGAGGTTTGACCCTGATGGGCGCTACATCCGCCGGTGGGTGCCCGAGTGGGGCACGCCAGCCTACCCTAAACCTATAGTGGAGCATGCGTTTGCACGCCAGCGATGCTTACAGGCTTTCAAGTCAGCGCTCGGCAGCAACGGCTAAAATGCCTCCCCGGTGAACAGGTAAAAAGCGGGCCCTTCCTGCGTAAAACCGACGTCGAGGCGCACGAAGATGTCTTTTTTAGGGAAAATTAGGTAGCGCAACCCTGCACCGCCAGCCCAGCGCACATGGCGCAAAGAGAGGGCTGAAAAAGAAGGCGCTACCGTGCCCACGCCTAAGAAGGTAGTGGCTCCGAGATATTGGCTAAATGGAAGTGGCAGCAGACGGTATTCCACTTGAGCGGCATAGTAGTGTCGGTCGCGATAGCGCCCGGTGTAATAGCCGCGCATAAGCGACTCGTTGCCCAGCAGGCTAAGCTGATTGAAAGGAACACTACCCGCCACGATGTTGCCAAGCGCCTGCAGCGCTAACACCTGGCCGCGGCCCATGTCTTTGTAGCGGCGGACTTCGGCGAAGTACAGGTTGAACGTGTAGTCGCTGCCCCAGCGCTGGTCGTAGTGCAGCCACGACAGCTCGGCAAACCAGCCGTTGCGGGTGTTGAGCATGTTAGGGCGCGAGTCGTAGACTGTACCTAACCCTATGGCCATATTGGTGGAGCCTCGCCCGCCTTCGGGCAGGGTATGGCCGCCGTGCTCGGCTTCAAAACGGACGCGCGTCAGCGATTGGATATCTATCTCGGGCCCAACGAACCAGTTAGGCATCAGGCGACGCAAGACGCGTTGGCGCAGTAAAAAGTAGGTGCCGTTCACCACCGCCGGGGCCTCGGCGGGTGCATTCGGCCCGATGCCATAGTAAAGTAGCGGGAAGCGCTGGAAGCGCAAACGCCCTAAGAGGATGTACTTGTCGCCGTCGGTATACACCGCATTGTCGAGCCAAAGGCCGTACTGGGCGCGCAGCGTACCAAAGCCAAAAGCCGTAATCTCGCTCAAACGATTGCGTACAGGGTCGTTTTTGGCGTGAAAAAGCAGCGAGCCGGCTGCGCCAAATTCCCAACTGGTTTCGGGAGAATAGCCTAAGGTCGGATAAACTAAAAAGCGCGGCTTGTGAGCAGGCCGATCGTCGTGCGTAAAACGCGTGAGGAGGCGATTGACCCAGTGCGAGGTAGTGTCGGCGGTGCTATGGGCGGCGAGCGTGCTGGACAGCAGTACCAGCGTCATGCTGGCTATTATGCGAAAAAAACGACGAAGGGAAGGCATTGTGGAGCGTTCTTGCGATAGACCCATTTTGCGCCTGGGTTGATGAAACACAAAACTATGTACAAAATGATGCCAAAAGGTCACGCCTGACACCATAGGTAGAAAAGGTTACCTACCTTCTCGCATGGGCTAGACTTATCTCACTTGAAGATTGACCGAACGCGGCAGGTGTTGTGTCGAAAGTATAACTACCCGATAGATCCCTGGTGGCATGAGTGGCAAACGCACGCTCCAGTGGTGTGCTCCGGTGGTAGAAAACGTGCGACTTTCTTCCCATAAGCATCGCCCAAGCACATCGTACACCAGCAAACGAGCGCGCCCGGCTTGCTCAAGGTCAAACTGTACCGTGAAGACGCCGTCGGTAGGGTTGGGCCAAACGACGAGGCGCCCTGCTGTTAGCTCTTCGCGCCGGACAGTACTCGTCGTAGTATCAGGACACAGATTATCCAGTAGGGCTTGGTATTTAGGTGCCGTGTGGAAGTAGGGGGGCGGCACATCAATGTGACTCAACACGCCCCAAGAGCCGTACACACTCTCCTGCCGAGAGGCTAAACTAAAATTGCCAAACAGACGGCTGCCCCATCGGCGGATGGTGTCTAGCATATCGTTGTAGAGAGTGTAAATGCCCGGGTGATATTGGGCATCCCACATGGCCTGTTGGTAGGGGTAGGGCGTCCCAAACACGTTACCAACGAAATGCTGCCCACCTTCGTAGTTGATGACTTCTTTGCCAAAGAGCTGCACGTTGAAGTAGTCTTGCCGAACCAGCGGGCGAAATTCAGCCCAGTGGTTGCGGGCGTTGGTCAGGATGTCATCCACGGTGCTGCCGGCGTGCAGCACCGGTTGGCCTTGGGGCGAGTGGTCTAAGCCCAAGTAGCTGGTGGGTGAGCCATAGTCCCACTCCGAGGCAGGCAGCTGAGCCAGAATATGCTCGTTCAGGTAGTTAAAGCCTGCCTGCAAGCCCAGCACGCGCTTGACGCGGTATTTTTGTGCGCCGAAAACCTGGTGCCAGATGCGGAAAACACGGCCTGCCTTTTCGGCCATGGCGCGGCCGTAGTTCAAGTTGGCCGGTCGGTGTCGTTCGTTGTAGTGGGCTTGCTCAAAAATCCAGTTCCATACCTCGTTGCTGTACTCGAGGTAAATGGTCAGATTAGGGTGCAGCTGGTCGCGGAAAAGCGCGGCCATGCGGGCGATGTAGTCGTCGTCAGCAGCGTGCGGCACACAGATCCACACATCCTTTTGGGTTTGGTTAGCCAGCTGAATCATGACTTCATAGGGCACACCCTGTGGCGTTCCATAAGTGAAATAAGTGACGGGTGTACGCTCGCTCCATCTTTGCACTGGGTTGCTATTCGTAGCGCCCCAGTCCATAAATCGCAAGACCTTAAAGGGTTGGATTTTTTCTAAAAAGCCCTCGTAAAACGGGTTTTCCTCCAAGTTTATCCCTTCATCTTCCAAGCGCAGAAGTCGGAAGTTGCGCACAGGATTGCCCGCCTGCGAGGCTTCAATGTTAAGGATGACGATATCCGTACCCGTAACGTTGAACTGCAAACGCCCCGGTGTGCTGCTAACAGCAGCAGCATTGCCACTTACCGTGATGGTGCCTTGGCCATCGTAGCGCAACACATAGGCGCCTGGGGGCAGGTTAGCGTTCTCAGTAGACACGACGTAGCGCACTTTGTTGGGCACGCCGTTGAACATCTGCGGGATGTGGGTAGGATATCCGTCGGACGTGCGAGTGATGAGGGCTTCGTTGCCATTACTCCAACAAAAGCAGGCGTCGTGGTAGGCCACGATATGGTGGCGCACGTGCTTCATGCGGTTGCGCAAAGGTCGCTCAGGTACCCAATCGGCAAAGCCGCTCAGATTGGTGCCTATGGCCATGCGGCAAGGGTTTGGCTCCCAGCCGGGGCAAGTGGTACTGTCTACAGGCACGTGGAGCGTAAAGCGGTCGGCGCAGCCTTGTGGGCTGGAGGCTTGGTAAGTGTAAGTGCCAGCGGGTAGGTTGCGGTATTCGGTGCCACTCGTTGGCGGTATTACAGTGCCCGTCGCATTTCGAAGAGAGAAGGTAGGCGGCTGGTCATGGAGGCGAATTATGCCATCTGTACCAGCACAGGAGGCTGGGCGCACCAGTGTAAAGCGGCTCAGACAAGGGAAGGTATTGTCAGGACGTCGCACTGTGATGATGTGTGTAGTGACGTGTTGCTGTCCAGCGGCATCGCGCACTGCCAGACGGATGGGCAACTGCCCTAAGGCATGGAACGTATGCAAGTGCTCGATGCCGCTCACGGAAGGTGTGCCGTCGCCGAAGTTCCACTCATAACTGGTCAGAGGCAACCCCTCCGGGTCGTAGCTGCTGGCAGCCGAAAGTTGAACTGCCAGCGGGGCGATGCCATCACTCACCGAAGCCGTGATAACAGCCACCGGCGGCTGGTCGAGAGTTACGCTGTTGTCAGGAGCCGCGCAAGCGTAGGAAGCCGCCAAGCGAATTTCATCGGCAGCGCCATTGTCGGGAGCATTACCCAGATAGATATGCGCGCTGCGAAAGAGGAACGGCTGTGGAGTTTGCTGCACCACCGATGGCGCTGATGGCGGCCCGGCCGTGCCCAGCGTGGCAGGGTTGACAAACAACTCTGCAACGGTGTAGCTATGCTGGAACGTCAGTTTGAGTACAAAGAAGGTGGGCGTGCCTATGCTGAGGGGCACCGGGGTAGGGTAGTAGGTATTGCCCAGGCGCAGTGTCCAGCGCCGCTGTCCGCTCACGTCGCTATGTCCCTCAAAATAGCCGAATTCAATGCGCTGCTGCGTACAATCGTTACACCAGGCCAGCCCTTCACTGTGCAAGCCAGCAAAGACCGATTGGCTGTTGTTCTGATTCTTGCGCAGCACGGCACTCATCCAAAGGGTGCCACCCTTTTGGGCACCGATGGCTTCTTCGCTAGCGGTTACATAGTCGGCAAAAGGGCCGCCGAACGCCGTGTTTAATCGGCGCCCTGCAGTGAGGTATTCGCGCCCGCCACTCACGTGACCGCCGCTGGTGCGCAAAGCGCCAAAGGTCAGCGAAGTGCTCTGCGTCTGGTAGCCAGGCAGCTGAGTGTTGGCACCCTGCACATACCAGTCTCCGGCCCAGCCGGAGCCTCCCTGTTGCCCTTGCAGTGGCTGGTTGGCCGAATAGTTGAAATCATCCATTGCCAGCAGGCGGCAAGGTTGGCTCACGCCGTAGCAGGCTATGCACCACAAAAGCAGGAGGAGTAGCAGTCTTTTCATAACGACGGGAGCGTTTAAAGCAATAAAAAAAATCGGTTTACTTGGAGCGGTTGCCGACTTTCATGCCTTTGTCGAAGACCTCCGCGTCTGTCCCAACTCTTCGGCGCGTTTCCAGGCAGCTGCCATGCCCGCTGTGATGCTCTGGTAGAGCTGGCTTTGCTCAAAAACGCGCAGCGCAGCTTCTGTAGTGCCGCCTTTGGAGGCCACTTTGTCAATCCACTGCTCACAACTGAGATCGGCCTTATTGTACAGGTCAACTGCTCCGGTGAACGTTTGACTAACTAACAACTCGGCTTCCGAAGGGGAAAAGCCCATGCGCTGAGCTGCGGCTATCATAGCACTCATGAAAAAATAGACGTAGGCTGGCCCAGAGCCAGAGACCGCCGTAGCGGCATCCAGTAAGTCTTCGCGTTCCACATAAAGCGTTTTGCCCGTGGTGTTTAGCAAGTTTTGCACCATAACGAGCTCTATGCGCGTCACCTCTTCTGTGGCCGTAAAGGCCGTTACCCCGGCACCTATCTGGGCGGGCAGGTTGGGCATCGCTCTGACCACTTTGCGCACGCCCAGCGCGTCCATGACCGTCGCCATGCGTACACCGGCCATGATGCTCAGCCATACTTGGTCAGATGAGGTTAGACCTTTAATCTGAGCGAACAGCTGGGGGGCGTCCTGCGGTTTAACCGCTAAAATGGCTAAATCAGCTGCCGACACGCAAGCAGAGGCGTCGCTAAAAAAACAGCCTTCGTACGTAGTGCGCAGTGCTTCCGCATGTTCTGCCGTGCGGCAAAGAATCATTAAGTTCTCCGGCGTTACGATGTGGGTGCGTAAGAAACTTTGAGCATAGGTCATCCCCATGTTTCCACTGCCCAGGATGAGAATTTTCATAGAGAAGTCCGCACTTTTGATAGAAAAAAGAAAAAACTGCCTGCCAGTACAAGTTAGAGCGACAGGCAAAGAAAATGCTTCAGCTGCTCTCAGTTAGCGCATTAAGTATAAAAAAAAGCCATCCCGTCTTTCGACGAAATGGCGCAACATAACCATGAAAACAATTAACCAATCAAATGCTAAGCTCTTTGCCGCCGCAACGGCTTAAAAAATCATGCCAAAACAAACATTGAGCAGCGGACAAAAGAGAAAAGTACAGTGCTAAAGTCGGGTACTCTTTGGCGTTTGAGGAGAGGGGGCGCCTCGCTTTCGTTCACCTGGAACGGTGCTGCGCGGCTCAAAGTCAAAGCCGAAAGTGATAAAGAAGATGTTAGCCCGGTAGTTCTGATAAGGCCTGATGGTATTGCCCTGGGCGTCGGTCGTCTCAAAATTCGGGTTGAAGAAGTTATTGAAGAAATACTGCACCTTGACGTTGAGCGAACGCCGGAAGTGAAAGCCTGCGAAGACAGCTGTGGTGAATTGCGGCGTGCGTTCGCTGAACCACTCATTAAATTTGGTTTTGCGCTTCCGGTTGTTATCTGGGAAGTACTTTTCCTTATAGTTAAACGGCAGACCAAACTCTCCACCAAGATAGAAAAAGTTGCCGGTGCGCAGGTTGCCCATCTTAATGCCCAAGGGCAAACCGAGCATATAGATGCGCCGCTTGAAGAGATCTTCCTTGCCTACACTGTCTTTGGTGATAAGACCGATATTACGCACGTTCCAACCCAGAAAAACACCACCGTGCTCGGCAAAATCCCAGTTGAAGTTGCTGCCAAAATTGAAGACAGGCGACCAGCGCAGGATGGGGCGCACCTCGCGTCCGTTCATTTCGGTAGTGGCTAAAGAAAAAATCCCACCATCGCCGCCAGAACTAAAGTAAGTAATACGGCGCTGTTGGGAGGGCGGCTTGCCTTGAGGTTGGGCAAATGCTTCGGAATAGCCGAGAAAGAGCCAAAGCCCTAAAGCGGCTAACAGGCTTAGTGGTTTCGACATAGAGATATGGTTTGAGTGAGTAATAGATGACTTAACGGTTTGCCCCCTTGTCGAAGTCGCCGGCTTTGACGATGGTCAGTTTGGCGTAGTTCAGGTATTTTGGAAGCGTCTGGTTGACCTGTTGCGCAGTCAGCTTTTCTACTTGTTGTTCCAAGCGAGCATCCCAACTTAGGTCGCGTCCCCAGGACAGGTAGTTGTCGAGCGTTCGAGCCAGCGCGGCGTCAGCGGAGCGATCCACACGGCGCGACTTCAACCAGCCGCCCTTGGCTGCCTCTAGTTCCTCCGTTGTAATGCCCTCGCGCACTACGCGCTCAATTTCTTCGCGGAAGACACTCTCTAAGCGCTCCAAATTGGCCGGGTTGTAAATCATGAAGGCGGTGAACCCACCTGATTTGTCGAGCGGGCTGGCGCTGAAGTTAGCGTTAACGTTGTAGCTGAGCCCCTCCTTCTGGCGAATGCGCCCAGCCAGACGCGAGTTGAGGAAGCCACCGCCAATGATTTGCCCGCCGATGATGAGCGCCGGGTAGTCCGGGTCGTCGTTGCGCATGGAGAAGCCCAACCCAGCTATATACACGGCATTAGCCTTGTCGGGCGTAAGGATGGTTTCGTTTTTCACCGGCACTGGCTGATAATCCTGCGCAATGCGCGTGTAAGGAGCCGGGCTTTTCCAGTTGCCGAAGGTTTCGCGCAAGGTTTTTTCTATTTCTGGCCGGTCGAAGTCGCCCACTACGGCGCAGGTGGCGTAGGTAGCGCCATAGAAGCGGCGGTAGAAGTCGCGCACCTGTTCGAGGGTAACGGCCTGAACGGCAGCAATTTCCTCCTCGATGCTCATCGAGCGGCGCGGGTCGCCCGCGGGGTAGTCTGGCTTCGACAGACGGCTGTAGAGATTAGGCGCCAGAGCCATGGGGTCGCTTTTTTGAGCTTCCAGACGGGTGATGTATTCCTTTTTGTATTTCTCAAACTCTTCGGCAGGGAACGAGGGCTGGCGAAGCATTTCGCCAACCAATCGGATGGCGTCGGCCAGGTGTGCGCGATCAGTTTCTATGCTAACACGCGCGCTGGTGGCACTGCCGCTGACAGAGATGCGCGCTTTGAGGCGGTCTTGCTCCGCTTTCAGCGCTGCCCGCGGCCGTTGCGTGGTACCCTTGTCAAGCATGGCCGCAGTCATAGAGCCCACGACGGAGAGCCCTTGTAAGCTTTTGAGGTCGCCCATGTAGAAAGTCATGGCAGCATTAACGCTTTCGCCGCGGGTTTTCTTGGGCAGTAAAGCATACTTCATACCATTGGACAGCTGGCCGCGGGTGGTGCGCCGTTCGATATTCTCTGGGCTAGGGTCAAAGTCTTCGCCTTGGGCTATGGTAGCGCGTCCGGTGTAGTCTTTGAGCAACTCATCCAGATGAGGTGGTGCGGGCACCTGTACGCGGTCGGGGTTTTTGTCTGGGATGAAATAGCCCAACGTGCGGTTAGCCTCTTTGAAGTAGAAGCTGGCTACACGAGCGACATCCTCAGGCGTTACTTTTTCTATCCAATCCCGATAAAGGAAAGCCAGTCGCCAGTCGCCGGCACCGATGTAATTGCTTAGGCTGATGCCCAAACGGTCGGATTGTTTGAAGGCCAGCTCCCAGTTTTTGAGCAGGCGGGTTTTGGCCTGCTCTACTTCTTCGCGGGTGGGTGGCTTAGTTTTCAGGCGCTCCAGTTCGGCCAGCAGGGTGTTTTTGACGTCGTCGAGCGACTGATCGAGAGCTACTTCGGCCGTGAAGCCTGTGACGCCACCTTCGGCGTATCCGCTGGACGAGCCAAAGATGGAGACAGCTTTTTTCGTCTCGACTAAGGCTTTGTATAGGCGACCCGTAGGCTCATCGGTCAGTAGGTTGGCCAACACGCTTAGTGCCGCGTAGTCGGGATGGGAACCAGCGGGGGTACGGAAGGCTGCGGCAAACAGTTGGACGTCGCCAACACGGCGCACAACTACCTGGCGCTCACCGTCCTGGGTGGGTTCTTCTGTGTAAGTGGTGATGAGCTGCCGATCGGGTTTAGGAATGCGGCCGAAGTACTCGTGCACCAGTTCCAGGGTGCGCTGCTCGTCAATTTTGCCAGCAATGAGTAGCACCGCGTTGTCGGGTTGATAGTAGTGTTTGTAAAACGCCTGTAGGCGCTCGATGGGCGCTTTTTCAATGTCCGACTTTTCGCCAATGGTAGAGTGGCCATAATTGTGCCACTGAAATATGGCAGCCAGCATGCGCTTGTTAAGCACTGACAGCGGGTTGTTCTCGCCCATCTCGTACTCGTTGCGCACTACAGAGAACTCGCTTTCTAAATCTTTCTTAGCAATGAACGAATTGATCATACGATCGCTTTCCAGGTCTAGCGCCCAGCGCAGGTTGTCCTCTGTGGCGTCGAACGTTTCGAAGTAGTTGGTTCGGTCAAACCAAGTGGTTCCATTGGGTCGGGCGCCGCGCTCGGTCAGCTCTTGCGGGATGTTGGGATGGCGCGGTGTGCCTTTGAACACTAAGTGCTCCAGCAGGTGAGCCATCCCCGTCTCGCCATAGTTTTCATGGCGAGAGCCGACTTTGTAAGTGATGTTCACCGTAATGGTGGGCTTCGAAGGGTCAGGGAACAGGAGCACGCGCAGGCCGTTGGGCAGGCTGTACTCGGTAATGCCTTCTACCGAAGTGATTTTCTTCATGCCTGGAGGCAGGCGCAGCTCTTTTTGTGCTTGGAGCGGCGCGGCATACGCCCAGAACAACAAGCAAAACAGCGCAAAAATGCCTTGTGAGAGAATGTGCTTCATCGTTGGATAGAGTAGTGAAAACATAGAAAGAGCATTTTTGGGGTAAGTTTACGGCAAATGCACTACTTTGTCGAGATATTCAGACCAGAATAGACCAGGTGGCGCCCGGCAGGTTGCATCCGCTCGACCAGAGGCGCACACACTTACGGCAAGGATTTTGACAAGCGCAGGGCTGAAACAGGTGCGAACGTGTCGAAAGTAGAACAACCTATTTTTTTCCCGGGTCTCAACGGCCTCCGCGCTATAGCCGCATTGGCCGTGGTGCTGTCGCACATCACGGTGTACCTGAATTGGTTTGGCCTGAACCGCTACCTCCTCGGACAGCAGCCCAGCGGTTACCCCAAGGGCATAGACCTGTCTGTTTTTGGTGTTACCATTTTTTTTGCCTTGAGCGGCTTTCTGATCACTTACCTACTACTCGCCGAGCAGGCGGTGCAGCCCATCAGTATTCGCCGCTTTTACCTTCGCCGCATTTTGCGCATTTGGCCCCTTTATTACAGCTACCTTATAGTGGCGTTGGTGGTCAGTCGTGTCGCTCAGGTGCCGCACGAGTCCATCAGCGACTTATTCTATTTTTTCTTTGCGCCTAATGTCCCTAAGTCGTTCCAGTTGCAGAGCGACTTGCTTGGGCATTATTGGTCGTTGGGCGTAGAGGAGCAATTTTACCTGTTCTGGCCGGTGTTTGTGCGCACTTTTCATCGCCGGCTGCTGTGGGCCACGGGCGCTTTACTCGCCTTTTTCATGGCGCTCAAGGTTGTTGGCTTTTACGTTTTCCCGGGCACCGTCTTTCATACAGCGGTGGACGTCAACCGTTTCAGTTGCATGATGATAGGCGCCATGGGGGCGTACCTGTTCTTTCATCGGCAGGAAGGGTTTCGCCGTTGGGCTACCCATTGGAGTGTGCAGGTGGTGGGTTGGTTGCTAGTGGCCCTGGCTGCGGTCAATCGTTATCACCTTGCCAATATCGTCAACCACGAGGTGCTGGCCTGCTTCAGCGTTGCTCTTATCCTGGGGCAAATTCGAGGTGCTGGCCTGATTAACCTAAACACCGGCACATTCGATTATTTGGGCAAGATATCGTACGGCATCTACGTCATTCACCCTCTTGTCCTTTATGCTCTTGGTCGGCTGTTCTATGGGCACCTGGCCTACGATAATGCGCTCCACTATGTGTTTGTATATGTCTTGTGCCTTGGGGGCACCTTATTGGCAGCGCATCTGTCCTATCAGTTTTTGGAGAAGCCTTTTTTGCGCTTGAAACAGCGCTTTGCCCGTGTGAAGAGCGCTGCTTCGAAAGAGGAGGTGCTGCTTCAACCCTAGCTAGCCTATTGACTACCCATCTCTGGCAATCTCTGTGCCTCTAATCCAGAGCATGGCAGCGGCTGCCTGTGGTTTTACCTGGTATAACTGCTCCCCTTGCCACGGCGTGGAGCCTCAGGCTATGGCCTGCGCACAAACCGGTCGTCGGTGAGGGCGTGCAGAAAAGCCTCTAAGTCGTCTTTCTCGGTCTCCGTCAGTCCCAGGGGCCGAGCTAGCAAGGTGTCGCGGTTGATACTATTAGACACGAAGCGGTCAGGATTGTCATAATAGTCAATTACCTCCCGCAGGGTCCGAAAGCCGCCATGGTGCATGTATGGTGCCGAAACGGCTACATTGCGCAAGCCCGGCACTTTGAATCGCCCCAAGTCAGCTGAGTCCTTCGTGATGGCAAAACGGCCGATATCGTTGAGGTCTTGGCCGTTGAACAGCCCGATATTTCGAAACTCGTCGCCGGTAAAGTCGGGGCCGAAATGGCAATCAAAGCATTTGCCTTTTTTCATGAAAATGGTGCGGCCGCGGACGGCCTCGGCACTCATGGCTTGTTTGTCGCCTTGCATCCAGCGGTCAAAGGGGGTGTCGCCTGTTTCTAACGTGCGGATGAAAGCGGCCAAAGCATCCGCCAGTGCGGTGGTATCGGGTGCGCGGCCATAAAGTGTTTGGAAGTAGCCGATATAGCGAGCGTTAGCACGCAGGCGAGCTATCGCCTCTGACAGAGGCAAGGCCATTTCAACGGGGTTCTCTATAGGGCGCAGCACCTGCTCCTCCAATGTGGCGGCTCGGCCGTCCCAAAAAAAGCTCGAGCGGAAGGCCATGTTGGTGATTGGTGGAGTATTGCGCGTGCCTTTCTGACCGTTCACTCCCAAACTCACTGCAGAAGTATCACCAAAAGCGAAAGCGGGCAAGTGACACGACGCGCAGCTGATACTACGGTCGGCAGAAAGAAGGTTGTCTTCAAACAACAGGCGCCCCAGCGCTTCACGTGTCAAAGTTTCGCGTCCCTCCGGCTGGAAAGCCGTCAGACCTAATAGGGCTGTAAGGACCAGTGCAACAGCGGGAAACACATGTTTCATAGGTCTTGCAAAGGTAGGCACATGGCTCTCTTTGCCGAAGGAGGGCCGCATGATTTTGCTCAGGCTTAGAACTATCCTTTATCCAGCCCCGCGTAGTTATAGGCGTCTGCTTTTCTATCCTGTTCACAAAAGGCGCAAGGGCACCTTGCCTGACCGACGTCACTATGGCAAGTGATGTTATCGAGCCTTTGCGCTGTCGCAGGGCACAAAAAATCCGACCTAAGGCGGGTAGCGCTGCTACTACTTTTGCAGCGTAGATTTTATCGTTTCTTTAAAATGGATGGCGCTATGCACAACATCAGAACTTTTCTATTTCTCTTACTGACCGTAGGCGGCAGTTTGTCGGCAGGGCTATTTAGTGGTTGTCACTCCGATGCTTACAAGACACAAGCAGAGGACCCGGAAGTGTTGCATCGCGGCATGCGCCGCATTACTGACATCATGCGGCACGATATTTTCTCACCGCCGGTAGCCTCGCGTATTTACGCCTACTCAGCGGCAGCGGCTTACGAGGCCCTACGTCCGGGTTATCCCGGATATCGCTCATTGGCAGGGCAGGTAAATGGCCTAAAACCAACTCCTGAGCCGGAAGCAGGACAAGAGTACTGCTTTCCCTTAGCGTCGGTCACGGCGCTGATGAAAGTGGGGCGTCACTTGGTGTTCTCGGAGTGGAGCATGGACGACCTAAAAGACTCGGTATTTGCGGATTTTAAACGCATGAATATCCCGCAGGATGTTTATCAGCGCTCGGTGGCGTATGGTGAAGCGGTAGCTGACCATATCATTGCCTGGTCAAAAAACGATAACTACGCCCAGACACGCAGCTTGCCTAAGTTCACCATTGACGCCAAGACCCCCGCGCGTTGGGTGCCCACACCGCCTCAACATGCCGACGCGTTGGAGCCATACTGGAAAGATATCCGCCCCTGGGTGCTCGACTCTGCGCGACATTTCAAGCCCAATCCGCCTATACCGTACAGCGAAGACAGAAAGAGCGCTTTTTATCAGGCGGCCCTCGAAGTGTATGAATTGAGCAAAAACCTCGGAGAGGCAGAGCGAGAAACTGCCCTGTATTGGGACTGTAATCCTTTCGAGATGACTACGGCAGGTCACTTGATGATTGCACTAAAGAAGATTAGCCCCACCGGACATTGGATAAACATTACTGCTCATGCTTGCCGAAAGGCTAACGCTTCGCTCCCACAAGTGGCAGAGGCTTACGCGTTGGTGTCGCTGGCCATCGCCGATGCCTTCATCAGCTGTTGGGCAGAAAAGTACACCAGCAAATTGCTCCGGCCAGAAACCTACATCAATCGGCACATAGATCCGGACTGGAGGCCATTCATTGAGTCTCCTCCCTTTCCAGAACATACGAGTGGCCACTCAACCATCTCCGCTGCTGCAGCTACGGTACTTACCCAGCTGCTGGGCGAAAACTTTTCCTTTACCGACAGCACGGAAGTAGAATTTGGCATGAAGCCGCGCACTTTCGCCTCTTTCTACGAGGCTGCCGACCAAGCTGCCATCAGTCGTCTTTATGGAGGCATTCATTATCGCCACGGTAACGAAAGCGGGCGCCTCAATGGCCGACAGGTCGGACAATATGTCTGGGAGAAGGTACGTCTTCGCCCGCAATAGAACGCCGCTAAACAATTGCTTTTGAAAAACTTAACGCTAATTTAAACAGTCAAACCGGCGCTGTTTGGCTTCATGCGCAAATCTTTGTTCTTGATGCTTATCTTAAGCAAACAAGAGTTCAGTAGTTTAAAAGGTTAGGAATTGACTACCCCGGCCGACGCAAGTTGTGCCGGGTTTTTGGTTTTTGGCATGACATATACTTCTCTTAGCGGTATACCTTTTTGCCTTTTTTGAGCCAGATGCCCCAGGTGGCGTCATAGGCGTGCACAGCGTCGGTAGGGCCCTCTGGACCGTGTACAGGGTACCCCTGATTAACCCATTCAAAGATGCCTCCGTAAAGGTTCCAGACTTTCTTAAACCCTGCCGATAGCAGCTGCTCCGCCACCTTCTCACTGCGGTAGCCTACAGAGCAATAAACCACCACCGGCGTGTCTTTGGGTATGTCGTGCAATCGAGATAAATCGAACGTCTCGTAACCTACCCACCGGGCGTGGGCTAAGTGGCTCACCTCATATTCGCGCTTCTCGCGAGCATCCAAAAAAAGATAGTGCCCGGTGTCTCTTGCAGCTTCGCGGACGCTCATTTCGGGCACACTGTGCCGAAGCAGCGTGCGCAAGAGGGCTTCGTATGACCTACTCTCCACTTGCCCGCAGCCGGCTGCTGCTATCAAAAGCAGCCAGCCGGCCATGAGGGACTTCTTCATTTTCATAAAGCGCGGTAAAGTTCCGCCTAAACAGCGATTAAAAAGCCAGGTGATAAAAGTGAAAACACCGCGGCGGTCGGGGGGGATTCAAACTGTTTCGGCAACGCAAAGGGGCCGAAACCATTTTATTGAAGGGGGAAACCGGAATAAATGCCGAAGGCGAGGGCCGAGTAGATGTAAAAAATCCTACTGCCAATTACGAGCAGTAGGAAAATCAAAACATACTATGAGAAAACTGAGACAAAGATAAAGGTCGCCTTTTTCGGTCTCAAAGTACCATTTACGGAACGGCGGCTTTTTTTAAAGAAGCGGTATGTCCGAACGGCCCTTCCAGTGAAAGAGGGCTGCAATGGACTTATGCTCGACGGTGTTCCGGATAGCGCGGGAGAACAGCTTGGCCGTGGAGAGCACTTTGATTTTAGGTGATTTTTGCCTGAGCGGAATGGTGTCGCACACGATAAGTTCGCTTAGGTTCGACTTCTCGATGTTTTCGTAAGCTTTACCCGATAGCACAGGGTGGGTGCAAATGGCGCGTACCGAGCGCGCGCCTTTTTCCATGAGCGCGTCGGCAGCTTTGCACAATGTGCCGGCCGTGTCCACCAGGTCATCCACCAGGATAACGTCGGCGCCACTTACGTCGCCGATGACGGTGATAGACTCCACCTGATTGGCGCGCGAGCGATACTTGTCGCAGATGACAAGATCGCGCTTGAAGTGTTTGGAAAACTCTCGGGCTCGCTTGACGCCGCCCACGTCAGGGCTAGCAAATACGGCATTGGAGAGGTCGTGGTTATGCTCCAAATAAGGGATATAGATGGCTTCGGAGCGCAGGTGGTCCACTGGGATGTCGAAAAAGCCCTGGACTTGGTCGGCGTGCAGGTCCATGGTCATGATGCGATTGGCACCGGCTGTGGTAAGCAGATTGGCCATGAGTTTAGCACTAATGGGCACCCGGGGCATGTCTTTGCGGTCTTGGCGTGCGTATCCGAAGTATGGGATGACGGCGGTGATATAACCCGCAGAGGCGCGGCGAGCAGCGTCAATGCACAGCAAGAGCTCGATGAGGTTGTCGTGAGGCTGATAGGTGCTTTGGATGAAAAAGACGAAGGCTCCGCGCACGCTTTCCTGGATGATGGGCTGCATTTCGCCGTCGCTGAAACGATTGAGTTTTTTTTGTCCCAATGGCTCATCGTAATAATAAGCGATCTCTTGGGCCAGGCTCTCGGAAGCGGAGCAGGCAAAAAGTTTAACTTCAGGCATAGTATTGCCAGCGTAGGGTGGGTTGGGTGGTTCGGGCTGGTTAGTTTGCAAGTAGTCGCTAAATTTTCGGCAAAAGTACGTCAGCGGTAGTGGCTACTTTTGCCTATCTATCAAAATCTGCACAGCGCCATGCCTCTTACGTTAGAAGCCTATTTCCAGCAGTTCCGTCAAAATATCGTAGGCATTCACCAACGCATTCACACGCCTTATGGCGAGAAGCCCTTAGTGTATGCCGATTGGATTGCCAGTGGGCGCCTCTATGCCCCTATAGAGCACTGCATCAGCCAGCGCATCGGCGCTTACATGGCTAACACCCACACGGAGACGAGTCTGACGGGCTGCCTCATGACTCAGGCCTATCACATGGCCCAACAAATTATAAAGCGCCACGTGAACGCCGACGACGGCGACGCGCTCATTGCAGCCTATTCGGGCATGACCGGAGTGGTTAATAAACTGCAGCGGATGCTCGGCTTGCGCATCCATGAGCGCTTTCAGGAGCGCATTCGCTTCCGCCCCGAAGAGCGGCCGGTGGTTTTCTGCACGCACATGGAACACCACAGCAACCAAACCTCCTGGTTAGAAACCATTTGCGACGTCGTCATCATCCCGCCGGATGAAAGAGGACACGTCAACCTGCGCCATTTAGAGCAACTACTTCATCAATATCACAGCCGTCCGCTTAAAATTGCAGCCATCACCTCGGGTAGCAACGTTACGGGCATCCTGACGCCTTATCACGAAACGGCCGCTCTCATGCACCGACACGGCGGGTACTGCTTTGTAGACTTTGCCTGCACGGCGCCTTATATTGACATCAACATGCACCCGGCCAATCCGTTGGAGCAGCTCGATGCCATCTACTTCTCGCCGCATAAGTTCCTCGGTGGCCCAGGCACACCTGGAGTCTTAGTTTTCAACAAGGCGCTCTACAAAAACCGTGTACCCGACAACCCCGGCGGCGGTACTGTGCTCTGGACCAACCCCTGGGGCGGACACCATTACATTGAAGATATCGAAATCCGCGAAGACGGCGGCACCCCGCCCATCCTGCAAACCATCAAGGCAGCCATGGCAATACGTCTCAAAGAGCAAATGGGCGTGGACCGTATCCTAGAGCGCGAGCACGAGCTGCTGCAAACGCTCTGGCGCGAGCTGGACGACCTGCCCTGGCTTAACATCCTGGAGCGGAACAATGAAAACCGCCTTGGCGTGATTTCCTTCACCATAGACGGCCTCCACTACAACTTGGCCGTCAAATTGCTCAACGACCTCTATGGCATCCAGGTGCGCGGCGGCTGCGCCTGTGCTGGCACTTACGGTCATTTCCTGTTCGGCATATCTCAGGAGCGTTCTTGCGAAATTGTCACCAAAATCGACGCCGGCGACCTCAGTGAAAAGCCGGGCTGGGTGCGGCTGTCGTTGCATCCTACTATGACCGATGCCGAGCTGCATTACATTCTTAACGCCATCAAAGACATAGGGCAAAACCACCAGCGCTACGCCAAAGAGTACGAAGCTGACCTCGTGCATGGGCAATTCTGGCACCGCCGGGAGCATCCCAGTGATGCCGAGGCCATTGTCCGCCAATGGTTTTCCTGTCAGGAAACAGATGCTGCCGGGGTGTCTGCCGAGGCCAGCGAGTACTACCAGGCTTTTGCTCCGTAACCGCTCTCGAACGTTGCCCAGCAACTTCTTCGAGCCGCTTAAGGCAAAAAGGAAATCAGAGGGCGTTCGTTGGGAAAGCAGGTTTCTGGGCGGCTGCTTTTTGCTCTTTTAGAGCTATTTGGGCACGGCGCTGAATTCGTATTGCTCCATCTTTTCTATAAGCGCGGGCACCTCTGCAGCATCGAGGCAGAGCGAGCGATTGCGCTCTTTCAAAAAGCCCATTTCCACCATCCTGTCCAGCATCTGCAAGAGGGGGTTGTAGTAACCGCGCACGTTGAGCAGCCCTATGGGTTTTCGATACTGATGCAATTGGGCCAGTGTGAGGGCTTCGAACAGTTCATCCATAGTGCCATAACCACCGGGTAGGGCGATGGTGCCATCGGTACCCTTGATGAGCAGCGTGCGCCGCTCAGCCATGGACTCGACGACAATCATATCTCGCACGCCAGGGTGGCCTAATTCTAACGCATTGAGCTGTTCCGTGATGACGCCTGTAATGCGGCCACCATGGGCCAGCATGGCATCGGCTAGCACCCCCATGAGGCCGACGCTACCGCCGCCAAAAAGTACATGGACATTGCGCTGGGCTAACAAGCGCCCCAACTCGGCGGCTGCTTCGGCAAAGTGGGGCACTGCGCCCTTATTGGCGCCGCAAAAAACCGCTACAGATTTCATGCTTATTGTCTTAGAGTGGGCGGATAAGTTTTTTAAAGCCAGCGATTTCGACGGAAATAAAACAGCATACCCCCGGCCGAAAACGCCATGAAAGCCAGCACGAGAAAGTAGCCATAACGCCAGCGCAGTTCGGGCATATGGTCAAAGTTCATCCCGTAGATGCCGGCGATGAAGGACAGCGGAATGAAGATGGTGCTGATGATGGTCAGCAGGCGCATGACGTTATTCAGTCGGTTGCTGACCTCCGCTTGGTAAAGCGCTTCGATGCCAGATAGGATTTCGCGGCAGTTGTCGGCGCCATCCAATATCTGTATTACGTGGTCGGCCAAATCGCGCAGGTAGAGGCGGTTGGCGTCGTCAATCAGGTTAACTTCCGTGCGATAGAGGCGCAAAGACGCGTCGCGCAGCGGCATGAGGAGCCGCCGGAAGTGGGCTAAAGCGCGCTTGATGTTGAAGATGCGCGCTTTGATGTGGTTAGTAGTAGTGGGCTGATAGATGAGGTCTTCCAGTTCCGAGAGCGCACCCTCTATGTCGTCCAGCACCGTGTAGTAATTATCTACAACGGTATCGAGCAGCGTGTAGGTCGTGTAATCGGCGCCCTTTCGGCGCAGGCGCCCTAAACCTTGGCGCACGCGCTCTCGGACGCTGCGGAAAGTGTCGTCGGGGTCTTCTTGGAACGAGATGACAAAATGTTGGCCCAAGAAAACGGCGATTTGCTCGCTGCGCAACTCGCTGCTGGCCGCATCGTAGCGCAGGTTGTGCAGGACGAAAAGCAGCACCTGGTCGTACTCCTCCATTTTAGGGCGTTGCTGGGTATTGAGCACATCTTCCAAGGCCAGCGGATGCAGGGCAAAATCTGCTCCAATGCGTTCTATCAGTTCGGTGTCTGTTAGGCCCCGTACGTCAATCCAAAGCACATACGAAGGCGAGGGGCGCCAGTCGGAGTGGTACTTGTGTTGTTCCTGGCACTCTGCGTCGTTGTAGCGCATAGTGTGCACTGCTACACGCACGGAGGTATGTGTACCGGTGTAAACCAATGTGCCCGGAGGAAGGCCTTTTTTTCTGCTCTTTCTTAGGTTTTTTTTGCCCATGTTGAAAGGGTAGCTAAGTGCGCGGCACCCATTTTATTTCATCCGCACCAGCCTGGAGGCCCAAGTAACGGGCCAGAACGAAGAAATAATCTGACAGGCGATTGAGGTACTGGAGCACCAACGGCAGCACCGGCTCCTGCTCGTGCAGGGCTACTACCACGCGTTCCGCGCGGCGGCAAACGGTACGGCACACATGTGCCAGCGAGACCGTCGGAAAGCCCCCAGGCAAAACGAAGTGTCGCAATTCGGGCAGCTGCTCGTTCATAGCATCTATGGCCCTCTCCAGCAGCACCACATCGTCGGGCACTATGTCGGGAGGCAGGGGCGGGCCGAGCGGGTCGGCAGCTAGGGTGGCGCCAATGGAAAAGAGCCGATGCTGCACCTGCTGCAGCAGGGCGCGCACCGGCTCTTCGCTTAGTGAGTCGTGCAGCAGCCCAATGAACGCGTTCAACTCATCCACTGTGCCGTATGCCTCAACGCGGAGGTGGCTTTTCGATACCCGACTGCCTCCGAAAAGACCGGTCTGCCCGGCGTCTCCCGTTTTGGTGTAAATTTTCATGTGCTTGGCTCAATTGCCGCGCCGCCCGCTGGCCGGAGCCGTCGAGCTGTTGCCCTTCGATGCGTCGGGCGCCAGCATACTACCTGGCTTTGTCATTTGGCCGGCGTCAGGCGCCACCATGGTCGGGCTGGTGGGACTGGTTGCACTGGGCTTTCCGCTCTCCGCCGGCCTGATGGTAATGTTCACCTCTCGGCCGTTGAGCGCATCCCAAGTATAGGGTGCCCACTCTTTGATAGGCTTTTTCAGGTGTTGCTTTTGGGTCTTTTGCTGGGCAATTTCCATGAAGCTCAGCATATACGCCTTCAGACCAGCGCTCCGGCTTTCCAGCGCTTTGGCATATACGGCGTCTGTAACCACCGGTATCAGCTCCAGGCAGGTTATCATGTGGTCACTTAGCGCGTTGCCGTCCAGCATGCGCGTGAACTCGAACAGCTCATTCAGTGCTTTAGTGTCTTTGGCGGAGGCTTTTCTTACCAAACCCTTGTAGTCCACTTTCATCTGTTGGGCTACGGGCTGTACGGCATCCGACACAAAGACGCCACCTTTGGACTGGGAAAAGCCCGTGCCCACAACACCTAACAGGGCAATCAGGAAACACCATGTTCTTTTCATAAAATGTTGTTTTTGTTTGTTAAAATAACAGCTGTGCCTTTTGATTAGCAATTTTAGGCGCAGCAAAACTACGCACACCGGCGCACTCCATGTCCATGGGCCTGCCCCCGAGCTTTTTTAATACGACAAAGCAGGCCCGGTGGTCGTGCTTATCGGTCATGGAGCGCTCTCCTTCATGTGCTCCTAACAAGAAAAGATCGCCCTTGAAGGGAGTTTTTTTTGTTCTACCAAAACAAATCCTTCCGGCTGCGGCCAGGGGAGCAATTACCGCCCTGCCTGTTCCTTCTCGCGCTTTATTGTCCACAACCGCTGTTTTTGGCCAGGGCGGCCCTCATTGGCTACCAGCCAACAGCGCTCATCCCACGGTGTAATAGACTCGTATTGGCGAGCCAGAGGAAACTGTGGCAGGCGATGTGCCTTCATGCGACCGCGCAAGAAATGGCCATCGGGGAAGTCGGTAAAAAAGAACACCGTAGCGCGCGCATAGGGAATGATGCCTAAGTGTCTGCCAACGATATAGCTGGTCAGGGCCAGCGTTCGGCCGTCGGGTGAGAGAGCAGCCCCGGTAACTACTCGGCGGTGAAGGCGCAGGCTATCGCGCAGCTCGGCGACGTATGTCCCAGGCTGGGCAGGCACGACGTAGTGTTTGACCAAACACTCGTTGGCAAAGATGGCTTTAGAAAATAAGTGCAGGCTGTCGCGCCAAAAGACCATGGCTTCGCAGTTGAAGTTCCAATCTTCGAGCCGCGCGGGCGGGAGCTCGCGTTGGTCCGGGTAGGAAAAGCGAATAGAGTCCAGCGCTTCGGCGTTAGGGTGGTAGCGAAAGATGCACAAGTCGCGGCGGTCGTTGCGGTTGTTGCCAAAATCGCCAATATAGAGGCTGCCATCGGGAGCGAGAGCGAGGTCTTCCCAGTCGCGGTTAGGCACGGGTAACGTGCGCACCTCCAAGAGCCGGCGAGCGCAGGGGTCGTATCGAAACAGCTGCGGCGGGTTGCGGCTGTCGTTAAGTAGCCAGAGGTGGCCTTCGGGCGTACGCACCATGCCCGAAACTTCGCGCAAGGCGGCAGGCAGGATTTGGCGATAAGACATGCTTTTTTGGGCTTCAGCCCCCAAAGCGCTGCCGAACAAGAGAACAAAGAGCCAGAACGTCCTGGCAAACGAACTATACCACATGATACCGGGCTTTTTTGGGCGGCAAAGGTGGGGCTGCAGTGGCGTTGGCGCTCCGGTAATTGCACCAAACGCCGCATAGGCGTCGAATTGGTGCTTTCCGGCTACTCCGGCTTTTCGTGGGCGCTTACCTTTGTAGTAAGAAGCTCATGAGTACCCTTTAACCGTGGAGTTTGTTCAACGCCGTCTGCCTGGAGTGTGGGAAATCCGCCTCTGTCCCTTGCGCGATGCGCGAGGTTTCTTCATGCGCGCTTACGACGTGGCGCTTTTCGAGCAGGCCGGTCTGCATCGCGCTTGGGTGCAGGAGAACCACTCGCGCAGCGAGCGGCGCGGTATTTTGCGCGGACTGCATTTCCAGTTTCCACCCTATGCCGAGACGAAACTGGTCCGCTGTGTACGCGGAGCCGTATTCGATGTTTTTGTGGACTTGCGGCCCGAGTCGCCCACCTTCGGCCAATGGGACAGCCTGGTGCTTTCAGAGGATAACCATTGCATGGTGCTCATCCCTCGCGGTTTTGCGCATGGTTTTTGCACGCTAACCGACGAAAGCGAGGTGCTCTACAAAGTGGATAGTCCTTACAACCGCGAACACGAAGGAGGCTTGCTGTGGTCAGATACAACGCTGAACATTCAATGGCCTGAGCCTGAGCCTTTCCTCTCCGATAAAGACCAACAAAACTGGACGTGGCAGGTGTTTGTTGAACAACACGCCCAGCGTATGCAAGACCTTTTTGGCCGTTGAAGCCCATCTCACTCTACCCACATATCATGAACGTCCGTCTGTTTAAGCCGTCAGTAGGCGAAGAAGAACTCCAAATGATTCGCGAGGCCTTTGAGCGCTCGTGGATTGGTTTAGGCCCTAATGTCAGCCAATTTGAGGCCGAATGGGAAAAATTTACCGGCTGCGCCATGGCTGTCGGGGTCAATTCGGCCACAGCCGCCTTGCATTTGGCACTATCGGTGTTTCGCTTTCCCGAAGGGAAGAAGGTGCTGGTACCCTCACTCACCTTTGCTGCTACAGCTACGGCTGTACTGTACAACCGGCTCGTGCCTGTCTTCGTGGACAGCGACCCCGTTACACTGGGCATAGATCTGGATGACCTAGAGCGCAAGTACGATGCCGATTGCGTGGCTGTTATGCCCGTGCACTACGCTGGGCACCCGGTGCCTATGGACAGGCTGGTGCCCTGGGCCAGAGAGCGCGGCTTAAAAATCATCGAGGACTGCGCCCACACTGCCGGCGCCGTGTACCAGGGCAAGATGCTCGGCCTTTGGGGCGACATCGGCTGCTTCTCGTTCGAAGAAAAGAAGCTGATGACCACTGGCGACGGCGGCATGATGGTGACAAATGACCCTGAACTATTCCGCGACGTCAAGGCTATGCGCTGGGTCGGCATTGACAAGGACAATTGGAAAACCGCCCAGGCATACGTAACCGCCAACCGCGACGCCATGCACTGGTTCTATGAAATCGCCGTGTTAGGCTACAAGTACAACATGAACGACCTGGCCGCAGCCGTTGGCTTGGCCCAATTGAAAAAGCTGCCAGCCATGAACCACCGCCGGTCGCAAATTATCCGCCGCTACTTGGACGGCCTGCAGGGCATACCCGGCGTAGAACCTCTGTTACCCTTCCAGCCAGAGCACTACTGTTACCAGATGTTCGGCATACGGGCTGACCAGCGAGACGAGCTCATGATTCACCTAAAAAGTCTCGGTATTGCTACAGGTTGCCACTACACGCCTTTGAGCCTTCAACCCCTATTTGCTCCGTGGGGACACACTTGCCCCTATGTGGAAGCCGAGCACCAGCGGTTTATTACCTTGCCCTTGCATGCCGACCTCACTGACGAGGAAGTGGACTACGTGCTGGAAGGTATCCTGGCTTTCTGCGAAGCTCATGTTGCCTGAACTCATTATTTGGGGAGGCACGGGCAACTTCAAAGTCCTGTGCGAACTTCTGCGCGAGCAGTACCGCATCGCGGGCTATTTCGACAACAACCCTGACATTGCTCCCCACTATCGAGGCATTCCCCACTTGGGAGATTGGGACGCCTTTCTCCAATGGGTACAGCAGCCACAGGTGACCGCTGCGCCCCCGCATTTCATAGTCAGCATAGGCCCTGGCCACGGCGCCGTGCGGCAGCAGTTGCACGAACAGATTAAGCAACACGGGTTGAAGCCCATTACAGCCATCCATCGCACGGCCTTTGTAGCGGACAACGCCGCCGTGGGGGAAGGCACCCAGATTTATGCAAACGCTACCGTGTGCGTGGAGGCGCGCGTTGGTCGCAATTGCCTGATTAACACTCGTGCGTCTGTTGATCACGAGTGTGTGCTCGAGGATGGCGCATCCATCGGGCCGGGCGCAGTCCTGGCTGGTTTAGTGCACGTGGGTGAAAACGCCGACGTTTATACGGGCGCCGTCGTGCTGCCGCGCGTCCGCATCGGAGCGGGGGCCACCGTAGGCGCTGGCGCTGTGGTGCGTCACGATGTGCCGCCTTATGCCGTCGTGGTGGGCAATCCAGCCCGCGTCCTGCGTCAGCGCTCTGGGTGAATACGGCCTTATAGACATGCTTCGATGTTAAAAGCCAAAGGGCAGCCCGCTCCTTCCTGCCAGGGAAAGAGCGGGCACCAAAAAGGGCTTACCGCCGACGAGTATTGTCCAGCGCCGTTTCGATGCGACGCAAGCAGTCCAGGTAATGGCTTCGAGTAGCGGCGTCGTTGACGGCATTACTGGCCGCGGTTAAGTCTGCTTGCAGTTGCCGAAGCGTGGCTAAGGCCAGCGACGGCACGTCAGAGTAGTAAAGGTTGGGCGTTTGAATAACGCCAATGGGGTTGTTGGGCGATTGCGCCAGAGCGCTTATTTTATCCAGAAACATTTTTTGCAAGTTGCGGCGCTGCAAGCTGACGGATGAGCGAGCGGGCACCTCGGCCCAAATGCCTGTGCGCAGGTCGTCGAAGAGTTGACTTACAGTATATGCCTTAGCGGGATCGAAGGTTTCGTTTTCGAGCATGCGTTGCAAACGAGCGGAGCTGAAGAGGCTGTTCAGGGTGCTTTCTTGCAGGCGCATGAGGGCGCTCACGCCGCTTTCAGGTTTGAGCAAGCGCAGCACCTTGGGGTCAAATAACCACTCGGGTGTTTGAAACAGGTGCTTGTGCAAGAACGCTACGGCTTCGCGCTGGCGCTCAGCAGGCGCTACCTCATAAACCAAGCCGGGCTGGTCGTAGGTTTTAGGCGTTTCGAAAACGCCGCCTACCCATTTAGTGACGTGGCCGATGTAGCGGCTGAATTGACCTACGACGTTGTCGTAGAGTTCCTGAGCGCGTTCATAGGTCTGGGCTTCCTCTTTTGTCCAAACGGCAGCGTTGGGCAGAATGCGTTGCAGGTTTTTGATGCCGTACTCAGAGGCAAGCATGGCGTTGTCGCCGAGGTCTTCGGCTTGGGCGCGAGGGTCGTAAGGGTTAGTTTCAGTTAGAAAGTGGAGGCGAGGATTGTTGGCGGCTTTTTCTAAGTACCAGCGGTTAAGTACCCGGCGGTCCTCTTCGGCGTCTTTGGTGTTGTAGATGGGTTTGTAGCCCCACTCGATGGCCCAACGGTCGTAGTCGCCCACGCGGGGCATGAGGTCGGTGACACCGTCCTCGGGTTGGGCTACGTAGTTAAAACGGGCATAATCCATAATAGAGGAGGTGTGGCCATTGGCCTCCAAGAATTTTTTATCGCGGAGTTTTTCTACTGGAGTGGCATGGCTGGCGCCGAAGTTGTGGCGTAGGCCGATGGTATGCCCCACCTCGTGGGCGGCTACAAACCGGATCAGTGCACCCATGAGCGTGTCGTTGAGTTCGTTGGCACGCGCGCGCGGATCCACTGCCGCCGTTTGAGTGGTGTACCAGTTTTTAAGCAGGCGCATGACGTTGTGGTACCAGCCGATGTGGCTTTCGATAATCTCGCCTGTGCGCGGGTCATGTACGTTAGGGCCGTAGGCATTCTGGATGTCGGAGGCGAAGTAGCGAATGACGGAGAAGCGCGCATCCTCCAGGCTCATAGTAGTGTCGTTTTCAGGCCAATCTCGGGCGATAATGGCGTTTTTCCATCCCGCTTGCTCAAAGGCGGGCTGCCAGTCTTCTACGCCTTTCTTCAAGTAAGGGCGCCATTTGAGGGGAGTGGCCGGGTCAATGTAAAAGACGATAGGTTTGGCAGGCTCTATTTTTTCTCCTCGTTGCTGGCGGCGTGCATCGGCTTCGCTTTTGGGCTCCAATCGCCAGCGCACGATGATGGTTTCGTCTTCCACCCGTTGCTGGTTGTCGTCATACACCTGGTAGCCGGTCGCGAAGTAGCCCACGCGCGGGTCGAAGTAGCGCTTGCGCGCTGGGTTGCGCGGCAGCAAAATGAGCGAGTTGTTGATTTCGAACGTAATCACACCGGCATCTACGCCTCCGGGTAGATTGACGGTGCCGGGCGCTTCTTCGCGCAGCGAAGGCGGGTTGACCTTGTAAGTTCTCACTGTGCGCACTTCCAGGTTGATAGGATAGGCGCGCATGCTCTGGATGAAGGTGCGGTCTTTCTGCAAATCGCCCATTTTGTAGCGCTGCTTCATTAGGGGCGGCAAGCTAAATACCTGGTTTTCATCCTTGAAGAATTCGGTTACCTCAATAACGACGGATGTGTCGGCACGCACCGCCTTAATATCGAAGGCGGCAGCGATGGGGTAGGTGTTCGAGTTCCGCACCGCCTTGTAGATGGGCTGCGTCGTATCGGGGCTGACGTTGCGGAAAGCAATGGCCCGGAGGAAAACCTTGTCCGATGGCCCGCGCTCAAAACGGATAACTTGCCGGTTGATTTGCTCCCCCCCGTAGCCGGCTCCCGTGGGCGTCTGGGCTACGCGAGTGATGGCCATAATGTCTACGCCAAACATCGAGTCTGGTACTTCCAAGAAGTACTTGTCTTCGATGCGGTGCACAGTAACCATTCCGCGCATACTCACTGCTTTATCGGTGATGACGTCGCGATAGGGTTTCGGGCCTTTCTTTTCTTCTTTGTCTTTTTTTTCGGCTTTTTCCTCTTTCGCCGGCGGCACGGTGTCTTTCACTGCCGTAGGCGAAGGGGGCAAGGTGTCGGGACGCGAGGGTGTTTGAGCCAACAGCGTCGAAGCGACCAGCAGCAAGAATGCCAGCAGGCCGGTGCAGGTCTGGACAGAGCAGTTCATGTCGGTGTTGTTTGTTGTAGAAAAAATTGGTTATGCATTAGCCGCAAAGCACGGAAAAACTCCCTCACCGACGCAAGGTGTTCCGACCTAATGCTACTTCATTCGAGTATTTTTCGCAGATTTTTCCAGAAACGCCTCCGCAAGGATAGCCCTCTTTATCGTCAGAGCCACCACGCTTAAGCTAAGGGTTAAAAAAATGAGCCATCCCGAAGCATCTTCGGGATGGCTCACAAAGATTGGCAGGAAATGCGAAGGACTTACTTCACATCGGTGAAGAAATCCTTCACCTTGTCTTTGTGCACAATCATTTCCTTGTATGTGTAGCGGCCCGTGGTAGGGTCTTTTATGGCTTTTACCACCTTGACGTGGTCTTTGCCGCTACCGGCTTTGGCGGCGCGCTCGGCTACGCGGGCGTTTTTCGACACTTTCTTGGCCATGGCGCTGGATGTGTTTTATGGTGAAAGAAAAAAATCAGGCGCTCACTTACTTACTTAATCTCGCGATGGATAGTGTAGCGGCGCAAGATGGGATTGTACTTTTTCAGTTCGAGGCGATCCGGCGTGTTCTTGCGATTTTTCTCGGTAACATACCGAGAAGTGCCGGGCATACCGCTGTTCTTATGCTCGGTGCACTCCAAAATAACCTGGATGCGGTTGCCTTTGCTCTTCTTTGCCATTGTGCTGATACAGTTTAATGGTTTATCCCAAAATTAGCAGCCTTCCACTGGCGTGCCGTAAAAGACGATTTCGCCTTTTTTCTCCAACTCCTTGATGTAGGCGTAGAGGCCTTTTTTGTTGATGGTGCGCAGGGCAGCGCAGCTCACCTTCAGTGTCACCCATTCGCCGGTTTCGGGCATGTAGAATTTCTTCGTTTGAAGATTCGGGTAGAAACGCCGCTTCGTTTTGCGGTTGGAGTGCGACACGTGGTGTCCCGAAATCGTCTTTTTGCCCGTCAGATCGCAAACTCTTGCCATGACTTTATTTTGCGTAATGTTTTTCCAAAAAAACTGCCCGTCGTCCAGGCAACGGGCAGCGGCTTGATTTTGAGTGACTCCGAGAGGACTCGAACCTCTAACCTTCTGATCCGTAGTCAGATGCTCTATCCATTAAGCTACGGAGCCAAACCCTTATTTCGGGCTGCAAAGGTAAAGTGAAGCCCGCTTGTCATACAAGAGTTTTTTTATTTTTTTATAAACTTGACCGAACGCCAGGCATCGTTTCGGCCAAAAGAGAGGCTGTAAACGCCTCGAGGCAGGCTGGCGACGTTGTGTTTCCAAAGGTTGGTGGAAAAGGGCTCTGGAGTAAACGTGCCCTCATAAACCTGCTGGCCGAGCATGTTGAAAATGCGCACCTGATAGGGCGAGTAAGAAGGTGCCTGAAGGCGCACCTGAATTTCATCGCTCGCTGGATTGGGCTGCAGCCAAAGAATTTCCAGCGGGCCGAGCGGATTGCCGTTGCAGAGCTCCTGAACGCGCCGCACCGCGCTGGCCACATTCAAGCGTCCGCCGGTCGTGGTGATGTTGGCCAACGTAGGCTCGGGAGTAATGCTTTCCAGCAACACGTCGCGCACACGCCGAGCACAGACCGCCGGGTTGGAGAGGGCATCGCCGACAAATGTGCTGCAGGGCAGGCTATACAGTAGTGCTACTGCGCCTGTAACGTGCGGCGTAGCGGCAGAAGTGCCGTTGAAGATCCCGTACGTTGGGTCGTTGTTGTTGCTTCGCGTGGTGTACGTGCCGTCGCCCGGGGCGCCTAGGTCTACGTAGGTGCGGCCGTAGCCGGTTTCGTTGATTTTGCGCCCAGCGACGTCCACGTTGTTAACAACAATAAGGAACTCACTAGGGCAGGTGCTGGGCATATCTCCAGCGACATCTACATTGACGTTTTGGTTAGACGTGGCTCCGATGCTGAGGATGCCGAGTTTGCCCAGAGAGTCGTACACCGGGCACCACAAGGGGAAGTCTTTGGGCCAGGCGCGGTCAATGCCAAAGGAAGCATTTGTGGCCACGACGAACGCTCCTTTTGTTCCCTGCGTTTCGTTGTACAAGCGGCGCATGGTGGCAGCGTAGTAATAGCCTCCTACAATTTCGTCCTCGTAGGTGATGTCGGCCAGATTCATGAGCCGGACACTCCAGTTGATCCCCGACACGCCAAGGCTATTATTGCCTTTGGCGCCGATGATGCCGTTAACGGCCGTCCCGTGGAAGCCTGGCGTCCCGGGGTCGTCGTTGTTCTTGCGCGGATTCCACCCTCGGAAATCGTCCACGTAGCCGTTCCCATCGTCATCTTTTCCGTTGTTAGGGGTCTCCTTCCAGTTAAACCAAAAATTGGGGGCTACGTCGGGGTGAGAGCGCAGGGCGCCTTTCTCCAGAACTGCTACCACGATGGTATCGCCGCGGAGTGTTGTGCCGCCGGTAGAGATATCCCAGGCGTCGGGCATGCCGATGAGCACGAAGCCCGAGAACACCGCCGACTCGGCCAGGGTCGCTCCGAGCAGGGACAGATCGAGGCGCGCACCGAGGTCGATGAAGAAGAACAGCAGCAGGAAGTCCCGCACGGTCACGAGGCGGCTTCCCAGCGCGTCCCGGTACGGGGTCGACGCGAGCGAGGCGCCGGCCAGGAACGCGCCGACTTCCTTGCTGAAGCCGAGCGACGTGCCGACGGCGGCCAGCGTCACGGCCCACGCAATCCCGAACAGCACGAGCAGCTCGGACGATCGCGCCAGCCTGGCCGTCGCCCAAGGCATCACCCACACGGCGACCGCGCCGACCGCGCCGAGGAACGCGACGCCTTTGATCGCGATCCACACCGCATGATGCAGCAGACTTCCGCTCGTGGGTACTTCGGCGCCCAGCGCCGTGATGCCGATCATGGCGAGGATCACGGCGATGTCCTGCACGATGAGGAACCCGACAGCAATCCGCCCGTGGAGCGCGTCGATCTCGTGCTTGTCCGACAGCAGTTTGACGATGATGATCGTGCTCGAGAACGTGAGCGCCACCGCCACGTAGGTCGACGTCAGCGCAGTGAATCCCAGCGCCAGCGCAATCAGGAAGCCGATCGCCGAGGTGAACACGATCTGGCCGACTCCAGTGGCCAGGGCCACCGGGCCGACGGCCCGCACCATGTGAAGATCCAGCTTCAGCCCCACCACGAACAGCAGCAGCGAGATGCCGACGCTCGCCAGCAGTTCGGGGGACAGAATCACCTGGTCGCCCAGAACGCCCTCGGTCGGCAGCGCCGCACCGAATTTTCTGACGAGTACGAGTATCTCATTCGGACCGACATCCACACGTTGCACGAACCACACGTATGCGGCCGGAGCCGCGATCAGCAGCAGCAGCAACAGTGCCACCCATACTCGCCAACCCCGAAAATACCCGCCGGATGTCGCCTGGAGCACGCGGAATGGCGGGATACCGCCCACACCGGGACGAACGGTCGTCGTCATTTCAGTGACTCTCCTTTCGTTCGTGCGCGGATTCCACGAACCGCCGACACACGCCTGTGTTCACGCCATCCAAGCCGGCCCGGCCCGCGTTGCACCGTGCCCGCCCAGTCCGCATCAACGAAGCCTCCTGCCACAATGGCCGCAGT
>Ga0101944_10002036_pt1 | contig 35687 bp, 23 predicted proteins | sample DewCreD2012metaG_FD_75245 | JGI IMG/M metagenome (GOLD analysis project Ga0101944, IMG submission 75245) | Hot spring sediment bacterial and archeal communities from British Columbia, Canada, to study Microbial Dark Matter (Phase II) - Dewar... ... | reverse complement strand
ATGCCTTTGTATTATTAATCGCAATGCATTTAATTGAAAGGAGTAAAGTCATGAACCGGGTGCGCAATTTTGTCATCAGCACTTTTGTTATTCTCCTCATCATTGCAAGCGCTTCACCTATGGCTCTTGCTTCCGACCCTTGCTATCTAAGCGTTTCCCAAACAGGTGTGCAGAAAGAAATTTTAGACAGTGACTGTGATGGTATTCCCGATGCTGCCTGCACTGATTGCTCGCCAAGTTATGCCGCAGACAACTGCCCGTATATCCCGAATGCTCAGAACCGCGGCATCTGCACTGCAGGGGTAAAAAGCGGGGAAATATGCACTCGCAACATGGATTGTGGCATTTTAGGATTTTGCAGCAAGAACCAGGAAGATACAGACCAGGACGGTGTTGGTGATGCCTGTGATTATTGTGCAGGCACCGGCGGATTTGACAAGGATAGTGATGGTATCTGTGACAAGGACGACAACTGCCCGACCGTTCCCAACCCGGATCAGAATGACAATGTCTGCCTCAATAAAATCGAGAAGTTTGCGCCGGTTGGTGTTTTTAAGGGCAACTGGTATGAGATTGGACGGCAGGTTGGCCGGGCTTTTCCGGACAGCATTATTGATTTCAGCAATACCATGCGGCTCGTTCTTGTTTATGTCGGCCCCGGCCATGGGTGGACAGCACAAAAGTATTATGACGTAGTTCATGATTTAATCCCGCAGAGTGCAAAGGACCATATGCAGGGTATGGCAGCAGGTCTGTCAGATGTCAGGCCAATGAGCTATGATACTGCCTGGGATATTGTCATAACTCTCAATATGGCAACCGAGCTGCTCAATATGGACAACATGTCATCCATCCCTGATGCTCCTGAGCTGCGCGGCTGCACCGGGTTTGCCGTTTCTTCGGCAACCGGGACTTTTTTGGGCCATAACACTGATGCCCAAAGCATGGTCAACGGCAGCGCAATTATGTATTTTGAGCCGGATAACGGTGACTATTCCTATCTCAGCATAGACCCTCCTGGTTGGGCATTTGTGGGTTACGGCCTTAATGAAAAAGGCATAGCCGTCACCACCAATGCGGGTAGCCCAAGCCCCAATGCATTAATGGGACTTGATCCCAACCTGATGCTGCGCAACGTCATGGAGCATGCCGCAACCCTGGAGGAGGCAGTTAACCTTTTTCAGGATTTTCTTTCAAGCGGAAAAAACTTTGGCACCGGCGGGGCAATTATTCACATTGTGGATTTCAACCAGTCCACCATGGCAAAAATTCAAGTCCGTTCAGAAGCGATAGAAGTGAGCTACGGGCAGGAGTCGCCGTATGGGGTTCATTACATCGGCTCGGCAAATCATTTTGTGGGCGATTTTAATGTTGATCCCAGTTATTATTATGAATCTTCTTGGATGCGCTATGAAAAATTAATGCAGTTGGTAAATGAAATAAAAACCTTTGATATGCAGGCCTGCTGGACAGTGCTCAGCGATCATAGCCAGGAAAAGCCCAATAACAACATTTCGCGCACCGGCGGTTTTGGTCAGAGCGTCACGCAGTTTGGTACTATTTTTACTGCGGAAGGGATGTATTATACTCTTCAGGCGCCACACCGGTATTTCGCAGAATATGCCGAGCCCCGGTTCATGAGCTTTCCGCAAAGCGGGGTTAGACTTGCTTCCTGCTCTGCGACCCCGCGTTTTCGTAAAGTTATTCTCAGATGGCAAACTACTTCTGAAACAGATGCGCAGGGATTTAACCTGTATCGTGTTGAAGCAAAGGGCGGGAAAGCAGTTAAGATTAATTCCTCACTTATTGCGCCACAGGGGGCTGGCCAATCGTATGAATTTATTGATACTAATGTAACAAATAGAAAAATCTACTATTATAAACTGGAAAGCGTTGCGGCTGATGGCACCGCAACATTACTTGACATTATGAGTGCAACGCCGCGGCTGATGTATTGGATTAAGAGATAGAAAAAAGGGGTACTCGGTAGCGAAATAAAGAAGCGGAGTCACCCAGACTCCGCTTCTTGCTTCTTCATTTAAAAAAGACACGTATAGGCTGTTGAAAAAGTGTCATTCTGAACGAAATGAAGAATCTCAACCGTAGCAATAGCTTGGCAATTCACCACGTTAAGAATGGATCTCGGATCGCATTATCACGTTTTTCAACCGGCTGCTGAATATCCTATGTATAAATTTTACATTTTTGGTGACCTCATTGGAATAAATCCCGGCCTATAGCGGATTTTTAGGTTGCAAGCTACTATAACACCATACCTCTTTATTTGGTCTGATTTAGCCAACCTTTTGGCTGAAATGAGCCAATAAATTGATCTAATCAACATAAATCAAATATTACTTTACCCTTCTATAGCTATAATTAATTGTTTTTACATATAATTTATTTTTTAGTAATTGCCACGATAAACCGGCATATAATTTGTAAAACTTATATAACACATAAAGTGGGGCCCTAACTTTGAGCTATGCAAAAAGAACGTTGTGTTGACTGGCAGCAGCACAGCAAAGAAGTTCTTAACAAGGTCAACTGATGAGAAGCTGTGGATAGTGTGCAGCCGTTATGTCTCCACATTTAATGGAGGTGCGCGCAAGCTGTCCACAATCAAAAAAGGAGGTTAAAATGCAAAAGAAGGCGCTTGTAACAATTTTTCTTATTAGTGCTGCTTTGATTAGCATGGCGCAGACGCCATCCTGTACCGCGCCCATAAATGCCACCGGAACATATAGCGGGAAATGGATGTTTGACGTGAAGGATGAAGCGGGCAATATTATTGATACCGTTGAATGCCCGCTTGAGATGACCCTGCAGCAGGATGTTACCTTAAACCCCCCGCAAAATCTCAAGGTAACCGGGATGGTTCATGTTGATTTTTCCTGCCTTGACGAAGTGCCGACGTGGCCAAAATGGGCTCAAATTCCGGAACCATCAGATGTGCAAGTAAGCGGCACCATGGATACCAAGGGAAAGCTTACCCTGCTCTCAGGGGGATGCGGACCGGGAACATGCATAATTCTTTCCATCTCAGGCATGGGAGAGAAAGCCGCAACTGAAGAAGCTGGCGATGGGGAAATTCCCGCTATGGCAAAATATTCTGGCGAGTGGGGATTTGCCATCGGCGTTGCTTTTCTCGGTCAAACCGGCGGGAAAGGAACGTTTGCGGTGAACAGGGTTGAATAAATTATAACGGGTTTCGAACAGAAGAAAGAGGAATGCGAAGTTGCGTTTTCGCATTCCTCTTTTTTATCTTCCCATTCAGAAGAGTCAGAGAATACGCTTATGGAAAATCCATTGCACAGAGTTTCCAGGAGGCAAGGCCATCGCGTCTGAAAACTAAGCGAATCTGATCGTGATGGGAGCCTTTTTCCTTGAAAGCCACTACAAAGCGATTAAAGTTCTGGTAATAGGTAGAAGTTTCTATTTCTGTTTTTTTGCCTTCTGATTTCTTTTTTCCGCCATTATTTTCCGCCTTTTCTTCTGACCGGCGTCTTGACCGCGGTCGCTCAGGAATGGAACCGCGCACGATCATGGCCAAACCGTCAGGCGTAACAAAAGCGTCAATCAGAGGGTTGATGAAAGCTGTGGCAATAGCGGATCCTAATGTATCCATGGCATCTCCATTCTTCGTGCTGCCGGTCTCGCGGGCAATCCGGTCATTCAGATTTGCCTTTAAACTCTCCTTGAGTGCGTTAAAGTCAACATAACGGTTCAGGGTCTCGGTGTCTTTGTTTTCTGCCGCCATGCGCATGTTCCGAAAAGCCCAATACGGCGTGGAGTAAAACCCGATGCCGCAGATTAATATAATCACACTGAATAGAATAAATAATATTTTTTTGCCCATGCTTGCCTCCTTTCACAGTTCCCGCACAATATGACCTGCAGGGCGTGTGTTGGGCTTCACAAACTGAAAGACCGTAATATATTTACCACAATGAATGCAATGCGCTGCTTTTGTTCCCGTTGCGGACAGAAACGTTTTGCACTCCCTTTTATACGTCAGCGCCCAGCAGCCGGTAGAATTCCTCGCCGTCCATGACCTCCGTCTGCATCAGTTTCTGCGCTATCTGTTCCAGCTTTTTTCGGTGCTGAGTAAGCAGGGTGCGCACATGCCGTTCCCGGTCCTCAAGAATACTTTTAATCTCTTCATCAAGTTTTGCCGCCGTTGCCTCGCTGTATTCCTTTCCGCCCAGCGGCGCCTGTTCAGGGCTGAGGAATAACGGGCGGTGCTGTTTGGGAAAGGTTGCCAAGCCCAGCGTCTTGCCCATGCCGTACTCAAGCACCATCGCCCGCGCGATGTCTGTTGCCCGTTGCAAATCATTATGGGCGCCCGTTGATACATCTTCAAAAATAATTGATTCAGCCACCCGTCCGCCCAGCATCACATCTATCTTACCCAGCAATTCGTTTCTGGTCATCAGGTAGCGGTCTTCGGTCGGAAGCTGCTGGGTATAACCAAGCGCCCCTATCCCGCGGGGAATAATTGATATTTTATGGACCTTATCTGCTCCCGGCGTAAACGCAGCAACCAGCGCATGCCCGGTCTCGTGGTAGGCAACGATCTCTTTTTCGCGCGGATTTATTACCCGGTTCCTTTTTTCCAGACCGGCAATGATCCGATCCACTGCTTCGTCAAGATCCTCCATCTCCACGTGGGACTTCTTCTTGCGGGAAGCGAGCAGCGCAGCTTCGTTGATGACATTTGCTAAATCTGCGCCGGAAAATCCCGCTGTTTTCTGTGCAATCGCCCGCAGGTTTACCGCGTTTGAAAGTTTAACCTTTTTGGCATGGACATTGAGAATTGCTTCGCGCCCGTTAACATCAGGGCGATCAACCAGTATCTGCCGATCAAATCTCCCTGCCCGGAGCAAAGCCGGATCAAGCGTTTCAGGCCGGTTGGTAGCTGCCATAATCACAACGCCCACCCGCTGATCAAACCCGTCAAGTTCCACCAGCAGTTGATTAAGGGTCTGCTCACGTTCATCATGCCCGCCGATTACCGCCCCGGCCCGCACTTTCCCTATGGCATCAAGCTCGTCAATAAAAATAATGCAGGGCGCCTTTTCCCGCGCCTGTTTGAAGAGGTCTCTGACCCGCGCCGCTCCCATGCCGACAAAAAGCTCAACAAACTCGGAACCGTTTATGGAAAAAAACGGAACACCGGCCTCGCCTGCCACTGCCCGCGCCAGCAGCGTTTTGCCGGTTCCCGGCGGGCCGACCAGAAGCACCCCTTTGGGCATCTGTCCGCCCAGATGTTTGAACCGGCCCGGATCTTTCAGATATTCAATTATTTCCTGAAGTTCGACCTTTGCCTCATCTGCTCCTGCAACATCATTAAAAGTGGTTCGCACCTCTTTTTCAGCAATAACTTTTATTTTGTTTTTGCCGAATGACATGACGTCCAGTCCGGGCCGCATCCGGGAGAAAATGAAGTACCAGATGCCAAAAAACAAGAGCACCGGCACCACCCATGATAACAGGTCGCGAATAAAGGTGCTTTCCGGCTGGCCACGAAATTTTATATTATATTTTGCAAGCTGCTTGGAAAGTTCGGGATCAACGCGAAAGGTATTAAAGGCAACTTCTTTCTCCTGATTATTTTCGGTAACCTTCATTTTGCCGAAAATTTTTCCCTCGCTGATGGCTATTTCAAGAATTGTCCCTTTTTCAAGGGCATTTAAAAATTCGCTGTATGGTATGGTTCGAGGCGCATACTGGGTGACGATAATATTTTGTAATAATAAAATACCCCACACGGCAAATAGTACATACCAGATTGAAAATTTAGTCTGTTTTTCCATAGAAGCCTTTCCCCCTATGTTATTTCTCCTGAAAAAAACTAACCTCAGCCTCACTGAAAAGGGTTTTGTTGAGCTTGCGTTGTGTCAACTCTGTAAGCCGCACTTTTTTGTGGCAGTAAGTATAGTGAATTACCCCGCCTACAAGGCGGGGCATCAAAAACATTAAAACATCTTTAATTGCTTTGCCTTACGGTTTCTATGATGCTTAATCTATTTTCGTATCAGTTCAACTGTAACCTTATCTCCAACCGTACGGGCAAAGTATCCATCTTCCCAAAATTCTCCACCCCACAATTCTTTCTTTACCTCAGGGTACTCCTTGAATATTACGCTCGCACTTATCCCTTTCAACATTCCCACCACCTTTGCAATGCTATATCGAGGCGGGAAACTCAAAAATATATGCACATGATCTGCGGCAATCTCCACCGTGTCTATTTCAAATTCATGATGCTCGGCTATCTCCCGAAATATTTCTTCTGCTCGTTTCCGTATTTCTCCTCTCAGTATCCACTTGCGATATTTCGGTGCCCAAACCAAATGATATTTTGTATCATACACTGCATGGCTTGTTCTTTTAAGTCCCATGCTTTTTCGTATATCATATCCCTGATTGCCTTCGGCAAAAAACTTTTCATCCCCGCTTACAAAGCGGGGTATTCAAGTTTTGAATTTTCATAAAAAGCGGCGTTCTGTGCCCCTCCCCGTGCACGAACACCGCTGTAATGAGATTAAACAAAATAATTTATTCTACTACTATGGTTGCCGGGAGGATTTTTTCAACCGGCTTGTCTTCCCCTATAACCCTTTTTACTTCATATTCATATTTCCCCTTGTGAATAAAACAAATGCTGGCGGTGGCACCGGAAAGGATTTGGCCGGTTTCATAATAACCAAAGATATCTGCATAGAAATTGACCGGATTTTTGCAGGCAATACCAACTTTTGTTTTTATTTTGATGCTAACCGGCTCCGTGCCTTCATTAACCCAGATTACCGTGGCGCCTTGTTTCACCTTGAGCGGGTCGGGCGTGACTGCAAGCATATCGCCTTTAAGAATTACGAGTGCGTGGCCCTGTTCTGCAGCCCAAACCGGTACACAATGCCCGCAGAAAAATCCGCACAGGGCGACTACAGCAGCACCTATGATAATTTTAGTATGCATTCTTTTCATAAGCTTCCTCCGGTGTTAGTGTTTATAGTGTTAGTGTTTTATTACAATATGCACTGCTTGTGGCCTTTGTATTATACCCGGGCTGCGCGATCCGATTCTTAGAGTTTCGCCCACGCCCGGAGGACTCACTGTATCCATAATAGTTATTTTACCTTAGCATAGCACAGGTGATTGTGCCAATAAATTTTCTGGCATTATACTATTGCATCTGCCCCTCCTTTATATTATTACCACTGTCTTATGTACGTAGGCATTATTCTCACACTTGTAACCGCTATCCTGATCGCGGCTGCTGACGCCCTCTCCAAAAAGGCCGCTGCCACGCAATCAGCCTATCTTATTTCCTTTTCGCGGTGGATTTTTGCCATGCCGGTGCTTACGCTGGTGACCATGCAGGCGAAATCCTCGGTTTCAATAAGCGCCGAGGTCATTATTTACATAGTAATACTTATCCCGCTGGAAATCCTTGCCATGATCCTGTATGTTAAGGCAATTGCCCAATACGACCTATCCATAACGGTGCCGCTTCTCTCCCTTACGCCGCTCTTTCTTCTCGTTACCGGTTACCTTTTTCTGGGCGAAACGATAACCCCGCTCGGCATAGCCGGCATGCTGGTTTTGCTCTCAGGGATTTACCTGATGAATTTATCAACGCTGCGCGAAGGGCTGCTTGCTCCCTTTAAATCAGTCCTCACCAACCACGGATCCCTGCTGGTTATTATTGTGGCAATTATTTATACGGTAACTTCTACCCTCGGTAAAAAAGTTGTTCTTCTCACCGATTCTGCTTTTTTCAGCTTCTGGTATATTTTGATATTAAGCATAGGAATAATTCCGGTTATATACTGGAAAGGAGAATCGCCTCTGCATGTTTTTAAAAAATTTAAAATAAATTTTTTAATAGGGACGCTGGTTGGTTTGTCAGCCTTCAGTCTTTTCACGGCCTACAACTATGCACCGGTGGCGTATGTCATTGCCATAAAACGCACCTCAATTATCTTCAGCGTCCTGCTGGGGAGGCTGATGTTTCACGAACCTGCGTTTGGAAAACGGGCGCTCGGCGCCGGTCTTGCCTTCGCCGGCGTAGTATTGATGATGGCGGGAAATTAAAATTACAAATGCTCTGTTAAAAAGCGGCCTGAAGCCAGAATGTTTTGTAGAAGATAATCCCGTGCTCAGCAACAAAGCAGTAGCAGCATAAAAGATTGCAGAATAAATTCTGTTTACTGAGGACTCAAGAGTGGCAGAATTAAAATATTGACGGGCGTCATTCGTCACAATTCTGTCAGCGACCGCAATAACATCAAGATCTTATTCTGGCTGACTGTCTCCACGGGCTTTTGAACCAAAGAGTTTTAAACTGACTTCGGACAATTCCTCAGATAACCGTTTTTTTAACTCAATTAAAGATCCCTTTTCATTTGCAATTAAATTTTTTTGGAAATCGTATTCACTTGTATTCCTTAGTATTAATGCCTGATTATTTATATTTTCTTTTTTCCATAACACTTAGGATACACCTTTTCTTTATTACCTCCTAAGTGTTGCACTTAATTATTGAACTGGGGATATTATATTTTAGACCTGTAGCCCTAAAAGTTAATGAAAGGGCATCCATGTTCTGTTTTGGACACTAACCGGTCGTTGAAAAACGAGATAGTATAAGGGCTGGGATCCGAGATTCATTCTTAACGTAGTGAATTGCCGAGCTGATTCTACAAGTTAAGATTCTTCACGTCGTTCAGAATGACATTTTTTCATCAGTCTGCTACTAATAATGCGGATTTAAGATCGCGGAATAAATAGTGGGGACAACTGCACACGGGTGAGTCAGTAAATAGGTGAATCAATGAACAGAAAGTTTACCATTCACTTTTCACAGTTCACCACTTACAAGCTACAATACGCGATGCATAAATTACTGAACACCGATAGCTGCTGGCTCGGCAGTTTATTTTTGCGCCTTGAGCTGTTGCTTTCTGAGCCGCCGAATAATCATGTCGCGCTTTAGTTTTGAGAGCTTATCTATAATGAGGGTTCCCTGAAGATGATCAATTTCGTGCTGCAGCGCGCGGGCCAGAAGGCCGTCCGCTTCAAAAGCCACCTCGTTGCCTTTTTGGTCAATTCCTTTGAGGTAAATTTTTTCTTTGCGTTCCACGTTAACGGTTATTTCCGGCAGACATAAACACCCTTCCTCGCGCACTGCGGTTCCTTCGCTGTCAACAATCTCCGGATTAAGCAAACTGATGAGGCCCTGCCCCACATCCAGCACGATGATCCGTTTGGTAACACCGATTTGCGGCGCAGCAAGGCCGACACCCCGATACGCATACATCGTCTCTGCCATATCGTCAATAAGCTGTATAATGTCGCCGTTTATGTTGGCGACCGCCTCGCAGTTTTGCCGCAAAACCTGGTGAGGAAACGTGATAACTTCCTTACGTGCCATAACAACTATCCTGCCAATGGCAATGATGATTTTTTATTATCAAGGCTGCTCAGAATGCTGGGACCGTTCCTGGTTACGGCAATCGTGTGTTCAAAATGCGCAGACAGTTTGCTGTCAGCGGTGACTGCGGTCCATTCATCAGCCAGAATTTTCATTTTATATGTTCCTTCATTGACCATGGGCTCAAGGGCAAGCACCATGCCCTCCTGCAGACGGGGATTGTGCGCAGAAGACGAGTAAAAATTCGGAATCTGCGGTTCCTCGTGAAGATTTTTCCCAATACCGTGCCCAACAAAATCTCTCACCACGCTGAATCCCTCAGCCTCCACAGTGGTTTGAATTGCCTTGGAAATATCCAGCAGGCGATTTCCTACCACAGCTTTTTCTATCCCGCGATACAGAGCCGCTTCGGTCACGTGCAGCAGCTTCTGAGCCCGAGGGCTGACGTTGCCAATGGCAACGGTAATGGCGGCATCTCCATAAAATCCGTTCAGCAGCACCCCTAGATCAATGCTCACGATATCGCCATCGTGCAGTTTCCTGCGGCTGGGTATGCCATGGACAATTTCTTCATTGATGGAAACGCAGAGCGTAGCCGGAAAACCACGGTAACCTTTAAATGCCGGCACGGCGCCCCGCCGTCGGATAAAGTCTTCCGCAAAACGGTCAAGCTCTTCAGTGGTAACCCCCTCGGTAACAAGCTTTTGCAATTCACCGAGGGTTTCAGCTACCAGCCGATTGCTGTCTCGCATCAATTCTATTTCTTGAGGTGTCTTAATGATAATCATGCGTCATCATTAGTGATGCAGTCACTTCCGGCACTCTTTGCGCCGGGCAACAGGCAATTCTTTTACGTATGTTCTTTAATTACATATAGTCAACTGTGCCCAATGTCAAATTTTTTTGCCGTCAAAGCATTTGCTTTTGTGCCAATTTTATCATATTATAAAATATTATACATAAATTAACTATTACCGTTTGAAACGTATATATAGCTATTTTATCTCCAAAACATGTTTGCCATGACACACGCGCCATATGCAATCATTGGCGGTTCAAGCACCTGCTCAATAAAATTTCCTGATGCACTGAACGATTCTGATACACGCGTTCTTGAAGAAGGACGGGTATTTAATACCCCGTTCGGCGAAAGCCCTCCTTTTACTCTTTTTGAGGTTGCTGGCGAAAAGGTTATTGCCTGCAGAATGCACGGGTGGCGCGGCAACGTGCCCCGTGGCGCTGCCTCACAGCAGGTGTTCTGGGTGCTCAGAGAAGCGGGGGTGCACACCATCCTTGCCGAGGGTGGTGTCGGCAGCCTGCACAAGAATTTGCGGCCCGGAGACCTTATTATTCCTGACGACTATGTTGATTTCTCGCTCAGGAAAGACGTCTGTCTGAGTGATGACTTTCTTTTAATCATGCGCGATCCCCTCTGCCCTGCTCTCAGGGCAGCGTTAGCTGCCGAAGCGCACGCCTCCGCCGACCGCCGGGTAACAGAACGCGGAATCTATGCGGTTACTGAAGGGCGGCATTTTGAAAGCCGCGCCGAAATCAATCTGTTTGCCCGGTTGGGTATTGATGTCGTCGGACAGAGCCTGGCGCCGGAGGTCTATCTGGCGCGGGAAATCGGCTCCTGTTATGCAGGTTTATATCTGGTGGTTAATTTTGCGGAGGGAATTGCCGGAGACTGGTCTCATGATGTTTTCAGGGAACTTTTTTACACCGCCGCAAAACCGATGGGACAGCTTTTGCTAAACACTCTTAAACGCATCCTGCGCACACCCCGTCGTTGCTCCTGCGCCCAGCTTCGCAAATCATCTCTTCTGAAAAAGCATCTCGCCTGAGAACGGGTGCTGCATGAAAAACGCAATTATCATCAGAGGCGCACGCCAGAATAATCTCAAAAATCTAAACCTTGATCTGCCGCTTAATCAGATTACCGTGATAACCGGCGTCAGCGGGGCGGGAAAATCAAGCCTTGCCTTTGACACTCTGTATGCAGAAGGGCAGCGACGCTATGTGGAAAGCTTTTCTGCCTATGCTCGGCAGTTTCTGGAGCGGATGGATAAGCCGCAGGTTGAAAAAATTGAAGGCATTCCGCCGGCCATTGCCATCAACCAGACTAACCCCATTAAGACCTCGCGTTCCACGCTGGGGACGCTTACTGAAATAAACGATTACCTCAAGTTATTATTCCCTAAGCTTGCAACGCTTTACTGCCGGGGCTGTAACCAGCCGGTGGAGAAGGATTCTGCTGAGTCCATTGCAAAAAAGCTTCTGCACGATTTCACTACACATACTGCGGTCATCACCTTTCCGTTCTTCCTGAAAAATTCAGAACGGGTTTCCCGCACTGAAATGATAGACGGGTTACGAAAAATGGGGTTCTCCCGAATCTATCATCACGATACGGTTGCTGAGCTCAACATAAGCCTGCTCGAAGAACTGCCATCGGCGCAGACGGCAATTGTTGTGGACCGTGTCGTCATAAGCCGTGAAAATGCAAAACGCCTGGTTGACTCCCTCGAAATGGGGCTTCATTTTGGCAAGGGGCTGGTGACGGTTTTTTTTCCCTCTGATCATGGCCCGCAGGATCTCAAACCGCCGCAGAAATTCAGCAGCGCCTTACACTGTCCGGCATGCGACATCAGCTACCGCGAACCCTTTCCCAACCTGTTTTCCTTCAATAACCCCCTGGGCGCCTGCCCCGCCTGCAACGGCTTTGGAAAGATTATTACTATTGATCTTGACCTGATAGTGCCCGATCCAAATCTGAGCTTGAAAAATGACGCCATTAAGCCCTGGGCTACGCCGGCGTATCGGGAGGCGTACTACGATCTCATGAAGTTCTGCAAAAAAGAACATATCCCGGTTGATGTCCCGTTCTGTAATCTTTCTTTGGCTGACCGAGAAAGAATAATTAACGGCAGCGATGATTTTTACGGTATCAAGGGTTTCTTTGATTGGCTTGAGACAAAAACGTATAAGATGCATATCCGGGTGCTGCTTTCGAAATATCGGGGCTACACGACCTGCCCGAACTGCAGCGGCACGCGCTTTCAGCCCGAGTCCCTCCTCTACCGGATACAAGGTAAAACCATTGCCGAAATCTGTGCGCTGAGCATCAGCCGCTGCCACCAGTTTTTTGAACAGCTTGCACACAATGGTGCAGACGATAAGGCAACCCGCCTCTTGGTGGAAGAAATTAAAAGTCGGCTGGGCTATTTGGCGTCAGTGGGCTTAGGCTATCTCACGCTTGATCGGCAGTCGCGCACCCTCTCGGGCGGGGAGGTGGTGCGGGCAAGCCTCACCACCGCGCTCGGCGCATCCCTGGTTAACGCCTTTTACATACTGGATGAGCCCAGTATCGGTCTTCATCCCCGCGACAACCAACGCCTTATCGGCATATTGAAAGGAATGCGCGATATGGGGAATACCATTGCGGTGGTGGAGCATGACCCGGAGATTATACTGAACAGTGACATGATTGTTGATCTTGGTCCCCATGCCGGCGCTGAAGGAGGCGAACTGGTCTTTTGTGGTAAATCCCGCGACATTCTGCATGCCCGGCAATCCCTTACCGGGCGCTATCTAAAGGGCGATTGTTCGATTCCACTTCCTGCCACGCGCCGTACACCGCGCTCCGGACAGTATCTGCAGATAAAAAATGCCGCTCACCATAATCTGCAAAACCTTACGTTTTCAATACCGCTGGGGCTTCTGGTTTGCATTACCGGCGTTTCTGGTTCAGGCAAGAGCACGCTGTTGAAGAATGTCATTTACCAGGGGTTGCTGAAAAAGATGGGCAGAGCCGGCGGTGAATCAAATCGCCAGTGTGAAATCTCAGGCGCAGAGCTGTTAGACCAGGTTGCGCTTATGGACCAGAGCCCGATCGGCCGGACACCCCGGTCCAATCCGCTTACCTATTTAAAAATGTTTGATGAAATCAGGAAAATTTTTGCACAGACCACTGAAGCCAGAGAGCGCGGCTACTCTGCATCAACGTTTTCGTTCAATACCCCGGGCGGCCGCTGCGAGCAGTGCCAGGGCGACGGGTTTGAAAAAATTGAAATGCAGTTTCTCTCCGATGTCTTTGTGCGCTGCCCGCACTGCCAGGGTGCGCGCTACACAAAAGACGTCCTTGAGGTAACCTATCAGAATAAAAATATCTCTCAAGTGCTTGAACTGACCGTGTCTGAAGCGCGGTCATTTTTTTCTTCCTCGCCAAAACTTGTTGCGCAGCTCGAACTCCTGGAAATGGTCGGTTTAGGCTACCTGCGTCTGGGACAGTCCGTCAATACGCTTTCGGGCGGCGAATCGCAGCGGCTCAAAGTAGCATCCATTATCAAACCGGGAACTCACGGGCACACCTTATTTCTTTTTGATGAACCAACCACCGGCCTTCACTTTGATGATATACAGAAGCTTTTGAACCTCTTCACCCTGCTCCTTGAGCGCGGCCACTCTCTGCTGGTGGTCGAGCATAATCTTGATTTCATTAAATGTGCTGATCATATTATTGACCTCGGACCTGAGGGGGGTGAAGAAGGAGGCTGTATCTTTGCCCAGGGAACGCCGGAAGAGATTATGGCGGCGCCGCACTCATACACCGGCAGATTTTTAAAAAAGTATCTCACCCGATCTGTGCCTCTTTTCAACAAAGCTGATGCGCACAACGGGCTCGAGGAATCTGCAGCGCCCCCGGCGTTCATTGAAATCACAGGCGCCCGCGAGCATAATTTAAAAAATATAACGCTGAGCATTCCACGGGAGAAACTCGTCGTGATAACCGGTTTGAGCGGCTCAGGCAAATCCACGCTCGCGTTTGATATCCTGTTTGCCGAGGGGCAGAGACGGTTTCTTGAAACCCTTTCTCCCTATGCCCGGCAGTATATTAAACAGCTTGACCGGCCTGAAGTGGATTCCCTGCGGGGCATACCGCCGACGGTTGCCATAGAACAGCGCCTCGCCGCCGCGCGGGGCATGTCAACCGTAGCCACACTAACCGAAGTCTATCATTATCTGCGATTGCTGTTTGCCAAAGCGGGGGAACAGCATTGCCCCTCATGCGATGCACCTTTGAAATCACAGTCAGCGGCGGAAATTGCCGAGGACATTATTCGTTGTTTTGCCGGAAACACCGTAATGCTTCTGTCTCCTCTGGTTAAGGGCCGTAAAGGATACCATAAGGAAGTGATTGAAAAGGCGCGGCAGGAGGGATTTGAAAAAATACGCATCAACGGCCAAATCGTCAACTTGAGGGAAATCTTTGCGGTGCAGCGCTATCAGCTCCATCAGATTGAGTTGGTTACTGCTGAGTTTAAAGTCCTGAAAAAAATTCGCGCGCGCATTCTGCACGAAGTTGAAAAGGCTCTCATCAGGGGGAAGGGCACCTTGTATGTTGCCGCACATGGCACCAACGAGAAAATTTACAGCACCCGTCGGTTCTGTGATCGCTGCCAGATAAGCCTTGAGGAGCCTGACCCGCGCCTTTTTTCATTTAACAGCCCGGAGGGGGCCTGCAGCAGTTGTTCAGGACTGGGAATCAACGCGGCTCTTTCACCGGAGCTTATCGCACCAGATACGACGCGGTCAATTAATGAAGGTGCAATAATCCCCCTTGCTTCTTCCTTCATGGAGAGGCATTTGAAGAAAAAAATCATGCATGTCATAGAGTCCCAATTGCATATTCCACTCGCTATGCCCTTGCAAAAACTGCCGAAAGAAACATTCCATGCGCTTTTCTATGGCGCTGATCATGGTGCAGGAATTACGTTTCCGGGGCTATTACATATTCTCCATACCTCTCGCGAGGGAAACGGGGAAAATTCCTGGAGTCAATACCTTTCCCAGTTTTACTCTGAAACTGCGTGTGCGACTTGCCGGGGAACCAGGCTCAATCCCCGGGCGCTGGCAGTGAAATTGGGCGGCTGCTCTATTGCTGCGGTTACCCGTATGACGCCACCGGAAGCACGTTCCTTTTTAACTTCGCTGTCATTTACCGAAAAACAGCAGATTATCGCCAGCCCCATATTGAAAGAGCTAAAAACCCGACTTGAGTTTCTGGACCGGGTCGGCCTTTCATATCTGACGCTTGATCGCAGAGGAGATACCCTTTCAGGGGGAGAAGCTCAAAGAATCCGCTTGGCAGCTCAGATGGGCTCAAACCTCCGCGGAGTTGCTTATATCCTTGACGAGCCGACTATCGGCCTGCATCCCCATGATAATAAAAATCTGCTGCGCATACTGCGGTCCCTGCAAAAAAAAGGCAATACGCTCATAATCGTTGAGCATGATGAAGAAACAATCCGCAGTGCAGATTTCATAATAGATCTTGGCATTGGCGGCGGTATCCACGGGGGCAATGTTGTTGCAGCGGGCACTCTGCAGGATATTATGCATACCAAGGAATCGGTGACGGGCGCCTGGCTCTCTCACGCCCATGGCATGCGAAAATTCAGGCAGCCGCGGCCGCTCGCCGGCTGCGCTTATGTAACCATAGAGGGCGCGCGCGAGCATAACTTGAAACACATCACAGTTTCAATTCCATTGCAACGATTGACCGTGGTAACGGGTGTTTCCGGCTCCGGGAAAAGTACCCTGGTAAAAGATACTGTTTATAAAGGGATTAAAAAGAGGCTGGGCAGCTATTATGGCTGCACGGGGGCATGCGACAGTTTAAAAGGAGCCGAGCATTTGAGTCGCGTGGCGGAAATTGATCAGTCGCCCATCGGCAAGACGCCTCGCTCAACGCCTGCCACTTATATTGGTTTCTACAGTGAAATCAGGAGGATGTTCTCATTGATTCCTGAATCGCAGATCAGAGGCTTTACGCCCAGCCGATTTTCATTTAACGTGAGTGGCGGCCGCTGTGAAAAATGCTCGGGTCAGGGGAAAATAAAGATGGAGATGAGCTTTTTGCCTGACGTGTATGTTTTGTGCGATGTCTGCCAGGGGAAACGGTTTAATGAAGAAACCCTGTCAGGGCGTCTGAAAGGGAAAAATATTTCTGATGTTCTTGATCTGACCGTTGAAGAAGCATGCAGTTTTTTCCAGGGGTTTCCGGCAATTCACCGGCCTCTGCATCTGTTAGCGCGCATGGGGCTGGGCTATCTGACCCTCGGGCAGCAGAGCCCTACCTTATCCGGCGGCGAAGCGCAGAGAATCAAGATCGCCTATGAATTGAGCAGGACCACCCGGGGCAACACGCTCTATGTGCTTGATGAACCGACAACAGGACTTCACGTGGCCGATATTGATAATCTTATGACGGTGCTCCAGGAGTTGGTTGATCGGGGCAACACCATGATCATCATTGAGCACAATATGGAAGTGGTCAGACAGGCAGACTATATTATTGATTTAGGGCCTGAAGGCGGCGATAAGGGAGGGTTTGTGGTTGCCAGCGGTGCGCCACATGAAATTATCATGCACAACAAAAAATCCTACACTGCCCGATATCTCAGAGAATATTTGCGAAAGAAAAAAATGCTGTAACATACTATTGTTGCTGCAAATCTATTTAAGTTTTGTGGAGAGGCAAAGCCACTCTCATATAAATTGCCAATAGCACAACATAAAGACCAGTATAAAACATCTGCCACCACAATAAATAATTCCTGTGGTTTAAAAAAAATATATCTGTTGAATATCCAAATAAATTCATGCGTGAGAAATTAGGCAGGTACATCAATAGGAGAAAATAGAGAAACGGCCACGCCAGTAAACCTTTCCGCTCTGCGAGACCTGCTAATACCGGAAACATAAGCAATAAAATAATAAAATCATAGTGATGGTGGTAATCAACAAGCACGGTAAGTAAGGAGATCAAACCCAACAGCTTAATTTCCTCATCATCTCTTTTTTTAAACAGAAAAATAATAACGACGCAATACAACAGGCCAATTACTACATTTTGGATGATTTCAGGAATTTTAATCAAGTATAGAATTGATTTTACTGAGGCACCAGCAGTCTGTAGCACGAGCACCGAACCAGGATGAGAAAAAGCAAGAGATATTTTTTTAAAATAATTTGAGATTAAGAGAGCCGGCGATATTCCGATCCAGACGCTTACTGCAATCGTAATGCATACATGGACAAGCAGTGCAACGAATAAAATTTTAAATTCTTTCTTGAAAGCTAAATATACAGCGAAGAAAATCATCAAAGACGGTTTTGCAGCTGCCAAGGCAAAGGCAAACCCGCTCAGCCATTTATTTTTTTCTTTCAACATTATTGTAACTAAAAACGCTGCACAACAAAATAACGCGGTCTGCCCCAAGCTTAAATTTGTTTTTGTAGAGGATGCACCAATTGTTACGCAAAAAAGAATATAGGAACTAAGAGCACATCTATCTAATAAATATTTCTGAAAAATTATGTAAAAGATAATTATGATGAAAATGATATTCCATAATAACCAAGAAATTGTCGCGGCTTTTGGCGAAATTAGGAAGCAATAGAAAGGTATGAATAATATATGAGCTGAAGGAGGATATAAACTTATGCCTCCTGACTGATTTATTCCTTTATAGCTGTCATAGGATACATTAATGGGGACTTGTTTTATAAAATCGCATCCGAGAGCATAGGGATCTGTTTTACCTATCAATAATTTTGAGGTATGATAAAAACTTTTCTGGTCAGATGATCCCGTTAAACCACCATAGACTCCATATAAGAAAATGGCTAAAGAATAAACACTTATGAGTATCAATGCAACTTTTTTTGCAAAACTCAGTCCCCTTATTTCACGCGCAATGTTCATAAAATACTCAATCTATAGATCTCGTTTATAAAGGGTCCATCTGTTTGCCTGTCTCATTAATTTAAAATTTTGCAAATGTTTTGCTGCCTGTGGCGAAAGCTCTCCCCGGACCAAAATATAATCCATTGCCGCATACTGCCCTGCATAGCTATCATATTTCCCCGCCCATTCAACATATTGCGGCAAAACATCCGTGCTCACCATCCTCTTTACGGGAAATGATCGCTCATCAATAACCCGTGTCGTCGCTATGCCTTGTTTCCACACTATGAAGTAATCAGTAAAATTGTCGTACACAGATCTCCCCCTAAAGCGATAATCAAACATGAGACCAGCAAGCTTGCTATCGTTTGAGACCGATGAAAAGAAATCCTTGTTAAACGACTTGTTTTGCTTATCAAAATCATGGAAATAATCAGCCCAGAGTAGAAAATGAAAAAAACACATAACGCAAATGGCACCTTTCAGTGCGGGCTTTAAATTATGTGAAAAAAGCACGCTTCCTATTAATATCAGCGTAATAAAAATAAAAACCGAAAATCGTTCAAACAAAAAACTGTACCCCGGCATCCGCTCAGGTATGAGCAAAAAAACTGCAGAGGAACTGATCATAAGTATAATGAGTGGTTTCATGCTGCTTCTGATTTCGGTCTTCAGTAGTTGTCTCTTAAATGAAAAAAGCCCTTTAACGACAAGTCCCATGACAAATAATGAAAAAACCAGCGCAAAAGCATATCCAAGGACACCGTCCTGCAGGCGGAAGTTATCAAAGATTGGAAATCCACCTCGCAAATAAATTGTGCTAAAATATTCTCCCTTATAATATCTGAATAAAAACTTTGTAAGGCTTGCACCCCCAAATTGTCCAGAGTCTCGATACCACCATATCGCAATAAGAGCACCGGCAGGGAGCATCGGTATACAATGTTTTATTACCCCAAAAAATGACTTATTATTTAATAACAATAAACAGGCGCAAACTATGAGTAGTCCAAAAAGTGCTGCAAGTGCATGCATAAAAAAGAGCAACACCAATAAGGTTGACAGTGCACATCCGAGGGGAACTGTTCTATTTTCAGAATAATAAAGCATGGTCCAAAAGGTAAACATCAAAAATGGTATGGCAATAATAAATCCATTAAATCCATACAGAACATTGATGTTATAAAGAAATAAAAAGGAAAGTAGCGAGAACCACTGATTGCCGCCAAGCTTTTTTATAAGCAGAAGAATAGACAGGGGAAACAGCGTTACGTAGAGGCAGTAAAACACTTTATTGGCAAATTCTACAGTTGGGAATAGTCTTGAGCCACAAAAAAAAAGGTGAAACACGTTTGGCTTAAGGAAGGTGTCGATGGTGTAGAAACGGGCAAATTGATTGGTCGGCTCGCCATAATATCGGTAGATGGTGGCAATTGCAAGATGATTTGGGGTATCAAGGAATGGGTAGAGGCGAACCGTGCCGACAATGTAGGCATGAATAATTATGAACAATAAAAATATAAATGTAAAGATTCTATCGCTCCTGGGCAAGGCAATATTATGCTTTTGGGGAGATGATGGCATTGATAAGCTCTTGCTTAGTGGGCAACCGGTCTGCGCTCATAATATTTAAAAAGGATGACTCCTTCCTGTGCAGCGCGATAATAGCGATAATAATTATCTTTTACTGGTATAAACACTTCGCGCAGTTGATACTGCTCATGGAATGAGGGGGATGCCAAAAGCTCATCGTCGCTAAAAAACCATCCCGTATCCGACCCGCATGCAGGCCCAATTATAATGTAATGGGGCTTGCGTTGTAGGACATATTCCCCGTGCCCTTTCCCGTGTCCGGGCATAAGCTGCCAAGGGAAAAACCGGGTAGTTATTGCTTTTACTACTTCATCCCTGCCCTTAGCTGATAGTAATTTCCCAATATGCCCTATTTCTTTCAAAATAACTGAATTGAGGTTTATAGGCATATCCCGAAGTGCAATGGTATAATCATTAAGCCCAAGCATATCAATCGCAACCTTATCTGAATAATAGGGTGTTGATCCTGCGGTATTGAGGGCGATAATGGCGTCAGAAGGCCAGTGCTCTTTAATATATAACCCTATTATTTTCCCAAAATAGGCTGCGTTATCAGGCACTCCTATACAATAGCGATACTGATAACTGTGTGAAGTTGCCTTGATGGTTTCCTGAGGGGTTCGGGTCGTCCACCGATATGAGATCGAAGCAGTTGCAATCATTAGGATCGCAAAACATGCGATGCCAAAGGCAGGCTGTTTTCCCAATTTGATTGAGTTTACTGCATTCTGAATAAGCAGATAAAACACGGGCAGTAGCGGCACAAAAAATCTGTATCCTTGCATATGATCCCCACCCACCAGAATTATGTAGGCAACATAGCATAGCAGTATGCTGATTAGATATGCATTTCGAGAAAAAAATGTCTTTTTGTCATTGACAAGCAGCGTCGCCAGCAGCGGAAATCCATATTGCACTGCAAAATGGAACACATACCTGCTGCCAAACAGTAGTTGAAGAATACCGGTGCCACCCTTAACATAAAATGTACAGGGAAAAAAATGGCCATAATAAGTTAATCGCCAAGCAAAGTATGGGGCATAAATAATCAAAAATCCCAAAATAACTGCAAGACTTTTACCCAAAGCCTTCTTGAAAGGCGTTTTATTATTAAAAAGACAAAAAATAGATGTAATGGCGACAAGAAGAATGCCCTCTGGCCGCGTCATGGTCGCAAGCCCAAAAATTACACCAACAAAGAACAGTGTGTTGGATTCGGTGCTTTTTTTATAAAATAAATATGCACCCAGCAAAACAAAAAAACCAAAGCCAACGGTCTCCAGACCACCGAGAGCCCAAAGGGCAAAACAACCATTGGCGGAGAGCAACAAGGCTCCACCTGCCAATTCTTTTCGTTCTAAAAGGGGAAACAGGAGCAGGGTTAAAAAAGCAAATACTACACCCAGCACTTGCGAAGCGATCACTAAATCACACTTCAAATATCCCAGCATGCTGATCAGCAGTAACCATAAAAAACAGGTATACCCTTCTACATACTCCCCTACATTCCATACCAAGCCTTTACCTGATAAAAAATTTTTCGCGTACCGCAATATTATATAAGCATCGTCATGGTAAAAATTCATCAAGTTAAGAATAAAAAATATTAAACATGAATAAGCAACGATAACTAATAATATATTTGTAATAATTAGTTTTCGATCCTGGTCTGCGATCATTTGATTAAGTATTTTAATGATCTTTTAATTTGCCTGTTCTCGCTTTTGCTTTAACATTAGGTCTACAAGACAGCCCAATAACAGAATTGCCCCGTAGTACTCCAAGCTTGATAATAATGCCATGGGAAAACCGGAAAAATATTGAGTGTCGAAATAACAACTAACCAGCAAGAACGATATTAAAAAAAACGCATCAATGAAACGTGTGCGAAGCTTCGGATTTCTCCATACCGTATTTACCGCAACACAAAAAGAGAGTGCAAGTATTGAAAGGTGATGTTCCCAACAAACTGGCGATGCTAAAATAATAGCAGTTATCGCAATAGTAAAGCACAAGACATTATTGCAATCATCTTTATCCTGTTGAGTTCTGAGAAAGCAGGCAAAAGTAGCAGCAACCAAAAGGCAAAGTCCAAATAAGGACGTAATGGTCATGATCCAGGGGACCTGTTGTGCTAGATTGCAAATGGTCTGGTCTTCATCAGTAAATAACCGAAGAAGCAGACCATTAATCCCCTTATTAGGATAAAAAGCATATCCTCGCGAGAGTGTAGGTAGCATATGGAATACATAGTCAAGACAATTCTCTATCCCAGCATAAAATAATGAGACCAATCCCGTAAAAATGATACCAACAACACTTGAAATGAGCATTCGCCTTGGGAAATAACGGTTGATAAAAAGCGGTACAAGAACAAGAATTAGATGAGGTTTAATTGATGCACTCAGTGCCATCATCAAGCCAGCAGCAACTTCCTTATGGCGCTGCAGAAAAAAAACAGATAATACAAGACAAAAAAATATTATCATCGTTGCCTGCATCAATTGCAGTGTCTTGGCGAGAGGATAAAATGATAGATACTGTAGAATAAATAAAAAGCTAATAATAAAGAGCGGTTTTTGGTGGTGCGTTAAGATGAGAAATAGTATTATTGCCGCACAAATCCAAAACACGTGATTAACGACATTGATTGTGCAGGCTGCTTCTTCTAATGACATATCTAACATTACCAGTGGAGAAACCAGCAAAGCAGCAAAAGGAGTATAAACAAATGTTGACTCGTGTGCTGCAAGAGATGGACGGAAATGTGCTAAATGCTCCGTATCATACATGCGATAGTGCGGCAAGCGACGATTATTAAATGCTGCCTCATAAATGGGCCTAAAATCACCGGTATTATACGTTGTCAGAGAGATGAGTGCTTTAAACGCTGGTGAGGGTAAGAATGTGTGCCATGCTATAATATAAGACTTGTAAAACAGAGGATATTTTTTCGGATTTCCTATGTGACGAAAAATTCCCGAGGCTGCAAGACAGATCATATATCCGAAAAGCAGAGCTGCCACATACCTACGCCATGTTGAGAAGACTACATTCACAATCTAACCCTAATGGTTACCATAAAAAACCTTCACAGCAATCTATAGATAGTTTTCCATACACCGCAATAGTGCAGGAAACTTGAAACAAAATATGACTCAGGATAATTCTTAACAAAAAGAGACCAAGCTATTGTTTCCAAAAAAGGCTAATTTTTGATAAAGATATAATATATTATAGTAAATTCAAAATGCAAAAATGATCATTCCAATATGATAGGTAGTTTTTTGAAAATGGTTAAGATATTTTAAATTAAGAATGTTGTGTGTTAAAAGAAATAAATTCTAATAGTCGCCGCAATTATATGAAAAGGCCTTTTTTATGTCAATCATATCCCTAAGAGTAATGTTATGGCAATTTTGTGATAATCACAAAATAATTAAAAACCGGCTTTTGCAGCAGGTAGCATTCAAAACATTGTTGACAATTTATGAAAAGAGAAGTTAGGAAGAGTTTATCAAATGGCCGATTTATACTTTTCCACCGTGTGCCTGAAATAATTTTACTGATAAGTTTTCTGCTACTGTTTTTTTACCTGTTATTCCAGATTACTCTTTTGGGCTATGGAAGGGATCAGGGTATTTACGCTGTTGTCGCTCGGACCATCTTGGATGGTGGTGCACCATACCGTGATGCCTGGGATTTTAAACCGCCAGGCATTTATTTTATTTATGCACTTTCAACTATATTATTTGGGGATGTCTTGCATGCGGTGCGCATTTTTGAAGCTTTGTGCTTCCTCTCACTTGCAGGGGCATTTATTATTTATATTCGACGCCATTTCATGTCCTGGCAGGCGGGTATTATTGCAGCAGCACTTGCCGCGCTTGCTCATGTTCAGCTTGATTTCTGGGAAACCGGCCAACCAGAATCCTTCGGCGGAATCCTCATAATGTGGGCACTGGTTTGCATAACCTATCGCCCTGCCCATAATATGTCCTTAATAAATTTGAGACGCACCCTTGCATGGGGAGGCTGTGGGTTGCTGTTCTCCTTAGCTGGGCTTCTTAAACCCTTTCTGGCAGGCGGTCTACTGACAAGTCTGGCATATGTTGCCTGGAAGACAGCAACTGCGTCTGGGGAAAAAGACAAAGCGCGGACACTTCGTTACTTACTGGGCGCCATTGTTATCGGTGCCGCACTGCCTCTTTTTGTATGCGGTATTTATCTCTTCCAAAAGCATGCACTGCAAGACTTTTATGAGACATTTTTCGTCTTCGCTCCCAGATATGCATCTATCAGTTTTTCTGCGGCAAAATTACCAGAGCGTTTTTTTTATACGATAGTTTTATGGCTACTTGAATTTTCCATTCTGTCTTTTGCAGGTATTTTGTTTACGCTTCTCTTGCCGCTTCGCCATTCTCAAGAACGAGAAGGCTTTATCCATGCCGGTGGAGCTTTGTTATTTCCTGCTCTCGGCATTGTGCTGCAGGGCAAGATGTTCCCCTACCATTTCGGCGCGCTGATTCCCTGCATTAGCTTACTGGCGGGATGGGGTATCTGGAAGGTGTGGACTGGTTCAAGGATAAAGTGGGTTGTGCTGTTAGCAATTGCGGTGCTCTTATACTTGCAAATGGAACTCCACGGTGTTAACAAACAGAACGCTGACCGGCTTAAAGTGTTTATGGATAGCGACCCCTGTGCACGCGATAAAATTTCCTGCAAATACGATGTGGATGCATTAGTCAACCGCCAGGCATCGGAATGGCTTTTACAAAACACCCCGCAGAGCTCCCCCATTTATATTTGGGGATTTGAACCAATTATTTATATTCTGGCAGACCGCCCCTGCGCAAGCAGATATATATATAATGTTCCTCAGCGTGCAGCGTGGACAAAAGAGCAAGCACGAAAAATATTGATGAACGAACTTGCAGAACACCCACCATCTGTAATCATAATAGCCCATAACGATCGTTTGGCGTGGGTTACGGGGAGCGAATTAGACAGTGCCGAGGAGCTTGAACGGTTTTCCGAGCTGAGCGCATTTTTAAAAAAACATTATGAACAAGTTGTTTCTTTTGGCAAGCTTGACATCTACCGGCAAAAGACTATCACGCATTCATCAAAAAAGCCGTCATTGCTACAAGTTCAGGGACTATTCAATAACTATTAATTATTGAAAATTTTGAAGGCGGATTCTTAATTCTTATAAATCCAACAGGATCGCCAGCCAGAGAAACTCGTTCTATAGTTCCTGATGGTATTGCCCGCAGTTGCTCCATCCAATGATAGGCGATAATTATTTCATTGTTTTCAGAAACAACATTTTGCAACTCAATACGATTATAATCTGCGCTGACCTCCCCGCTCCCTTTCAGGAAGAAAGACGATTCTCTTATTACTTCATAGACCGTGAATTTATCAACCTGACCACGGGTAATAATATAGCCGGGTAAATGCTCAAAAAAATCCTTTGATTCCTGATACCAACTCACGATCCACTTGACATTGTAAGCTGCAAACATTTTTTTGAGCTCTTCTGCAGTATATGATGTAAGTTTTTTTTCGAATAGCACGCCACGGGTAAAGCTTGCATACCCATGCTGTATTGGATACATGGGGCGTGGTCCGCATAGGTATTCGCGTTTTAGATATTCAGGAAAAAGCCCGGGAAGATGCCCTCCAAAATATTCATGAATTGGGCTGCTTATGCTGTATTCAGAATCCTCTATGAGTATCCTTCCTTCATTCGTGGTGTTATTCTTCAAAAAGGTTACCAAGTCTTTGAATTCATTTGGCACGTGACAGTTTAAACGGTATGGTTTATGAGTAAGCAAAACCTCAAAAGGCCTTACCAAAGGACGGTACAAAAGGACAAACAGTAAACACGCGATAAAAACCAATCCGGCACGCGAACGGTTTTGTAGCAGCGCATGATAGAAGGTAAAAATTCCCACACTGGCCGGGATGATTAACAGAAGGCTTAATGCTACGGTAAACCTCTCTGGCTGAAATTGCGGGAAAAAGGTGGTGAAGGAACCATAGAAGGCTATTATAAAAGCAGCAATTATGCCTCCAGTAAACGGCAGCAATAATCCATGCAGTTTTTTCTGTTTCCAGCAATATAATCCAAGAAACCCGAATAGCAATAATACGACATCTATAAACGTATTGTTGAGTTCAGGAATCGTATAAAAGAGGGTTTTTCTTTGTAAGATGTAAACCTTAACTGGTTCAAATAAATTTTTAATCTGCAAGGTAAAATTCCACGTGTCCGGATTTTGGGTCTTAAAAGAAACAAACTTTACCATCGGGATAAGCCAGTAGCTATTAATAACCAACCCCACAAAGGGAATAGCCAGTATCAATATGTGCTGCCGTAACGGTAAGCGTTTGGCATGTATGAGATAAAGCGCTGCAATGGGTATAATAATATGAAAAGTGGAAAGGATATGTATGTTGATCAGCAACGCAAAGAGCAGGCATAACATAATATACCGTGACACCGTCATCGCATCAATAACCCGGTAAAAAAGTGAAAACACATACAGGGATAAGAAACCGGCAAACACATATGAAATCATTCCGTAAGAAACAAACGCAGAGGCTAATGAAAGATTAAAAAATAATAGCGCGATACCTCCAGCAATAAGGCTTATCTCGTAAGATAAATCGAAATTGCGTGCCGCGAGATATACAAAAAATGGATAAACGAGTAGAAATATAATCACAAACGATTTAAAGGCACGCCCACTTCCCACGAATGGAGAAAGTGCTGTATACCAGAGCTCCCAACCTTTATTATCCGCATTCACCAAAGCTCCACGCGGAAAACCTGCGAGCAAATAAGGATCATATCCCCAGCACCTGCCATTGCTTGTGAGAAATCGTTTGGCAGAAAGGCATTCGCCAAAATGCATGGCATAATCGTCAGAGTATATAGGCGTATCTGATAATATATCTCGAGGACTAAAAAAAACGGTGAGCAGGAAAATTGCGAGGAAGAAAAAAATGCCCAAGATCAAGATACAGGTTGTTTTTGACATATATATTTTTTGTAATAAATCACACTGTGGTGCTAAATTTCTTTCGGTACCACATACCCCGCAATGTTAAAATTGTTTGATTGATAATGAAAGCTGCACATATCATCTCCACCGAGACGATCGGGATACTATAGCGATACATGATGCTGCAGAGGCAATAAGGGAATGTGTAACAAAGAATAAAAAGATATAACAGCCACTCTCGTGAATCCATCTTTTTGTAATACATAAGAACATACAGAACCAGTATGAGACCGCGAGAGAAAACGAGTTGACGCATAAGACCTTTATCAAAGGTAAAAGGTGGCAACAAAAAGAAAAAATTATAGATTCTGTGGGCGGTTCGTTTGACAAAAGCTGCGCTATCAAAATTTTCTAAAAAGCGGTTCCCGCGAGAGCGAATATAATCAATTTCTCCCATCGCTTTATATTGTAGAAATTCATTCTGGTTCATCATGGGGTGGTACTTTTCAAACAGTTCATTGACCAACACTCCTTTAAAATCAGGCACATTGCCCAAATAGAGCTCGAACATACCATTTGATTTCACGAAAGTCCATGCATGAATCTGTTTATATTGATATAGAATGTAGGGAAAAATTAACAATAAAACAATACCTAAAAAAATCGCCAATTGGAAACCTGCCTTAATCCGGTGTTTTGTTCTAAAAAGTATAAAAAGCAGGGAAACGACACTCGGTATTATAAATATCGGATTGCACAAAACTGCACCAACTGTCGCTAAAGCAAAAAAGATAAGATGTTTAGCTGTGCGTGAAATAAAGAAAAGCAGTAATACATAGATGACTAAAAGAAATAGAAAGATCATAAAATTAAAATCTTGGAGATCAATATGTTTAAAGACGCGAAGATCATGCGGCGAAAGGGCAAACAACAGTGCAGCCAAATAACCAACCGAAGTGTTGCCATATAAAATAAAAGCTAACCGATAAACCAAAAAAATCATGCCGAGCGACAGGCAAAGAGCTATCAGAAAAAGAAACACTATCGCTTTAAAAGTATAACAACCAAATATATAAAAGGAACATGCATAAATAACAGCCATACCCGGCGCTACCCATCCGGTTGGACCGGTGCTGTCCCCAAAGGGATTAGATAGCCCATCTTTTTTACACACTATTGAATAAGCAACATTTGCCACTTCCGCGCCAAAAGGATGTTGAAATGGTTTATCAGAAGCGTGCAATCTTTCTTTAAGCAGTTTGCGATCATAATGGAATGCACCTCTATGCAGGTCCATATTAAGGCTCAGCATATACAGACGCAGCGCTGCCGCAAGAACCATAATGAGGACCAATATAATAACATGCGAATTAAAATTTGACTTTTGCGGCATTTTGTTTTGTCGAGCTAAATCCATATATCAAAAACATAAGATCAAACAATAACTTCAACTTAAATAATTAATTTTCCATACCACACTACATTCTTGTATGATTACCTTAACCTGACCTCATTCATTACTCCATGTGACCTAAAGGGGGATTTTTAGTGATATAGCAAATCAATGTTTAGAACATGGTATATGACTGTTTTTGTTATGTCAACTCAACTCCATCTTGTATGTTTTTTTATCTGGTTGACAAAAAATAATTTATTATATAGACCCCAATAGCAAACCTATTACAGCATTTTTGTATTTTCTATATGAAAAACTCGGCCACCGGCACTATCGCCCGTTCTGCGGGCACCGTGAGCTTTGCCGTTTTTCTCAGCCGAATCCTGGGCCTTATCCGCGAGCAGGTCTTTGCCGTGCTCTTTGGCGCTGGCTTTGCCTATGATGCATATGTCGTAGCCTTCAGAATCCCAAATCTTCTCCGGGATCTGTTTGCCGAAGGCGCACTCAGTGCAGCTTTCGTAACGGTATTTACCGATTATCGCACCAATAAAGGCGAAGCAGAAACCTGGCGGTTGGCAAACAATGTTATCATGGCCGTTGTGGTCATGGTCGGATTGATCACGCTCCTCGGAATAATTTTCTCGGGCCCCATCGTATCACTCATGGCGCCTGATTTTTCGCTTGTTCCCGGAAAGCACGCACTCACCACCCTCATGACTTCAATCATGTTTCCCTTCCTGCTCATGGTTTCCCTTGCGGCAGTAGCAATGGGTATTTTAAATAGTTTTGGGAAATTTTTTATTCCCTCTCTGGCATCAAGTTTCTTTAACCTTGGTTCCATCGTCACGGGCGTCGCATTCTCTTTTTTGTTTTCGTTGCTGGGGCAACAGCCTATTATCGGCATGGCAGTGGGAACGCTCATTGGCGGCATTCTTCAGTTTACGATACAATTACCGGAGCTTAAACGCCAGGGCTACCGTTTTGCGTTTCAGTTTGATTTAAAAGACACAGGATTACGTCGCGTCATGCATCTCATGCTCCCCGCTATTATTGGCCTGTCAGCAACCCAGGTCAATCTTTTTATCAATACTTTTTTTGCCTCGAGCTGCGCAGAGGGAAGCATTTCCTGGCTTAATTATGCGTTTCGCCTCATCATGTTTCCCATCGGCGTTGTCGGTGTGTCTCTTTCTGTTGCAACCCTGCCGGTGGTATCTGTGCATGCATCCCGCGGCGACATCTCCCAGCTTCGCGATGCCTATGTCTCTTCAACAGTGCTCTCGTTCCTCCTCACTATTCCTTCTTCCCTCGGTCTGGTTTTTCTCGCCCGCCCTGTTGTAGAACTCATTTTTGAACACGGTCGCTTCACGGCACTTGACACATTACACACTTCCCAGGCACTGGCTCTTTACTCGATAGGACTTTTTGCCTACGCCTCGCTCAAGATCACCGTACCCATTTTTTATGCCCTCAATAAAACACGCTATCCGGTAATTGGCTCATTTCTGACGGTGCTTTTCAATATAATATTTGTGCTCGTAACCATTGGGCGGCTGCAGCACCGGGCAATTGCCCTTTCGACGTCTATCTCTGTTATTGCAAATTTTCTTTTTCTGAGTATTGCGCTCTACCGGGAAATTCATGGTTACGCGATCAGATATATGTTGTTGAGTCTGATTAAGATAACAGTCGTCTCTGTGGCGATGGGGGTTGGTTCGTTATGGTCTTACACTGTGATGGGGCAGATGATGGGAGCGGGGTTGCCTGCAAAAATATTTTCATTGTTTGCAGCAATGGGGGGAGCAATTCTTTTTTACTTTGCCGTTATCAGCGTGATGGGGATTAAAGAAATAAATTACCTTTTTTCTCGCATCGTCGCGCGTTTTCGGTTGCGAAATCTTTGAGGGGATCCTATGCAAAACGGTTACGTATTTTTTATTACTTCAATCACGTGTTGATAATCACTTAAATCTTGAAAAACATGATCAGGTTCGTACCGTCTGAGATCTTCAATGCTTGAATGTCCCGTAGCAACGGCAATGGAGGTAACGCCGTAAGGCTTCCCGCACTGAACATCGTGTGGTGAATCACCAATAATAATGACATTTTTAGCTATGAAGGCGGTCTCGTAGTCCCTTTCCGCACGTTTGAGCGCTATGCCGACCAACTCTGAACGAACCTTGGAATCACTGCCAAAAGCGCCAAACGCGAAATACTGTTTGAGACCTGCAAGCTCAAGCTTCTTCCATCCGGTATATTCAAGATTGCCGGTAAGAATCGCTATGCGCATTTCGGGCATCAGTACCAGTGAGGACAAAAGGGGAATAATGCCTGGACAGACTGTTACGTGGTAAGAATTTCCGCGGGCAAAATAGTCAAAGTATGCGCAGTATGCTTCAATCGCTTGTTCATAATGGGCCGCAATGGTCTCATCCTCAATTCCGCGCTGCTTTAGCACCTCTTCCAGTATCTGCGGGTCAGTCATGCCTGAATAGTTAATTTCTTTAAAACTGCATTCAATCTTATATACCTTTTTGGTCATCGCCCGAAACGCAAGATCGGCAAGCGTGTCTATAACCAGCAGAGTTCCATCTATGTCAAACAAAATCAGCTTTTCCGGCCCCATCATTAACTATGTTATTGGAAAATAAGCGGTGTGATTTTTTTGGTTTATCGCATCACATTATTTTTTTCTCTTTTCAGACGCACGCCCACTTAAAAATCTTCGTCACCTCCGCTGGTAGTTTCTGCGATGCGTTTTTTAATGCTTCGATATTTCTCTGCCTGAAAGATAATCAGGCCTGCAAATAAAATAGACACACACAAATAAAATATGCTTTCTGGCCGGGATTCAGCACCCAGTGATAGATAGAATGACCAGGAAATAATAATCACCTTTAAAAACAGGCTCATTCTGAGAACTTTCAGGTCTTCTCCGTTTATCTTTTTTTCATCCATAGTTAAAATCGTTTTTTCTGGCTTTAATTGTTTAGATGTCTCATTAAATGATTTTTACTACTCATCATCCAAAATTCAGACATGAGTAATTAACTATGTTTAATTATAACAGATAAAAAAACCTTTGCACTTAATTTTGGATGTATGGCATTGCGGCTTATGCTTGTTAAAACAGCGGCGGCGGACTATTAAAATAACTGTCCCCTTTTCGGGACAAAACGATTTTTAGCCTTATTTTAACACTGAGGCCGCATATCGCACATTCAAATCCACATCTTTTTGAAGTTTATTGCGTAAGGAGATGGCTGTTCCGTCTTCACAATAGCACAGGGAAAACGCAAGATATTTTCTCACCTCAACATCTGCACTTTTTATAAGACGCTGCGCATCTTTTATGGGTGGGCTCGCTTTTAATTTATAGAGCCCGCGCAAAGCCAGAGCCTGAATCTTTGTATCCCGGTCTTTCAGTAATGACACAAAGAAATCTTTTGACTCCGGATGGGCGATGTCGCCGAGCACATAAAGCAAAAAAGATTTTTTTGAAGATTCCAAACCCTCTTGCAGCATAAGAATGTGAATGCGCTCGACATCTTTTCTGGCAATCTTTTTAAACGTTTCTTCAAGGGTTCGCGCAACTGAAACATCCTTGATATCCATATACTGAAAAAGTGCCGGAATAATTGATGGTATCTTCTCTGCTAACCTTTCAGATGCTTCATCCCATGAGTCTTCGCTGATAAGCGCTCCTTCCAGTTCGGGAACGACAATCCAGTTTTTTTGTTCATTTCCCTTTATCTGTTCGTTATAGCCTAAGCTTTCTTTTTTTACACACTCTGCATTATTACCCATGCCCCGTGTTCCATGCCGTGTTTCCTCACCTCCAAGCCACAAGTCGCAGGTTACGGAAATCGCAGGCATTTCACCCGCCACGTCAGCCCCCCCGCCAATCCTGCCGCAGGTCCAGACTGTATTATTCTTGCCAGTGCCGTTAAAAGTGTCATTGCCACTTCCATCAATAAGAATTCCGATGCTCGGCTCATCCCGTCTCTCATTAAAAATACCGCACCCCTGCGTTCCATGGGTTCCCGCCGTATATATATCATTCCCCTGCTCATCAATTAAAAGTCCTCTGCCGGAATCATTGCCGCTTCCCTGAGAAAGCCACTCCGCAATGTAGCGGTCATCTCCTTGGCTGTCCCAGAGGATACCCATTGAACGGTCATGACCGCAGGCCTGCGAGACTGCCCATGATGTGTAGGTATCATTGCCCGCTCGGTCAAGAAGCACGCCAATGCTTGAGTGGACACCAGCGCCTTGAGCATACCGGCGTGCCTGATAGGTATCGCTCCCGGCATTATCTATAAGCATACCGATCGAGAGCCAGTAGCTTGAGCCTTGGCAAAAATAGCTTCCCTCATATACATCATCGCCGGATCCATTATAGAGCATACCGATACCGCCCGCAGCAAAACCACGAAAGCCCTGGCCAAAACCTTGCGAGCAGGTCTGGTAGGCGTTGCTCTTTTCTCTGAAATCGGCAATCCCGCCGCATGACAAAACCTTATCATTCCCGGCGTAATCAATAAGAAAACCGCATCCGCCGGTAAAGCCAAACCCCTGACTGTACATAGCGCTCTGGTAAAAATCATTCCCAGCATAATCGCATAGGATACCCGCGCCAAACGCTCCTGCGCCTTCGGCAAGCGTGTGGCTCACATACACATCATCGCCTTGCTCATCGATAAGGACTCCCACGCCAAAAAAACCCGCGCCTAATGTGCTGTGCTGCCCCGCGTAATGATCGTTGCCCTCCCGGTCCACAAGAAAGCCAACACCCATTATGCCCGCGCCGTAGGCACTGCCCCCTGTCGGCAGATACATGTCATTTCCAGAAAGATCAACAATCACACTGAATGGATTATATTGGGTAAATTCGTATTGGTCATCCCCGCCGAGATCAATTAGCAGAGCAGGCATGGCGCCGTCATAACGATTGTTGCCAAACCCGCCAATAATAATTTCGCCGATCGGGCTTTGCATTGTTATCTGTTGCCCATTTACCTGAGAACGTATCAGCAGCAGATGTTGATCGTTGAGCAGGCGCAGTGCCTTATCAATTGCCGCTGCAACAATGAGGGCGCCTTCAAGTAAATTTCTTCTGTGCACTTGTGCCGCAAGATACAATGCCCTTTCATGTACGTTCTGATCTTCCTTCCGCGTACGAGTAGTCCCCGATGAAACTGACCAGAGTAGTGCCTCAAACCGTTTCTTGATAAATACTTGTTCCGCAGCAGTTAATCCCTTAAATGCGCGGGCATAAGAACGTCTCGCCCGGAATAAAGAAACATAGATATTTTCTATAGAATCTTTTAGCGGCGCGGGAAGTCCTTGACACTCGGTGCACGCCCCCGCCTCCTCTTTCAAAGCTACTGCAGCAATCGGAAGCTCCATAACGTCTGCCGCTAAAACAATAAGCGATGAAACTGAACGGGGCGTGTTATGCAGTGCGGCTTCGCAGTATTGTGCAAATGAATTTAAAAGGAGGGGCTTGTTTAACAATATCCCAACCTTATCCAAAAAGAATGGATCGTTTTGCCGAAGGGTACAGTTGATACCCACATCATCCCGCCTGAGGGAAAGAACAGACAGCACGGTGTCGAGCGCGGTGGCTGGCTGCCCCAGGGGCACACAAGGCGGCTTTGCAAAAAAAATACTGCAGCCGGTTATTGATACAATAAAGCCAAACAGCAGTAACAGCCTAAAAACGCTACCGGTGATAGAGCTGTGCATGATGCACCTAAAAGATTAAATTTTAGCCGAAGATATTGGAAATTTATTTGGCTTCTGATTCATGTGTTCGGGCTCAGTGCCCGCTGGAACAGGTCGTTGTGTTCGCCACAGCCTTCGCTCGCACCGCCCGTACCTGCTTTCATCAAAAGCCAAATGATACATATATGAGAGCACAATTCTCAGATTTAAACAGGCAAGAATCTCAATAATTTAACTGACGGAGGAATATTAACAGTTTTTTGCCTTGCATTGTATGGCCGCTTTCTCTACCAGTTCCGTCAACAAAGGAAACTCCGGAAACTGTGATAAGGCATCGGTGAGATAAAACAGGGCATTGGGAATATGTGCGGCAAATTGTTGTTTTCCTTTTTCCTGTGAGAGATAGGCAAACGCGCCCAGCGCCTGCATGTTCCGCTGCAACCCTGTCCGATGAAATGTCCGGATAAAACGCTCCTGATCTATGTCCATGTCCCGGTCTGATGCAAGTGTTTTGAGATAAAAATCAAGCAGCTCGCCCCGGGTGTTTTCATCAAGTGCAAAATATGCATCTTTAAGCAGTGACACCGTATCGTACTGCAACAGTCCCTTGGTTGCTGTCTGAAAGTCAATAAATCGCGGCTTGCCTTCTTTAAAATAGATGTTTTGCGATTGGAAATCGCGGTGCATAAAGTAGCGCGGTTCGCATTCAAGGCTTGCTGCGAGCATATGGAACTCCTGTTCAAGCTCCTTCTCGCTATCAATAACAACGCCGCAGAATCTTTTTAGAAAGCACTCGGCAAAATAATCGGTCTCCCAGCGAAACGCTTCATAGCCAAAACATCTCCCCCTGAGATAGCCACAGTCATCAAGATCATTTTTTGTTTTTATCTGAATCTCCGCAAGAGACGCCAATACCTGCTGGTAATATGCCTTTATTTTGTCCTTGTCTGTTGCTTCTTTTAACAATTTCAGCATACTGTTATCACCGAGGTCTTCCAGCAGCACCGTCTGTTTAGTATCATCACAGCCATAAATGCGGGGAACGCCGATGCCGTGTTCAAATAGAAACTTCCCGACAGAGAGGTAGGATTCAATGTCATACCGCGGCGTTAGGCACACCATAATCACAAGAGAAACCTTCCCGTCCGTTATGCGATAAAATTGCCGGTCTGATCCGCCTTCGGTGAGCGCTATAAGTTGTGCATCCTGATGCGAAATCAAAACACCTGCTTTGGTTGCTAACTGAAAAACTTTCTCCAGGAATGCCGGTTTACGCAACATTTATCTTAAACCCTGTGCCGAGAACTGCGTTTTTAATTATCTCGTGCTTATGAATAACCACGTCATCCCAGATGACAGCATTGTGAATACTGCAATTGCTTTTAAGCACACAGCGTCTCCCCACCGAGGCAAAACCGCTAAAAGTGACCCCCTCCTCAATCACAACATCCTCTGCAAGATAAATTCCATCTTCAGGTATGGTTACATTTTCAAGCAACGGCTGTTGATGAGTCAGTATGTCGCAATGAACTTTAAAGTAGTTTTCCACGGTTCCGACGTCGCACCACGCATGGCCCTCGGCGATCAATGCCTGTATCCGGTATTTGCCTTCGCGTATTATGTTGAGACACAGAGGAACGAGATCATAGGGGATATGTTCCGGTATGAAATCAAGCACCCTTGTGTTCATAAATGCAATGCCGGTGTAAGCAAGCCTGCGGGTAGCTGTCTGTGGCTTCAGGGTGTCGCGCAGATCGCAGACAGTTCCAT